>ENA-UOYA01001256-UOYA01001256.1-activated-sludge-metagenome-genome-assembly--contig:-NODE-1256-length-28001-cov-21.700279_pt1 | contig 28001 bp, 28 predicted proteins | sample MGYA00238163_ERZ764804 | MGnify/ENA primary metagenome ERZ764804 (study PRJEB28919, sample SAMN05720223) | activated sludge metagenome | isolation source: Anaerobic digester | place: Hong Kong... | reverse complement strand
ACTCCTACCTGGAACGTCTCGAAACTGAAGGGCGCATTCGGCGCAATGGACATGGCGTTGAGATCATTAAGGGTTAGGTGATAATTATGGCTACCAAACGTGCGATTATTTACTCTCGGGTTTCTACGGACGATCAGCGATCCAACTTCAGCATTCCCACCCAAATTGCGGAATGCGTCAAGTATTGTCAAAATAACGGTTATACCCTGGTGGGGAATGCGTTCGTGGACAAGCAAAGCGGATTGGATGTCGAGAAAAATCCCAATTCAATTCCCGCTTACGTAGATGATTATTCCTCCCGTGAAATGAACCGTCCCAGTCTGGATGCCGCGTTGACCTATCTCGAAGATTATGGCTTTGATGTTGTTGTGGTCCATTCGATCGATCGGTTAGCCCGCGACCCCTATATCCGCCAAACCTTGGAGAAGGAATTCTTCCGGCGTGGAGCCAAAGTCGAATTTGCGCTCGGAAATTATGACGACTCACCCGAAGGCGAAGTGCGCAAAGATATGGATGCCACTTTTGCCAAATGGGAAAATGCCAAACGTGTCGAGCGCTGCAATCGTGGGAAACGTGGTAAAGCCGAAAAGGGTCTGTATGTTGGTGGACGAACACCGTATGGTTACATATTGGATGCGAAGGGAATGGGTGGACTGTCTATTCATCCTGAGCAAGCCGAGGTCGTTCGATTGATCTTCTCGCTTTATGGCGAGGAGAACTACTCTATGCACAGGATTCGTGTAGAGCTAGAAAACCGTAGTATTCCTTCCTACACGGGAAAACCAAACTGGCACTTATCCGCCATTCGAAACATCCTGACCAATACCGCTTATAAAGGGTATGTCCATTACAACAAATCGGTATGCCGGAGTAATTCGGATCGAAAACCACGTGAAAAACGTGAATGGATTAAGATTGAAATTGCCCCTCTGATAGATGTGCAATTATTTAACCTCGTTCAAATGAGGATAAAGGACCATCGTGAAGCGCTCCGCCGCCAGCCCCAACACTTTTATCTTTTATCCGGGATGATCCGTTGTATGGAATGTGAGAAACCTTACAGGGCCAATTTCCAAAAGGATCGTCCAAAGGAGCATCGAAAAGCTCATCGATCCTATCGCCATCGCAGAATTGAAGGCCAGTGTATGGATCGGGAAATAACAGCAGTACGTCTGGAAGAACGTGTTTGGGAAGCCGTAAAGGAAATGCTGGTCGATACAGAGGTTTTGAGACAGGCTTATTACCAGGCTCAACAATTGGATGTGGAAAATCGCTCGCGCTCGCGCATCCTACTCGAAGGGTATTATCGGTCAGCCGGTAAACTAGAACAACAGTTAACCAATCTGACCCGCGCCTACACGGATCCAGACATCCAGATGACAAAAACGGAATATCTCGCCCAAAGGGTGCAGCTAGACCGGGATCTTACCGAAGTCCGCGCGAAAATTGAGGAGATAGAGGCCGTACCCACGGCTGTACCAACTCAGAGGCAGTTTGAAGATTTAGAAGGTTTTGCCCAGAAAGTAAGGGAACGGATTGCAAATGAGGATTGGGACCCTACACCAGAGAGCAAGCGTCAGGTGCTGGAGCTGTTGCATGCCAAGGTTGTTCTCTCAAAAGATGGCTCCGGGAAGGTGACCGGGTGGTTTGGAGAAACGTCAGGGTTTTCGTACACACGCCGTTGACATTCTGTCCGCCAGGTCCGGCCGTGCGGATGAAGTCAAATTGCAGCTCGCTCTCGTCGAGCTGTAGCGATGGGGTGATCTCAAGCATGGTCTTAGTATATCAGGCGTTTTTGCATAATTATTCAAAAATAATTTATATATAATTCTAGGATTGAAGCAGTTCTTTTTCAAGGAGACTATATTGAATAAAGAAGATGCCTGTTTCTATTATGCGACCGCTTGGAATCGCTTGGATCCTGAAGTGCTGATCCAGGTTCTCGATGACGATGTTACGTATTCCTCACAGTCGGTGCTAGCGTCTATGCGGGGGAAAGAGGAGGTTGCGGATTATCTGCGGGGAAAAATGGCTACCATTCGTGCTGATCCTGCGTTTAAAGTTTTTGCGCAACTCGCTGAAACTCAAGTATACCCAATGTACACCCTTCCACCTGAATCCTGTGTAGTTCTCAGCCAGGGAGAGATTGACAATCTGGTTGCCACCGTCCTTTTTGAAGTTTCAGAAACGGGGATTCGCGCGATTCACATGTGCATCATCCCCCCGCCGCATACAACCAAACTTTCTGGAGAATTCCCTGATTAGAATCTGGATTGTGAACGGATACTTCACCCCAACTCAATCCAATATCTTCGGATCAGTTTGCCCGAATGCGGCGAGGTGCGCTTATCCTCCAGCACGCCGCCGTTCTTCTCAATGGTGCGGGCTGAACCGGTGTTGTCGTCGTCGCAGGTGACCAGCACGCGCGTCAGCCCGATGCCGCGCGCCTGATCCAGCACCAGCGCTAGCAAGCGCGTGGCACAGCCCTGCCGCCGGGCTGAGGGGCGCACGGCATAGCCAATGTGCCCGCCTTCGATCTCCAGGAAAGAATTCAGGCGGTGGCGTAGGCGGCTGATGCCCAGCAGCCGGCCCTGCGGACTGCTCAGGAAGAATGTGGTCTGGGGAACGTAGATTTCCGGCTTATATTCGCCCATGGCGCAAAGCTCTAAATAATCCAGGTAGGCGGAAAAGGTGGGGCTTTCCAGGTACTCATTCAGCCAACCGTATTCGCTTTCACCGGCGGTGATGAATTCCATCATAAACGCCTGGCAGGCCGCCGCGTGCGCGGGAGTTAGTTGGATCAGAAATCGGTCATCTGGTGATGAATTCATGGCAGCTTCCGCTTCAGGAAGATGGCAACTTCGCCGTCTTTGATATCTGTATTCGTATAGTATGACAGGTCGATGCCTTCGATGGTAAAGCCAACGCTGCGGTAGAAGCGGACGGCCGCCACGTTGGTGTTCTGTGTTTCCACCGCAGCGCGCGCAGCCCGGCGGCCCGCGTGCGGACGGCCAGTTCTTCCACCAGGCGGCGGCCAATGCCGGCGCCGCGGTGTTGGGGGTGGACGTGCAGCTCCCAGACGTTCAGCACGCGGTTCCAGGGTTGGGCTTCGGCCAGCGCTACGCCAACCCACTCGTCCTGCATGTACGCGCCCAGCGAGAGACCCTCCGCAAGCAAAGCGGCGTAGCGTTCCAGGTCGTCTTCGCTCAGGCTGTCCCAGTAGTTTTTTGAATAAGGCTGCGGCAGCGGTTGGAGGGTCAACGTGAAGGTGGTGACCGCGTCTGTTTCCTGTTTCTGCACGGCGTAGCGCTGCGTGGTCACATAGCCGCTCATCAACTCGCGCAGGCGTTCCCGGTCGAGGTGGGTGAGGGGACGGATCTCAAGCGGGTTCATGAATAACCTTTCGCATGCGGATCGCGGTGGTGCCGTCGGCGAATTTGCGCGGCGGGCCAGCGGAACGGTAGCCGCGGCGCAGCCAGAAGCGCTGCGCGGGCAGGTTGTTGACCTGCACGCCGAGTTCGATGCGCTGCGTTCCGGCCTGCCGGATGCGCCGTTCGATTTCGGCCAACACGGTGCTCCCCAATCCGGCGCGGCGGTTCGGCGCGGCGATCATCAACAATTCGATGAAGGCTGTAGCCGGCTCTCCCTCGAATCCCCCGGCGATCCAGTCGGCCACACCGATCAACCGGCCGTCCGGGTCGAAAATCCCCTGAAACGTGCGCCGTTTTCCTGCGAAAGCTGTATATCGCTGCGCACCATTTCAAGGCTGTCACGGGGGTACGGCCCCAACGCCAGGAAGTCCTCGCAGGCACGGTACAGTTCCAGCAGGGCTGGAAGATCAAAATCGTCCAGGGTGCGCAGGCTGAAGGTGGCGGCGGCGTTCACGGCAATGGAATATCAGGTAGGGCGTCAGCTTTGTTCGGCTTTGCCAAACAATTTGCGCTGATCGAACCACGGTTTGAGCAGCAGAAACGCGCCCAGGATGATGAGCAGGAAAGCACCTTCCAGGTTTTTGACGCCAAGCAGTTGCACCACGCCGCCGATCACCGCTAAGATGCCCAGCACGGTGGTGAAGCCGCTCATGCGGATCTTGTTATAGTAGCGGGCTGCATTCAGACCGAGCATGATCAGGCCCACGCCGATGGATGTGACGCCGTCCGGCAGCAGGTCTTTCATAAATAACGTAACACCTAGCATCACCAGGAACAATCCCCAGGCGGTCGTCTCCAGGCGTTTGTTAAGCGCAGCCTTTTGCGGGTCCACAGGATTGGGGGGAACGGATTGATCCGTCATCTGACACTTCCTTATTCGGTCTCTTCATCGAAAACCAGGGGCTGCGCGGGCCAGCCTTGATATTGGGCAGTTTGCACGAGTTCGGCCACAGGCTGCGGCAGCACGGGATAGGTGTGCAGGGCGTGGATGGGCAGCCACACCGGTTGATAGATGCCGTATTGCGGGTTAAACGGGCGGGTGAATTCGGGGCCCTGGCCGCTGCCAAACTGCCCGCCTGTGACGGCACATAAATAGTAGCGCTGCTCGCGTCCGCGAAACCTGGTTTGTGCTACCAGCCGGCCCACTGAAACTTGTAACCCAAGTTCTTCCTCCACCTCGCGCGCTGCGGCCTGCTCGGGGGTTTCATCATCCTCCAGCCCACCGCCAGGAAAAACGTAGTACAACCGGCCCAGTTTTTCACGCCGTATCAGGGCAATTTGACCATCCTGCAGGATGACGGCAGCCGAGCGGATGGTGTGCTTAGTCATGTCGGATGTCGTGCGACATGATTATCAGGTCGAGTCGTTGAACCCAGCCGGTTTTTTTCCAGAAGGCAATGGCGTGGTAGTTCTGCTCATAAACGAAGAGGTGGCATTTGTGAATGCCTTCCAGACGCAGCCGCTCCAGGCAGCTCTCGGCCAGAGTGCTGCCGATGTTTTGCATGCGATACGGCCGGGCGACGGCCAGATGGTGAAGGTAGCCGCGCCGGCCGTCATGGCCGCACAGCACAGCGCCGACCAGTTTTTCACCGTCGCGTGCCACCAGGCTCAAATTCGGGTTGCGCTGCAAAAAGAGGTTGATGCCGCGCCGCGTGTCGGCATCTGATAGACCCACTCCCTCGGTCGTTTTCCACAGTTCTATCACTTCATCGTAATCATCGATCGACATGGGATGAATTTCAATCGCCATTTCCACCTCCTCAGTACACGATCGACAGAATGATCTGCAATACTGCCGATTTTATGATTATACGAGATTTGACCCCGCCCGAACCAATGTTTCTAGTGCGGTGATCGCTTCGTCAAGTTCGCTGAGCAAAGAGTCCGCCAGGCAGCCGCGCTCTTTCAACAGGGTATATACCGAGCGGTTGAACCACAGCGTGCCCTCTCGGCCGCCTTTGAAGCGCTGCCAGATGGCCTCACCATGCTCGCGGTATTCCCGGGCCAGCATGCGGGTATTGTGCAGCTTATCCGCGGCAATCACCAGACAGGCTGACGGCGGTGCCCCGGCGAGCTGTTTCAAAAAGCCATCTTTTCGCGTGCGCCAGGGTGGTTTGGGGTGCGATTGTGTATCGCTGCAGGCTTGAATGATCGCGAGCACCCGGCTGCCAAATTGCATTTCGATTTCCCTGCTGGTCAGGCCCTGGTTGGGTTGATCTTCCAGGGCATCGTGCAACAGGGCGGCGATGGCCTCATCCTCGCTGCCGCCGTATTCCATCACCAGCCCGGCAACGGCAAGGAGATGGGCAATATAAGGCGTCCGGCTGTCCTTGCGCACCTGGTTGGCGTGCAATTGCGCGGCGTAGGTAAGCGCGCGCTCAAAACGTTCGCTCAGGCGGTTCACTACTTTGCCTGTGAAGACATGCGTATCTTGCGGGCAAAGCCAACAATCATGGCCAGCAACACGAAGATCAAACCGCCCCAGGCCCAGGTTGAAACAAATGGATTAGCCGCCTGCTTGACAGCGATGCCGGCAAAGGCCCACACCAGCACCAGTCCGTACACCCAATCATGGCGGAACCAGCTCATCAACGCGCCAAGCAGCGCTGCAACCGTGATGACAACCGCCGTCCAGGTTTGCGGCGGCAGTCCAAATCCATTCCAATTGAGCGTGAGCAGCACCACCGCAGCATTGGCAATGGTAGCCACGCTGATCCAGCCCAGGTAGATGCTGAACGGCACGCGCACCAGCAATTGCTCGGCTAGCGTGACCTGGCTGCGGCCGGTCTCAAGGAGTTGATAAATGATAATCAGGCTGGCGAGAAGCGCCAACATGGCCAACATACTGAGTGGAAATTGCAGGTAATGCCAGCTAAACAGCCAGGCGATATTGGCAATGCAGCTCAACACAAACCACCATCCCGTTTTGTTCAGCCGCGGGTTACTGCGCTGGGCATCCAGCGCTTGAAAAACGGCGTATAGAATCAAAGCCAGGTAAATAACACCCCAGATGCTGAAAACGTAGCCGGCCGGGGTGAACAGGCTGGGAATGTCATCGGACACCCCGCCGGTTGTCAGCCCGTTGATTGGAAGAATGTTCGCCAGCGCGTTGAAAACCAGCGTGGTCAATAAAAACACAATGACTGCCGCCCGTTGAAGTGAGTTGTTCATGTCTGACTCCTGTATTTCAAGAAAGACCCAACCAGCGCGCAATGCCGCCCGCAGGTTTTTCGGCGCGCACGGCGCCGCTGTGACCGTTGATAACGACTTCGAACCGCTGTCCTTCATACGTATAATGGCTTAACCAGACTGGCAACAAAATTAACCGGTAGGAAATTACTGCCAGTCTGGCTGGATTGATTGTCATAGATGGCTGGCTTTTCAATTCGCGCTTTACTGCCAGTCGCCGCGCCTCCAGCGAAGCGTCGGCTGCTGAAATCTGGTAGGTTTCGGCAGGCCAGTTTGCCAAAAACCGCTCGTCATACGGCACAAGCGCGGAGAGGTCAAATTCTTCCAGTTCTGCAAGACAGGTATCACCTAAGCGGCGCGTGGCGGGGATGATCAGATCATCGATCACCGCTGAAAGCCTGTCGCCAAGCGGGATCGATTCCGGGCTGCAAGTAGATGATTCAAACCCATGCCTGTCTAACTCTGCAATCAAATCGAATGTCCAGGCAGGCAGGTAAAATGCTGCTCCTCGTCCAACGCGCACCTGTTTTCTGTCCATGTTTTCGCACAGCCAGGTGTGAAAAGCCTGGCGGGCAGCTCTTTTGTCGATGCGGAATGGAATCACGCCGCCAGGGGTGACGTATTCAGCGGCACCCTTTTGCCGGACGACGTAGGATGAGTCGCAATAGGGGCAGTTAAAAGTAAGCTGCTGAGCCGAGAGAATGAAACTTGCGCCGCAGCCCTGGCAGGAGAAGGTTTGGAATGCACTGGGGGCCAGGTGTCCCTGGGTGGTGGATAATGCCAGAATAAAATCCTGCTCAGCCACACCATTGTCTTTTGCCCGCGCCAGGGCTTCACGCGCGCTGCAATATTCGCAAGTAAGCGACTCGCCGTCAGGCGCAAAGCTCATCCGCCCGCCACACTTTGAGCAGGTGAAACGGCTGGCGTCTGCCGCTTGCTCATTCGGCACCGGCGTGGGGATGCGGTCAGGGTCAATGATTTTTTCTGGCTTTAGATGGCCGTTGAGGATAGCAAGCTTGCGGCGCGCACGCGCTTCGGTGGGCCGGTAAGCGAGAATATCCTCCACCAGTTGGCGTTGTTCTACCGGGTCGCTGCTGATTTCGCTTAACCACCACCAAATCTCAATTTTTTGATCAAAGTCAGGATCGTTGATTAGTGCCCGTTCCAGGTTACGGCGGGCTTCATTGGTTTCCTTTGCTTTGGCGGCTGCAATGCCGCGTACCATCAACTCGCGTGCTCTGTCTGTCATTTTTTTTGTGAGGTTATTAAAAAGGCGTTTGAGAATCCCCGCTGATTCCCGGCTTCAGGAATTGGCGGATTTTTTTGGCGATTGCTTCTTTGTCGCGCGAACCGCTGGTGAATTCAGTTGTCAACGGCAGGTGGCCGCCATCGCGGGTGACCAGCGCGATGCGGCTGGTGTTTTCACCGTATTCCAACACCGCATCGCTGAAATCGCTGAGCAGGTATTCGCCTTCTCGCACGCCCAGCAGGCCAATGCGCCTGAGCGTAGCCGTGCCGGTGGAGCGGTCGAGCCGCAGTGTGACCACCTGGCCCAGGAAGGCCATCAGGGCAAGCGTGGTGAGGGCACAAATGCCGCCCACCAGCATGCCCAGGAAGCGCTCATCCTGGCGAATCGACAGGCTGGTTTGGCGGGAATCACTGACAAAGCGGTTGATCGAATCGGCCAGCGCTTCTTTTTTTGAATAGCCGGAGGAAAACACTGGGCTGAGCGGCTGGCTTTTGCCATTAATTCGCAGGGATACCCGGTACGTGGTATCGCCTTCGCTGTCCTCGGAAATTTCGACTGCTGCGCCCTGCAGGGCACTGGTGGGAAAGGTCAGCATCTGACCGCTGCCAAACAGGTTGCGTGTGGTCAACTGGCAGGTGCCGCCGCTGCCGAGACGCTGGCATTCCAAAACATGCAGCTTGCCCAGAACCAGCGTAAGGACTATGCCAAGCAGGAGTGTGCCCAGGCAGATGAGCCACATCAGGATGGGAATGCGCCGCAGCGCAAGTGTGGTTGGAGTGGATTCAATGATTTTCAAAGCGGTACTCGTTGAAATCGGCGATTGGGCGATACCCGATCTGTTGATAGATATCGTTAGAGGTGGGGTTGGCGAGGTTTGTGAACAACGTGCAGAACTGGTAGCCGGACTCAAGCATGCGCTGGCTGAGCGCGGCTACGCAGTTGGAAGCATAGCCGTGGCCGCGCTGTTCGGGGGGTGTGTAGACCAGGCTGATGCTGATTCCGTGCCGGGTGGGACGATTGGCTGCTGCCATAGAAACCGGTCCGCCTGCATCCCAAACGTATAACTGCCGGTCATCAATCCGTGTTCCGGTCATCTCGCGCGCCTCATCGATCTCCATGTCCTCTCCCAGGGCTTCCAGACTGAACGCACGCGTCCATTCCGCCAGCAGCGGCAGGTCTGGGGCTTGAGCAAGTCGCAAATGGCCGTTCTCTGGCCGCGGCGGGATGACCTTGCGCAGTTCATAGATCCGTTCGCGCATGTGCAGATATTTATTGCGGCCAGTGCGCTGCGACCACAGGCTGGCAAATTGCGCGCTGTGCGGCAGCGCACCAAAAACGCCCGGAATGTTCCATCCCCTTGTAAGGAGTTCATCGGCCAGCAAATTGAATGCAGCGTGATCGCAATCGGTTGGACAATGGAGGAGCAAGTTATTGGGTGGAGTCATCACAGCAGCGAGTTCCAATTGACCAGCACCGTTCATGACTGTGAAGAAAAAAGGAGCTGATTTAATGCGCTCAGGATGCGCTTTCAATCGCTGGCTGATGCCCAGGATCAGGCTGGTGATGTTTTCCTGTTCCAATAGAACATCCTGCACTTGCTGCAAAAAAGCTTCAGCGCTGGTATAGCTGGTCGGTTTTCGCATGATGCCTTCTGGTTTATCTAATACTTGGAATTGTTGAGAAGAGTATAACCCAGCCAGAGGGACGTTACAACTAGCCGTTTTCTCAAGCAGTCTTCAGGGGGCGGCTGATCTATTCTTGAAGCCCCCTTCCTTTCCCGGAAAAGAAAAGTAAAATGCAGATATATTTTATATTTCCAATGCGTGCCGCAGTAAAACATGATCTATTTGTTTTTCAAGGCGTGCTGGTTGAAGCGAGGGTTATAAATGAAGATATTAAATATTGCTCACCGCGGTGCGCGCTCGTTGGCGCCGGAAAACACCCTGCTGGCCGCGGAAAAGGGGCTGGCGCTGGGCGCTGATCTGTGGGAGCTGGATGTGGCTGTGACGCAGGACGGAGAGCTGGTGGTGCTGCACGACGACACCCTCGAGCGAACCTCAAATGCAACAACTGTCTTTCCGGGGCGGATTTCTTACGCTGTGTGGACCTTCACGCTGGCCGAACTTCGCCAGATTGATTTTGGCTCGTGGTATGTTGAGAAGGACCCCTTTGGGCAGATCAAGGCTGGTGCTGTCACTGTGGCGGAAACGGCTGGTTTTAAAAACGTGCCCATTCCCACCTTGCGCGAGGCCCTCGAATTCACCCGCGACCATAATTGGCGTGTGAATATCGAAATTAAAGATGCCAGCAACACACCCGGCGACGCTTTTGTGGTGGAGAAGGTGGTGGAACTGGTCAAGGAACTGGATATGCTCGACCGCGTGATCATATCTTCGTTCAACCATGATTATCTCAAGCGCGTTAAGGCGGTTGAGCCCGATTTGGTGACGGCAGCGCTGGTCGACCGGGCGGTGGCGGATCCGGTGGCACTGCTGGAAGAAACTGGCGCGCAGGCCTACAATCCGGGTTTGAAATTCGTTGATGAGAAAACCGTGCGCGCAGTGCGCGAGGCGGGCTTTGACGTGCTGGTGTGGACGGTGAATGAAGAGGAGGATATGCGCCGCCTGATCGAATGGAGTGTGAGCGGTATCTTCACCGATTTTCCCCAGCGATTGAACGCCGTTTTGGGCCGTTAAGTGGGTTGCGGTCAGGCCAAAGAGCATCAGCGTTGAGTAATCTGCCCTTGACAAGCCTGCCCTTTTGTCGATAATAAAGGTCACAACGAATAAAGGCTGTGACGGAGAAAAGTAGCCTGGTGGAAACGCCCAGGGAGGCAGGGGCTGTGACTGAAACCCCCGCTGCGTGAAATCCAGACGAAGTTCTCTCCTGAGCCGCTCAGGGGAAAGCCTTACCGGGCAAGTAGTTTGAGCCGCACTGCCAGCGTTACAGGGCAAGCCAATCGCTGCAAAGCCGTTGGCGTGAGTGGACCGCAAGGTCAAACAGGGTGGTACCGCGGGTGATCCCGTCCCTTTGATTGAGGGACGGTTTTTTGTTTAATCGCCGCGCAATCATTGATGGCAATTTATTTACGGAGGTTCCATGAGCGAAGGAAACGATATCCTGACGGAGTTGGATGGGATTCAGGCCCGCGGTCTGGAGGCGCTGGCTGCGGTGCAGGATGAAACCGCGCTGCAGGCCTGGAAGACGGAACACCTGGGCCGCTCGGCGGCGGTGATGCAGGTGTTCAGCCGGCTGGGGCAGGTGGAAAAGGAACTGCGCGGGCAGGTTGGGCAGCGTGCCAACCAGGTTAAACAGGCCCTGGAAGCCGCGCTGGCTGAGAAAGATGCTGTGATTCGCGCGGCTGCCTTGGAACGCAAGCTGGCCGCCGAAAAACTGGATGTGACCCTGCCCGGGCGCAAACCGGCCTACGGGCGGCTGCATCCTTCCACGCTGGCTTTGGAGGAAATTTGCCGCAACCTGGGCGAGATGGGTTTCCAGATCTACCGGTCGCCGGAAGTGGAAAGCGAAGAGTATAACTTCGAGCTGTTGAATATTCCGGCGCATCACCCGGCGCGGGATATGTGGGATACCTTTCACACCACCCGGCCGGGCGTGATTCTGCGAACGCACACTTCACCGGGGCAGATTCGCGCGATGCGTGAAAACGCGCCCAGGCCCATCCGTGTGATCCTTCCGGGCATGGTGTACCGCTATGAGCAGACCGACGCCAGCCATGAATCGCAGTTCAATCAGGTGGAGTTGATCGCGGTGGGTCCTGGCATCACCTTCGGCGATTTGAAGGGTACCATTGAGGACCTGGCGCACCGCATGTTTGGACCGGATGTGCACATCCGTCTGCGCCCGTCATACTTCCCCTTCACCGAGCCGAGCGCAGAGATTGACATGGAATGCTTCATCTGCGGCGGTAAGGGCTGCGCAGTGTGCAAGGGCGGCGGCTGGCTGGAAATTGGCGGCTGCGGCATGATTCACCCGGTTGTGCTGCAAAACGGTGGTTACGATCCCACTCAGTTCTCTGGTTTTGCGGCTGGCCTCGGCCCCGAACGCATTGCCATGCTCAAATACCACATCGAGGATATCCGCCTGTTCTGGGGGAATGACGCGAGGTTTTTGGAGCAGTTCTAGAAGCTGTTAAGTCTATTCACTAAACGTGAACCGTGAAGCGTGAACCGTGAATGCGCTGACATGGAGAAGTGTAGATGGGAATTGAAGGGCTGACCCGACTGGAAGTCTGGAAAATTGGACAGGATTTTGCGGTTAAGATCTATAGAGAGGTTCTTCCATTGTTGCCAGTTGAAGAAAAATGGGCCTTGAACCAGCAAATTCGCAGAGCGGTCCAAAGTATTCCAGCCAATATTGCTGAAGGTCACGGACGTTTCTATTACCAGGAAACCATTCGTTTTTGTTATATTGCCCGCGGATCATTAGAAGAAGTCTACAGCCACCTTGAGTTGGCCCATACTTTGGGGTATATAACTGACGATGTGTTTGCTAGAGTCTCATCTGAGTCGGATCGAATGAATCGGTTGATCAATGGGTATATTGCTTATCTCAAACGATCCCGACAGGGTGAGAATGAACCAGGTGCTCCAAACCGGATTAAGGACACCATTGAGGATTATTCTTTAGAATCCGATATCCCGCCTGTGCAGGATTGACGGTTCACGATTCACGTTTCACGATTGGAGTCTAAGAATGAAAATCCCTGTAACATGGTTAAGAGACTACATTGACATTGATCTTCCGCTCGAAGAATTGGCGCGGGTACTGACCAATATTGGGCTGGAAGTGGAGGAAATCACGCTGATTGGGCTTCCGCCGCTGCCCGGCGGGAGGCGGCAATTTAAGGTGAGCGGGCTGAGCTGGGAGCCGGACAAGATTGTGGTGGCGCAGATTGATGAGGTCATGCCGCACCCCAATGCCGACCGCCTGACTCTCTGCCGCTTGCAGGACGGCACCGGCGAATATATTGTGCTGACCGGCGCGCCCAATCTGTTTCCATATAAAGGCATGGGTCCGCTGCCAAAGCCGCTCAAGGTCGCCTATGCCAAAGAAGGCGCGAAGATTTATGACGGTCACCAGCCCGGACAGGTGCTCACCACGCTCAAACGTGCCAAGATTCGCGGCGTCGAGTCCTTTTCTATGGTCTGCTCGGAGAAGGAGCTGGGCATCTCGGAAGAGCATGAGGGCATCATCTTGCTGGATGACGACGCGCCCACCGGCATGCCGTTGGTCGAGTATATGGGCGATGCCGTGCTGAACATTTCCATCTTGCCCAATATGATCCGCGATGCCAGCGTCATGGGCGTGGCGCGCGAGCTTTCCGCCGTCACCGGCAAGCCGCTGCGCCTGCCGCAGCCGGAGCTGGATCCCAGCGGCCCCAGCATTGTCGGGCAGGCAGCGATTGAAATCACCGATCCATCGCTCAACCCGCGTTTTGTGCTGGGTCTGGTGCGCGGGGTTGAACCGCGGCCGAGTCCGTACCTGATCCAGCGGCGGCTGCGTCTGGCGGGTATGCGTCCCATCAACAGCATTGTGGATGCCACCAACTACGTCATGCTGGCCACCGGGCAGCCGCTGCACGCTTTTGATTACGATGTGCTGGTCAAACGTGCTGGTGGGAAAGCTCCCACCATCATCACGCGTGCGGCACAGTCCGGTCAAAAACTGACCACGCTCGACAATGTCGAGCGCACGCTCGAATCGTATACCGTCCTGGTGTGCGACACAGCCGGCGCGCTCTCGCTGGCTGGCGTGATGGGCGGTTTGGAAAGCGAAGTGACCGAAGAAACGCGCAATGTATTGCTGGAAAGCGCGAGCTGGAATTTCATTAATACACGCCGCACGGCCACTTATTTGCATCTCAACTCTGAGGCCGGCTACCGCTTCTCGCGAGGTGTGCACCCTGAGCTGGCCCCGTATGCCGAAAAACTCGGCCTGCAGTTGATGGCGCAGTGGAGCGGCGGGCAGATGTGCCGCGACCTGCTGGATGCTTATCCGCAGCCGGTGGTGGATCCGACCGTTGAGCTGACGCCCGATGATACCCGCCGCATCCTGGGTGTGACCATTTCTGCAGAGGAAATCGCCAGTATTTTGGGGCGGCTTGGCTTCACCTGCCGGGTGGAGGGTGAGCGTGTTATTGCCACCACGCCGCCAAATCGGTTAGACATCGGCACAGGTGTGGTTGGCAAGGCTGACCTGTTGGAAGAGGTGGCTCGCATCTACGGTTACAACCGCATCCCCACCACTCACATGGCCGATCCGCTGCCCGAGGCTCACCCGCGCCCCGAACTGACGCTGGAGACTGCCGTGCGGACCGCGTTAACCCGCATGGGATTGCAGGAAGTGGTGAGTTACCGCCTGACCTCACCTGAACGTGAAAATCTGCTCTATCCGGAAGGCCAGCAGCCCGCCGAACTGACTTACATTCGCCTCAAGAATCCGCTGACGCCCGAGCGTTCGGTCATGCGCCGCAGCCTGCTCGCCTCGGTGCTGGATTCGCTGGAAAAGAACGCCCGCCTGCGCGATCGGCTGGCAATCTTTGAGATTGGCCCGGTCTTCCTGCCGCGCGAAGGGCAGCTTCTGCCGGATGAACCGCAAAAGCTGGCTCTGGCCGTCACCGGGCTGCGCCTGCCGCCCGCCTGGGATCGAAAAGACAATTCGCAGGCCGATTTTTACGACCTGAAGGGCATCGTTGAAGGCATGTTGGAGCAGGTGCGCGTGCCGCAGGTGCGCTTTATTCCGGCTGCGCACCCCAGCTATCACCCTGGAATGTGCGCTGAAGTATATTCTGGCGATACGCTGCTGGGTGTGATGGGAGAGTTGCACCCGCTGGTCAAGCAGCATTATGATTTCATGACGCCGCCTGTTCTGACGGCTGAATTTGATCTGAATGCATTGCTTTCGACCGCTGCCCAAAGGTACGAAACCAGCGGCGTATCTGCTTATCCGCCGGTCCTTGAAGATATTGCCCTGATCGTTGATGAGGACGTGCCTGCTGACCGGGTAGAGAGCCTGATTCGCCAGACGGGCGGCAAATTGCTGGCGGGTGTGCGGCTTTTTGATGTGTTCCGCAGCGAGCAGATCGGCGCCGGCAAGAAGAGCCTGGCCTACAGCCTGACCTACCAGGCGCCCGACCGGACGCTCAACGACCAGGAAGCCTCGCAACTGCGCGGGCGCATTGTGCGCCGATTGGAAAATGAGCTGGGCGCGAAGCTGCGCAGCAGTTAAGAGGGAAAACCACAGAGCCACAGCGTACATAGAGCATCATTACGAAAGAGAGAGGAGATTGATAACAGAATCTCCTCTCTTAGATTCATGTGAGGAGAAAGATTTTAATCTTTTCTCCTCTTATCGGAATAACCTCTGTGAACTCTGTGCCTCTGTGGTTATCTTCTTTTGACTCTTTGGTTTATCTTTCCTCAATCGGCGTGATGATGCGGAAAATCTCATCCACCAGTTCTTCCGTCAGCCGCTCATGCGCCTCGGCTGCACCCAGGTTTTCATCCAGTTGTTCAATGCGCGTGGCACCGGTGATGACGCTGCTGACTTCTTTGCGCCGCAGGATCCAGGCGATGGAGAGCTGCGCGGTGGTCAGGTCCAGGCTGGCGGCCAGTTCGGTGAGCTGGCGCACGGCGGCAATGCGCTCGGGGGTGATGTGATCGCGGATCCAGCCCATTTCAGGCAGCGAAGCGCGGCTGCCCTGAGGGATGCCGTTATTGTATTTGCCGGTCAGAATGCCGTAATACAGCGGACTCCACGTGGTCAGACCCATGCCAAGCTCGCGAACGACTGGCATGAGCTCGTTCTCCACGCGTTTGCGGTGGAACAGGTTGTACTGCGGCTGCTCGGTCGTTGGCGGAATCAGGTTGAACTGGCGCGCTGTGCCGAAGGCTTGCGTGACCTGGGCAGCTTCCCACTCGGAAGTGCCCCAGTAGAGCACTTTGCCCTGATGCACCAGGTCGTCCATAACGCGCACCACTTCTTCCATGGGGGTGTCAGGATCGTAGCGGTGGCAGTAGTACAGGTCGAGATAATCGGTGCCCAGGCGGCGCAGCGTGGCATGGATGGATTCGGTCACGTGCTTGCGTGAGAGGCCGCGGCCGTTCGGGCCGGGCATGGTGGGCCAGAAGACCTTGCTGGCCAGTACCAATGCCTCGCGCGGCAGCCCATTGATGGCCTTGCCCAGGATCACCTCGGCCTGCCCGCCGGCATACATATCGGCGGTATCGAAAAAGTTGACGCCCTGGTCATAGGCGGCATGGACGATATCAATTGAATTCTGTTCATCCACCTGGCTGCCGAAGGTCACCCAGGAGCCCAATGAAATCTCGGATACTTTCAGGCCGGAGCGGCCAAGGCGTCGGTAGTGCATGGCATACCTCTTGATTGCTTAAAGCAGGATGGAAAACGTTACTCGTTGATTCGTCAATTCGTTATTCGTGAAAAGCCGTTTTAAGCCAAATAGCAGGTAACGATTATCGAATAACGATTCGCCGCTCAAACTTAACGCTGCTTTCAATTTATCACATTTCCTCGCCAGAACCAATGCCGAGCGGCTTCCATTTGGTCGAATCGGAGCGCAGGCGGTGCTGGCCGCCGCCGCGGTTGTGCAGTTCATCAAAACCCTCGGGTTTGATAAACATCTCGTCGCCGTCCAACAGGCCGGTGATGCCGACCTGGCCGGGCTCGACCCGCTTGCTCTGGCAGTAGGCGCAAGTCTTGGGATCGTGCGGCTTGTATTCAACCGGCTCTTCGTAGGTGGTGATGTACCCTTCGTAGTTGCGCAGGATGATTTTGTGGTCAGACATGCTGATCTGGTAGTTGGGCATGACCGGGATCTTGCCGCCGCCGCCGGGGGCATCCACCACGTAGGTAGGCACGGCATAGCCGGAGGTGTGTCCGCGCAGCCCTTCGATGATTTCAATGCCCTTGGCTACCGGTGTGCGGAAGTGCCCCGCGCCTTCCACCAGGTCGCACTGGTAAAGGTAATAGGGACGCACGCGGATGCGCACCAGATCCTGCACCAGTTTTCGCTGGATGTGCACACAATCGTTGATGCCCGCCAGCAGGACCGACTGATTGCCCAGCGGAATACCGGCGCGCGTCAGTCTATCGGCGGCCTCAGCCAGTTCGGCGCTGATTTCGTTGGGGTGATTGACGTGGATGTTCATCCACAGGGGGTGATACTTCTGGAGCATATCGCACAGTTCCGGGGTGACGCGCTGCGGCATGAATACCGGCACGCGGGAGCCGATGCGGATAATCTCTATGTGCGGGATCTCGCGCAGGCGGCTGAGCAGTTCCTCGAGCAGCTTGGGCGCCAGGGTGAGTGGGTCGCCGCCGGAGAGCAGCACATCGCGCACCTGCGGGGTTTTCTTTAGATAATCAATTTGGGCTTCAAAATCCTGCCGCGAAAATGTTGCGGAGGGGTCGCCCACGATGCGCGAGCGGGTGCAGTAGCGGCAGTAGGAGGCGCACTGCGTGGTCACCAGCATCAGCACGCGGTCAGGATAGCGGTGCACCAGGCCAGGTACAGGCGAGTGGCGGTCTTCGGCCAGCGAATCTTCCATCATGCCGGTGAAGGGCAAAATTTCATCTGCCTGCGGCACCACCTGCCTGCGGATGGGATCGTTTGGATCGTTGGGGTCGATCAACGATGCATAATAGGGGGTGATGTCGACCCGGAACAGACCTTGAGTAGCCAGGGCTTTCTTTTCGCTGTCGGTGAGCGGCAGTACTTTTTCAAAGTCTTCGACGCTGTTCAGACGGTTGCTCAATTGCCAGCGCCAGTCGTTCCACTTCTCAGCAGGGACGTCCTGATAAACCGGTGCGCGTTTGGATATAAAAGGGGCAGGGGTCATGTCAAATACTCCATTAAGAAAGGTCGTTTCTTGCAGCCAGGTTCGCTCAGATTTGAAAGAGCTGCAACGATATGGACAATGGTGAAAGAATTGGAAAAAAAACAGAACAAATCTTAAGAATATATAATAGCTGGCGGATCGTGATCTGTGCGCCAGAAGCCGGCAAGAAAAGAATAGGATGTCCAGGGGGTCATCATAGAACTTTATTGTATAAAAAAAGAGACCTCAGGTCAATTCAATCGATGATGAATCAATTGATATCACGCGCTTGGGATGATTGATTTGAGAAGGGAATTACTTATTTTGTGTTATTTGTTCTGTGACATCTGTAATTCGGAATGGAATTGCATTGGGTGAAAAATACTGGCGATTTTCCAGGTAGGGCAGCCCCGCATGAAAACAGGCATTAAAGACATACCGAAAGGAATTTACGGGAGTGATGTCATCTGGGATGTCATCATTGGTTGCACAGGGGATGTAAAAAGCGTTAAGGATTGGATATCGCTCAAAGAGATTGCTTTCTTCAAGCACTTCGTGGTTGAGCTGTAAGCCTGGGCCGTGATCACCCTGAATAATGATGATTGGGGGTGTGTTGGAATTTTGCAGTATCTCTCTGAGCGTTTCCAGCACGACTTGATTCAAGTACTTTAATTGATTAATGTACCCAGTTCTATATTCCTCAATTGATCCCATTTCCAAGAAATCAGATCCATCAAAGATGGTATAGGGGCGGTTGGGGGTAATGCTCTCGCCGTTCGCGCCAAATACAAACGGCGGATGCGGCGATACAATGTGCGCGAAAGTGACATCAGGGCCAGGTTGATTGCCGGCGCTTGCCAAATTCCTGAGAGTGAATTCAATCCGCTCTCGATGGATATCGTGCAGTTTGGAGTTCCACAAGAGACCAATGGGGGTTTCATAGATTAAAAGTGTTTCAAACTCATTTGGGTAAAGCGATGGTCGAAAAACTTGATCTACGGTTTCAATTTCGGTGGCCGCAAAACCTGTTGCAAAAGTGTTTGTTCGATACCCCAGGCGTTGTAGTTGTTCAAACACGCGGTTGTGTTCGATAATGTTAAAAACAGGAATGTAATCATCTTCATTTCCTGTTTGCGTGGAAATCCAATTGATGTAATCCATATTTAAGGATGATGATATTGATAGTGCGGTTGCTTTGTAATTTGAAAGGCTGTCATTTGCAATCAAGAAACCCATATCAGTCAAAGATTTTTGAAATTGCTGGTTGTCGAAACCGTAGAATTCTTTGAGGACATCCAATCTGCCATATCCATCCAGAATGATGTAGTAAATATCTGGAAGCTGTCCTTGGTTTTCCAACAGGTCTGTTTCGTTTTTCAACCTGATTTGCCATGTTTCTGCAAAATTATCCTGAGGCTGGTAATTGGCATTTGTGAGTCGTCCGACTAAAGGAAATAACATGATTCCAAATGTAATTCCGACCATGCCAATTGCATAGAAGCCAATCAGACGATTAAGCGTTCGGGGTTCCTCTTTTTGGTTAATGATTTTCCATAAAATGAGGATAAATGTAGTTATCAGGAAAAAGGCGCTGTAGTGAGGGAGGGTCGCAGGGACTTCTAAATTATTGTTGATGCGTTCAATTAAAGCTTTTGTCAATCTTGTTATGCTGTTATGGTTTAGAAAGAGAATAAAGAATATACTCGTAATAACAGCAGCTTTTCCCCACGAGCGGTAGGTGTAACATTCTTTCTGTAAAATCATGAACCTTAACAAAAGAGGTGAGTCAGAAGTATCCTAAAGGTGACTAAACCAACATAGGAGAACAACATGACTCACCAAAATGATTATAGCCTGTCTCCGGAATTAGTAGCGGAGATTACCCAGAATGGACTTCAAGCAGTTCCAGAGATGTTACGAGTGCTGCTCAACAACCTCATGCAAGCAGAACGTACAAAATACTTGCATGCCGATGAGTACGAACGAACTGCGGAGCGACAAGGTCACGCCAACGGCTTCAAACCCAAGACGGTTAAAACTCGGGTGGGCGAAGTGACGTTTGCCATTCCCCAGGTACGGGAAGGAGGTTTTTATCCGACTGCCCTGGAAAAAGGGTTGCGCAGTGAGCGAGCCTTGACAGCCACCCTGGCGGAGATGTATGTGATGGGGGTCTCAACCCGCAAAGTGAAACAAATCACCGAGAGGTTATGTGGTTTTGAGATTTCCGCCGAACAGGTCAGTCGGGCCACCGCCCAATTGGATCAGACCTTACAGGAATGGAGAAATCGGCCGCTTGGAGCGATAACATACCTGTATCTGGATGCACGCTATGAGAAAGTGCGTGAAAACAGCCAAATTCGGGACGCTGCGGTCCTGATTGCCACCGGGATCACTCCCCAAGGCGAGCGGCAAGTCTTAGGGGTTTCTGTCTCCCTGAGCGAACAGGAAGCCCATTGGAAAGATTTCTTGAAAAGCTTGAAAGATCGGGGGCTGAATGGAGTGAAACTGATCATCAGTGACAGCCATGAGGGTCTGGGAGCCGCGAGAAGGGCTGTTTTCGGAAGCGTTCCATGGCAACGATGCCAATTCCATTTGCAGCAGAATGCGGGTTCCTATGTTCCCAGACAATCCATGAAAGCCGAAGTGGCCGCTGACATCCGGGCAATTTTCAATGCAGCTGATCGGAGTACTGCTGAAATGGGCTTGCAAGCAGCTGTGCAGAAATATGCGATCTCTGCTCCTCGGCTTTCTGCTTGGATGGAGGAGAACCTGGCAGAAGGATTTACCGTGTTTGATTTTCCACTGGAACATCGCAGGTCGATCCGGACTACAAATAGCCTGGAGCGCGTGAACAAAGAAATCAAGAGACGTACTCGGGTCGTTGGCGTTTTCCCGAATGAAGCCTCTTGTCTGAGGTTGGTGACGGCGCTGCTGATGGAAACCAGCGAAGAATGGCAGATTGGGAAAAGGTATTGTTTTGCGAAATCCGTGGATTGTTAAAGAAACATGGATATTTCTGACTCGAATTTACAGAAAAAAGGTTGCGTAATCCACGAGCGGCTGATGCCATAAAAAATCAAATAGAGCAATCCGCTTAATCCAATTGAAACCGCCAGTGATACCAGTATGTTTTGGTAATCAACTTTATTCATGTTTTGGGCGTAAAGATGAAGGATAAAAGCAAATGGGATCAAAAAAACATGAAAATATTGACGCTTCATTGTTTATCGATAATCCTTTTTAAGCAACTACGCCTCTTTATTTGACAAATTTTATTTTAACTGCTTATTTTGACCGAGGGCTTGACACATTTGATATTTCAAATCATCAGGAATTGTAAAAAACTGTGGGTAAAAACGATTGTGTTAATTCTTTGTCAGAAACTTTCGGGCGCGCTTGACGCTCATTTTCCGGCATGGTATCATCAATACCAGGTTGTTAGCACTCAAAGGTCGAGAGTGCTAAAACTAGAAAAAACATGAATGAACTGACTGAACGGCAAAAACTCATCCTGTCGATGGCGATCCACGAGTACGTGCGGACGGCGGCCCCCGTCAGTTCGCTGCACCTGGTGGAGCATTACCATTTGGATATGAGTTCCGCTACGGTGCGCAACGAACTTTCGGCTTTGACCGAGATGGGTTACCTGCGCCAACCGCATACTTCTGCCGGGCGGGTGCCCACCGAGGAGGGCTACCGATACTTCGTCGGTCGGTTGGTGCAAGAAACCAATTTGCCCGATACCACCCGCCGCACCATCAGCCATCAGTTCTACCAGATGCGCAACGATGTTGATCAATGGATGCGCCTGGCGGCCTCGGTGCTGGCCTATCAATCGCGCGGGGCCTCGTTGGTGACAGCACCGCGCCCCACTCGCGCGCTGCTGAAACATCTTGAGCTGATCTCCACGCGCGGACGGCAGGTGCTGTTGGTGCTGGTGCTGGTGGGCGGCGAAGTTCGCCAGCGATTGATCAACCTGGCTGAACCGGTGCCGCAGGAGGTGCTTTCGGTCTCTGCTGACCACCTGACGCACCTTTTTGAAGGCAAGGACGCCGACAGCATGCAATCCCTTGCGGGGCAGCTGCCCCTGCTGGAAAGCGAGCTGACCGGTTGGGTGGTGGAAGAAATGAATCGCCTGGATGCGTTAGTCTCGGGGGAGGTTTACCTGGATGGGCTGACCAACGTATTGGCTGAGCCGGAATTCTCTGGCTCAGACGATGCGCGCCGTGCCATTCGCCTGCTGGAAGAACGGTCCATGTTGCAGGAGCTTCTGGCACAGACTGTGCTATCCCCCAGTTCATTGAACGGCGTGCAGGTTTTGATCGGAGGCGAAGGCACTTCGTGGGATGAATTGCGTCAGTGTTCAATTGTCCTGGCGCGGTATGGTTCACCCAACCTGGCCATCGGTACGCTGGGCGTGTTGGGTCCCATGCGCATGCCTTACGGCCGGACCATTTCTGTGGTGCGCTTCCTCTCCGGGCTGTTGAGCGACATGGTGGCTGAAACGATGACGGATGAACTAACCAATGCATCGCAAGAGGTGAATTGATGGACGAGGAAAAGAAGAAACACGGCAAAACGGCTGCGGGTACCGCGGGGAAGAAACCGGCAGCTTCTGAAGCGCAGACCTCCCCACAACAAGGAGCAGGTGAAGAATTGACCAAAGAAATCACATCGGCCATCGAAGAGCAATTTGTTGCTGAAAATGCGGCGCTGCGTGCAGAATTGGACCAGGCGCTGCAAAATGTAAAAGAAAATATGGACGGTTGGCAGCGTGAGCGCGCGGATTTTATGAATTACAGGAAACGCGTCGAACGCGAGCAGGCTTTGCTAAAAGAGAACCTTACCGGCGAGATCCTGAAAAAATACCTGGTGGTGCTGGATGACCTGGAGCGGGCAATGAAAGTGCGCCCGACCGAAGGCGAGGCTGCCGCCTGGGCTGATGGGATTGAACTGGTTTACCGCAAGTTGATTGGCATTTTAGAATCGGAAGGGGTGCAGCGCATCCCGGCGGAGGCGGAAAAGTTCGATCCGACCCGCCACGAAGCCATCACTCATGAAGACAGCCCGGATCATGAGAGCGATGACATCATCGAAGTCGTTCGTCAAGGTTACACCATCGCCGACCGCGTGCTGCGCCCGGCCCTGGTGCGAGTTGCTCGCTAGGAGGAATTAATCCATGTCAAAAATCGTCGGTATTGATCTCGGTACCACCAACTCTGTCGTCGCCGTCATGGTGGGCGGCGAACCAACTGTCATCCCATCCGCTGAAGGCGAACGGTTGGTGCCTTCAGTAGTGGCGGTGAATAAGAATCATGAAAGGCTGGTTGGTCGCTCGGCGCGCAACCAGGCAATCACCAATTCTGAAAATACCATTTTTTCGATTAAGCGCTTCATGGGTCGCAAATTTGATGATCCAGAAGTGCAGCGCACCATCAGTCGTGTGCCGTACAAAGTGACAAAGGCACCCAACGGCGACGTGCGCGTGGTGTTGGACGGCAAGGAATACTCGCCGCCGGAAATCTCAGCCATGATCCTGGCCAAACTGAAGGCCGATGCAGAAGCCTACCTGGGCGAGCCGGTCACGCAGGCGGTCATCACCGTGCCGGCTTACTTTAACGATGCCCAGCGCAACGCCACCAAGGATGCTGGCAAGATCGCCGGGCTGGAAGTGCTGCGCATCATCAACGAGCCGACCGCCTCTTCGCTGGCCTACGGCCTCGACAAAAAGAAGAACGAAGTCATCGCTGTGTACGATCTGGGCGGCGGCACCTTCGATATTTCTATCCTGGATGTTGGCGACGGCGTCTTCCAGGTGAAGTCCACCAGCGGCGACACCTTCCTGGGCGGCGATGATTTTGATATCCGCTTGATGGATTACCTGATCGATGAATTCAAGAAGGAAACCGGCATCGACCTGCGCGGCGACCGCCAATCGCTGCAGCGACTGCGCGAAGCCGCAGAGAAGGCCAAGATTGAGCTTTCGTCGGTCATGCAAACCGAGATCAATCTGCCCTATATCACCGCTGATGCTTCCGGCCCCAAGCACCTGGTCAAGACGGTCACGCGCGCCAAGCTTGAGCAGATTACTGCTGATCTGGTGCAGCGTTCGCTCGATCCCGTGCGCCGGGCGATTTCGGACGCTGGCCTGCGCACTTCGGACATCAATGAGGTGGTGCTGGTGGGCGGCATGACCCGCATGCCTGCTGTGCAGGAAGCCGTGAAGCGTGAATTCGGCAAGGATCCGCACAAGGGCGTCAATCCTGATGAAGTGGTGGCCATCGGTGCTGCCATCCAGGCGGCTGTGCTGGGCGGCGAAGTGAAGGATATTCTGCTGCTCGACGTGACCCCGCTGACGCTTTCGGTGGAAACCCTGGGCGGCGTGGCGACCCCGTTGATCGAGCGCAATACCACCATCCCCACCCGCAAGAGCCAGATCTTCTCGACGGCTTCCGATTCGCAAACCTCGGTCGAAATCCATGTGCTGCAGGGCGAGCGCCCCATGGCTGTGGATAACAAATCGCTGGGCAAGTTCGTGTTGGACGGCATCCCACCGGCGCCGCGCGGCATGCCGCAAATTGAAGTGACCTTTGATTTGGATGCAAACGGCATTCTCAAAGTGACCGCTTTGGATAAGGCCACCGGCCGCAGCCAGCACATCACCATCACCGCATCCTCCGGTTTGTCTGAAGCGGAAATTGAGAAAATGCGCAAGGAAGCTGAAGCGCACGCCGAGGAAGACCGCAAGTATAAAGAGCTGGTCGAAGTTCGCAACTACGCAGACAACACCATTTACACCGCCGAAAAGTCGCTGCGTGACTTTGGTGACAAGGTGGATAGCGCACTGAAATCACAGATTGAAGAAAAGGTAAACGCGCTGCGCCAGACAATGGGCGGCAATGATGTCGAAGCCATAAAGCGCGATACCGAAGCCCTGGGATTGTTGATCCAAAAGATCGGTGCGGGTATGTATCAGCAGCCGGGTGAAGGCCAACCGGGTGCAGGTCCGGCGGGCGATGCGGGCCCGCAGGCTGGCCCTGAGAAATCCGGCGACGATGTGGTGGACGGCGAGTTCAAGAGCGTGTAAAATCGTCTCAGATATTTTGACGGATGATTTCCCCCTTCCTCCCCGGCATGAAGACCTGCGGGAGGAAGGGGATGATGATTAAATCGGATTGGAAAAAGAACGCATGGCTTCGCGCGATTATTACGAAGTGTTAGGCATCAATCGCAATGCCTCGGCAGACGAGATCAAATCAGCCTTCCGAAATCTGGCACGCCAGTATCACCCTGACGTGAACAAAGCGGCCGATGCGGAGGAGCGCTTCAAAGAGATCAACGAAGCGTACGCGGTGCTTTCAGACAGCGACAAACGCGCGGCATACGATCGTTACGGCCAGGCTGGTTTGAACGGCATGGGCGGTGCGCCTGACTTTACCACGGTCGATTTTTCAGATATATTTGAAGAGTTTTTTGGTTTCGGTGGCGGTTCCAGCCGCAGGCGCAATGCGCCGCGGCGCGGTGCGGACCTTTCATACACGGTGATGATGACCTTTGAAGAGGCCGTTTTTGGCGTGGAGAAGGAAATTGAAATCACCCGTGACGAAACCTGCTCCACCTGCCGCGGCAGCGGCGCCGAGCCGGGCACCAGCCCGGTGCGCTGCACCACCTGCGGCGGCAAGGGAGAGGTGCGCCAGGCACGCCAGACCTTTTTGGGCTCGATGGTGCAGGTGACCACCTGCCCGACCTGCAACGGCGCGGGCGAGGTGATCAGCACGCCCTGCCACACCTGCCGCGGACGCGGTCTGGAACGCAAAACCGTTAAGAAGATTGTGCCGATCCCGGCGGGCGTCGATACTGGCACGCAGATCCGCCTGGCGGGCGAGGGACAGCCGGGTTCCAACGGCGGCCCGAATGGCAACCTGTATCTTGAAATTCAGGTCAAGCCGCACGCCTTCTTCCGGCGCAAGCAATTCGACATCATCCTGGACCTGGGCATCAACGTGGCGCAGGCAGCGCTGGGCGCGGATATTGAAGTGCCCACGCTGGAAGGCGCCGCGAAGTTGACCATCCCGGCGGGTACGCAGCCCGGCAAGGTGTTCACGCTGAAGGGCAAGGGTGTGCCGCATTTGCGCGCCTCCGGCCGCGGCGACGAACTGGTGGTGGTGGACGTGGAAGTGCCCATGCACCTGACGGCGGAGCAGCGCGCATTGTTCGAGCAGCTGGCCAAATCGCTGGGCAGCGAGGTTCACACCAAAGAAAAAAGCTTTTTTGACCGGTTGAAGGAGGTGTTGGGTGGCTGAGGCACGCTGGCTGGAAGTATCCTTAACGGTGGACGGCGAGATGGCCGAGGCCGTTTCAGAGGTGTTGAACCGCTTTGTTTCGCAGGGTGTGGTGGTGGAGCAAGCTGTGCAGTACAACGACGCCGAAGACCTGGGCACGCCCTACGGCCCGGTGAGAGTGTATGGTTACCTGGTGATCGATGAGCACATCGAAGAGACTCGCCAGCGCCTGGAAGAAGCTTTGTACTTCCTGGGGCGCATCCAGCCGCTGCCAGCGCCAGCGTTCCGCGCCATCGCCGACGAAAACTGGATGGAATCCTGGAAGCAGCATTACCATCCCATCCCGATCGGCGAAAAGCTGCTCATCCTGCCGGCCTGGGTAGAGGAGTACGACCCCGCGCGCATCCCGGTGCGCATCGACCCCAGCATGGCGTTTGGCACGGGCACACACCCCACCACGCAATTGTGCATGACGATGGTAGAAAAATACACCCTGCCGGGCAAGCCGGTCATCGACGTGGGCTGCGGATCGGGCATCCTCTCGATCGCGGCGCTCAAGCTGGGTGCCAGCAAGGCGGTGGGTGTGGATATCGACAACGCCTCGGTCAAGGCGACCGATGAGAACGCCGAGGCCAACGGCGTGGCCGACCTCCTGGAATGCGGTGTGGGCTCGGTGCGCGAGCTGCGCCAGGGACATTTCAGCCTTCGGCGTGCGCCGGTGGTGGTGGTCAACATCCTCGCTCCGGTCATCATCCGCCTGTTTGACGACGGGCTGGCCGACCTGGTGGAACACGGCGGCACGCTGGTGCTTTCAGGCATCCTGGCTGAGCAGGCCGCCGGCGTGGAAGTGGCTGGCAAGGCGAAGGGGCTTGAATTCGTCGAACGTGTGCAGCAAAACGACTGGGTGGCGATCGTCCTGCGACAGCCGTAAGCATTCGACGTGCCTGCAAGGACGATAACCGATTGATGGCGTAGGAATGAATAAGACGGGCGGCCAAATTATTGACCGCCAGTTTTTTTTTATTTTCAAGAAACGATGAAACGCTTTATGGATATGGCTGCGGGGTCAACGTAGGCGGTGAGGGGTATCCATTTTCAATCGGGGCAGGCGGCGTTCCGGCGGTCGGCGCGAGGGCCGGCTTGGGGAACCAATCACTGTACAGCCCTCCAGCCGCGGTCCATTGCGCGCTTCCTCCCTCTAGGTCGCGCACATAATCCAATAACACCTCTCCCTTCGCATCGATCACCCGTAGATGACAGAGGACAATGTTTGTGCCATGTTCAGCATTGATGGTGTCCCGCAGTTGAAAAAAGGAATCCAGGAATTTTGGAAGCGAGCCGTTGACATCCGCCAAATCTTTTCCAGATACCTGAATCAGCAGGATCTGTCCATTTCCTCCCAGTGAATCTTCCGGCGTCACAGCCAGCTCATCCAGCTTAAGCTCTGCCAATTGCAGGTTGTCGGCGACAATCTGTTCGGCGTTTTGATTATCGACTTGCGTTCTCGCCGGTTGGGAATTTTGAGAGAGGTCTTCCGGGTACAGGTAGGTTTCTGTCGCATAAATCAACGCACCGGCCGCGTTATAAACATTCAGCCTGTAACTGGCCAGCCGAATGCCCATGCGATAAGCCAGCGTCGCCTCGCGGTGTGCCAACTGCATAAACCAGTTATCTTCCAATGCCAGGTCATCACTCTTGCTTGCGCTTTGAAGGTCGATTTCAATTCGATAGGGGAGGCGATGAATGGTTGACACTTTTTGAACAGGAACCCCTTTTTGTTCCAACCTGTCAAAGATGTCGTCGGCGCTTTGCTCCTGGGCGTTGACCTGAATGACAACAACGGAGGTAATAAAAATGATCAGGATCCCGATTGTAATGAGAAATGGTATGCGGATAGTTCGATTCTTGTTCATGGGTCACTCCTTTCGATCCCCCGGATTACGCAACCTTTTTTCTGTAAATTCGAGTCAGAAATATCCATGTTTCTTTA
>ENA-UOYA01001255-UOYA01001255.1-activated-sludge-metagenome-genome-assembly--contig:-NODE-1255-length-28017-cov-264.386846_pt1 | contig 28017 bp, 29 predicted proteins | sample MGYA00238163_ERZ764804 | MGnify/ENA primary metagenome ERZ764804 (study PRJEB28919, sample SAMN05720223) | activated sludge metagenome | isolation source: Anaerobic digester | place: Hong... | reverse complement strand
ATTTGGGCAGAAAGGAAAAGAATGCATGTTTACCTCCGTACATTCTCTTTATCGCTCTCTTCCCTACTTTATGCTTCAACTTTTTATACAAGGTTCGTAGCAGTAATGAAGTGCTTGGCTCGTTACAACTGCTGCTTCCCTTAGATTTTGATCTTCAAGAAATATTTGAATCCTATCTCACTAAAGAACACAAGGGCTTTCTTTCTTTATTGCGGGTGGTTGAACCATTTGTTGAAAGCTTCCCTGAAGAGAATCAGTCCATGGGAAGGCCTTCCTATAGTGTTCTTCCCTTTCTCCGTGCAGCTTTAGCAAAGCGGTATTTCAAGATAGTCGCCACAAGCGATCTACAGCTACGGCTCTTAAGTGATGCGAACCTACGTCAGATCTGTGGCTTTGAGAATATCCCTAGTGCAGCAAGTTTCTCTAGGTATATGAGCTACTTAGCAGACAATGCTTCTATTGAGGAGAGCCTAGGGGAAATGGTGAAGGACTACTATAAGGATAAATCAGTGGATTCTGTTGCGAGGGATTCAACGGCAATCAGTGCTCGAGCAACATGGAATCTTGCCTCTTCATGAAGCAATAGGAGGATTGCCGAGTTCCTGTGCCTGGGGTTGCAAGAAGAACTCCCAAGGAAACTTTAGCTACTTAAAAAGGCTATAAGCTCCACTTAGATGTGACCGAAGAAGGGATTCCAGTATCGGCGATAACAACTGGAGCGAATGTCCATGACTCGCAGTGTGCAATCCCTCTTGAACGTATGACTGAACAAAGGATCAACTTTCGCTCTACTCTTATGGACAGTGCCTATGATGCGAAGAGTATCTTTCAGTTTGTGCAGGATAGAGGTAGGACTCCAATCATCGATCATAATAAAAGAAGGAAAGACTTACGAGAGGCTTTTGATGTAGTAACCAAGGAACACTATAAGAAGCGCACAGTGGTAGAGCGAGCGAATTCGCATCTTAAGGATTGGCTCTTACCGGAGAAGCTACTGGTGCGTGGTATCAAGAAGGTGAGTTTTGAACTCATGTGCGGAGTAATCTGCCTTGCTGCAATCAAGATTCTTGAGCAGTTCATTCTACCTAGCCTCATCTAAAGACGAATAGCATAAACCATAGAAGCTCTCATGATTCATCGAAGAGAGAGAGCTATAAGCTTGTACCTCGTAAAAAGCTCACTTAAAGCCCTTTTTCTTACTTTTTTGTACCCTTTGATCCTTGTTCCATGATTTATCCTGCAAAATCCTGTCTCTATTTCTTATTTCTACAGTTCATGTCAGAATATTCTTGGACTTTTGAAAGAGCCTCAGCTACAAGCAATTAATCGTTATCGTTAGCCTTTATTCCATATTTCTTATTAAAGCGCTCTATGCGCCCTGCAGTATCGACAAGTTTCTGTTTGCCAGTGAAGAATGGATGACAGGCAGAACAGATTTCTACTTGGATATTCTTAGCTGTTGAGCGAGTCTCAATGACATTTCCGCATGCGCAAGTTATTGTTGTGAGCTCATATTTTGGATGTATTCCCTTTTTCATTTATTCCTCCATAGGGTCCTGGTAGTATTTCTATTGGAAAACTAGCAAGACAAGGCGCCTCAATATATAAAATCAACCAGCTCTAGTCAATATGCTTATTCCATGCTCGAATAAGGAGTATTCATTGATTTGAGAAAGGCATCATTGTTCTTAGTCTTCATCATACGGTCGATGAGCAGTTCAATTATTTCGATATCATCCATCGGATTTATTACTTTACGCAGAACCCAAATCTTTTGAAGCTCTTCTTCTGAGATTAGAAGCTCTTCTTTTCTTGTTCCGGATTTCTTAATGTTGATAGCAGGGTAGAGACGGCGATCAGACAAGCGTCTATCGAGGTTAATCTCCATGTTGCCTGTGCCCTTGAACTCCTCAAAGATTACTTCATCCATGCGTGAACCGGTATCGATAAGGGCGGTAGCAATGATAGTCAATGAACCTCCCTGTTCTATATTGCGCGCCGCTCCGAAAAATCGCTTGGGCTTGTGTAGAGCATTCGAATCTACACCTCCAGAAAGGATCTTGCCCGAAGTGGGGACGGTTTGGTTGTAAGCTCGTGCTAGTCTTGTGATCGAATCGAGCAGAATTACAACGTCTCGTTTGTGCTCAACAAGACGCTTCGCTTTCTCTAGTACCATCTCAGCCACTTGGACATGACGAGTGGCCTGTTCGTCGAATGTTGAAGAGATGACTTCAGCCTTTACTGTTCGCTCCATATCTGTGACCTCTTCAGGTCGCTCGTCGATGAGGAGAACAATGAGATAGACTTCGGGATGATTGGCTGTTATGGCATTGGCTATTTTTTGTAAAAGAATGGTTTTTCCAGTACGGGGTGGGGATACAATGAGTCCGCGCTGGCCTTTTCCTATCGGACAGAAAAGATTGATGATTCTAGTAGATATTTCTTCGGTGCTGGTTTCCAGATCCAATTTTTGCGTGGGGTAGAGAGGGGTAAGGTCCTCAAAGGGAATTCTATTCTGAGCTACCGAAGGATCGTCAAAATTGATCTGTTCGATACGAAGCATGGCAAAAAAGCGCTCACCTTCCTTAGGGCTCCTGATCTGGCCATAGACAGTATCGCCTGTCTTAAGGTTAAAGAGCCTGATTTGCGAAGGGGAAATGTAAATGTCATCTGTACCTGGTAGATAAGAGTTTTGAGGAGAACGCAAAAAGCCATAGCCGTCCGGAAGGATTTCAAGCGAGCCATAGGCATATATTATGCCGCCGTGTTCGGTGTGCCCTTTGAGAATATTGAAAATGAGTTCTTGTTTTTTTAGTGTGATGAGCAAATCATGATTTATACCATATTTAGCCCCTAGCTCTCTCAATTCTATTATGCCCATCTTTGAAAGATCGTTGATCAATAGGCGAGCTCTGGATTCAATTCTCTGTTCCACACGGTTTTCCAACTCTGACTTGGGTAACTCAACCAATTTTTGATGCTGATGGTCATCGAGAGGCATCGCTGCAACAACAAATCCATTGGGCTGTTCTTCAAGTGCTTCAGCAGTTGTTGTCGATCCATTTGATTGACTTTCTTCTACGAGGTCCACATTTTGCGTAGGCTTCTTTTTTAAACGAATTTTAGTAACTGGCTTCCTGACCTTCTGTTGCTGATTCTTCAAAGGTGGGGCAACATGTACATCGTTCAATGACCGCTGTATGTCTTGCACGAGATCTTCGGTCTGTCCCTCTAAAAGTGATCCATTCTGTAAAATAGGTTGCTCTTCGTGCTGACTTTGATTCATGGCTATTTCCTCTTTTGGCACCGCTGAATTATTCTCCTCGTTATCAGAAGATTTTACTGGGGATAAAGTTGTCTTCTTTCCATTATGAATTGCCATTGAGAATCTCCATGATATTATACGATTAAGACGGTGCCAGGCATCTTAATGGCTCCCAATTTATTTTATATGGATTCTTTAGCGGCGCATTGAGTCAAATCGAAAGGTAAGTTTTTTGGACCAAGTGCGGCCATTTGCGCCGCGAATATGCAATAGATAATATCAATATAGTGCGACAATGTAGCGATGTCAATGTCCTTTATCTTCTGTTTGGCTTTTATCATCTGGAGAAAACTCAGCCATCCTGATTTTGCCTTCAAATTGTGCACCTTCTATAATATGGAGGCATGATACTTTAATATCGCTCTTAACACTAGCATTAGGAAGAATTACTATTTCTTCCGAAACGCTCATATATCCTTTGAATTGTCCAGCTATAATAACTTGTCTAGCCCTTAACAAATCAGCTTCTATCTTGGCATTTCGAGAAATCTTAATGAATGTCCCTTCTATTGAACCATGGAAAACACAGTGCAAGTCAAGGGGCTGACTCGAACGCAGTATCCCATTCAATATAAGAGCTGGCCCGATATGCGTTCCGTATGGTTCCGAAGGTTCTAAATTCAACTTTTTCATAATCGACATGGAAAGCCATTATTAATAATGGCCTTCCTTATTTGGCAAAAAAGCAATGATCAAACCTTTTTTCTAAATGATTTGGGAATGCGTTCGATATCCATTTCCCATGCAGCCTTCTTAAGCTCTCTGCCAGGCCGAAAGGTGGCTACACCGTGATCTGTGACAGAAACGATTTCGCCCGTTTTTGGATTTCTAGCCTTTGATCTGCCTTTTCTGAGTTTTACCTCGAAAGTACCAAAGCCTCTTAACTCGACTATCTTGCCATCAAGAATTGCGCCCTTTATTTCAGCAAATAAACCGTCGATAAGCTCATGGATTTCCTTCCGTGTGGTCCGGCTTGTCGGCGACAGCGAATCATACAGCGCATCTATCAATTCGGCTTTTGTCAATTTTTCGGCCATATCGTTCTCTGCTCCTTTCTGAAGGTACTAGACTCTCAATCTGATCTATTGATCTATCTTATTTACAAGTCGCTGCATCCGGGATTTTTTCCTGGCTGCAGTATTTTTCTTTACTATTCCTTTTCTGGCTGCTGAATCAATCCGCTTGATCATCTCTGATAGAGCTTCTTTTGCTGCTGCTGCATCTTTTTTTTCTGATGCAATTACTACTTTCCTAGCCGCCGATTTTATGGAAGTTTTTGTACTTTTATTAGCAAGCCTGCGCTTTTCATTTTGCCTTTGGCGCTTTTCTGCAGACAAGTTACTTGTACTCAATGGAATTCCTCCAAATAGCTATGTTTAATGAAAATCTTGGTTCAATCGAATTTCTGTGATTAAGCTAGCAGATACCGAGCGACAATGTCAATACATTTTTGAAGTAATTGCATTCCTAGGCAAAATAAGGTAAAGATTTATGATAATGTTAGTCAATGCTATAGTGGTTTTGATCATAGTCTCTATGCTGTTTCTTCTGGAATTTATTCTTGCGCTGAGGTGTCTATTTTCAGACAGAAATAAGCGCTTCATTCTTTGTGCTAAATATGAGCAAATTGGTGCAAAGATCATTCTAGGGCTATTCAGGATATTTCATGGATTCAAAATTAGTGTGCAGAATCCAGAGAAACTAGAAATTCCTCTTCGATGTCTTGTAATCTCGAATCACCAGAGCCTGCTAGACATCATTATACTAATATCATTTTTAGGAATAGAACGGAAACCCCGCTTTGTTGCCAAGAGAGAGCTTCAATATGGCATTCCCTTTGTAAGCTTTACACTGAGAAAAGGAGGGCATTGCCTTATAAAAAGAGAAGGAGCTCCTATTGATGCAATGCGAGAAGTGTCGAAAATGGCAAGGATATGCACACAGATAGGAGCCTGCCCTGTGATTTTCCCTGAAGGCACGAGGTCTAGAAATGGACATGTAGGAGAATTTCATACTGCAGGTGTTAGAAAATTGCTCGAGTCTGGTGGAAAACTCCCGGTTGCAGCGATAGCTCTAGAGGGCGGCTGGCGAGTAGCAAATGCCATGGATTTTCTTAAGAGATTTGGCAAAGAGCCCTATATTGTTGAAATAGTAAAGGTATATGAACCTCCGCGCAGTAAATTTGATATCGAAAATATGCTCAACGATGCGCGTCATTTGATCGAAAAACAAATCGAAGAACTTCGGATGCAATGATACATTTTCGAATAGAATTCTGCTAAGCAATGCATATAAATAAAAAGCCCTAGCAATATACTAGGGCCTTTTATTCTCTTCGTGGATCACTTAAAGATCATTTGAAGTCGCTTGGGCGTCTTTCAACTCTCTTGCATTTTTCGCATTCAGCTATAGTCTTGACCTTGCTGTTTTCAAAGATGGTCTTCATCTTTATTTCGCCACCGCAAGAACAATAGAAACGCTGAGTTGAAGAGCCTGTACGAGCATTTTTAGAAACCTGTGCCATAATGACTCCTTTTGCCAAAAAACCGGAGTAACAATACAGAAATCAGCATAAAAAGTCAATTCATTATTAAAAATGCCGCCGGATAAGGAGGGATATCCGACGGCTAATACAATGGAGGCTGCATGAAGAAGCTACGTTCACTTGCTCTTCATTTATTATAATACGAAATCGTTCTGAAAGTTACAATTTTGCAAAAAAATTCTCTACTTTTATTGAAATGGATCCAAAAATTCTGCAAGCATGCTCGAAAGAGCTATTTCGATTTCTTTTAGCCTGGTTTTTAAAACTCTCAGCGGCTTCGTCTATGGCAACATAGCGGCCTAATTTGCGTTTAAGCTCATCCCAATGGGCAACAAGGAAAAGGTACAAGTCAGATACGGTTCTACCAGGAAATAGGGACAGTATATTCTCTGCTTCTATTGCTTGAGAGATTGGCTGATAGACATTGTCGTGCCAGGAATATAGAGCTACATGAAATGGAATCTCTTCAGATATATGCTGGTTCAAGAAATATTTGTGTACTAAGACATGTTCTTTTATCGTATCGAATCTGCCGGGTTCGCTAAAATTGAGATCATCTGCCCCAACAATATTTGGATAATTAGTTTCCTTATAGAAGCGTCTCTTCTCATATTCGATTACAGCCTTCTTTATATCTTCGATCGTCATTTCTGGATCGAGTTGTATTTCGGATTGAAGCGATATGACCTCAGCATCTATGAATTCCTGTTTCTTGGCTTTAGCTACCGATACCCTATTATTGCCATCTCGGACAAAGTAGACTCCACCCATTTCATACAAGACCACAGGAGGAAGGCTTATGTCTTTATATTGCAATTCATCTATTCCTGTCCACCGAGCCTTTAGATGTTCTTTCTTTGGGAAAAAGAAACGATTGAAGTCTCTATAGCGACCTTCGCTTCCAACGATTCTATCGATAGGAACTGCAGTAATCCCTCTATATGTCTCAGCTTTGGGCTTAAGCAACTCTTTAGCTTGATCGAAAGGCATCAGATCGGACATAGAAGGTCTTAGCATGCCGAAGATTGTTGTAGTAATAGCCTTGCTTCTTGCTTTATAAAAATCGGATTCGGCAAGAGCGTGGAAATCATCGGTCATTTTTAACCTCCTTTGGTAAAGTTATGATTTGATGCCCGTATACATTTACGACTTTGGTGTTAAAGTAATCCATTTCGCGAAGCGCTTGCATGTCGTATAAGTGCACATGCCCATGGATAAAATAATAAGGCTTAGCAAATCGAATAAGCCATCGATATGCGGAGAATCCCTTATGGGCGGGATCTCCACCATCATGAATACCGCGAGGAGGAGAATGTGCAAGAATGATGTCTACCGATCTTCCCCATAGTAGGCGTCTCAATAATAGCCTTGGGAGCATCAGTATTATGCGAAATGTCATCCATGCATCGGTATATTGATTCTGACCTTTATTGTAACGAATTGAGCCTGGTATACCAAGTATAGATATACCATTTTCTTTCGCTATTTTAAAGCTGATTTGACCAAAATTTACTATTTGATTGCTTGAACCATAAATGTTACCATTCTCAATATCTTGATTGGATTTATCATGGTTCCCAGCTACGGAGACGAGTGGCTTATTCAGCATGCTTGCGATATATTCGAGATATCCATCTGGGAGATCTCCAGCCGACAATATCAGATCGATATCTGAGAAACGTTCACAGATCTGCGTGCTATAAACAAGTAAATCCACTTCGTCTGCGACACATAATATTCGGATGGCTTTTTTCATCCGATAGATCTCCCGAACATCGAATATAGTTGTTCTCTTGAGAAAGCAAGGTATATTGGACGTCCATGAGGACAGCGAGGCTCCGGTAATTCCAGAGATTCTTGAATAAGCTTTAGAGCTGAGATTTCATCAAGTCTGTCTCCATCTTTTATCGCAGCCTTGCAAGCTAAGCTTGCAATAAGAGCATCGATAGGTGAAGCCTCACTAGATGGCTGGGAAAGCCATTCAACAAGCGCTTCGAGAGCTGCAGAAGCTGCAATGGCTGGAACAGCATCAACAATCCATGTATTCTTGTCTTTTGTTATTCTGTAACCTACAAATTCCAAATTATCTTTTGCTTCTTCCAAGTAATGCTCATTTTCATAAGGCTCTAGAAGATAAGGGACAAGGAGCATCTGACTCTCTCCTTTATTGGATTTGATTTTATTATATAGGATTCGCTCATGAGCAGCATGCTGATCTAGTATAAAGAGCGCATCAGACAACTCGAAGACGAGAAATGGTCCTGGCCCTTTTCCTATATATCGAAGAGCAGATAGATTGTCATCTCGTATTCTATGCCAGAAATCATCGGGAAGTTGTGAATAGTTTCGATGCATAGAGTATAAGTTAGATGAACCATTTTCCAAAACTCTTTGCGTTGTCTTGCCACATCCCTCCGAAGCCAAAACATGTGATTTATCCGCCAAGCTTGGTCCACTTGTTTTTTCTTTAGTTGAAAAGACAAAATCCTCGAATTCAGGGTAATTTGCTACCTTAAAAGCTTGAGTCAAGCTTCCATATCTATGAACCAATTCGTGAGACAAGAGTTCATGGAGCACGGTCCGCACTTCTGCTGGTTTTTTTAGGCGAACTTCTTTTTTAGCTGGATGTATGTTGAAATCGGCAAGCGAAGGATCTATTTCGATAAGAAGAAAGGCAATAGCATGTGCTCCTCCAGGCAGGTATTTCCCAAACTCATATTCCATCAAGCTAAGTAAATTCCATTCCGGAACTCTTCTTTTATTTACAAATACCTGAAGGAATTTACGGTCTCTCCTATAATTTGATACATCAGCATAGACGCAATGCATTTTTAGCTCAGAGGTTTCAGCCATAACTTCGAACAATGGAAAACGAGAAAGCTCAGTATAGCATCGAATAATGCGATCTTTGGGAGAAGATGGCATTATGACATCCATATCGCCCGACACTGCCCAGCGAAAGCAAATGTCCGGATGAGACAATGCACGTTCAATAAAGGTGGAACGACAGAGGAAGGCTTCGCTCTGGGGTCTTTTTAGAAATTGACGTCTTGCCGGATATGATTCGAAAAGCCCCCTCATAGTTAAACGTGTACCTTCTTTGCAGGCAAATGGCTCGATGATAGGCTCTTTTAGGGGAGAGCTAGACAGTCTCCATCCTTCGCTAGCTCCTCTGAGCTTGCTTACTATTTCCAATCGTGCTACTGCAGCTATGGATGCAAGAGCTTCTCCCCTGAATCCAAGGGTCTTTGCTTTCAAGATATCGTCCGGTCCATATATTTTGGAAGTTGCGTGCTCAGCAATACTTAGCAAAAGGTCTTCTTTCGACATACCCCAGCCATCATCGGCAACAGTAATCTCTTCTATGCCTCCTTGAGCAATCGAGACAGAAATAGTATGCGCATCGGCATCTATGGCATTGTCGATGATTTCTCTCAGCGCTGAAGATGGCCTATCTATTACTTCTCCTGCTGCTATACGGCGAGAGGTTTCAGGAGGCAGGATTCGTATATTTCCCATGGTTTGTATGATAATGGCTTTTAGTAAAAAAACAAAGGCAGCGCTCTTTTAAGAACACTGCCTTCTACCTGAGACATCGGTAAGCTATATAAAAGCCTATAATTCAAATCCTACAGAAAGGCTAGAAACCACATCAAAGGCACCCTTTCCACTATTCTTTGTTGGATTCCAGATATAAGCATAATCCATAGATACTACAGCTGTGCCTGCCTTATAGCTTACAGTCATGCCAATAGAAGAATCCTCTAGATCGATGAGGTCTTTGATGACATCGTTACTCTTCTTGCCAAGGAAGAATTTTTCATATCTAGCAGTGATGTCTACATTAGGAATGAGGCCGCGTCCTAGACTTAGGCTACCCTTTACATGTGGATAATCAGCAGGGTTATCCGTTGCAGTTGGGGGGAGTTCTCTAAATGGAGCGTCGAGGGTTACTCCAAAGCTTAGGCTGGATTTGAAGAGATCAAAGCCTAGAGAGGCGAGCCATCCAGGAATAAAATTATTTTTTGCGGGATTAGTTTCAATAAATACAAAGCGATCGGCTCTATAGATATCATAATTTGCATCGAAATAGGATGGGATGAATCCCTCCTGGAGATATCTAAACTGAGCGCGATAGGAGACTAGGCCAAAGGCGCGCCCCCTTATGCCCGCGATAGCTCCCATAGCCTTATTCATTTCATATGCTCCTTCTCCGAAGGGGATGAGCGAAAATGCAGGGCTTTGGATAAGAGGCAAGGTTATGTCGGCTCCAACTACATAGATCAGTTTCGTTGCCAGAGTCTGATAAGGAGAACCAGTATACAATAATGGATCTCGATCGAACACGCTAGTTACTCCTAGCTGTAGTTTTCCAAAAATGCTTTCGCCCATAAAGGCTAGTGGTCTCGCATAGACACGTCCTCCTATGACATCGAACTTGGAGATATTTCCCGTGAGTGCTTCCAATCCCAAATAAGGAAAGTTAAAGAGGCTTCCATCGACTCCCAATTGCATTCCAAATACGCGTCGTTGAGGCAAAAAGCGCATGTTGGAATAGTTTTCGACTATGAGACCATTACCAAGGCTAAAATCAGAGATTGAGCCCATTTTTATATAGAATGGATCTTCCCATTGTTGACCGTAGCGGATATAGAGAATCTTAGGCAAATAGACATCGAAAATGTTCTGGTCTTGCTGAGGAATCCAGTCAGGCTCATAGATTTCGAGATTTGCATTACTTCCCGTTCCAAGCCTGAATCTCAGCAATAGGTCGAGGCCAATGCCAAATTTCCCAATGTTGAACTCAGGCTGCAGGCCTACTTTAGACCAGCTTTCGAACTTTGACGGGTCACTGGGATCAGGCAAGAGATCCGTCCCCAGGTTTGCTGCAAAGCCAAATGAAGGATTTGTTCCTTGCTGCGCGAAAATAGGAAGAGATACAAGAATAAGAGCGAATAATAAGAATGCTTTTTTCACGATAGGCCTCCTTCTACTTTACTTTTTTAAAAATTATACTATATTTTCGATTCATTTGTATATTATCTTTATTGACTTTTATAGAGGAAAAGCAGAAATGGATTTTTTCGAACGCATTGAATGTAGAGCAGATAAAATGGACACCTTGCTTTGCATTGGCTTGGATCCCGCGTTTTCGAGAACTGAGATAGAGAAGAGGGGGATTTCTTCGTGCGCAGCTCTAGCACTAGAGCAAAATTTGAGAATCATAGAAGGCACTACATCTTATGCGTTGGCTTTCAAGCCCAATATTGCATTCTACGAGGCCCTGGGTGATGCCGGCATATCCGCTTTGTATAAGACTATAGCTCAGATTCCCGAAGAAGTTCCAATTATCATAGATGCAAAGAGAGGAGATATTGCTAATACGGCAGAAGCTTATGCTCAAGCAATTTTTGGAGAGCTTAAAGCCGATGCGGTTACATTGAATCCATACTTGGGTCTCGATACTCTAGAGCCATTTCTGCGATGGAGCGATAAAGGAGTTTTTGTGTTATGTCGGACCAGTAATCCTGGAGCAGGATTCCTCCAAGATATCATGGTGAACAAAGACCCTCTTTACTTAGAGATAGCCAAGAGATGCTCCGCTTTGCCAATAAGTATCGGACTGGTTGTGGCAGGTAATGATATAGAGGCGCTTCAGAAGGTTAGAAGAGTTGCACCTTCATCCTGGTTTCTAAGCCCCGGTATTGGTGCACAAGGGGGAAGAGCTGATCTTGCATTTGCTGCGGGCGCAAGGAGCGATGGCAAAGGCATACTCGTTGCTTCAGCACGTTCTATTTCGGAAGCGCAAAGGCCCGACAATGTTGCTCTAGAACTGAGAGATGAAATTAGGAGGGCAAGAGACTCCTTTTTGTCTAAAGCTTCAAAACCTTCTCAGAAAGCTACAAAAGCTACAAAAGCTACAGATGAAGTCGTTTCCTTGAAGCGCGATTTTATCGATGCTTTGCTCTCTACTGAGTGCTTCAGATTGGGCGAATTTGCGCTTAAGAGCGGCAGGAAAAGCCCTTTCTATATCGATCTTCGGAATCTTGTAGCAGACCCAGAAGCTATGAGGATTGCAGGCAGAGCTTATGCCTATCTCGCATCATGTTGTGATTATGACATTATAGCTGGAATTCCTGTTGCAGGCTTGCCTCTTGCTACCGCGGCCTCGCTAGAAATTGGCAAGCCTATGATCTGGCCTAGAATGCCTTTCAAGGAGCATGGTACAGGAAAGCATATCGAAGGCAGATATGCCAAGGGAGATCGCGTTCTTTTGCTAGATGATCTAATAACAACAGGTGCAAGCAAACTAGAGGCTATAGAAATATTGCGATCTGAAGGGTTAGAGATAAACGATTTAGTTGTTCTGATAGAGAGGGGCAGCGAGGGAAGGGTGGATATGGAGCGAGAAGGGGTAAGGCTGCATGCATTGATGCATGTCAATGAACTCTTTGAATCGCTGAAAGAGAATGGTAAGATAAGCGAAGTACAGTACTCTGAGCTAGTAGATTTTGGAAAGACAATATAGCAAGTAAGAGCATTTAGTTGAAATCTGAAAATCCCAAGCTTTTATATTTCCTACGACACATATTAAAAGTCTGATTTTAATCCGATATGACTTCGGGATGAGCTCTAGCTAAAGAAATGTCCTTCAAACTTTTTGATTTTGCATACTCGACAATTATATTTTCCATTTCCTTCCAGAAAGGTCCCACATAGCAAGTATCGAATCTTGAGCAGGCTTTCTTTGTACTTCTCCGAGAGGCACAAGGCACTATCTCCAGAGTCTCTCCTACCGCGTATAGCACATCATAGGCGGAAATCTCTTCAGGCTTTTTGTTCAGCGAAAAGCCTCCTCCTGGCCCACGCGAGGATTTAATTATGCCGGCTTTTCTAAGTTTATAGAAAATCTGCTGAAGAAATTCAGGAGAGAGATTTTCAATTTGGGCAATCTTATTTAAAGAGACAGGTTTTTGTTCTTCCGATATTGCCACAAGCGAGAGGATTGCTTTTATAGCGTAAAGGCCACGTGTAGTCATGCGCATAGTTCAAACCTCTTTTTCAATTTTTATAAAACTATTGTGACTTAAATTTTACCATCTCAAGGTAAACCGTGCAACTAAAGAATCATCGTTGCTCAAGAAAAGAAAAAATATCAAGGCAAGCGGAAGATATTGTCAATTTATCAAGCTCGAGATTGCAGATCTGATTTATTGAAATTTCACGATTTACAAGGAAAGAAATAAGAGGATATTTCAAGCTTGTTCTGACAGTCAAAACAAGGGCGTCTGGGTCCTTTGTGCGGAGCACAAATTCTAAAAAGCATAAATGGCCACCGCTATTCTCGAGCTCAAGTGGGCCGATTTCGTCTATTAAACAAATTTTTCCTTTTTTATCTAGCCCAAAGTGAGCATGTTGCGAAATAGCATTCAATTTAATAGCTTGAATGTAGCTTTCTCTTATATACGAGAAGGCATCAGAAGAGAATTCGAATGCAACATCTCTTTTACCTATAGGACGCGAAGCTGCGAGAAAAGTCTCTCCATTTGATACATCACAAAGACTGATACGATAAGGTATCCCATTCTCATCGCGCTGCGAAATTTCTATGCAGCCTCTACAAAGGATGCCTCTTTCTTTTGCAGTCTTTACGAGAGCATTGCAGAATGAAGTCTTTCCAGAACCGCGTGGGCCTGAAATTAAAAATATCTTCATAAGCTCAGGGATAGAATCCCATTTTAGGAAAGTTTAGCTTTTGTACGCATCATGACCGAGAGTATTGCATATCCAGAAGATAAATCTTCTCTTTGAACAATCACATCATCTGGTACTTTGAGTTTCACGTTGGTGAAATTCCATATTGCCTTTATGCCTGCAGCGATGATCGCATCGCAGCTTGACTGGGCGTAGGGTGAAGGAACAGTTAAGATGGCAAGAGTTATCTTCATCCTTTCTACAATCTCTTTTAGCTGATTCATTTGGTACACTTGAATTTGATGAATAGTCTTGCCTACCTTCAAAGGGTCGCTGTCGAATGCTGCGACTATATGAAGGCCATGATTTCTGAATTCTTGATAGCCAGTTAGAGCAGATCCCAGGTTTCCTGCGCCTACAATCATCGCTCTTTGTTCAATATCCCAAGCGAGATAGTGCTCTATGGCTGCAATTAGCTGATCTACCGGATAGCCTTTTTTGGGTTTCCCTACTATACCGGTAATGGAGAGATCTTTTCTGACCTGTATTGGCTCAAGGTTTAGCTCATTTGCTATCCAAGTGCCGGAAATATAGGGTTCACCGGTTCTCTGAAAAGCACGTATTATATGGAGATATGAAGGAAAACGGCGGATTGATGGGACATAGTTAAGCTTTGTTTTTTGAGACATAATATCTCCTCTAATAACCTGCGCGAGAAATTGATTTAATGACTTATGTTAACCTATGCTGATATATCGATAAAAGTCAAGCGATTAGGTCGCTATTATATAGTGCCTAAGAGGTCAAATAATTGAAAAAAGAAAGGCGCTGAGGAAAAGGAGGTAAACCTCAGCGCCACTGCTCATGAAAACAGAACAACATTGGTTTTTGGCAACTGTTTCTATAGACAAGTATATCATAGAGCTAATGAATATGCAACTTATTGCGAGTTTTTCTGGGAATTTATACAGATTTATGAAACAAATTGCTTAGGATCAATAATATGCCTAATCCCACCACACTCTTCCTGAAAAATCTGTATGTATGGATGAGCCAGCATGCCGAATCGAACAAGCAGTTTTTACTTCTCCAAAAAGTGGGGATAGTCTCTTTAAGAACAAATCAAGCGTATTTCCTCCTGCAACATCTTCATCATATAAAAGAACATCCTTGTTGCGATAGTCAAAAAGCCATGCTTGATCCGATAAGCTTATGATAGGTTCTTCATCATGGCGTTTGAACATCGAAAACCGAATGAAGTATAGAGGTATTTCTAAAAGTTCTGAAAGTATAAGAGCAGGCATGATGGAACCATGGGCGGCAGCGACGATAAGGCTAGGCTTAAATTCTTTTGATATTTTTGCAGCAAGTTCTGAAAGGAGTGAAGGTTGAGAGCCAAGCCATGTGTAACGATCTTGCACTGCAGTATATAAAAATGAAAAGATGCTAGGTGGAATTTTAGAATAAAGCTTGTCTATGGCTGGTATGGCTTGAGGCAAGCATTGATAACACAAGCGAGCAACCTCTATGGATTGCCAATATTGTTCATTGGCTTGCTGAATTTCGGCTAGCGAATGGCGTATTCGGTACTTGCGCGCTTCCTTGAGTTCGTAATAGACAGCAGGATGAAGCGGAAGGCCATGTTCTACACAGATCTTATAGTTCAGCAGCACGTTTACAATTGCTGGAGTCATCAAATAGAGGCGAATTGCTTTGTCGAGCAGGTCGTGAATCTTATAAGAATCAAGTTCTTTGCTGGAAAGCTGAGCGGATTCAATGGCAGGGATGAGCTCCTTAATAGTTTGAATTATGAATTGAAAAGAGAGGGAGCAGTTCATCTGATCTGGTGGAGTATCCCAATCTGCCCATTCGAGTATCTGCATGAATTTGGCAAGACATGTCATAATAGTATCCTATGACAGATATAAAAGCAGAACAAGAAGACTTAGGCATCTCTGGCGAACAAAGATTGCCATTCTCGGCAGCCATTCTCAATGGTGGTCATGCTAGGCGTTTTGGCGGAATAGACAAACAAGAGGTTGAAATAGATGGAATTCCCATAGGTCTTATGCTAGCCTCTCAACTAAGCAAGATTGCCCAAGAGCTGCTGATCGTGGGCAAGCCTCAAAAGTCCTATGAAAGCCTTGGTGCTTCTCAGTTTGAAGACGATATAAAGGAAGGCGGGCCTGCATGTGGGCTATTAACTGCATTAATCCACGCTTCGTTTGACTGGCTTTGCCTTTGCGCAGTAGATATGCCATTCGTATCTTTGGAATTAATTCGATATCTCTATGTTCAATCGATGTCAAAGGATGTAGATATTGTGCTCTGCAAGACAGAAAAAAGCATTCAGCCATTTTTTGCATTCTATAACAAACATCTTGTTTTTGAATTATATTCTTATATCCAAAGCAGTTCAGGCTTATCCCTTTGGCACTTTATTAAAATAAAAAACCATCTAATCATTCATGAGAATGAGATAATTTCTCTCTGCGATCCTAGACTTGTATTCCAAAATATAAATAACCGTAGATCATTGGAAGAGGCTCGTCGCCAAGTATTAGGTCTCAACACATTTCATATAATGGAGGAGTAAAATGGAGAAGCCCTTGCTAGAATGTGTTCCAAATTTTTCTGAAGGAAGAGATCGAACCAAGATCGAAGCTATCGCAAATGCCATCAGGTCTGTACAAGGGGTTTTTCTGCTCGATATAGACCCTAGCGCGGACACAAATCGTACAGTATATACCTTCCTTGGGCCTCCCGAAGCTGTAAAAGAAGCCGCTTTGAAAGCAGCGCGGGTTGCATATGAACTAATAGACATGAGAACGCATCATGGGGCTCATCCTCGAATAGGAGCTCTAGATGTATGCCCTTTTGTACCTGTTTCAGGTATTACCATGGAGGAATGCGTAACAATTTCAAAAGATTTCGGCAAAAAGCTCTCAGAAGAGCTTAATGTGCCAGTCTATCTCTACGAAAAATCGGCGACCTGTCCTGAACGGCAGAGTCTTGCTGATATCCGTGCTGGCGAATATGAAGGATTGGAGGCAAAACTTGCGGATCTGGCATGGCAGCCCGACTTTGGACCCGCTCATTTCAATGCTCGCTGGGGTGCAACTGTAACCGGTGCAAGAGAATTCTTGATTGCTTATAATATAAATCTCAATACCAAAGATAAGAGAATAGCTCATGATATAGCATTAAGTATTCGAGAAACAGGCCGTACAATAAAGGATAGTAATGGAAATATTGTCAAGATTCCAGGCAGATTGCAAGCTGTCCGTGCTATCGGATGGTATATCGAATCCTACCAATGTGCTCAGGTCTCTATCAATATTCTCGATTTTCATAAAACCCCATTGCACATTGTATTCGATGCGGTTAAAGAAGAAGCTGAAGCCAGAGGTGTATATGTAACTGGTTCTGAGCTTATTGGACTTATTCCTCTCGAAGCTATCTGTGTTTGCGGGCAATACTATCGCCAGAAAGCAGGCAAAAGCCCCGCACTTTCGGACCACGAACTTGTAGAGCTAGCCATACAGACACTAGGTTTGCGATCCGTACAACCTTTTGAACCGGAAAAAAAGATAATAGAGTGGGCAATAAGGAAAGAAGACATTCTTGTTTCAAAAAAGGTCGGCTCCTTTGTAGATATTGTCTCTTCAGACTCGCCAGCACCTGGGGGAGGGTCTGTGGCTGCTCTGGCAGGAGCTCTTGGATCTGCTCTGGCTGCCATGGATGCAAATCTTACCGTAGGCAAGAAAGGATACGAAGGCTTTTATGAAGAATTGTCAGCATTAGGTCTCAAGGCTCAGAAACTCAAGAAGGCTTTGCTTGAACTTGTAGATGAAGATACTGCGGCTTTTAATGCGGTTATGGATGCTATGAGGCTTCCAAAATCGACTGAAGCCGAGAAGAGAGCGCGTGATGTGGCAATCGAGACAGCTAACAAAGAAGCAGCTAGCGTGCCTCTTAAAACTTCTCGGTTTTGTCTCGAGGCAATGCGCTTATGCCTCGAAGCAGCTCGAACTGGCAACTCGAATTCGGCAACAGATGCAGCTACAGGATGTCTCATGGCATGGGCAGGGCTTTCTGGAGCAGTCTTGAATGTTAGAATAAACATAAAAACGCTGTCTGATGAACAATTCACTTGTGAGGCAAGGAAAGAATGCGATTATTTAGAAACTGAGGCGGCTCAACTTCGGATGGAGCTTGAGAAGAGTATATTAGGTATTCTTGGGCTTCGATAGGTTTATTTCGATGAGTAACATTTTTTCCAGACGGTCCGATGCTGGAGAAGCAGAACCAAATGAGCTTTCTGAGATTCGTGCATCGAGGTCCAGCTCTGGGCTTCCAGTCAAAGATCTATCGAATACAAATCCCACAAATGTAGGGCTTGATTGGGATAGCTCTGATCTTATCTCTCTGGCAACTAAAGATAATATTTTCTATTACCCGGAGCCTAGAGGGCTTTATCGTGCTCGGGAGGCCATCTCGGATCATTTCGCTTCATATAAGCGAAATATGCCTCCCGATAACTATTTTCTCTGTGCATCAACTTCGGAGGGATATTCATGGCTTTTCAAATTGCTATGCGACACTGGAGATGCGGTACTTGTACCAAAACCTGGTTATCCTCTTTTCCAACACTTGGCGGAACTAGAATCGGTGCAAGTCCTGACTTATAAACTTGAGTATGTTCATCCTTCTGGCTGGTATTTGAACCTAGACGAGCTTTCATTTATTCTTTCCGAAGATCATGGAAGGCGTATCAAGGCCATTGTGGTAATCAATCCCAGCAATCCAACTGGTTCATATATCCGAAAAGGAGAAAGAACCGCAATTCTGGATCTATGCGAAAAATATGATCTCGCATTGATAGCGGATGAAGTTTTTTTCGATTTTCCTATAGATGAGAATGTCGAACGAAAGACATTTGTAGGGGAAGACAGAGTGCTTACTTTTGCATTAGACGGACTCTCCAAACGAATGGGATTGCCTCAGCTGAAGCTTGCATGGATAACTATCTCTGGGCCAAGCCAGAAGGTATCTAGAGCAAAAAAGCGACTTGACCTCATTGCAGATACTTTTCTTTCTGTGAACAGCCCTATAATGAACGCCCTGCCTTTTCTCTTTGAACATGAAACGGCATTTTTATGTAAGTCGCTAGGAAGAATTCGCCAGAATTATGCAGTCTATCTGGAAATCTTGACAGGTAAAGCTAGTCCGCATAGAGTGCTTTGCTGTCAAGGCGGATGGACTGCTCTAATTGAAAGCCCGAGTTATTTTGAAGAAGATAAAATAGCTCAGCGATTTCTCGAAGAAAAAGGGATTTTTGCACAACCAGGATATTTTTTTGACATAGATAATGGGGTGCATTTTGCCTTTAGTTTGATTATTCCTGCCATCAGCGCATGTTGCTGGTGCGTGGAATACAGGGATTTCTTTGAAGTACTAGAAAATTCATGACGAAATCCTAGAAATATAGTATCTTGAAGGTTGGAGGAGTTATGTCTGCAGTACTTATCGATGGAAAGAGAATTGCTGAGGAGATTAGGGATGAGCTTGTCCAGAAAGTCATCTTACTCAAGCAAAAAGGAGTAATACCAGGTCTTGCTGTGATTCTTGTGGGGGATAACCCTGCTTCGATTTCTTATGTGACCGCAAAAGAAAAAGCCTGCGCTGAAATCGGTATGAAGAGTTTCGAGACAAGGATGGCCGAGAATACATCAGAGGAAACCCTTCTTGAAAGAATTGCAGAATGCAATAGAGATCCAAATGTTCATGGCATCCTCGTTCAGCTTCCTCTTCCTAGACATATCGATGAGCACCGCGTTATCGAGGCTATCGATCCCAACAAGGACGTAGATGGTTTTACTCCAGTCAATCTCGGTCGCATGCTCCTTGATCAACCTTGTTTCATACCCTGTACGCCGTTTGGAATAATTGAACTCCTTAAGAGGAGCGGTGTACCGACCAATGGAGCAAGGGCAGTGGTTGTCGGGCGCTCGAACATTGTAGGCAAACCGCTTGCAAACCTTTTTCTCCGGAAATCGGTCAATGCAACTGTAACTGTCTGCCACACTGGGACGAGGGATCTTGGTTCTCATGTTCGGGAAGCGGATATTGTAGTGGCATGCGCGGGAGCACCAGGTTTGGTGTCTGTGGATATGATCAAGCCAGGTGCTTGTATTATAGATGTAGGAGTCAATCGTGTGCCAGATTCTACTAAAAAGAAGGGTTATCGGCTTTGCGGTGATGTTGATTTCGAAGGAGCTTCGCAGATTGCAGGCTGGATAACACCTGTACCAGGAGGGGTAGGGCCAATGACCATCACTATGTTGCTCTCAAACACCATCGATGCTGCTGCGAGGATTTCAAATATTGCGCTGTGAAAATCCAAGTCTACATTAGGCAGAGAAAAGATAGGTTTTAGATATTATTAAGCGCCTTGATGCGAAATATAGGTTTAGATTATGGTAGATGTTCAATCGTTTAAGGATGATCGCAATGTTGCGATCCAGAAAGTCGGAGTCAAAGGCCTCAGATACCCCATAACCTTGCTCGACAAAGCTGAAAAATACCAGCACACAACAGCTACGGTCAATTTATTTGCAGACCTTCCGCATGATTTCAAAGGTACTCACATGAGCAGATTCATAGAGATCTTTGAGGAATATCGCAGCGACCTCTCGATGCCCAATGTGATTAAAATGCTAAAAAAGTTAAGAATAGAGCTGAATGCGCAGACAACCTACACAGATATTCATTTTCCATACTTTATCAAAAAGACGGCACCTGTTTCGGAACAAACATCTATAATGAACTATGAATGCTTTTACGAAGCAAGCTGCTCTGAAAAAGGGCATCGTTTTATTGCTGGTGTAATAGTGCCCGTGCAAACAGTCTGTCCATGTTCCAAAGCGATTTCAGATGGAGGAGCACATAACCAGCGAGGCCTTGTGACACTTCAAGTATCTCTTGGCCCCTTTTTTTGGTTTGAAGACTTAATCCGAATAGTTGAGGAATCTGGCTCGAGCGAATTATTTACTCTCCTGAAACGCGAAGATGAAAAGTTTATAACTGAGAAGGCCTATATGCAGCCTCGCTTTGTAGAAGATGTCGTGAGAGAAGTATATTTAAAGGTTGATGCTCTTCATCGCTTTCCATGGTTTTCGGTTGAAGCGGAGAATTTTGAGAGTATCCATAACCATTCTGCTTATGCATATGTTGAAAAAAGTGATCGTTCGAAGATTGAACCAGTAAGTGGCGAACATGGAAGGCTAGATCAACTTGAATCTTCTTGCCCTTGATGTGAGGAATGTCGATCAATGTTAAGGATTTTGGAGTAAGATGCATATTGGATCAAGAGAGGAAAAGATATGGAAAGCAATTATCCGGTCGATCCCAAGACTTTGAACGATAAAGGGACAAAGGGTGTAATGTCTTCGGTTGCAGGCCTTGGCTTTTTAGGTGTCGAGGCTTTGCTTGGCATCCCAATAGTTGGGACTGTAATATCCGCGGGGCTCATAGGGCTAGGTGCTATAGGTCTCTTAGGAAAGACCAAGACCGACAAGATTTCCGGCACGGTGCTAGGTGCAGCAGGCATTGCAGGACTTGCTACTCTGTTTTTGCCTGGTTTATCACATTCGCTGCTTTCCTTAGGTGGCGTAGGACTTCTTGGATATGGTCTTTTCAATCTTGTTGGATTTATTAGGGGCCTCAAAAAGAAGAAATGAAGAATTATCATATCGAGACCTATGGCTGCGAAATGAATAAGGCTGAATCGGCAGCTATGGAGATGACTCTTAAAGAACATGGATGGGAGCAATCTAGAGAGCAAGAAGCTCAGCTAATCTTATTGAATACGTGCACCGTAAGAGCAACTGCAGAAAACCGCGTATGGAATCGTATTCATCAATTAACCGCACGCAAGAAAGAACATAATTTCGTTCTGGCCGTTGTTGGTTGTATGGCAGAGCAGTATAAAAATGACATTCGAGAAAAAGCTCCCGGCGTCGACTATGTTCTTGGAACATTCCAAAAGCAATCATTTTCTCTTATGCTCGACACCATTGCAAATGGCCATAAGATCGAAGTCCTCGAGGAGAGCCCGAGTTACGTTTTCGGTGAGTTCCATCATGAGGGTGGGGCATTTCGATCTTTTATTCCCATAATGCATGGCTGCAACAATTTTTGCACCTACTGTATAGTGCCTTATGTACGGGGGCGCGAGATTTCGCGAAACCCTATGGATATTCTTCGAGAAATAGACAAGCTCGAAGATCTTGGTGTTCGTGAGATAACTCTTCTTGGACAGAATGTAAATTCCTATAGTTGGGAAAAAGATGGGACATTTTTAGATTTTCCCGGACTCCTAAAGATGATTGGGATGCACTTGCGAAAAAAGCAAGAAAGCAAAGATACGATGGGACGTTACGATGTGCCATTTAAGCAATCTGAGCGTGGAATTGGCTGGATTCGTTTTCTTACAAGCCATCCAAAAGATTTTTCTAAAGAGCTTATAGCAGTTATGGCAGAGGATCCTTTTTTTTGTCATCACCTCCATTTGCCTCTGCAATCAGGCTCTAATACCATACTCTCCGCGATGAATCGCAAATATACTCGAGAATACTATCTTTCGGTAATCGATATTGCAAAGAAGGCAATTCCAGACCTTACATTTTCTACCGACATAATGGTTGGCTTCCCTGGTGAGACCGAAGAAGATCTTGAACAGACCTTAAGCCTCATGCAAAGTGTTCATTTCTCTTATGCTTTTATGTATCACTTCAACGAACGCGAAGGCACATTTGCTGCTGGACTACCAAATAAAGTACCTGAAAAAGTAAAAAAAGCAAGGCTTGCTCAGGTAATTGCTCTTCAAAAAGAGATAACCGCTTCTCTTATGAGAGAGCGGATTGGCCAAGTCGATGAAGTGCTCATTGAAAACCGATCAAAGCAATCATTAAAAGAGCTATTGGCAAGGACATCACGCGATGAGATGGTGGTCTTTCCTGGCTCTCCAACAAGAATCGGGCAATTTGCCCAAGTAAGGTTTATATCGGTTGCTGGCAATACATTAAGAGGCGAGGAAGTGTGAAGATAAGAATTGTGAAGAGAAACAGAATACAGATATACGGCGATCGCTGGTTTCTCAATTTCACAGTCTCATTTGCATTTTTCCTATCATTATTTATTTTTATTATTAGCTCATCCTCGGAGGCAGAGACATACAAAAGCTTGACTCAAGCACGACAAGCTGCGTCAAAGACTACAAGCCAAGATGCCTTGCGAGATGTCTTGCTTTCGGCAGTTTCGCAGCTACCTGTTAGAGATGGAATAGCCCTTTGTCAAGAGTATGAGGCAAAGGCTGGCCAGAACTTGAAAGCCGAGCTCAGGGGCATTCTTGGAGGACTATATTTGCTTCTTGGGCAAACAAAAGAAGCTGCTTCGTGGTATATAAAGGCCGCATCTATCGACGAGAAATACATTGTTGAGGCGCTAAGGCTTTCAATAGCAGTCGGCGATCAGAAAAGCGCATTACTGCTTTTAAAAAACGAGGCTGTCTTGGCGGAATCTCGGACTATTTTTGAAATATGGCTTTCTCTTTATGATCAAGATTATGCTTCAGCTTCTTCAAAAGCGAGAGATGCATTAAATATCGTTACAAAGCCCCAATTGCGAAAAGAGCTTTTACTGCTGCAATATTTTGCGGATTTTGGTCAGTTTGGGGCTAGTCCATCCAGCTTGGCAAAGGATTTTCCTAACTCAATAGAATCGGATTTGATTCTAGGAAAAGCTTTCCCTTCTTCATCGCTTATACTTTTTTTAGGGTTTTCGTGGATTAAGGGTCAAGCACCTCTGGTTGATTATGTGGGATCATCGAGCAGTTCTTCAGCGGTAGAAGAATATGGCTCTACAAGCGGAATCCAATGGTTGCAGGTGGGCTATTTTTCTTCGAAAGACAATGCTGAGCGGCTATCTAAAAACCTGACTAATCAGAAGTTCAGGACAAGGATCATAGAAACTAAAAACCAAGCTGGCGAGCTAAGATGGGCTGTCCATGTGGCAGTTGAAGAAGACTGGAAAAAAACACAGTCCAAGCTCAAAGACCTTGGATATGAATCTTATCCTATAGGCCCCTAACTTGTTTTGATGAAGATATATGGTGTTCGATATTCTATTCTAGCACCCTCTGGTCCGATCTCGGCTGGTCGAAGGATGAGACGATTTATTGAGCCATTCTCAGATTGATCGATAGAGATAATGAAGAGTAGCCTTTCTCCGACAAGTCCATTCGATTGAATCTGCAAGAAATCAAGCAATCGATATCCATCATAATCATAGACTCTTGCGGCTCCCTCTCTGTATTTCCCATTTATTACAAGGATGCTCTTGGACTGATCAAGCACCAGCACAGAATGGTTATCACCAAGATAACGGCCTAGAAATAGCGAATGATCAAGGCTCGACAATATCTTGCTATATTCTGGAGAGTCCTTTGCATAATCAAACGATTTGTATCTCCCAGACCAACCCTCATCGCGGCGAAAATGAGATACTTGTTGATCGATTATGCTGATCAATATCTCGTTTTGTCCTTTGGCATCAATTATAAAGATTCGATCGAGATCGCTTAGCTCTGAGAGCCTACAGGTAAGATATAGTCGATTGCCATTGCGTTCAGCACTTTTGATTATCCATCGTTGCTGAATCTCTTGGCCCTCTAATATCAGTGCATTACTATTCGTATCTAGATATAGCGAACATTTGTTAGAGGTATCTGAATTCTTTGTCCAAAGTCGCTTGAGCCATAAGAGATATGACTGAGCGTCGCTTCCAGGAGGACCTTCTAAGATGGTATTGCTCTCTCTTAAAGGAGATTCCGATATTTTTTCTAAAATGAGGCGGTTTCTATTCCATCTATAGGTCTTATAAGAAACGAAACCCTCTTTATTTGGCAATGATTCTACAACAATAGATGGGATAGCAAGATTATCAGAGTCCTGAAGATTTATAGACAAGCCTGCCTCTGAAAATATTAGACTATACCCTCGATTTAGCTGTCGACGAAATATTGTCAGAGTTTGATTGTTAAAACTATCCAGACCCTGAATAAGAAGATCGGAAAGCCCATCCCCTGTAACATCAAGTGGCTGTATGGTTATGCTCTCTAGCTTTGAAGCCTGTATCTGGGCTTCAAAATGTCTGAGATAGACACCAAGATTTGACGAAAAGTCGGCAATTATCATCCACAAGACCGTGCTTCCGGCAGTTTTCTTGCATAAAATGACTTGCTCGAAATCTTCATCATCGTCGATATCTATGTCTATTGTCTTGAGAAAGATCTCACCCGGAAGAGGCGATATCTTTGCATGTTGTTGTGAAGCATTTTGAGGCGAAACTTGGTTTTTATCTGATAAGCTTTCGAGGATAATGGTGCGATTCTCAATTGGCACCGAAGCTTGTAAGGTTTCTTGTCTTTGTATAGCAATCAAGTATACTGCTATCAAAAAGGCCACAAAAAAAGCCACAAAATATATATGGCTGATCAAGGATTTGAAATTCTTCATCATCCTCTGCAAATTAGATTCTAGGCTCTGTCCAGCACGTAGATTATTTTCTCGAGAGCTTCTTCGAGCTCGTCCTCTGTTATGACGAGCGGTGGAGCAAAGCGTATTATATTTCCGTGCGTCTGTTTAGCAAGTATGCCAGATTCCTTTAAGTCTATGCAAGTAGGATAGGCATCAAAGCCCTCTTCGAAGACAACTGCATTTAGGAGACCTTTCCCACGAACCAGGCGGAAATGAGATGATTTTATATTTCTTAAGACTTGCCTAAAACGTTCGCCAAGCTTAAATGCTCTTTCATCGAGATTCTCTTGTTCGAGGACTTCGAGAGCAGCAATTCCAACTGCGCCAGCTAGTGGATTCCCACCAAAAGTTGAACCGTGTGTCCCTGGTGTAAATACATCCATAACTTCATGATCTGCAACAATGGCGGAAATCGGCATGATTCCACCCCCTAAAGCTTTGCCGAGACACATGATATCGGGACGAGCATTTTCGTAGTGCCAGGCGAAACGACGGCCTGTTCTGCAAAAACCAGTTTGTATTTCATCGAGTATGAATAAGATCCCTGCTTCGGTGCAGATTCTTCTGAGATCCAAGAGATAGCCATCAGGAGGAATAACAACACCTGCTTCTCCTTGAATGGGCTCTACTAGCACGGCTACTGTATTCTCATCGATGACATCACAGACTGCCTTGGCATCTCCAAAAGGAATTTTTATAAAACCTGGCACATAAGGCCCATAGTTGATATAGGAATCAGGATCGCTCGACATCGATACTGCGCTTAGCGTTCGACCATGAAAGTTGCCATTGGCGCAGATTATGGACTGTTTTCCATTCTCTATCCCTCTTTTTTCCACGCCCCATCGCCTTGCAGCCTTGATTGCTGTCTCTACGGCTTCTACGCCAGAGTTCATAGGAAGAGCCATTTCATAGCCTGTATACTCGCATAGTTTCTTGAGGAATGGCCCCATTTTGTCATTGTGGAACGCTCTTGAAGTGAGTGTTACTAGCTCGATTTGACTTTTTACAGCGTTGACAATATGCGGATGAAGATGGCCTTGGTTTACTGCTGAATATGCTGACAGAAAATCATAGTACTCTCGCCCTTCGGGATCCCAAACCTTGCATCCTTTGGCCTTTGAAATGACGACGGGAATAGGATGATAATTATGCGCTCCGTATTGGTAATCCAGAGCTATGTAATCCTGGGAATTCATGGTTGCCTCCTTTTGAGATTATTGGAGTCGTATATCTTTTTGATCTTAATTATACCCCGAAGCTATTGAATACGGAAGTGATAATAATAATTAGAAATAGTATAAATAATTATGCATTATATAGCTCTGTATTCATAAACAACAAACAAAAACAGTTAGAGGCTCTTTCAAAAGTCTCTAAGTGAAGTATTTTCTAATGCAAAGCGGGGACGAACCTTGTATAATGAAATCAGTAAAGGAAACCAGAAATAGAAGGAGTCCCTGCAATGAAAAGTAATACCAGAAGTCCTTAGCTCTTTACAATTGCTGCTACCCTTAGATTTCGATCTTCAAGAGGTGTTTGAATCCTATCTCACTAGAGAACACAAAGGCTTTCTTTCTCTATTGCGGGTGGTTGAACCATTTGTGGAAAGCTTCCCTGAAGAGAATCAGTCCATGGGAAGGCCTTCCTATAGTGTTCTTCCCTTTCTCCGTGCAGCTTTAGCAAAGCGGTATTTCAAGATAGTCGCCACAAGCGACCTAAGGGCACGACTCTTAAGTGATGCGAACCTACGTCAGATCTGTGGCTTTGAGAATATCCCTAGTGCAGCAAGTTTCTCTAGGTATATGAGCTATTTAGCAGACAATGCTTCTCTTTAAGAGAGTCTAGGGAAGATGGTGAAGGACTACTATAAGGATAAATCAGTGGATTCTGTTGCGAGGGATTCAACGGCAATCAGTGCTCGAGAAAAACCAGTCAATAAGAAAAAAGATGTGAAACCACTCCCGCAGCGCAAGAGAGGTAGACCTAAGAAAGGACAAGAGCTAAAGAAAAAAAGCCTCACCGTACTCGAAGAGCAGAAGGCCTTGCCACTTGCAGAAGCAAGAGGACTCTTACCTACCTGCTGTGCCTGGGGTTGCAAGAAGAACTCCCAAGGGAATCTTAGCTATTGGAAAGGCCATAAGCTCCACTTAGATGTGACCGAAGAAGGGATTCCAGTATCGGCGATAACAACTGGAGCGAATGTCCATGACTCACAGTGTGCAATCCCTCTTGAGCGTATGACTGAACAAAGGATCAACTTTCGCTCCTCTCTTATGGACAGTGCCTATGATGCGAAGACTATCTTCCAGTTTGTACGCGATAGAGGCCGGATTCCGATTATCGATCAGAATACAAGAAGAAAGCCTTCACGAGAGGCTTTTGATGCAGTAACCAAGGAACACTATAAGAAGCGCACAGTGGTAGAGCGAGCGAATTCCCACCTGAAGGATTGGCTCTTACCGGAGAAGCTACTGGTGCGTGGTATCAAGAAGGTGAGTTTTGAACTCATGTGCGGAGTAATCTGCCTTGCTGCAATCAAGATTCTTGAGCAGTTCATTCTACCTAGCCTCATCTAAAGACGAATAGCATAAACCATAGAAGCTCTCATTACCCATCGAAGAGAGAGCTATAAGCTCGTACCTCGTAAAAAGCTCACTTAAAGCTCTTTTTCTTACTTTTTTGTACTTGTTAATCCTTGCTCCATGTCTTATCCTGCAAAATCCTGTCCCTATTTTTTATTCTTACAATTCATGCCAGAATATTTTTAGACTTTTGAAAGAGGCTCAGTTACAATCAATTAATCGTTATCGTTAGCCTTTATTCCATATTTCTTATTAAAGCGCTCTATG
>ENA-UOYA01001253-UOYA01001253.1-activated-sludge-metagenome-genome-assembly--contig:-NODE-1253-length-28030-cov-6.927936_pt1 | contig 28030 bp, 26 predicted proteins | sample MGYA00238163_ERZ764804 | MGnify/ENA primary metagenome ERZ764804 (study PRJEB28919, sample SAMN05720223) | activated sludge metagenome | isolation source: Anaerobic digester | place: Hong Kong... | reverse complement strand
ACACACAGGCATACACTCTTTCCCTACACGACGCTCTTCCGATCTGGTCGTGTCGGCGTCGGTGATCTTCCAGAGGGCTGGATGCGGATCAGGCGCGGCAGAGGTGTGAGCAACAGATGGTCGAACGGGAGTGCCCGCAACGCCCGCTTGCGCGAGGATCAGGGCAGGAAATGCCGTCATGGCGCACAGGGCCATCCGTTTCCGCATCGCTCTCCAGTCCGAGATCAAGCCCGGATTGTTATGAAGGGAGGCTGGGCCTTCATCATCGCTTCGTCAAGGCGATTCCCGCGCGCGATTTCCTTGACCGTCGCGGCCCCATCGGCCAAAGGCGCGGCCATGCCGGCGGACAATCAATCCTTGAGTTTTCAGGACCTCATCCTGACCCTTCATTCCTATTGGGGAAAGCAGGGCTGCGTCATCCTTCAGCCCTATGACATGCGCATGGGCGCGGGGACATTCCACCCCGCGACAACGCTGCGCGCGCTGGGGCCGGAAAGCTGGAACGCCGCCTATGTGCAGCCCTCGCGCCGACCGACCGACGGGCGCTATGGCGAGAACCCCAACCGCCTCCAGCATTATTACCAATATCAGGTGATCATGAAGCCCAGCCCTGCCAATCTGCAGGAGCTGTATCTGGGCTCGCTCGATGCCATTGGCATTGATCCGCTCAAGCACGACATCCGCTTTGTCGAAGACGATTGGGAAAGCCCGACGCTCGGCGCCTGGGGGCTGGGCTGGGAAGTCTGGTGCGATGGCATGGAAGTCACCCAGTTCACCTATTTCCAGCAGGTCGGCGGCTATGATTGCAAGCCGGTGGCGGGCGAACTGACCTACGGGCTTGAGCGCCTTGCCATGTACATTCAGGGCGTCGACCGCGTCTATGACCTGCGCTTCAACGATGCGGGCGTCAGCTATGGCGACGTGTTCCTTGAAAACGAAAAGCAGTTCAGCGCCTATAATTTCGAAGTCGCCGACACCGACACGCTGTTTGACGCCTTCCGCAAGGCCGTGGCCGAATGCCAGCGCTGCATTGAGGCAAAGCTGCCGCTGCCCGCTTATGATCAGGCGATTGAGGCGAGCCACATCTTCAACGTGCTGAATGCGCGCGGCGTCATCTCGGTCGCCGAGCGCCAGGCCTATATCGGCCGCGTGCGCGATCTCGCCAAGGGAAGCTGCCAGGCATGGATCGAGAAGCAGACGCCCGCATGGCAGGCGAAATTTCCGGAGTGGGTGGCATGACCGACTTCCTGCTCGAGCTCCTGTCCGAAGAAATCCCCGCGCGCATGCAGGACAAGGCGCGCGAAGACTTGGCGCGCTTGTTCACGGCGGAACTCGACAAGGCGGGCCTCAAGGCTGCCGACATCGTCACCATGGCGACGCCGCGCCGTCTGGCGCTGATTGCGAAGAGCCTGCCGCTCGAAACCCAAGCGGTGTCGGAAGAAACCAAGGGGCCAAAGGTCGGCGCGCCGCCGCAGGCGCTCGAAGGATTCCTGCGCAAGACAGGTCTGACGCAAGACCAGCTTGTTGAGCGGGACGGCGTTTATTTCGCGGTCGTCGAAAAGCCCGGTCGCAAGACGGCGGATGTGCTGGCAGAGGCCATCCCCACGATCATCCGCGCCTTCCCCTGGCCCAAGTCGCAGCGTTGGGGTGCGGCCTCGCGCTCGACGGAATCGCTGCGCTGGGTGCGCCCGTTGCAGGGCATCGTCGCGCTTCTGGGCGATGATGTGATCAGCTGCGCGGTTGATGGCATTGCCAGCGGCTCGGCCACCATGGGCCACCGCTTCCACCACAAGGGTCCGGTCACCATCGGCAATGCCGGTGACTATGCGATGAAGCTGCGCGCCGCGCATGTGATTGTCGATCATGAAGAGCGCCGCGCGATCATCCGGGCGGGGGCTGAAAAGGCAGCGGCAGATGCGGGCCTTGTGCTTGTGCCCGATGAAGGCCTCGTCAACGAGAATTCGGGCCTGACCGAATGGCCGGTGCCGATGCTCGGCCGCTTTGATCCGGCCTATCTCACTGTGCCCGAAGAGGTGATCCAGCTCACCGCGCGCGTGAACCAGAAATATTTCATCTGCCGCGATGCCGCGGGCAAGCTCGCCAATGCGTTCGTCTGCACGGCAAATGTCATTGCCAATGATGGCGGCGCCTTCATCGTCGCAGGCAATGAAAAGGTGCTTGCCGCTCGCCTCAGCGATGCGCGCTTCTTCTACGAGACCGACCTCAAGGTCAGCCTCGAAAAGCAGGCCGAAAAGCTGAAGGACATCGTGTTCCACGAAAAGCTGGGCACAGTGGCCGACAAGGTGGAGCGCGTCGCCAAGCTCGCGCGCTGGCTGGTGGAAGAGGGCGTCGTTAAGGGCGCGAACCCCGACATGGCAGAGCGCGCCGCGCGTCTCGCCAAGGCGGACCTTGTGACCGGCATGGTCGGCGAATTCCCCGAATTGCAGGGCGTGATGGGCGGCTATTATGCGGCAGCGCAGGGCGAAGCGCCCGAAGTCGCCGCAGCGATCCGCGATCACTACAAGCCGGTCGGGCAGGGCGATGACGTGCCGACGGCGCCGGTAACGGTGGCGGTCAGCTTGGCTGACAAGCTGGATACGCTTGGTGGCTTTTTCTACATTGAGGAAACACCGACTGGATCGAAGGACCCCTTCGCGCTGAGGCGGGCTGCAATTGCGGTCCTCAATCTGTTGCTGGTCAATGATATTGACGCGGATGCAAGCGAAGTCGCTTTGAGAGCGATATATGGCGCGTCATATCATGAAGAGGCGACTTGGGCTTCTTCAAAGGCTCGTGTGATCTTCACACTTTCGGGTTTCTTTGCGCAGCGTTTCGGGCAGATGCTTGTTTCCGATGGGATGGCAAGAAGCTGGTTGGATGCATTTTTTGTCGAAGGCGACTTAGGTTTTCGTCCCGTAAATATGCGCAAACGAGTAAATGCGCTAAAGCGCCTCATCGGCACCGAAGACGGCGCGAACCTGCTTGCGGGCTATAAGCGCGCGGCCAACATCCTGAAGAAGGAAGGCGTGGCCGAGGTTACGCCGATTACACTTTCCTACACGCCCGAAGCCGCAGAAGCAGCGTTGATCGAAGCGCTCGATTCGGCGGCGCCAAAGGCTGCGGCAGCCGTTGCGGCGGAGGACTTCGAAGGGGCCATGGCGGCGCTTGCGTCGCTCAGGGCACCCATCGACGCATTTTTTGACAAGGTGACGGTGAATGACGCGGACGAAGACAAGAGGAAGGCAAGATTGGCCCTGCTCGCCCGCGTGCGTGAGGCAGTCCACACGGTTGCGGACTTCTCGCGGATCGAGGGCTGATCGACCCAGTCGATCAGTGGGGGCCAAATCTCTTTTGACATGGCCTCAACTTCCTCCACTTCCGCGCGCCTGTCATCGATAGAGTCGATCAATCCAGGGAGTGAGCAATGACCCGTTATGTGTACCGTTTCGGCGGTGGCGTTGATGATGGCGGCAAGGGCAACAAGAATTTGCTCGGCGGCAAGGGCGCCAATCTGGACGGGATGGCGGCCATCGGCCTGCCAGTGCCACCGGGCTTCACAATCACGACCGAAATGTGCACGCTTTATTATGTGGAAGGGCAGAGCTTCCCGGAAAGCGTCCGCGCCGAAGTGGCTGCGGGCATTGCGCATATCGAAGCGGTAACGGGCAAGAAATTCGGCGATGCCGCCACCAGCGGGGAAGGCCCGCTGCTTGTGTCGGTCCGCTCGGGCGCGCGCGTCTCCATGCCGGGCATGATGGATACCGTGCTCAACCTAGGCCTGAATGACGAGACGGTGGAAGCACTGGCCGCAACCTCGGGCGATGCGCGCTTTGCGTGGGACAGCTATCGCCGCTTCGTCCAGATGTATTCCGAAGTCGTGCTGGGTCTGGAACATGGCGCTTTTGAAGAAGCGCTTGAAATCGCGAAGGAAGATCGCGGCTATTATCTCGACACCGAAATGGCGGCGGAAGACTGGAAGGCGCTGGTCGGCGAGTTCAAGGCGCTCGTCGTGCAGGAATGGGGCAAGCCATTTCCGCAGGATGTGAATGACCAATTGTGGGGCGCGGTTGGCGCGGTGTTCGGCTCCTGGGAGTCAGAGCGCGCCAAGGTCTATCGCCGCCTCAATGGCATCCCCGGAGATTGGGGCACCGCCGTCAACGTGCAGGCGATGGTCTTTGGCAATATGGGCGACACATCGGCCACGGGCGTTGCCTTTACGCGCGATCCGGCGACCGGCGAGAATGCCTATTATGGTGAGTTCCTCATCAATGCGCAGGGCGAAGATGTGGTCGCGGGCATCCGCACGCCGCAATATCTGACCAAGGCCGCGCGTGAGCGCGCCAATGCCAAGCCGCTCTCGATGGAAGAGGCGATGCCTGAAGTTTACGGCCAGCTCGCTGATGTCTTCCGCATCCTCGAAACGCATTATCGCGACATGCAGGACATTGAGTTTACCGTGGAACGCGGCAAGCTGTGGATGCTCCAGACGCGGTCGGGCAAGCGCACCGCCAAGGCCGCGCTCAAGATTGCCGTCGACATGGCGGCAGAAGGCCTGCTGACGCGCGACGAAGCAATCCTGCGCGTTGATCCGTCCGCGCTCGACCAGTTGTTGCACCCGACGCTCGATCCCAATGCCAAGCGCGACGTGCTGACCAAGGGCTTGCCTGCCTCTCCGGGGGCGGCCTCGGGCAAGATCGTGTTCGACGCCGACACGGCGGAAAAGGCGGCGGAAAAGGGTGAGAGCGTTATCCTTGTCCGCGTTGAGACGAGCCCGGAAGATATTCACGGCATGCACGCCGCCAAGGGCATTCTGACCGCGCGTGGCGGCATGACGAGCCATGCGGCAGTCGTTGCGCGCGGCATGGGCCGTCCCTGCGTGTCGGGTGCCGGTGGCATTGTGATCGACGCCAAGGCAAAGCTGCTGCGCGTGGCGGATCGGGAGCTTGGCGAAGGCGACATCCTGACGCTTGACGGCACGACCGGCGAAGTGATGGCAGGCGCCGTCGCCACTGTTCAGCCCGAACTGGCCGGTGATTTCGGCACGCTCATGGAATGGGCCGATGCGGCGCGTCGCATGAAGGTGCGCACCAATGCGGAAACGCCTGCCGACGCGCAGACCGCGCGCGATTTTGGCGCAGAAGGCATCGGCCTGTGCCGCACCGAGCATATGTTCTTTGATGCCGCGCGCATCACGGCAGTCCGCCAGATGATTCTGGCCGATAGCGAGAAGGGGCGCCGCGCTGCGCTCGACAAGCTGCTGCCCGAACAGCGCGAGGACTTCCGCCAGATTTTTGAAGTGATGGCAGGCCTTCCGGTCACCATCCGTCTGCTTGATCCGCCGCTGCATGAATTCTTGCCGCATCAGGAAAACGAATTTGCCGAAGTGGCCGAAGCAGCGGGCGTTGATGTCGAGCTGCTCAAGCGCCGCGCGGCAGATTTGTTCGAGTTCAACCCGATGCTCGGCCATCGCGGCTGCCGCTTGGGCGTGACCTATCCTGAAATCTACGAGATGCAGGCGCGCGCGATTTTCGAAGCCGCGTGCAGCTTGGCCGCAGCGCCGGTGCCGGAGATCATGATCCCGCTCGTTGCCACGCGGCGCGAGCTGGAGCTGATGAAGGATGTTGTCGACAAGACCGCCGAGGCGGTGTTTGCCGAAACGGGCAAGCGCGTGGACTATCTCGTCGGCACGATGATCGAGCTGCCGCGTGCCGCGCTCAAGGCCGGGGAAATCGCCGAAGTCGGCGCGTTCTTCAGCTTTGGCACCAATGATCTCACGCAGACGACGCTCGGCGTGTCGCGCGACGATGCGGGCCGCTTCCTCACCACTTATGTGGACAAGGGCATCTACCCGCAGGACCCGTTTGTCAGCATTGACGAGGAAGGCGTGGGCGAACTCATTTCGCTTGCGGCTGAACGCGGACGCAAGACGCGGCCCGACATTAAGCTCGGCATTTGCGGCGAGCATGGCGGCGATCCGCGCTCGATTGCCTTCTGCGAAAAGGTCGGCCTCGATTACGTCTCGGCCTCGCCCTATCGCGTGCCGATTGCGCGTCTGGCTGCCGCTCAGGCCGCACTTCGCAAATAGGCCTCTTCCCAAAGGCCCCGCATTCCGCCTAGCTTCCCCTCGACAGAGCATAATGAGAGGGGAAGCAGCAGGATGAAGGCATGGCATCGCTATGCGCTCGGCGTCATCGTCGGGCTGGCCGCGGGCGGGGGCGCCGCGTGGCAGGCAACTGGCAAGGGGTTTGACCATGGGGCGATCTCCAACGGCCCCTGGACGACATCGCTCACCTACGGCACCAACTCCACCGATCCGCTGACGCGCGCGGCGGTTGCAAGGCGGGGCCTGCTGGCGCTTCCCGCGACCGAGACGGTCTATTGGGCCGCCAACAAGGACAGCGAGGGCCGCCCGCTCGATGGCTCGTGCAGCTACGCGATGACCGGACCTGCGCTCGACAGCCGCTGGTGGAGCGTCACCTTCTACGATCGCGAGGGCTATCTCGTCGCCAATCCGGCGAACATCTGGTCGTTCAGCGGGGCGTCCATCGCGCCTGAAGAAAAGGGCGGCTGGCGCGTCACCATCGCGCCCGCCAAGCCTGCAAGCGGCCACTGGCTGCCAAGTGTAAAGGGTCAGCCCTTTGAACTCACGCTGCGCATGTACAATCCCGGCCCCGGCTTCATGAAGGCACCGGACAAAGCCGTTCTGCCCGTCCTCAAGCGGGAGGCCTGCGCATGAAGAACTGGATCGGACCCGCAGCGATCGCGCTGCTCGCAGGCGCTGCCGGCTGGCACAGCGGCTTGGCACTCTCAACCTACGGCCTGATGGAAGGCGCCATCCGTCGCCTGGCCGATGGCACGGGCGTTAACGTCATGAAATATGGCGCGCTGCCGACGCCTGCCAACCAGCCCGTCGTGCGGCCAAGCCCGGACCTTGCCTATTCATCCTGCCCCTATGACCTGTCCGATGGGCCGGTCCTGGTAAAGGTCGTGCCGGTGCCGGGGCGCTATTCCTCGCTCAGCATCTTCAACGCCCGCACCGATGTCGTCTTCGTGCGCAACGACCAGCAGGCCAAGGAAAAGCCGTTTGAAGTGGTGATCGCACGGGAAGGCCAGCAGGTTCCGGCAGGCAAGCAAGTCGTCCGCGTCGGTTATGATCGCGGCATCGCGCTTATCCGGCTGCTGCTCAATGCGCCATCGGACATCAAGACGCTTGATCCTGTCCGGCGGCAGTCAAGCTGCCACCGGATTTAGGGCGCTTCGTCTTATTTGACGAAGTTGTCGGAGATCGAGCAGGCCGCCGGGCCGAGAATGACGACGAACAGCGTCGGCAGAATGAAGAGGATGAGCGGCACGGTCATGATCGCGGGGAGGCGGGCTGCCTTTTCTTCCGCGCGCATCATGCGCTCGTTGCGGAATTCTGCCGAAAGCACGCGCAGCGCCGAGGCCAGCGGCGTGCCGTATTTTTCGGTCTGGATCATGGTCGTGACCACGCCCTTCACTGAGTCGAGCGGCACGCGCATCGCGAGGTTTTCAAACGCGGCGCGGCGTTCGGTCAGGAAGCCGAGCTCGATTGCGGTGAGCGCAAACTCGTCGCCAAGTTCAGGGTAGGCACGGCCCAGTTCGCGTGCAACGCGGCCAAAGGCGGCGTCGACGGTCAAACCGGCTTCGGCGCAGATGACGAGCAGATCGAGCGCGTCGGGCAGACCTTTGCGGATCGCATCGACGCGCTTGTTGATCTTGTTCTGCACGAAAAGGTCAGGCGCCTTATAGCCACCGATCAGCGCGGCAGCCGTTGCCGCAAAGCGCTTCATCGGCGTCAGGTCGGGCCAGTGGTTGAGCACATAGACCATGAGAACGGCGATGCCGCCCAGCACGATCGGCAGCACCATGCGGCCAAAGATGATGGCGACGGCGAGATCCTTTGAACGGATACCGGCCTGCATCAGCTTGACCTGCGCATCCTTGACCTGCTCTTCCTGCAGCACCTTGAGCGAAGACAGCACGCCGCGCAGGCGATCAGTCGTCTCGTTCTTGTGCGTGATCTTGGTGCGGCGCTTGGACGTCGAGGCCATGATACCGGCCTTCAACTGTTCGCGTCGCTCATTGAGCGCCTTCACGCGCTTCGCCATCGGGTCGCGCACGGTTGTTGCCATGTAAAGGGCAAAGACCATGGCGAGTGCCGCTACGCCCGAAAGGAGGGTGGCGACCCAAAGAACGTCGATCCCCAAGATCGTCGGACCGGCTGCTGGCTGCATGACGCGAAGTGCTCCCTTGTCCGTCAGATTTCGAAGTTGATCATCTTGGCCATCATCGCGACGCCAATGCTCATCCAGACAAGCCCGCCAATGCCTGCGACCATGAGGCGCTCATCGGTGAAGAAGTTGTCGAGATAACCCGGGTTGACCGACCAGACGAGGCCGAAAACCACGAACGGCAGCGAGCCGACGATATAGGCGGACGCCTTGGATTCAGACGACATCGCCTTGATCTTGAGTTTCATCTGCGTGCGCTTGCGCAGCACGTCGGCAAGGTTCGCCAGCGTTTCCGCCAGGTTGCCGCCCGTTTCGCGCTGAATGGCAAGCGAGATGCAGAAGAACTGGAATTCCGGGCTGCCAAGGCGATCCGCAGCATCCTGCAGGGCCTCATCCATTGTCCGGCCGATCTTGATCTTGTCGGTCACGTTCTGGAATTCCTCGCCTACCGGGCCAGGCAGTTCCTTGGCGACGATGCCCAGCGTTTCCGAAATCGGAAGGCCCGAACGCAGGCCGCGCACCATCAGTTCGATGGCATCGGGAAAGCGGATGATGAATTGCTGGCCGCGCCTGCCAATGAGGAAGCCGATCACCATGTGCGGAAGCAGGAGGCCAACGGCGATGGCGGCAAACAACGCCAGCAAAAGCGGCGCGCCCTTGGTGAGCAGGCCCATGCCGGTGACCGCGGCAAGGCCGCCGCACGCCATCAGATAGTTTTGCAGCGTCCACTTCTTGCCCGTCATCGCGATGCGTTTCGCAAGCAAAGCCGGGTTCGGAATGAGGCTCGCAAGGCCAGAGGCGTCTGCCACCGGCTTGGCCGTGACGAGCTTGCGCATCTGCTTTTCGACCGAAGTCGTCGATGCACCGTAGCGCTCCTTGATCTCGTCAAGGCGCCGGCTCGTTGCCTTCGAGGTCGAAGGGCCGGTGAAGGCAAGGAAGAGCAGGGCAAGCGTCAGTACCGCACCCGCGCCAAGCATGACCGTCTGGATCATTTTCCTGCGTCTTCCTTATCTCGTGTTTCGACTGCGCTTCAGGCGGCTTCTGCGGTTGCGTCGGCCTTCTGGCCGCGCTTGGGCAGAAGGCCCTTGAGATCCGCAATCTTGCTCATCAGCGAAGGCTTGGCCTGACCGCCACCGGCAACACCAACCGGGCGATCATCGATCTGGCCAGAGGTCGCCAGCACCTTCATGACAAGGTCCTGGAACGCACTTGCCAGCTTTGAACCCTTGCCGGCTTCGGCCACGGGCTTGCCCAGCTTCGCCGCCTGGCTGCAGATCTTGAGGTCATAGGGGATGATGACATCCACCTTGCGCTCGATCGACGCCTCAAAGTCCTTGCGCGTGATTTCCGGCGTTGCGCCTGCAACGACCTTGTTGAGCGCGATGACGACCTGCGACTGCGGCGCATTGGCCTTCAGCCAAGAGAGGATGCGGATCATGTCGCGTGCCGAGGCAAGCGTGAGTTCTGCCACGACGACCGTCGCATGAACGTCCGTCATCAGGTGCGGGTGCTGCACGATCATGCCGCGCGGCAGATCGATGACGGTGCACTCGAACGCTGACTTCATTTCTTCCTGCAGCAGGTGATAGGCCGTTCCGTCGGTCAGCATCGGCTGGTGGATCGGCGCTTCGGCGGACAGAACTGCCAGCTTTTCGCTCGCCTTCACCATGGCGCGTTCGATGAACAGGCCGTCGATGCGGCTCGGATTTTCGATGGCGTCGGTCAGGCCGCGACCCGGCTCGAGATCGAGCGTGAGCGCGCCGGTGCCGAAATGCACGTCGAGATCGAGAAGCGCTGTCGACCGGCGTTCCTTTTCGGAAAGCAGCCAGGCAATCGAGGTCGCAACGGTTGAGGCGCCACAGCCGCCGCGCGCGCCGATGACCGCGGTCATCACGTGCGGACGTTCCGTCTGCGCTTCACCTGCCTTGGGCGCGTGAAGCACGGTCTGGGCATGCGACAATGCATCGCGGAGCTGGTCCGGGCTGAAGGGCTTCAAGAGATAGTCCTGAATGCCGCTTGCCAGAAGGTCGCGATAGAGTCGCACGTCGTTCACCTGACCGGCGGCAATCACCACCGTGCCGGGCTCGCAGACTTCGGCCAGCGCATTGATGTCGTTGAGCGGATCGCCCGATTCCGACAGATCGACGAACAGGATGTTCGGGCTTGCCGAGACCGAGAGCGTCTGCACCGCGTTGCGCAGGCCGCCCTTGTGGATCTTCTCGACCGGCCAGCCAAGCTCGACGCAGACGGGGCGGATCAGGTCAGCCGCGTTGTCGTCGCAAACAAAGGCCGCGAAGGGATCGCGGCCGGAACCGCCGCTGCGCCCAGGTGTCCAAGGAGCGTTCATTGTTTCGTCGTCCCTTCCTTCTGGAGGCCGCTCGCCCCGGTGGGTGCGGCTTCACGATAGGTCTTCACGGCCTTCGACGTTGACAGTGTCGACGAGACCGGGCTGCCGGTGCGACCCGAGACGAGGTCCGCCGGGTCCGCGACCATGGCCGCAAGATTGCTGCTCGATGCGCAACCGAAGTTCGAGGAGGTGTGTCCGCCCAATTCGGGCTGCGCAGCACGGCTCCAGTCCGGACAGCCCGGGACATTCGCCTTGATGCGGCTCACCACGATGCGGATGTTGCCGGGTGCGATTTCACCGGTCGTCACAGGCGCTGTCTCATCAAGGAGAAGGCCGTAGCGGGCGGCAAGTGCGCCAACCGAGTCACGGGCGGTGTTCGTGTCCGACGCCGAGGATGCGTCGACCGAGACATGATCGCCATAGCCGAGCTTCAGCGATTCCATCCATCCGGCAAGGCGCTGGGCTTCTCCCGACGAGAGGCCGCCAGAGGCCGCAACGTCAAAGACATAGTCGGTGCGCTGGATGACGGGTTGGTGGACCGTTTCAAGGCCGCGATTTTTGGTGCCGCCGCAGGCCGAGACGGTCAGCGCGAGGCCCAGAAGGATTGAAGTGCGTGCAATCGACATGTTTCTGTCCTTCCGTTTCTCAGTTGCCAAAGCCGGGCGTCGGGGCCTCGGCGGAAGCCGATTTGCGCGACTTCTTCTCAGGCACTGGCGCAGGCTGCGTCATCGCGCCGACCGAGGGGGCCGGAACCGTCACGGGATCACCCATGCGCGGTTTGGCCGGGAGTTCTCCCGTCTTGCCCTTGAAGGTCTGGCCCTGGATGATCCGCTCGAAATCATTGGGTGCGCGGTAGCCGTCTGTCGGCAGCTTGATCTCGTTGGCCGAGACCGGCTTCACCAGATACGGCGTCACCACGATCACCAGTTCGGTTTCGTTCTTGCGGAAGCTGTTCGAGCGGAACATCGTGCCGAGGATCGGCAGGTTGCCGAGGCCCGGTGCGCGGTTGATCGAGTTGTTCTGCGTGTTCTGCATCAGCCCGCCGATCATGAAGCTCTGGCCCGAGCCGAGCTCCACGGTCGTTTCCACGCGGCGCGTGGACAGCGCGGGAACGAGGAAGCCGTTGAGCTGAACAGCGCCTGCTGAGGTGAGCTGCGAGACTTCCGGGCGGACGCGCATCGAGATGCGGCCATCCGAAAGCACCGTCGGCGTAAAGGCAAGGCTGACGCCATATTGCTTATACTCAACCGACACCTGGCCAAGCGAGCCTGCCAGCGGAACCGGAATTTCACCGCCCGCCAGGAAGCTTGCCGTTTCACCCGAGAGCGCGGTCAGCGTCGGCTGGGCGAGCGTGGTTGCAAGCCCATCATTTTCAGCGAGGTCGATGGCCGAGGCAAGGTCGAGGCCGAGCAGGCGACCGGCAAGCCCAAGGCTGGTCTTGCCCGAGCCGAGGCCGAGCGACTTCAGGTCATAGACCGTGCCACCCTGCGTGATGAACTGGCCAGAGCGGGGGTCGAACGGCAGCGAAATCGAACCCGTCGGCAGGCCGAAGATCGACGAGGCGTCGAGCTTGGGCAGGCCGCTCAGGTCTTGCGTGCCGATGGTGCCGAAGTTGCGGCCCTGCGAAATGCCGAGCTTGAAGCCGCCGGTCATGTCGCGCGACATCAGGTTGACGCCCACGTCCTTGACGAACTGACGGTTCACTTCGGCGATCTTGACCTGCAGGTTGACCTGCAGCGGCGTCGCCGTCTTGGTGCGGTTGACGACCTCAATGTCGTTGCCGACAAAGGCCTTGGCGAGGCGTTCTGCCTCTGCGCTGTCTTCAGGCGACGCAACCGTGCCCGTCAGCAGGACAAGGCCGTTCATCGTCGTCACCTTGATGTCGGCTTCCGGCATCGCGAGGTTGAGCATCTGGTCAATCGAGTTGACGTTGGACCCCACGCGGACGTTGGCCGAGTAAACGACCTTGCCCGTGGAGGTGGTCGCAAACACCGTCGATTCGCCGCTGGCCTTGCCATAAATGTAGATCTGGCGGGGCGAGCGAACCTGAACGTCGGCAACATCCTGGTTTGAGACCATGACGTCCGAGATGGCGACCGGCAGCGTAACGAGCTGGCCGCGGCCCTTGGAAAGCGTGATCTCCGTCGAGGCGCGCTGTGTCACCGGCGAGGAGACATAGTTTTCGGTGCTGCGAACCATGGGCCGCTTCGGCGCTGCGGCAAAGGCCGGAGCCGATGTCAGCAGGATAGTCATGGCGCTCGCCGCCAGGAGCGCCTTGCGCCCGTTGGTGATGGTGGTGGTCATGTTACTTGCCCCCGAACGTAACTTCTGTGGGTGTGGCGCTGCGCCATACCTTGACGACTGGACCACGGTTGCCCGGATCGACTGCCGAACCGCCCGCAGGCTGCGTGGCTGCGCCGCCACGGGCACCGCCACCGGCAGGTGCCGTGCGCGGAACCGAACGGCGCTGGAAGCGCGAGACGTCTGCCCCCGTCACGAAGGTCGTGTTGGTGTCGACGGGGCGCGATGCAACTGCGACGAGCATCTGCTTTTCCGCCTTGGGATCAGCGCCTTCGGGCACCTTCACGTCGCCCGAGGCAATCGCGCGTTCCAGTTCCGACGCGTTGTCGGCAATGGAGCGGAGCGAGAGCGAGATCTGGCCGATCGACTGGGCCACGGCGATCTTTTCAGCGATGCGCGGCGTGACTTCGAGCGTGACGGTGGAGAAGACCTTCACGTCCTGCTTGCCTTCCTTGTCTTCCGAAACAGTGCGCTGGTCGGTTGCGAGAACCCGGGCGTTGCGGATGATCGTTTCCGAGGTGCGCAGCGCCGGGCCGTCTTCGCCTTCGACCGACTGGGTCAGCATCATGTCAACGCGGTCACCCGGGAAGATGAAGCCGGCAACGCCGCTCTGCTGCGACACGGGAACCGTAACGGCGCGCATGCCGGGCCCGAGAGCCGCCGCGAGGAAGCCGCGGTCACCGGGCTTGACGAGCGCACCCTGGGTGATCGGCTGGCCCGCCGTGATCGCGCCGCGAACGACCGTGCCGTTGAGCGTGTTCATATCGAAGTTCTGGCCTTCGACATAATAGGCGTTTTCAACCAGCTCCTTGGGCCAGGGCTGGAAGCGGAAACTGTCCGGACCGATGATCGTGCCGACGGGCAGGGCGCGCGTCGCAACGAGGATCTTGGGTCCAAGCGGCTGCTGCGGCGCAGGCGCCGCTGCGGTTGCTTGAGGGGCACCCGCCCCGGCGAACATGTTCTTCGCCATGAAGGCCGTAACGCCCGCAATAATGAGGGCTCCGACCAAGAGTGCGATCTTCTTTGCATCCATGACGCGCATTCCCCTTGCCGCGTGGGTTAATCATTCGAAGTAATACTGATCACCCAAAATGGTTAAGATATCGTTCGTGAATGGTCCAAAGCCCGGACAGGGCGATGGCCACGCCATAAGGCACTTCAAGAACGGTGCCTGACTTCCGGATTTTCTCGCGCGCCCACATGCCCAGCGTGATGACGCCGCCAATGATCGACATGACGAGAAGGAAAGGAATAATCTGTCCCAGCGGGAGCCAGAGCGCGAGCGCACCGATGAGCTTGACGTCGCCGCCGCCCATCATGTTGAGCGCGAACGCGCCGGTAAAAAGTACAAAACAGGCAAGCGCGACTGCAGCCTGCAGCGCCATGCCGGGCCACGGCTCAAGGCCGCTGGCATACCAGAGGCCGGGTGCAGCGAGCGCGATGGCAAGGTTGAGCCAGTTCGGGATTGTCCGAGTCCGGATATCGCCGATGGCGGCGATAATCAGCAGAATGCCAAGCCCCGCATGAAGCGTCGTGATGATTGAGGTCCCACCCATGGCGACTCTCTATAATCATGACGGATTATCAAAGCGTAACCAGGTTAACGGGAAATCTTGAATGATCTGCGGACGGGGCGGGCTTGACCGGACGCGGCCGCGTTGCCAGTGCCAATTCATGGCTTTTGACGTGGCGATCATCGGGGCGGGCATCGCGGGCGCAAGCCTTGCTGCTATGCTGGCGCCGTCGATGCGCGTGGTCCTTGTCGAAGCCGAGGAATATCCCGGCTATCATGCGACCGGACGCTCCGCTGCCTTTTGGAGCGAGACTTATGGCGGGCCGCTGGTTCAGCCGTTGACGACGGCGTCCGGGCCGTTCCTGCGTGATCCGCCGCCGGGCTTTTCGTCGCGGAGTTTCTTGACGCCGCGTGGCGCTCTGATGATCGGCACTGCGCATGAAGAGCCGGAAGTGGACGCATTTCTTGGCGCCTTCGCCGGATCCGGCGTTGAGCTGGACCATGTGACGGACAAACAGCTTGATCGCTGGCTGCCGGATCGGCGTGCTTATTGGGACAGGGCGGTCTGGGAGCCGACCAATGCCGATATCGACGTCGCGTCGCTCCATGCCGCCTATCTCAAGGCCGCGCGGGGGCATGGCGCGCAGGTGGCTGTGCGCTGCCGCGTTTCGGCGGTGCGCAGGGCATCAGGTGGCTGGATCGTCGAGGCAGGGGATGAGCAGTTTGAATGCGCACGCGTGGTCAACGCGGCGGGCGCCTGGGCTGATGGCGTAGCCGGGCTGGCGGACGTGCGCCCGGTCGGCATCACGCCTTTTCGCCGCACGATGGTGCAACTGCGTGTGGATGCGACGGTGCCGGCGGACATGCCTCTCATCGTCGACATCAGTGGCAATTTCTACTTCAAGCCTGAGGGGCGCGGGCGCATCTGGCTGAGTCCGCATGATGAAACGCCGTCTGCCGCCTGTGATGCCGCGCCTGAAGAAGTCGACGTTGCGCTGGCCATTGACCGGTTTGAAAAAGTGATGCGCTGGCCTGTGCTGGCGGTTGAACGAAGCTGGGCTGGATTGCGCAGTTTTGCGCCAGATCGCCTGCCGGTCTTCGGCGAAGATCCCGCCTGCACGGGCTTTTATTGGTGCGCCGGGCAGGGCGGCTTCGGCATCCAGACGGCGCCAGCCATCTCGGCATTGCTTGCCGCGCAAATTCTGGGCGTTGCGCCTGATGCGCCCTATGCTGGCATCGACCCGACGCCCTATGCGCCGGGCCGTGCCGGGTTGAAGGGCTGAGGCTATTTGAGTTCGACCACCGTGGCCGATGATGATGCTTGCACATTTTCGATGCACTTCATCGCGGAAGCCTTGGCCTTATAGCCTTCGCTGGCGGTTGCGAGAATGTTGCCGTTGGCATGCCGCAAACGCCAGCGGAACTCGCCCTTCTTGTCCTTGTACAGTTCGAACTTCATGACAGCTCTCCTCGCGCCACCGCGGCGCGCGCGAGAAACTATGCTTTCATTCTGGCGACATTCAAGGCGGCGTCGCTCGCCAGCTTGTCAGCGCGCTCGTTGTCGGGATGGCCATTATGGCCCTTTACCCAGCGCCATTCGATCTTGTGGGGCGTGCAGGCTTCGATAAGCTCTTGCCACAACTCGGCATTCTTCACGGGCTTCTTGTCGGCGGTGCGCCAGCCATTCTTGCGCCAGCCATGCACCCATTTCGTGATGCCGTCGCGCACATAGGCGCTGTCTGTCTCCAGAATCACATGACAAGGCTTGTTGAGCGCCTGAAGCGCGCGAATCGCCGCCATCAACTCCATGCGGTTGTTGGTCGTGCCTGGCTCGCTTCCGGAGAGTTCCTTCTCACGCTCGTTATAGCGCATCACAACGCCCCAGCCGCCGGGGCCGGGGTTGCCCTTGCACGCGCCATCGGTGGCGATGCGGATGAGAGGCAGGTGGGTCACTGTGCTGCGTAATGGTCAAGGCGTGACAGGAAGGCGAGCGGGTCCTTGCGCGTCACCACGGCATCGGCGGGCGTGTTGAGCCAGTCCCATGCGCGCGTCAGCAGGAAGCGCAGGCACGCACCGCGCGCCAGCACCGGGAAGGCCGCGCGCTCGGCATCCGAGAGGCCGAAGGCTTCATCATAGCCCTTGAGGAGCGCTTCGCCGACATCGGGCAAGAAGCGATTGTCCGCTCCGTCAAAGCTCCAGGCGGTGTGGGTTACGGCCACGTCCCACGCACGCACTTCGCTGCATGCGAAATAGAAGTCGATAATGGCACAAACCTCGTTGCCCGACATCAGGACATTGTCGGGAAAGAGATCGGCATGGATCACGCTGCGCGGCAGATCGCTCGGCCAATTGGCTTTGAGGAAGGCGCATTCCTCGGCGACGCGTGCCTTGAGGCCCGGCGCAATATCGTCAAGTGCATCGCCGCACTTGTCCGCCAGCGCATACCAGCCCTCGGGGCCAAGCGCGTTGGGGCGTTCAAGCGGAAAATCCGCCAGCGCCTTGTGCATCTGGCCAAGCGCGCGACCCGTTGAGAGCGCTTGCGGGGCAGTGGGGTGCGTGACGGACAGGCCCGGCATGAACTCCATCATCGCCATGGACTTGCCATTATGGGTGATCGTGCCAGCCCCATCGCGCGTCTTGAGCGATGCGGGGACAGGGCAGCCCTTGGCAACGAGATGGTCGATCATCGCAAGGAAGAAAGGCAAGTCGTTGGTATCGACGCGCTTTTCATAGACGGTGAAGATGAAGCGGCCCTTGTCTGTTTCGACGAGGTAATTGCTGTTCTCCACCCCTTCAGCGATGCCCTTGGCGGAGCGCAATTCGCCTGCGTCAAACTCGCGGACGAGCTCGGCCATGTCTTCAGCCGCGATGTGCGTGTAAACGGCCACTCTTCTACTCCGTAAGATTGCGCGGCAGCTTGAAGACCATTTTTTCGGTGGTCGTCACCACTTGTTCCTCGGCCACGTCGAACCGCTGTGAAAGTGTGTCCACGAATTCGCGCACCAGCACTTCAGGGGCGGAGGCGCCTGCCGTCAGCCCGAGCGTTGCCGGCGTGCCGAGCCAGTCAAAATCAATATCGGCGCCGCGCTGGACGAGCATTGCGGGAATGCCCAGCCGCTCGCCCACTTCAGCAAGGCGCAGCGAATTGGAGGAATTGGGCGCGCCGATGACGATGAGCTTTTCAACGCGCTCGCAGATCGCCTTTACCGCGTCTTGCCGGTTGGAGGTCGCATAGCAGATGTCCTCGCCGCGCGGGCCGAGGATATGCGGAAAGCGCGCCTGCAATGCGGCAACCACGGACGCAGTGTCATCGACCGACAATGTGGTTTGCGTGAGAAAACCGAGATTGCCGTCATCAAGATCGGGCAAGGTGGCAACGTCATCCACGGTCTCGATGAGCGTCATCGTGCCGTCGGGCACCTGACCAAATGTGCCGATGACTTCGGGGTGGCCGCGATGGCCGATGAAAACGATATGGCGGCCCTGTTCCACAAGGCGTTCGGCCTGTTTGTGGACCTTGGAGACGAGCGGGCAGGTGGCATCGAGCCAGTCGAGCCCGCGCGCATCGGCGGTAGCAGGAACGAGCTTGGGAACGCCATGCGCGGAAAAGACGACGGGGAAGCCATCGGGCACTTCGTCCAGTTCTTCCACGAACACCGCGCCCTTGGCCTTCAGGCTGTCGACGACAAAGCGGTTATGGACGATTTCGTGCCGGACATAGACAGGCGCGCCATATTTCTCGAGCGCCTTCTCGACGATCAAAATGGCTCGGTCGACGCCTGCGCAAAATCCGCGCGGCGCTGCGATCAAAAGGTTGAGGGAAGGCTTGGCGTTCGTCATCTTGGCGCTGCCCCTACGCGATTGCTTGCAGCCGGGAAAGGCGCTTCCTATACGGACCCACCTTATCATTGAGGAATTCGCCTGTGTCGTTTCGTAAATCGCTTGTCTTGTCCGGTCTTGCCGCCCTTTCGCTTGCTGGCTGCGCCAAGGATGGGGATTTCGACTCGTCCGGTGGCATTGCCGTCACGCGTTCGTCGTGCCCGGCAGTGGCCGTGCCGGTCTACACAGGCGATGTGACCATCTTCAATCCGGCGACCAGCCGCGATGCAAGCGCGATTGACGTTGTCGCCTCACTCACCAACATGCGCACCAATTGCGTCGAGCAGGGCGAAGACATCGTCGCCAGCGGCAGCTTTGACGTGCAGGCAACGCGCACCAACACCAGCGGTGCGCGCCGGGTTGAACTGCCCTATTTCGTGACCGTCGTTCAGGGCGGGCGCGCCGTGGTGTCGAAGCGCATCAACACCGTTGTGCTCGACTTTGCCGATGGTCAGGCGCGCGCATCGGGCCGCGGCACGGCGGCAGGCTTCATCAACAAGGCGGCGGCAACACTGCCCGCCGACATTCAGGAACGCCTGACGCGCAAGCGCAAGGCAGGCGATATGGACGCGGCCGTTGATCCGCTGGCCGAACCCGAAGTGAAGGCCGCCGTGCAGCGCGCGAGCTTTGAGCTTCTGGTCGGCTTCCAGCTCACCGAAGCGCAGCTCCAGTATAACGCGACCCGCTGATGCAGGCGCCCATCCGGGCGGTCCTTGCAGGGCAGGTAAAGGCATTCGCGCGCGGCGAAGGCAGCGCGATTGCCAAGCAGCCGCTGGATGGACGCGTGCGGATTAAGTTTGCGGGCGTCGCGGGGGATGCCCAGGCAGATCTCGTCCATCATGGTGGTCGCGACAAGGCGCTCCATCACTATCCGTTTGATCACTATGCCAGCTGGGCCGCCCGTGCGCCGGATGATGCCTTGCTGGGCGCGCCGGGTACCTTTGGAGAGAATCTCTCGACCGACACGATCCTTGAGGACCAAGTCTGTATCGGGGATCGCTTCCGGCTGGGCAGCGCGCTCATCGAGATCAGCCAAGGCCGCCAGCCCTGCTGGAAACAGGGCGTCCGGCTCGATTGGCCGCAGCTTCCCGCGCTGATGGTGAACGAAGGGCGGAGCGGCTGGTATTACCGCGTCATCGAGGAAGGCGAGGTGGAAGCAGGCGACATGCTCTCGCTCGTCGCGCGGCCCTTGCCCGACTGGACCGTGCGCCGCGTGTTTGATCTGCTGGTGGCGGGCAAGCACAAATCTGACCGGGCGGCCCTTAAGGCATTGGCCGACATGGATTTGTTGTTCGCCGGATGGCGTGAACGCGCCGCTGCGCTGATGGGCGATTGACTCACTTCGCCCCAGCGTCCATTTGAAGCGAGTCGCTGACAGCGCGGGAGAGAGGTCTGCTTTGCCAGACCCGCCGAAGGAGCAACCGCCCCGGAATCTCTCAGGCAAAAGGACCGCGCCGACAAATGCGACACTCTGGAAAGAGCTCCGATGCACATCGGGGCCGCCGAAGGGGTAAGCGTCCCGAAAGGGTAACGTGAAAGCTCTCAGGTTCCCGTGACAGAGGGGGTCTGGTGCATCGCCAATAGGCAACGCACCGGCCACCCAAGTGCACGGAGCCGAAATTAGTGAGCGACACAAACGAACCTGACGATTTTCTGCCGGATGAGCCGCTCGCGCTGCCTCTGGATGCGTGGCATCGCGCGCGCGGCGCGCGCATGGTGCCTTTCGCCGGATATCTGATGCCGATCCAATATGAGGGCATCATGGCCGAACATCTCTGGACGCGTGAGAGCGCCGGGCTGTTCGACGTGAGCCATATGGGCCAACTCATCCTGTCGGGCGACGGCGTGGATGCCGCGCTTGAAGCGCTGGTGCCCGCTGACATTGCCGGGCTGGGCGAGGGGCGTCAGCGCTATTCGCTGCTACTGGCGGAAGATGGCGGCATTCTTGACGATCTCATGATCGCGCGCGCGCCCATGGGGCTGTATCTCGTCGTCAACGGCGCGATGAAGTGGGACGATATCGGCCATCTGCGCGAGCATCTGCCCGACGACATCACCATCAGTCATCTTGAAGACCGCGCGCTGCTTGCGCTTCAGGGGCCCAAAGCCGTCGATGCCTTGAAGCGCGTCGTGCCGGGCGTCGATACGCTGTCCTTCATGGAGGCGGGGTCGTTCTTCTGGGGGCTGGAGCCGCTCTGGATAAGCCGTTCGGGCTATACCGGCGAGGACGGCTTCGAGATTTCGCTGCCCGCGGCACATGTTTCCGAATTTTGTGACCGGCTGTGCGCCGAGCCCGAAGTGAAGCCAATCGGCCTTGGCGCCCGGGATTCGCTGCGTCTCGAAGCGGGGCTTCCGCTCTACGGGCATGATCTCGACGAGACGATCAATCCGGTTGAGGCTGATCTTGGTTTTGCGCTCTCCAAGCGCCGCCGTGCGGAAGGCGGGTTTCCGGGTGCGGCCACCATCTTGAAGGCGCACGCCGAAGGTGCTGCACGTCGCCGCGTTGGTTTGCGCATCGAGGGCAAAATGCCCGTGCGCGAGAGCGCGGAGATATTTTCAGGTGCTGATAAGGTCGGCGTCGTGACCTCGGGCGGCTTCGCGCCGAGCGTCGGCGCTCCCATCGCCATGGGCTATGTCGCGACGCCGCTCGCGGCCCCCGGCACCGCCCTCGAAGCCGAAGTTCGCGGCAAGCGCGTGGCCCTCACCGTCACGTCAATGCCGTTCATTCCCCATCGTTATCACCGCAAAGGAGCCGCCCAATGACCCGTTATTTCACCGCCGAACATGAATGGATCGACGTTGACGGCAACACCGCAACCGTTGGCATCACCGATTATGCGCAGAGCCAGCTGGGCGACATTGTTTTCGTGGAAACGCCCGCATCCGGCACGCGCGTAACCAAGGGCGGCGATGCCGCTGTCGTGGAATCAGTGAAGGCCGCATCGGACGTTTACGCGCCTGTTTCCGGCACTGTGAGCGAAGGCAATGACGCGCTCGCCGATGATCCCGCGCTCGTCAATTCCGATCCGGAAGGCGAGGGCTGGTTCTTCAAGCTCACGCTCGACGATCCGTCCGAGCTCGACGGGCTGATGGACGATGCGGCCTATCAGGCCTTCATCGCCGGTCTTTGACGCTCACACCAATCGGAGACTTCCCGATGCGTTACCTCCCTTTGACCGATGCCGATCGCGACGCCATGCTCGCGACCATCGGTGCGCCGTCGATTGACGCGCTTTTTGCCGATGTCCCCGCCGAGGCGCGGCTTTCAGCCCCCATTTCGGGCCTGCCGAACCATGCCAGCGAACTGGCGGTTGAACGCCATTTCTCAAAGCTCGCACGCCAGAATATGGCCGCGGCCCACCATCCCTTTTTCCTTGGCTGCGGGGCGTATCGCCACCATGTGCCCGCAAGCGTGGATCATCTTATCCAGCGCGGTGAATTCCTGACGGCCTACACGCCCTACCAGCCCGAAATCGCGCAGGGCACGCTCCAGATGCTCTTCGAGTTCCAGACGCAGGTCGCGCGCCTTTTTGGCTGCGACGTTGCCAATGCCTCGATGTACGATGGCTCGACCGCGTGCTGGGAAGCGATTTCGATGGCCGGGCGCATCACCAAGCGCAAGAAAGTGGTGCTCTCTTCGGGACTTCATCCGCATTATGTGAGCGTGGCAGAAACCATGGCGCGTTTCACGGGCGATGTGCTTGATATAGCGCTTCCAGAGCTGGACGCCGCGACCGACGCAGAGCGACTGCTTGCCGCCATCGACCACGAAACAAGCTGCGTCGTCGTGCAATATCCTGATATTCTTGGTCGGATCGAAGACCTGACGGCCATCGCCGCCAAGGCACATGGGCAGGGCGCGATGCTGATTGCTGTCGTGACCGAGCCTGTCGCGCTGGGCGCGATCCGCGCGCCGGGCGACATGGGGGCAGACATCGTGGTGGGCGAAGGCCAGTCGCTGGGCGTCGGCCTGCAATTTGGCGGGCCCTATGTCGGGCTCTTTGCCTGCAAGGAAAAGTTCCTCCGCCAAATGCCGGGGCGCCTGTGCGGTGAAACGGTGGATGCGGAAGGCAAGCGCGGCTTCGTGCTGACGCTCTCCACGCGTGAGCAGCATATCCGCCGCGAAAAGGCGACGTCGAACATCTGCACCAATGCCGGGCTGTGCGCGCTCGCCTTTAGCATCCACATGACGCTGCTGGGGGAAAAGGGGCTGCGCGATCTCGCCATGCTCAACCATGCCAACGCCGTGCGCGCGGCGGACCGGCTGGCCGCCATTCCCGGCGTCGAGCTGGTGAACGATGCCTTTTTCAATGAGTTCACGCTGCGCCTGCCCAAGGCTGCGCGTCCGGTTGTTCATGCGCTGGCGGACAAGGGCGTGCTGGGCGGCGTTTCGCTCGGGCGGCTTTTCCCCGGCGCAGATGCGCTCGAAAACGGGCTGGTCGTCGCCGTCACTGAAGTTGTCACCGAGGATGATGTCGAAGCGCTGGCGGGCGCGCTTGAGGAGATTTTGGCATGACGATCAACCAGAGCGGATGGCGCCCCGAAATGGCTGCGGGCGAAGGCGCGTCGGCCTCGACATACACCGGCAATCGCGCGCTGATGCCGGAAGAGGCGCTGATCTTCGAGATTGGCGACACGCACACGACGGGCGTCGACATTGCCGACGCGCCTCAGGTCACCTCACGCCTTGGCGGGCTGGAGCGGCGCTGGGAGTTCGGTTTGCCGGGCCTTTCCGAGCCAGAGACAGTGCGCCATTATACGCGCCTCAGCCGCCAGAATTATGCCATCGACCTCGGACTGTTTCCGCTGGGCTCATGCACGATGAAGCATAATCCGCGCCTCAACGAAAAGGTCGCGCGGATGAAGGGCTTTGCCGATGTGCACCCGCTTCAACCGCAGGAAACGGTGCAGGGCGCGCTTGCCGTCATCCATGAACTGGCGGAATGGCTGATCACGCTTACGGGCATGCACGGCGTCGCCATGTCGCCCAAGGCGGGTGCGCATGGCGAACTGTGCGGCGTCCTTGCGATCAAGGCGGCGCTTGAGGCGCGCGGCGAGGATCGCCCCGTCATCCTCGTGCCGGAATCAGCGCATGGCACCAATCCCGCGACGGCCGCCTTTGCGGGCTTCCGCGTCGAGAACATCCCCGCGACCGATGAAGGCCGCGTGGATGTGGCGGCGCTGAAGGCGCGGCTTGGGCCGGACGTGGCGGGGGTGATGATCACCAATCCCAACACCTGCGGGCTGTTCGAGCGTGATCTCAAGGTTATCTCGGATGCAGTCCATGCAGCGGGCGGCTATGTCTATTGCGATGGTGCCAACTTCAACGCGATTGTCGGGCGCGTTCGCCCGGGTGATCTTGGCGTCGATGCGATGCACATCAACCTCCACAAGACCTTCTCGACGCCGCACGGTGGGGGCGGGCCGGGGTCTGGCCCGGTCGTGCTGTCAGAGGCGCTCGCGCCTTTCGGGCCGCTGCCGTTCGTGGTGCGCAACGCAGAGGGTGGTTATCGCCTGATCGAGGAAGAAAACGCGCAAGGCGATCATGCCCAGAGCTTTGGCCGGATGACGGCCTTCCATGGCCAGATGGGCATGTACACGCGTGCGCTCTCCTACATCCTGAGTCATGGCTCGGACGGGCTGCGGCAGGTGTCGGGCGATGCCGTGCTCAACGCCAACTATGTGCTGCGCAGCCTTGAGGATGTGCTCGACGCGCCCTTTGGCGCAGCGGGCCCGTGCATGCATGAGGCGCTTTTCTCCGATGCAGGGCTGGCGGAAGGTTTCTCCACGCTCGATATTGCCAAGGGACTCATTGACGAGGGCTATCACCCGATGACGGTCTATTTCCCGCTCGTGGTGCATGGCGCCATGCTCGTCGAGCCGACCGAGACCGAGTCCAAGGCAACGCTCGATCAGTTCATCGGCGCGCTCCGCTCGGTTGCGCTACGGGCGCGGCAGGGTGATCCGGCGCTTAAATCGGCACCGCATTTCGCACCGCGCCGTCGTCTCGATGAAACGCTCGCCGCGCGCAAACCGGTACTTGTCTGGAAGGAGGCAGAACTGGCACAAGCTGCCGAGTGAGCGAACCGAAACCCTTTCTTCTCGATGCAGGTGGCGCGGCCAAGCGCTGCGCCCCTGCAACCTCCCGAAACCGTGATGCCATTGCCGATGTGCTGGCAGGCGTTCTGCCAGACCAGGGGCTTGTCCTTGAAGTAGCAAGCGGCACGGGCGAGCATGTCGTGCATTTCGCAGCGCGATTTCCCGGGCTGACTTGGCAGCCCAGCGACTATGATCCGGCCGGACTTGAATCGATCCGGGCGTGGACGGCAGATGCGGGCCTGCCCAATATCCTGCCGCCCGTGCAGATCGACGCGACGGCACCCGACTGGCCGGTGACGCAGGCCGATGCCATTTTGTGTATCAACATGATTCACATCTCGCCCTGGTCGGCGACTGCCGGGCTGATGGCGCAGGCAGGGGAAATGCTCCCCAAGGGCGCGCCGCTTTATCTCTACGGGCCTTATATTCGCGACGGCGTTGAAACTGCGCCGAGCAATCTTGCCTTTGATGCCTCGCTCAAGGAGCGCAATCCCTACTGGGGGCTTCGCAACCTGCATGATGTCACGCAGCTGGCGCTTGAGGCAGGATTGGCGCTGGAACGCGTCGTCGAAATGCCGGCAAACAACCTCTCGCTTGTATTCCGTCGCGCTTGAGTGGAGATAAGCCTTTACGCGAACGTAAACGCTAACCTATCATCTGATAAACAGAATCGTGAGAGGATTGCTGATGGCAGATGTTGCCGACCTGATGACGTTTGATGAGTTCCTTCGCCACTGGGCCCAGGAGCGGCCCGATTGGCTGGCGATGCGCGAGGAAGACCGCTTCTGGACCTATGCCCAGATGGAAGATCGTACCGCACGCGTCGTGGCGATGCTCAAGGCGGCAGGCGTCGGCAAGGGGGATCGCGTCTGCTGGATCGGCAAGAATTCAGACATCTACTTCACGCTCTTCTATGGTGCAGCCCGCCTTGGCGCGGTGATGGCGCCAATTGGCTGGCGGCTTGCAGCGCCCGAATGGGCCTATATCGTCAATGATACCCACGCGAAGATCGTGTTCACCGGCCCCGGCTTTGAATCTGCCGAAGCCGCACTCGACGGCCTACTGGAACACAGCCCACGCTTCATCGATGAGCAGGAAGCGCGCAAGCTGGTCGAGACGACCGAGCGCGTCGATTTTGAGCCTTCGGGGCCGGATGATGCCGTTCTCCAGCTCTACACATCTGGCACGACCGGCAATCCCAAGGGTGTCGAACTTTCGAACCGCAACCTCTTTGCGCTGCGCAAGGGCACGGCGGATGCGGGCCTTGCCTATACGCAATGGGAGGATGACGAGGTTGTTCTGGTCGCCATGCCTTGCGCGCATATTGGTGGCACGGGCTTGGGCGTCATGGCGCTGGCCAGCGGCCTGCCGGGCTATGTGCTGGCAGAATTCACGCCCGATGGACTGTTCGACGCGATTGAAACGGGTGGCGTGACGCGCTTCTTCATCGTGCCGGCGGCGCTCCACATCCTGCTGCAGCATCCGCGCTGTGCGACGGTGGATTACAGCCGCCTCAAGTACATTCTGTACGGTGCCGCGCCGATCCCGCTCGAGCTTCTGCGCCAGTGCATCCAGATGTTCGGCTGCGAGTTCATCCAGAATTACGGGATGACCGAAACGACCGGCACTATCGTGATGCTTCCGCCGGAAGACCATGATCCCAATGGCAATGACCGGATGCGCTCGGCTGGCAAGCCGCTGCCCGGCGTCGAAATCAAGATTCTCGGCGACGATGGCAAGGAAGTGCCGACGGGCGAGGTGGGTGAAGTTGTCACCCGCTCATCGAACAACATGCTCGGATATTGGAACCTGCCAGACGCGACGAAGAAGACGCTCACGTCCGATGGCTGGGTCCATACCGGCGATGCGGGCTATGTCGACGAAGACGGTTATCTCTACATTCACGACCGCGTGAAGGACATGATCATCTCAGGCGGCGAGAATGTGTATCCGGCAGAAGTCGAGAGCGCGATCTACGGCCACCCGCAGGTGCTGGAAGTCGCCGTCATCGGCGTGCCGGACCCCAAATGGGGTGAGGCCGTGAAGGCCGTGTGCGTGCCGAAACCGGGCATGACCATTGATGCGGATGATGTGATTTCCTGGGCGCGTGAAAAGATTGCGGCGTTCAAGGTGCCCAAATCGATCGACATCATCGAGGCGCTGCCGCGCAACGCGAGCGGCAAGATCCTCCGCAAGGACCTGCGCGCGCCGTATTGGGTCGGCTATGATCGGCAGGTGAACTGACGATGGCGCATGCACTGGATGCGTTCCGGGCGGACGTCCGGGCGTGGTTGTCTGCAAATCTGACCGACGAACTGCGCGAGGTTTCGCGCAAGTCGACGAGCGTGTTCGTGGACAAGGAGCATACGCTCAAATGGCAGCGCATCCTGCATGCAAAGGGCTGGGTGGCACCGACCTGGCCCGCTCAATATGGCGGCACGGGCTGGTCCGAGGCCGAGCGGCACGTTTACGCGTCGGAATGTGCATTGGCAGGCGCGCCGCCGCTCGCGCCCATGGGGCTGCGCATGGTGGCGCCCGTCATCATGCATTATGGCACGCCCGAGCAGAAGGCGTGGTATCTGCCACGCATCCTTTCGGGCGAGGATTATTGGTGTCAGGGCTATTCGGAGCCGGGGGCCGGGTCTGACCTTGCTTCGCTCTCGCTGCGCGCGGATCGCGATGGCGATCATTATGTGCTCAACGGCTCGAAAATCTGGACCACCCACGCGCACTTCGCGAACAAGATGTTTTGTCTTGTCCGCACCAGCCGTGATGGGCGCCCGCAACAGGGCATCACCTTCCTGCTGCTCGATATGGACACGCCGGGCATTATCGTCCGCCCGATCCCGTCGATTGCCGACGATCATGATTTCAATCAGGTCTTCTTTGACAATGTCCGCGTGCCTGTGTCCGGGCGTCTGGGCGAGGAAGATCAGGGCTGGGGTGTCGCCAAATATCTGCTCGAATTCGAGCGCGCGGTTGCGCATTCCGCAGGGCTGAAGGCCGCGCTATCCGAGATAGTCCGCCACGCATCATCGCTGGACGATGGCTGTGGCGGAACGCTCATCCGCAACCCGTCCATCGCCCGCAAGGTCTCGCTGCTCTCGGCGCAGATCACGGCGATTGAGGCGAGTGAGGATGTTGTGATGGCGCAGGTCGCGCGTGGTCTCAATCCGGGGCCGGCGGCATCAATGCTCAAGATTCAGGGCACCGAGACGGCGCAAAAAGTGCAGGAACTGGGCGTCGAGCTTTCAGGCGACTATGCTGCTGTCAGCCAGTTTGCAGCGCGCCAGCCGGGCAGCAATGTGGAGCCGATTGGTCCTGCGGTCGCGCTCACTGCAGTCGCGCGCTACTTCAACGGACGCGCATCGACGATCTACGGCGGATCAAACGAAATCCAGCGCGGCATCATTTCTAAGATGGTGCTCGGGCTCTAGGCCGCACTCACACCGGCGCGCGAGGCCCGCCTTGCGGCCGGTTTGCGATTTCGCGTGCGACGGCGCGATGGAACCCGTCGCGCGCTTTCAGCCGGGCGTACCAGTCTTGCGTTGCCGGGCCGAGCTCCTTGTCGAAGCCGAAGCCTGCCGCGAGATGGACGGCATAGCCGACGCAAATGTCGGCGATGGTGAACCGCCCACC
>ENA-UOYA01001252-UOYA01001252.1-activated-sludge-metagenome-genome-assembly--contig:-NODE-1252-length-28072-cov-5.114038_pt1 | contig 28072 bp, 28 predicted proteins | sample MGYA00238163_ERZ764804 | MGnify/ENA primary metagenome ERZ764804 (study PRJEB28919, sample SAMN05720223) | activated sludge metagenome | isolation source: Anaerobic digester | place: Hong Kong... | reverse complement strand
CCCAGGATATCGCCGATTGTGGTAGCTCCCGGGTAGAAACTCGACTGAGTTCCCGCAGCGTTGCCTATCTCCTCCATTGCCGGAAGTCCGGAAGTCTGCGCCACCATGGCACCGGATGTGAACGTAGCTCCATGCATAGGCACCGCGCCGTTCAGCGTCTCATCATTGCCGGCGAAGCACTCGGCGTTATCACCAAGCGCCAGATCCGTAAGCTCCGGGATGTAATTCTCATCAAATGCGCCTCCGACGGACTTATCAGCATATGACATCTCCATCGACTCCAGAAAAATATAAACAACATTGCGCTTCTTCTCAGGAAACTGAATATCAACATCAGTCGGCTTCACGTAGTTATCCTTGACAAAATCCGAATTCTCGTTCATAGCCTTGTAATACCCGATTGCGTCATACTTGTTTATAAAAAGTGCCGCAACAACAACGATTACCGCCACAGAAACAATTACTGCTATGGCATTTATCTGCTTAACGAGTTTAGCTTTCTTGATTCTCTTTAATATATTAACTATATTAAGTCCCCATAATCCAAGTCCCACAACTGCAGCGGGAATAAGATTTCTCAAAACAAAGCTCAGTATTACGCTGGGATTGGTTCCTTCAATAGGCGCGGACAGATGATAAATAATCTCATCGAAAGTAATATGTCTCCAGACATCCATTGTCCAGATCATTGCAAATGACGCAAGAAGGAGGCCGAAAACAGCCGCTGCCAGAAGAAAATATAGAAAGATGTGAACTATGCGTTTCATACAATCGAGTATAATACGCCTGTAAATTTTCAATTTCCTTGGGCTTTATACAGATTTATTTGGATTTTTTTTTTATTTTTATGTGAAATTTGCTAACAAACCATAGAAAAATGTCTCACTAAAGGCTATCATTTGATATATTCAAAGGAGGGGTTGACCATGAATAAAACACTACAGAAAATACTGTCGGCCTGCATATCCGCAGTAATGGCTTTCTCAATCGCCACCGCGATTCCTAACACAGCTTCGGCTGGCGCTTCCTACACTCTTAACGGTACAGCGCATGTCCAGGATTACGGGGACACTGAAGGCTCATTTTCGTCGGGTACCTTAACACTCGGAACCCGGGGAAACAGCAAGCGCGTAGAATCTATATGCGTAAATTTTGACAATCAGCTCGGATATGACGGAACAATCCAATACCAGGTGCACGTTCAGAATATAGGATGGATGAACTGGGTGAATGCAGGAGAGACTGCCGGTACATCGCATCAAAGTTTAAGACTCGAAGGACTGAGAATGCGCCTGACAGGTGAACTCGCAAACCACTATACAATTATGTACCACGTCCACATACAGGACTACGGCGACGCACAGGGATGGGTCTCAGACGGTGCGCTTGCCGGAACCACAGGCGAATCCAAAAGGCTTGAAGAAGTCCAGATAAAGATAGTCCCGATAGGATACAGCAGCAACGAAGGCGTAGCATACCGCGTCCATTGCCAGGATTACGGCTGGGAATCGGCGTGGTCTGCCGACGGCGCTGTATCCGGCACAACCGGGAGCTCCAAGAGACTTGAAGCAATTTCAATCGCTCTCACAGGCGCGGCATACAAAGGGTCAATCTCTTACAAAACACACGTTCAGGACTACGGCTGGCAGGACTGGGTATCAGACGGCACGCTTTCCGGAACACAGGGCGAAGGTAAACGGCTTGAGGCAATCCAGATAAAGCTCACCGGCGATATAGCTGACCATTACGACATCTACTACCGCGTTCACTCTCAGAATTTCGGCTGGCTCGACTGGGCCTGCAACGGTGCGAGCGCGGGCACATCAGGTTTCTCATACCGTCTCGAGGCAATCCAGATAGAGCTCGTAGCCAAAGGCTCCTCCGCTCCCGGCTCTGTCTCACTTTCGTTCATAGACAAGTCCACCGCAGACGCAGCTGCCGCAGCACTTGCTGACGCGCAGAAGCATTACAACGAGGTCGTTCTCGACTGGATCGATACTCAGTCAACTGCAGCCGGCGGTCACACTGTTGAATACTACGTGAACAAAGCAGCTTCAGACAATCTGGTTCCGGGAACTGACTTAAGCATCTACACAAGATTCCTGACGGCAGACAACATCAACAAATCGGTGGACTATATCGCAGAGTGCAACAGCCTTCGCGCATCAGAAGGTATTGCTCCTCTTCAGGTCAACTCGGCACTTATGGCAGCGTCCATAGGTTCAGCTGTCATATCGTCCAAGACATATGACCACATTGCGTTCCACAACGGCTATTTCTCAGACCTTGGCGGCTATCGCGCAGAGAACCTCGCCTGGGGCTACGCCGATCCGTTCACCGGCTGGTACACCGACGAGAAGGCCAGCAAAGGCGGACATTATGTGAACATCATCAATCCGGTTTACACTCAGTCAGGATTTGCCTTTGCGTCATTCAGTGAGACCGGATACATGTCTAACGTGGCCGAGGAAATGTTTGGCAGCATCAGCGCCGCCAACTCGATGACGCCTTCAGCATACAAGACCGCGTTCAACCAGTATGTTGCCGATGCCGCAAGCGCGCTCAGCCGTGCGCAGACATACTATAGCCTCGTCTCCCGCTGACAAGTCTTCGTTGCGGCACGCAGACCAGTATTGAAAATTAACAATCCATGCCCCTTCACCTATACAGGTGAAGGGGTCTTTTATTGTTTCACGCATTGTTTCTCGCGTTGTTCGTTCAATTTATTGCCGGATACTTTACTGCATCGCCTTTATATTCTATGCAATAAAAAACGACGTTCCCTATTGGAAACGTCGTTACTGGAGCGGGATACGAGACTCGAACTCGCGACTTTCACCTTGGCAAGGTGACACTCTACCACTGAGTTAATCCCGCGTGCTTGATTATTATATTTATGAGGCCTCTGTTTGTCAACCACAAATTTGCATTTGTATTTTCATTTTTGTGTCTTGGGAGGCGTCGTTCTGAATACAAATTTCTGTTGAACCTTGTAGTTTACGAAAAACAATACCATATCTACAATCGCCTTTATGATGGTTTCCGGAACGTGATGAAATGCGATTACTCCAAGAGTCGTAAATCCTGCAGATAAAGACATCTGAGCTACAGAAGTCAGAAGAAACCTGAGTCCGGCTATACCTGCCTTGGCATCCGGCTTAAAGACCATCTTATAATTTATAGTGTAATTAATTGAGGCCGAAACAAATCTTGCCGCCAGAGTCGACAGTGCGACATAGTAACCCGGAACACGCGTGTCAAAAAATCGGCAGAATAACGTAAACAGCGTAAGGTCAATAGCAAAGCAGAACATCGAAGCGAATATAAAACGGAAGAATTTCTTACCCAGTATCCTGTATATCTTTATAGAATCCGCCACCGGATTAAAATGCGTCTGATAACTCTCTTTCGGTTCATATATGGTCTCAATCGGAACCTCAAGTATGGGACAGCGGCCGACACTCTCCAGCAGCATCTGCATCTCAAACTCAAATCTTTCACCCCTGACAGCCAAAAGGTACTGCATAAAATCTCTTGGAATACCTCGAAGTCCTGTCTGGGTGTCCTGAATACGGATACCTGTGACATAACGAAGCACTTTTATTGTCAGTGTGTTGCCAAATTTGCTCTTCAACGGAATCCCTCTGCTGTCAAAAGTTCTGACGCCAAGAACAAACGACTGTGGATTCGCACTAAGGCACCTGGCTATTTTCAATACACAAGCCGGCGAATGCTGACCGTCGGAATCCGCGGTGACAACACCGGTTGCCTGAGGATAGTTCTCGAGTATATACGCGAACGCAGTTTTGAGAGACGCACCTTTGCCCATATTCTTCTTATGTGTCAGAACACAGCCGCGGTCGCCCGCAAGCTCGCGCGCGGAATTGATTACTTCACTGAAGTCGTCACCACTGCCGTCGTCCACTATAACAATTGCATCGGCGCCGCCTTCCGCGAGGGCCGCAACCAGCTCAAGCAAATGAGCATCCGGCTGAAATGTCGGAATAATTATCGGAATAAACGGGTTCATTCTATATCACTCACGTCCCTGTCCAGTGTGATACGGATATCATAGCCGGGTGCCGCCTTGCGGACATCCTCAAGAATGTGACTGTACAGGGCTTCGCGATCCTCGTCGTCGAAGTCTATGATTATGTCAAATGTGATTCTCTTCCGTTTCTCGTCAATATAAAAACCATGCATCTGTATTATATTCTCATGGCTCATTACAAGTCTCGTAATCTCCGAGCGTACAGCAAGCTGGGAATCATCGCCGGTGTTGCGTGAATACAGCCCGACTGCGGTCAGTATTACCTTTGTCTTGCAGTAGACTTCCTCTTCAATGTCACGCGTAAGTGCATCAAACTGCGCCGCGGTCATCGTATCATCAACCTCGACATGGAGCGATCCCAGATAATGTTCCGGTCCGTAGTTGTGAAGAATTATGTCGTAAGCCCCGTGGACACCGTCAATCTGTGTTACGATTCCCTTAATGTTGCGGATTATCTCGCCCTCGACGCGGTGTCCGAGCATCTCGTCTACTGCGCCCGCAATCATCGTAAAACCGGCCTTAATAATGAACCCTGAAATCAGGACGCTGACATAAGCTTCAAGACTTATGTCCGTAACAATATAAATAATTGCCGATGCAAGTACCGCAGAGGACAGAAGTGCATCGAAAAGCGCATCTGATCCTGAAGCCTTCAGCAGTTCAGAATTAGTTCTCACGCCTTGTTTCTTTACGTACAGACCGAGGAAAATCTTAACTGCGATTGCAATGCCGATGACCGCAAGTGATACTTTATTGTAGTCTGCCTGTTCCGGCGCGATTATCTTCTTTACAGACTCAATAAGGGCTGTCGCGCCGGCGTAGAGAATTATTGCCGCGACAATCATTTCGCTCAGATATTCCACACGTCCATGACCCATCGGGTGTTTCTTGTCAGGCTTCTTTCCTGCAATCTTCGTTCCGACTATTGTGACAACTGACGACAGTACGTCACTCAGATTGTTCACAGCGTCAAGTACCATCGCGATGGAATTTACAGAAAGACCGACAACAGCCTTGAACGACGCAAGCAAAACATTTGCGACAATTCCGACAACCCCTGTCTTGAAAATAATGCTTTCCCTCTGTTCCGATGCCATCTTAACTCTCCCGTAGACTTGGTTATTATACTATATTTTCGCGCAATCGGTATATAGACCGAATCCCGCTCAAAACAGCCCCTAAAATAAAACCACGCCGGAACAATACCGACGCGGCCTTACCTTTACAGGTGAAATTAGCTTACTTATTACAAAGGACTGAATTCTGCCTTTGATACTCCGCATATGGGACATACCCAATCCTCGGGAATATCCTCAAATGCCGTGCCGGGTGCAATCCCGCCTTCCGGGTCTCCAACTTCCGGATCATAAATATATCCACAAGTGTTACATTGAAACTGCTGCATAGGTCTGTACCTCCATGTAGTATTAATGTTTCTATAATACTATTCATTCTGAATAATCAAAGTATTTTAAGATGAACATTTTGTAACTTTAATCAATAAAGATATAATGTATTAAAAAGCGAGGAACTATATGTTGGATAGAAAAGAAACTTCTTCAAAGACAATTGCAACAAGGACATATCTGATTCTGCTCGTAACAATCTGCGTTCTGCTTGCAGTACTTACAGTCTTAATCTTCATAAATCTGTTCCCGGGACTGATAGAGATATTTAAACCTCACAACGAGAAGGCTATTGCAGAATACATAACTTCACAGGGGCGCTGGAAGGGTTATTTCTGCATATCGCTGATGAACGCCATACAGGTCGTCAGCATTTTCCTGTCAGGCAATGTCATCTATGTTGCTTCCGGTATGATATATCACTGGTTTGAAGCTTTTATCGTATGTTGGAGTGCGTTTCTTGGAGCTAATTTCGCAGTGTATCTTTTCGCCCGCACAATAGGAAAAGCATTTGAGGCAAGGCTTGCCGAGAACGGCAGATTCGAGAAAATTATGGACAAAGTAAAAGCCGCGAATCCCGGCGTCATAGTGTTTCTCGCGAATCTTCTGCCTGGTATTCCAAATGGTCTTTGTCCGTATCTCGCTGCCTTCATGGGTCTCAAATTCAAAGATTTCGCTCTCGCTCTGATACTCTCAAGCTGGCTTCAGGTGTTGCTTTACTGCATAATCGGTCATGTTCTTATTCGCGGAGGTTACGTTCTTTCCGGCGCCATTGCGCTCATCGAGTATGTGGCATGCGTTATCATGTATGCCAATCGCGACAGACTCGGGAAATTTCTGGACAAACAGAGCAGGCGCTGATTTTAATATTTGTAAATACATAAAGGACGGTAACCATTTCTGATTGCCGTCCTTTGTTTGGGAAGGGAATTATGCTTGATTAATTCTTGCTGCCATCCTCGCGATGTCTTCTCGCAATCGCTACGATGAACCCTGCAGCCGCCATAGTTATTAATGCTACTGCGACGTATATCGACGATGACATAACTTCACCCGTTGCAGTTACGGAAGCATTTGCAACTGACGCACCTGCATTGTTAAGCCTCGTTGCACCCGCTACAACCGTTGCGTGTGAAGACCTTGATGCGCCGGCTACCACAGTCGGAGCAGCAGTTGCCGCAGTAGGTGCGGCTGTCACTGCAGCCGTAGGAGCTGATGTAACAGCCGCCGTTGGAACCGCCGTAGGTGCCGACGTAACAGTCGATGTAGGAACCGCCGTAGGTGTTGGCGTAACAGTCGATGTAGGAGCCGCCGTAGGTGTTGGCGTAACAGTCGATGTAGGAGCCGCCGTAGGTGTTGCTGCCGCTGCGAATATCGTAAACGTTGTCGAAGCGGAACCGTCAGTGCTCTTTATTGTTATTTTGTGCGAGCCTGCGCCGTATCCTTCAAGAACATTCCTGGTAATTCTGACTATCGTGCAGCCCTCTTCAGAAGAGAACTGATCCTGATTAAGGTCCTCGTCGTCAATGCTGACACCCGTAAAGAGAGGGAATGGCGCATTCGACGTAAATGACGTTTCAAAACCGCCTGCAAGTTCACGCATGCCATCCGGATTGAGTCTCGTGAACGAATCAGAGCCGATCGTAATCTGTGTATCGTTACCGTCAATAATTGCGTAGTTCGATTTCCAGATAGCGTAAAGCGTCAAATCGCCCGTGACACTAACAGCACCCGGATTGGCATATATATCGCCGTTTCCGTCAGGCTCACTGTTATACTCGACGAAAGTATGTCCTTCATAGCTGAACATCGTGCTATCGAGAGTAACAATGCTGCCGTAATTGTATGAGCTTATATTATAATCTCCGGATCCGTTATTGGCTTCCAACGAAATTGAATACGAGTTGATCTGCCAGTTGGCCTTGTAGCTTCTGTCGCCTGTGCTTCCTGAACCGATACAAACGTTTTGTGAAGTTGTATTCTCCGGAATACCGGTGCCGCTCCATCCTGTGAATGTATATCCTTCCAGAACCGGTGTCTCAAGACATATATCTTCAGACTCAATGGTGTAGCTGACAGGTGCCGTAACAGATACCGAGCCGCCGTTCAGATCGACATCAAGCTGATAATTTACGGCTGACCAGTTGGCTGTAAGCGTTATGTCGCCTGTAGTTCCGGCCGCAATTGACATGTTCTCTGCCGGTGTGCTGCCGTTACCGGAAGTCCAGCCGGTAAATTCATATCCGTCACAGGTCGGGTTGCTGATCGTTATTGAATCTTCAACCGTATAAGTATCAGGATTGCCGGCGACATAACAGTTAGAACCTGCATATGTAATGCTATATTCAATCGCATTCCACTGAGCGTTCAATATAAGACTGTCTGCGACTTGTATGTTCTGGTCTCCATCATATGTTTCATTGTTATTGTCATCATACCAGTTGAAAAATTCGTAACCGGGATTGTCAAAGATCGATCCTTTGTTCACGCTGACTTCAGCTCCGTAATATGTATTTACAACCACATCAGCATTGACATTGAGACTGTCATGATACGTTATTGTTCTCGCTTCAGCTTTATAGACAGCTGTAAGGGTAATGTTACCGCCCAGATCAATAATATCTCCGGGATTGTATACATTTCCGTCAGAGCCGAGCCACTCAACAAAAGTGAAATTCTCTTTCTCTACTGCGCCGGCAACAGAGACTTCCGTACCAAGATCATACATACTTGTCACATAATCACCGTAATCAAGTATATTTCCGTCAGCTTCATAAATGACTGATACCTTGTCCTGCCAGTTCGCAACAAGCTTAATGTTGCCTGCGTGATTGGAGATTGTCAGATTTTTATTCGGCCGCTCATTTGAACCTTCAATCGTCCATCCGATAAATGTCTTGTCATCCAGAGTCGGATTGTTGATGGTTATCGTATCATTAACTGTAAATGAAATGTAATCAGGCTCGTACAGATCGCCGGCACCTACATAATCTATATTGTAGTATTCAAGAGCCCAGATGGCGTAAAGAGTAGTATCGTCATCAGCCTGAAGCTCCTGATCGGGATAATAATCCACAATGGTACTGGCAGCATTCACTGACCAGCCACAAAATGCGAAGCCTGTTCTTGTCGGTTCCTGTAACGGAATCTTAACAGAATCTCCTACATGTGTATGCACATCAGCGAATATGTCAGACGGAAGAGTTGCGCCGTTTCCGTCAAAACTGACTGTGCAGTTCTTCATCCAGTTCGCAGTTAATTCGATATCGCCAAACATTTTATCGATACTATAGTTCATATTCATATCGGGACTTGTCGAACTTGACCATCCGATAAATTCATATCCTGACCTCTCGGGATTTACAATTTCAATTGAATCTTCGATTGTATAGCTCTCCGGGTTCGGATTTGTCTGATCTCCGCCAAATGTCGCGTCTTCCAGACCGTCATATGTGATGCTGTACGTAATCGGCTGATAATCGGCTGTAAGATTCAGGTCTCCTTTAATCTCAGCTGTTCCGCCCGGAATATAGCTGTTGCTGCCCGACTTCCATGCGGCAAGATAATACCCCTCGGGAGCCTCAACAGCAGCATCCATTAACTGGTGCTGCTCTCCGTACACAGCAGCTTCCTCATACGTGTTCAAATAACAACTGTATCTGACGGTATAATTCAAAGCACCATACTGAGCATACAGTGTAATATCGCCTTCAACATAGAGCTCCTCGTTCTCGGCGTATACTGTGCCTGTGCCGTCAGCGCGGTCTGACCAGTATGAGAACTCGTGTCCCTCGGCGGGAGTGAATCCGCTGTCGCTGAATGTCGGCACGATAACATCTTCAAGATATGCTGCACTTACTGAATACTCGGTTCCTGAACCGCTGCCGGCATTATAAGTTACAGTATAGGTATTTGCCGTCCATACTGCATAAAGCGTAATATCACGATTTACGGTTATGGATTCGCCGGGTTGATATTGCGCTGCGGAACCGTCCGATTCGGTCCATCCCGCAAGAGTGTAGTTTTCTCTCGTAAAGCCTGCGTCAAGTCTGTATGTTCCGCCTGCATTTATTGCGCCGGATACGACTGATAAATTGCTGCCGCTGGCGTCTTCAAGCGTGACTGTGTATGTTACAGGTGCATCCTGCCAGTTGGCACGCAGATTGACTGTAGAAGTTGTACCTTTGGCAATTGTGTAGTTCTTCCCGACATTGGTATATACATAATTGCCCCGTCTTCCTGTTCTCAATGACCATCCTGTAAAAATACTGCCTTCCTTTGTAGGATCTTTGAGTGTAATGCCCTCATACTCGTTGTATGTTGACGGATTGATCTGACTGTTGTCAGTTCCATCGACATTATCATACTTTATGTCATGAAGTCTGCTCTTTATCTTATACTGAGCCACAAGGTTCATATTTCCTGACACCGTAATCCAGCTGCCTGCCGAATAAGTACTGCCGGTGTTTGCATCAAGCCAGCCTGTAAAAGTGTAATCTGAATCGGCTTTGACAGCGAATGACGACAGGAGAAGTATTGATGATGAAGAATTTACCGTGGAAGACTTTGAGATCCACGAATAGATTGTTCCGTGTTCTCCCTCATCGTATGTAACAGTGTACGTAACAGGAATTACCTCTGCGCTGGCCTTAATCATGGCCGCACTATGATAATTATTGCTGTACTGGATGCTTACTTCAATCCAGCCGCTGTTATTATCGTCTGTGCATTTCTCCCAGCCGCCGATCGAGGTACCGTAATTAAGTTCATAATCCGAGAGCTGATAACCGGCATCAGGAACAACCGTGAACGAGAATACAAAAGACTTCATATCATCATCGTTAGCAATCCACGTGTTGCCTCTTCTGTTATCCTGGCCGTCAGGTGCCTCGGCATACCACCATGTATCAGAATCTGCATCGTGTACCGCATAGTCGTAATAGACAGTGCAGTTGCCACCTACGTTGCTCGTGTCAATTCTGTAGTAATACTGTCCTGCAATCTGGCAGTAATCGCTCCCCTCGCTTTCATCGGGAACGTCAATCTCCACATTGTGCGTTCCGTTTGCCGATACGGTATCCGCGTTAACCGGCGTACACACAAACGGTATTCCGTTTGAAAGCAATATTGATAACGCTGCTGCCATACTGACTAAAGTTTTAAATCCATTAATCTTCATTTCTTTCCTTCCTTTCCTTCAGTCACACTTCTACACATTTATTTCCGTGTTCTAACCAACTACCGAGATTGTAAAACATCTTTTTATCCCTAGAAATGTCAAGTCTTTTTACTTTGTGCCTCAAAAACTACGGATATGTATTGATTTTGATAGTAAAATTGCACAAATTTCTTTAAAAAACGATGATTTTTGTTTAGTAAAATAAAGTTCATTTATTCTGATAAAGCGGCAAAAACGATAATTTTGCATATTTCCGAATAACTTTTTATCCTTTTGGATAGTTTAACTATCTAACAGTTTTTCAATAATACAATTGCATCATCATAAACTAAAAAGGACCTGCGTTTTATGTTGCGCAGATCCTTCTCAGTTCTCAATTAATCCCTATTCCATAACCTGAGGCAAGATGGAGAGTGGTGTTTTCTTGCCGTTGTGTTAATGATATATTTGTACTTACAGAAGAAAAATGACACAATCGGCAGTTTAGCTGCATGTTTTTTCGCGAGCTTGGCAAGATAGGCAGGTATTGATTATGGGCAGACAGTCTACAAAAGAGAACAAGAACATATACTTCTTATGCCGTGAGGACGCCGGGCTGACACGGGAAGCTGCCGCCGGACTTATGCCGGGAATGGGACCGGACCGGATCGAGAAGATTGAGTCCGAGAAATGCGTGCCGCGCCCGGAAGATATTCTTCTGATGGCAGATGCCTATAAACGTCCTGAACTGCTCAACATGTACTGTTCCGGAGCTTGTCCCATAGGCCGGCGCACTGTAATTCCGATTAATCCGAGAGACCTGTCACAGATAGCTCTGTCCATGCTCAAGTCGCTCAACGAGCTTGACGAGCGCAAGAACAGACTTATAGATATCGCTATAGACAACAGAATCGACGACGGTGAGCTCCCGGAATTTGTGGCAATCAAGGACGCTCTCGCAGACATTGCGGTAACGTCAAATACGATGCAGCTCTGGGTCGATACAATGATTGCTAACAAGAAAATCAGTGAAGAAGAGATGGATCAGGTCCGCAGGAAAAGACTTTCCTGACCTGCAGCGTAATTTCAATATATATTGGCAGCAGCGTATTGTATGAAGTACAGTGACATTGGAATCAGTGCAATAACCACCTCTATTGCGTTGCGGATTATAATCAGCTTATTCGGGTCAATTACTTTGGCATCAATGCCGTGAATACGGCTTTGTATTGCATCGCCGGGAAAATTTATAACGCACAGCGCGATGAATGAAACAATCACAAACGAAGATACTATATTCATAAACGGGAACGAATTGTCATTGACGTTCATTATGACCTGTCCGAGGTTCTCAATGACCGCCGGAGTCTTCCATCCGAGAACACCGCTCAGAAACATATTGACGATAGCGTGGTTGTCTCCGCGAATGGTACGCTCATTTCCTACAACCCAGTCTTCCGAATATAGCTTCACAGTAAAAAGCGATACCGTCATGAGCATCTCCAGAAGTATATTTATGCTCAGAAGCTTCCTGCTGCGCAGCATAAGCAGACATATAAACGGAACCCAGAGCACCAGCCAGTATGAGCAGCAGCCGTATATCAGGAACAGAGAGCCCCAGACTACAAAAGAAACATATATAAGGTTGTCGGTAAGCTTTCTGCCTGATGAAGCGCTGCAAAGATAACAGTATATGCAGACAGCCGCATAGATACATATGAACGCCGATACAACGCCGGTGCCTGTATTCACCGTCGTCCCGTAGCTGCCGAGCCCCTGTATGAGATGAGCCGCCGTATACCTGCTGCCGTATTCCGTTGCGCTGTTTACCTGATCAGGCCTGAAGATAAACTTTTCGACCGCATCGACAGACAGCACTGCCAGAAGATTTCTCACAATGTAGAGAATCCTTTTTTCATACAGCAATATTACCGGGATGATGAGGAATACTGCGAAATACTTCATGCTCACGGCAATCGCGAAAAATACGAAGCACTTGAGCTGTCTGCCGCCTAGGAGCGCCTCGATTCCGAGAAGTATGAAGAGAAGACTGATAATGTCGTATTGCCCCACGAAAAGTGCGTAAATCAGCATAAACAGCGATGTCGCGTAGAAATACATCTTGGTATCCGGAGAAAGCGGCTTATCATTCTCTTTGTCGGTCGCCGTGAAAATACGTTTCATAATCTTTAGTGAATAGAAATAAGCGACCAGCACCATAGTCTTGCAGTAATACAGAGCCAGTCCGGACGACATTGGGTTGGTATGCGTAATTCGTCCGATAATCCAGCAAGGCAGGTTCCACACTGCGAAAACAATGTAAAGGCTCATGTTATATACCGCCGGAACAGTGCATTTATCTATGCACCGCTGGTAAAAATCCATTATCTGTCCGTCAAACAGCGCATTCCAGAACTCCAGCCCGTGTTCCATCGTCCAAAGAATATCGCGGTAGCAATATGTGTAACAAAGATAGATAGCGAGCAATGCCAGCAACAGCATCGGTGTCATCGGCCCCGCACCGGATCTGAGTTTGTGTCTGCCTTCGGTCATTTATACATTATCCCCCGTGTCTGCGCTCCTGTTCTTCCTGTTCTTAATCCTTATTCTCATGAGTTTTCTTATTGTCTTAATATACGACCTGACGAATTTTTTTAGATCCCGCTTGGATTCGCCCTTGTCCCGTTTATCGAAAGTAATAGGTATCTCAACAATCCGAAGATTCGGATACCGTGACCCGAGCAGAATAAGAATCTCTTCAACAATATCAAAATTATCGCATTCAAGTCCGATGCTCTTGACCTTGGCTGCATCATAAAGTCTGAAGCTGTCAGACACATCCTTTACTTTAATACCGAACAAAATTCTGTATGTTACATTAAGCATATAAGACATCGCAATGAGGACAGACGGGTTCTCGGTATGTCCTCCCTTTGTGTATCTTGAGCCTATAACAAGGTCAGCATTCTGCAGATTCGCAGTATCTATCATGCGCATAATGTCATCCGGATTGTGCGAACCGTCAGCGTCCATAACACATATCCGTTCAAAGCGCGCTGCTGCAAACCCGGTTCTGATAGCGTCGCCGTAGAGATTCCCGCCTTTTCTGTTCACATACGTTGCCCCGTTCGCGAGGCATACTTCCTCTGTCCCGTCCCCGGTAGGCTCCATTGTATCAACAATCAGGATTTCCCACTCGCTGCATGCGGCCTTTAATGTCCGGACAAGCCTGGGAAGTATACTTTTAAGGTTCTCGGCTTCTCTGTATGCCGGAATCACAACTGATAAGCCTGTCACTGCTCTATTCCACCAACCCATTCAAGCATCCTTGAGATGCCTTCGTCCGCAGTCACCTTCGGCTGCCATCCGATCCTTGAACTGATTTTGCCGATATCTGCAACAAATACCTTCTGATCACTGATTCTCGGCTCAAGCTGCCTGTATTCCATTTTTATTCCGAGCTTCTCGCCCAGCATATCGAAAAGTTCAAGCAAAGAAAGCGACTGTGCCATGGAACCGCCTACATTGTAAGCCTGTCCATAGACCTTCTCAGTGTTCTCAAGTGCCGTAAAATAAAGAGATATCATGTCATCCGCATGCAGAATATCTCGCACCTGCTTGCCGTTTCCGGAGATTGTAAAGGGATCGCAGCCCGGATTGTTTTTCTTTTCGAGAGCTTTGGCGACAAACCAGCCGACCCAGCCCTGATCGTACGTCGCGAACTGCCTGCTCCCGTACATTGACGAGTGTCTGAACACAGTCGCCCTGACTCCGAATATTCGCGAGTAATCCAGCATATACTGATCCGCCGCGCCTTTTGAACAGCCGTACGGCGACCTGAAATCAAGCGGAACACTCTCGTCAAAGCCATCCGGAAATTCACGGCACTTATATCGCGTTGCCGTCTCATCATAGGTATATTGCTCGAGGTCTCCGTAAACCTTGTTTGTGGAAGAGAAGAAAACCGCTGTCTGCGGACTGTACTTGCGAATAGAATCAAGCAGGTTCAGCGCACCCATGGCATTTGTCTCAAAATCTTTGTAAGGATTGGCTATGGATGTGGTCATGGCAACCTGACCTGCCAGGTGGAACACCGCGTCATAATGTCCGTCCTTTATGACAGTCTCTATGTCGTTCTTGACCCGTGTGTCACCGGGTATGAACTCAAAGCTCCCGAGAGTTCTCAGCCATTCCAGGTTCTTGGAACTTCCCAGCCGCGACAGGTTGTCGAAAACCGTTACGTCATAACCGTTCGCTATTCCATATGATGCAAGATTGCTTCCGAGAAATCCGCATCCTCCGTTAATCAGTAAACGTTTCATTTGTTGCCTCCGTCAATCACCTTTGCGATTCCTTCTTTCCATGTATACCTGATTTGTCCGCCCAGCATATGATATGTCGACAGATCAGCCCATATACTCGGCTCATTGATTCTTAATGGAATCGCGCCAAATCTCAGCTCCGAATCCGAATGGAGATATTCCTTTATATAGGTCATTATCTCCCTTATCGACGGTGCCACACCGCTTCCTATCGGAACGTCAAGATATCTAGGCAGTTCCTTGTGGTTCATTACCAGTCTTATCGCGTCAACAACATCATCGATATAGACAAAGTCTCTGAGCTGAATTCCCGTAGTGAGTTCAACAGGCTCATTGCGCCTCATTTTCGCGATGCTTGAAGCGATAAAACGCTTATCAGGCTCTCCCGGGCCATAGAAATTCTGAAGTTCCAGATTGATAAAATGAACCTCACGCTTCTCTGCCCCGAGGAAGTGTCCGAATGAGTTGAGCTTCGCCTTTGCAAAAGTGTATATGTTGAAATCATCCGGAAGACCTGTTCCGAGACTGATATATCTGAGGTTGCCGTTGTTCTTCGGATGTTCTATCGCGAGGTTGAGAGCGCGCAGCGGGAAAACAAGGTTCGATTCCGTAATCTGCTCACTGGTCCTGTTGTACATATAAGAGCATGAGGCGTTAATCAGGCAGTCGAAAGGCTGGGAGCCTTCGAATTCGCCTTCGCCGGAAAGCAGACTTCTCAGTGAATTATAATCACTCAGACAGAAATGAAGCTTATCCTTAATGCCGTCAAAACAGCCGATATCCGAATCGGCACGATGTATACAGAAAATCTCATGTCCATCCCCGATTAATTCCGGGATAAGCTTACGGCCCAGATACCCGGTACTTCCTAAAACCGCTACTCTCAACTATTCCCCTCCTGCAAATATGCACACAATCAAATTTCTTATAAATTATATATCAATCGTGCAAGCTTTGCATAATAAAGGTCATATCTTCGAAAGATTGAAGATATGACCGATACAGTAATCTGGAGCGGGTTACGAGACTCGAACTCGCGACATTCAGCTTGGGAAGCTGACACTCTACCAACTGAGTTAAACCCGCATCACCGATGTACAGCAAATATTAATGCACACGGGAAGAAATGTCAAACAACGCTGTCGATTCCAAGAACCGGTGCCATAACGATATGCGGATTCTGCACGAACTCAACAAAATCCTGACAGAGCTCGTGTTCAAAGTTTTCCTTTCTGTACGGAAGCCAGAACTGCGTATCCGAAAAATTTGACCAGACAAGCATATAGACGCATCGTCTTCCGCCTTCACAGGACAGCAGCGCTGCAAGCAAATCGGTAAACCATGTCTTGTCAGTATTCCCCGACGGTGCAAGCCCTTCAAAGTATCCCTCTTCTGTATCGAGAGCCCTGTATCCCGTCTCTGTTAATGCCGTCAGTTTACCGTGCACCTGAGCAATCTGAAACATCAGATCCATTGACGTCTGAAGCTTGCGGCAGAACGCATCGCCTTTGTGCGGTGCGTCATTATAGTAATCTATTCCCAGGATATCAACGATATCATCTCCGGGATAGCGTGAAAGATATTCTTTCTTGTCGGTTATCGGTCCGTTAGGCGAATAAGCAACCGCAAAATTATCTATCTTGCACTCTCCGAAAAGGTAATCAATCGTATATCTGAACAATGCCACGTAATCCTCATCAGAAAGATATTTCTCTCCCCACCAGAACCAGTCGCCGTTGCACTCATGGAACGGTCTGAATATCATAGGAATCGGCTCGCCCTCAAGATCAACACACTTGTTCGCAAATTCGGCGATCATATCCAGAAAGCGCAGGTATTTCGCGTTAAGATCTCCCCCAGGCATGATGCGTTTTCCGCAGTCACCTGCAGTTGAATTCGGAGAGTAGTCATAGAAACTGTCTCCTCCCAGTGAGAAATTCGGCATATGAGCAGACAACGTGACAATGCATCCCTGCCTGTGCAGATTCTTTACAATCTTTATGAGTTCCGGCATTTTGCCTTCGTAACCCAGAAAACTCAGAGTATCTACCCCGACGAATGCCGGCTGACTTCCGCACAGTTCCTTACAGTCAGAATCAGAACCGTCGTGTGTCTCTATCGTTACCCCTATGTGTCCGGCATTCTGATGCCCGAACAGTATCTTGTCTGAATATGAGAAATCTTCCATCAGCGACATCAGTTTCTCTAGCTGAGGTCCCTTAACATATTTGCTTTCCATTTTATCTGTTCCCGTTATATCCTGCGTGTCTGCTCTTTTTTCCCTCACTGTCCGCCGGATTCATCTTCTTGCGGAAATCACCGAACGGATCGTGTATGTCAGAAATATCTCCTCCGAGGTTTTGAATTGCCGACATCATTTCATAGAACAGTTCACGGTCAATCGAGCCTGTATTGCGGTTTATATAATTCTTCAGCAGAGCAGCCGCTCTCTTGTCGCCGTAATTTGCGAGACAGATGACCGCGTAAATCTTATTGTTCATGAATCTGAACGCGTGGCGCAGGGACTCATATATTTCTTCCGACGGATGCTCCAGGCCAATAGTAGTAAGCATAATAACTGCATCCTCACAAGGTCCTTCAAGCCCGGTATCCTCGTTATCGCTGATTATTTTGACAAGATAAGGCACTGACACATCAGGAAATGCCTCAATATAGCTCGCAATGGAATCAGCAACGAACTCCGTTGTCTCACTGTAGCTCATAAATCTGTCAAGCACGGCCTTTACGAAACACGGTTCCTTCATCTGCGTCAGCACTTTAAGCGCCGCCTTGACCTTCTGAAACTCCATCTCGAAAAGCGTATCTTTATCCTTGTGCTCGCCTTCGCACCACGCACAGTCGCCTATAACGTTTGCGCAGTACTCCTTAACCTTCTCATGATTGTCTTCCTCTGCGATGCTGGCAATCAGGCATCCGGGAATGTCACGGTCAAGATGAAGCGCGCAGTACTCAAGGGCTTCAAGCTTCTCATCGAGTTCCAGTTCGTCTATATACTCGTGCATCGACATGCCGCCGAGTCTGTCATCCGGCTCTTCTTCGAGTTTCCTCGACTGACTCTCTACCTCGCTCATTGCTGAACGCTGAATATACTCATCAAATGTCTCGTCATCAACATCTTCAGGCTTCTGTCCCATTTTTGATGAGAATTCATCAAGCTTGCTCTCGAGGATTATTCCGGCAATCTCGTCATATCGCTTCAGGTTGTCTCTTAATTCATCGTTCATATAATCACGCCTTCCTTTTATCCTTATGGTAGCCAATAACTCGTATTGTATCCAACGCCAGACTCGTTTGCAATCGGTATCAGATTAGGACCGATACGTCATTGTTTACTCAAAAAAAGCCGAGAGATAATACTCTCTCGGCTTGTTCGTCACCGCCATCGCGATGTTATTGTGGAGGTACCACCCGGATTTGAACCGGGGCATCAGGGTTTTGCAGACCCTTGCCTTACCACTTGGCTATGGTACCATTGGTGACCCGTACGAGAGTTGAACTCGTTACTCCGCCGTGAAAGGGCGACGTCTTAGCCGGTTGACCAACGGGCCTTATATAATGGTAGCGGCAGTGGGATTTGAACCTACGACCTGCCGGGTATGAACCGGACGCTCTAGCCAGCTGAGCTATGCCGCCACGACAATGCTAAAAGATTATATCGGCTATGTCCCGGATTGTCAAGAATATTGTTACTCCGAATGAAGCAAAAAGTTTCAGAAGAAGCCCCACCTGACTAATCAGAGCGAAGTATCATGTCCTTGCCTGATATAAAAAATCCCGGCCGATAAAAGGCCGGGATTCCAATCAGCAATTATTCAGTAACCGATTACTTGATCTCAAGCTCGCCGCCGCAGCCGTCAAGCTTCTTCATAAGCTCATCAGCCTCGTCCTTGGAAACATTCTCCTTGAGGGCAACAGGTGCCTTCTCAACGAGCTCCTTGGCATCCTTAAGACCCATGCCGAGTGCATCCTTGACAGCCTTGATGACACCCATCTTGGAATCACCGAAGCTCTTAAGCATAACTGTAAATTCAGTCTGCTCCTCAGCAGCTGCTGCTGCGCCGCCTGCAGGTGCTGCTACTGCAACAGAAGCTGCAGATACACCAAACTCGTCTTCGATAGCCTTCTCGAGATCGAAGAGCTCCATAACTGACAATGTCTTGATTTCTTCAAGAATGTTTGTAATTTTCTCACTAGCCATTTTGTTTTCCTCCTAATGAAAGTCGATTGATTACTCTGCAGGTGTTTCTGCAGGTGCTGCAGCTTCTTCAGCTGCCGGTGCGGATGCTCCGCTGTTCTCTTCATTCTTCTCTGCAACTGCCTTGACCAGCATAGCGAGCTTTGTGAAAGGGAAAAGCATAGAATAAGCAACCTGTGTGTAAAGTGTTGTCGGATCCGGTACCTTGGAAAGAGCGATAACGTCTGCTGCTGTTGATATCTTGCCATCAATAATAGCGGACTTGATCTCCAAAGGCTCGTAATCTTCTGCATACTTAGCAATTACCTTTGCGGGTGCGATAAGGTCGTTTGAGAATGCAACTGTCGTAGGACCCTTGAAAGTATCCTCAAGACCGCTGAATCCGAGTTTCTCGAAAACCAGCTTAAGAGTTGTGTTCTTAATTACCTTGAACTGAACGCCTGCTTTACGAAGATCAGATCTGAGGACTGTGTCCTGTTCCACTGTGAGTCCGCGTGAAGATACGAAAACATATGTTGTCGAACCTTTGAGCGCCTCTACAAGCTCTTCTACGTGCTTCTGCTTAGCTGCAAGAATTTTGTCACTTGCCATATTCGGTTTTCCTCCTTGTGTTATTTTTGCTATTAAAAACCCCTGCGCCAAAAACAGCAGCGCAGGGGCAGAATAGTACTTCGCGAAAAGTATCTCATCTTCCTCGGCCGGCTATGCCCGCTGTTAAGTGGCACATTTAAGAACGCGGTTAAGCCTGCGTTCACCTGCTGTCTTTGGCAGATTGGTATTTAATTGTTTTTTATCAGCCGAACTTCTGGGCGTTAACCTTGATTCCGGGGCCCATTGTTGAAGCAATTGAACAGTTCTTGATGTACTGTCCCTTTGCTGCGGACGGCTTTGCCTTAACGATTGCATCCATTATTGCCTTAAGGTTCTCGGCGAGCTTCTCTTCACCGAAGGAAACCTTGCCGATCGGGCAGTGAATAATGTTAGCCTTGTCAAGTCTGTACTCGATCTTACCGGCCTTAACTTCGTTAACAGCCTTTGTAACATCCATCGTTACTGTTCCTGCCTTAGGGTTAGGCATCAGGCCCTTAGGACCCAAGACCTTACCAAGACGGCCTAACTTGCCCATCATATCAGGTGTTGCAATGATTACGTCAAAATCAAACCAGTTCTCTTTCTGGATCTTCTCAATCATGTCATCATCGCCTACATACTCAGCACCGGCTGCCTTAGCTTCATCAGCCTTGGGACCCTTTGCAAGTACGAGAACCTTCTTTGTACGGCCTGTACCGTAAGGAAGTACTACAGCGCCTCTGACCTGCTGGTCAGCATGACGTGAATCTACGCCCAGGCGTACGTGAAGCTCTACAGTCTCATCGAACTTTGCCTTGCCTGTTGCAACAACAAGCTTTACGGCTTCAGAAGGATCATAGAGTGTAGTGCGGTCTACGAACTTTGCTATTTCAGCATATCTTTTACCAGTCTTCATGCTCTATCTCCTTTCTCAGTCCTTAACGACAATTCCCATGGAACGTGCCGTGCCTGCAACCATTCTTGCGCAAGCCTCAACGTCTGCTGCATTTACATCAGGCATCTTAATCTGTGCAATCTGTCTGCAATCATCCATAGATACCGTAGCAACCTTTTCTGTATTAGGTCTGCCGGATGCTTTCTCGATCTTTGCAGTCTTCTTAAGCAAAACGGGTACCGGCGGAGTCTTTGTGATGAATGTAAAGGAACGGTCTGCATAAACCGTAATAATTACAGGAATAACGAGTCCTGCATCCTTCGCTGTTCTCTCATTAAACTCTTTGACAAACTGCGCGATGTTGATACCGTGCTGTCCAAGAGCTGGTCCTACCGGCGGCGCTGGTGTTGCTTTGCCTGCAGGGATCTGTAATTTTACATAGCCTGTGACTTTCTTAGCCATATTGGCCACCTCCCAAAAATATTTTTATATAAAGTGCAGTATGCACTCCAATAAACCTTAATCAGACCTTTCTCACCTTGATGAAATCAAGTGTGACAGGCGTCTCACGGCCGAACATTGATACTGTGACCGTAACCTGCTGCTTCTCGGCGTTGATATCCTTGACCACTGCCTTGTTGTCCTTGAACGGACCGTCAGTAATAATGATAAGATCGCCGATCTGGTAATCAACCTCAACCACTGTAGGAACGATAAGACCCATCTTGATCTGGTCCTCTTCCGTCATCGGAATCGGCTTGTTGGGATCAGGTGCTACAAATCCCGTAACGCCGTTGGTGTTGCGGATTCTGTACCAGAGTTCCTTATCAAGCTTATCATTGTTGCCGTACACGAGCTTGAGAAATAGATAATTGGGAAAACGAAGCACTTCCTTCTCCTTGCGTTTGCCGTTCTTAGTCTCGACAACCACGTCAGTCGGAAGGAAAACCTCCTGGATGATGTCCTGCATACCCTGCGCCTGCGCATAGCTCTCAATGGACATCTTTACTTTCTTCTCATATCCGCCAAAAGTGTGTATTATATACCACTTGGCCTCGTTATTCTCCGGCATTTATATTACTCCTGTAAATCAGCCTTCGCTGCTCTCGTTAACCACGGATTCTGTTACGGACTCCGCGGAAGCTGCGGTCTCTGACGCTGTTGCAGATTCAGAGGCAACTGTATCGGAAGCGGAACTCTCGGTAGCAGATGTCTCGACTGTATCGTAGAAACCGATCTTATCCAGAACCCAGCGGCCGCCCTGGCCAATGAGTGTCAGATATACAGCGAAGAATACAATAACAAGCAGAACAACAGCGGAAGTCTTTGCGAGCTTCTCCTTAGTGGGCCATACGACCCGCTTAAGCTCCGCAATCACCTCGCCGAACTTCTTGCCTGTACGCTTAAAGATGTTAGCTTTCTTATCCGCCATTGCATTTATCCTTCGAAATTACTTGGATTCTCTATGAATCGTGTGCTTACGGCAGAAAGGGCAGTACTTCTTCAGCTCAAGCCTTTCTGTATCGTTCTTCTTGTTCTTAAATGTCTGATAGTTTCTCTGCTTGCATTCTGTGCATGCAAGAGTGATCTTATCACGCGCACCGGCCTTTGCCATGGTCTGATACCTCCGAAATTATTGTCCGAGCCCCTATTAATCACGGTCTTAGGCGGCGCAAATTTGCGCACTAAAAGAAGACCTCTATGGGTTTAGCTTGAAGATTGTATCACAGTCCTACTGCAAAAGTCAATCAACTTCTTCTTGATCTTAATTCTGCTTCAACATCATCGAGTGTAATGCCCCTGTCGACCATGAGCACAAGAAGATGATATTCAAGATCTGCAATCTCCTGAATCGTAGCCTTGCGGTCACGCTGGGACGCGGCGATAACAGTCTCGACGGCTTCTTCACCGAGTTTTTTCGATATCTTGTCCGTGCCCTTGTCGAAAAGATAATTCGTATACGAACCCTCCACCGGGTTTGCCTTGCGGTCGGCAATTACGCTGTAAAGTTCTCTCATGATATCCATCTGTATATCCTCCTGCTTCGTTTGTATATCTGTACCGGTTCGGGAAATGCCTGAAGCCGGGCGTCAGGTCTGTCACTAATCGGTGCCAAGATCCCATGTGTCCAGCGGGGTATAGAAACACGATCTGTTCCCGGTATGGCACGCGGCGCCTGTCTGCTCTATCCTGTATAGCAGAGTATCTCTGTCGCAGTCAATCCGGCAGCTGTCGACTCTCTGGACATGACCCGAAGTCTCGCCTTTCTTCCACAGCTGCTTGCGCGAACGCGAATAGTAGTGCATGTATCCCGTCTCGCATGTAAGTTTAAAGGCCTCGTAGTTCATATATGCCGTCATAAGAACTTCGCCGCTTGCAAAGTCCTGTGTTATCGCAACAACCATACCGTCACTGTTTTTCTTCATGTGCGACCACATATCAAGAGTTCGCGGTATCTGTCTGACCGGTATATCACGTCCGCTCAGATAATCTTTCAGATCGTTGATTTTAATCTCGCCGAAATGAAAGAGACTCGCCGCGAGAACCGCGTCAGCCTTGCCTGTATTGATGGCTTCCGCGAAATCTTCAAGTGAACCCGCTCCGCCTGACGCTATAACCGGAACCCCTACAGAGCCGGAAATCATCGAGGTGATTCTGTTGTCATAACCGGATTTGGTTCCGTCCTTATCCATAGATGTGAGCAGAATCTCGCCACATCCGAGCTCAACGACGCGGTGCGCCCATTCCAGTGCATCTATACCTGTGGGCTGTGTTCCGCCCGCAATTACAACCTCATAGCCTGAAGCAAACCCGTAATCTCTCGCCTTGACATCTATCGCAACTACGATGCACTGTGACCCGAACATCCGGGCAGCCTCCCGGACAAATCCGGGATTGCCGACAGCTGCGGAGTTGAGCGATACTTTATCGGCACCCGCATTGAGCATCAGCCTTATATCGTCGCAGGTCCTGATTCCTCCGCCCACAGTAAACGGAATGAAAACCTCCGATGCAACACGCCTGACCATATCAACCGTGGTGTCGCGCGATTCCAATGTGGCGGTGATATCAAGAAAAACCAGTTCGTCGGCACCTGAAAGATTATATGTTTTCGCACACTCGACAGGATCTCCGGCATCTCGAAGCGACACAAAATTTACGCCCTTGACGACTCTGCCGTCTTTGACGTCCAGGCAGGGGATTATACGTTTTGTAAGCATTTTCTAAGATTCACCCTTCCCTCGTAAATGGCTTTCCCGACAATGACTCCGGCACACCCCGACTCTTTTATCGCGGAAATATCCTCGTCACAGCCGATTCCGCCTGACGCTATGACGTCGAGCCCGGTTCTGGCGACCATCTCAGCCGTAGCTTCAACTGCCGGACCTGTAAGCATGCCGTCTCTTCCTATGTCGGTGAATACAACCGTTGAAGCGCCTATATCCTTCATCATGAGGGCAAAGTCAATAGCGCAAAGCTTTGAATCCGAAGTCCAGCCGTCAACAGAAACGAAACCGTCGTGGGCATCTATTCCGATTGCGACCTTCTCATGATAACGCTCGATCGCAAGTCTCGTAAATTCCGGATCCTTAACCGCCGCCGTGCCAAGCACAACGCGTGACACCGAGTAATCTTCAATCCAGCGGCTCAGGGTATCCATGTTGCGCACTCCGCCTCCGGTATCAACTTTAAGCCCGGTTGTGCGGGCAATCTCGGAGATTATTCTGAAGTTCTCCGGAATGCCGCTTTTGGCTGCGTCAAGGTCGACGATGTGAATCCATTGCGCACCTGCGTCGCGAAAACTTTCCGCCTGCGAAACCGGGTCATCACTGTAAACAGTAACATCATCATATCTGCCCTGTCTCAGCCGGACACATTTGCCGCCTATCAGGTCGATTGCAGGAAGAATTATCATTGTCTCGTCCTCCCGGCAAATCTGTTCAGAATCTCAAGACCGGCCTCGCCGCTCTTCTCCGGATGGAACTGTGTGGCGAAAATATTGCCGCGCTCAACGGCGCTGCAATATCTGACGCTGTAGTCGGTATATGCCGCACAATCGGACTCATTGTCGGGGCAGCAATAAAAGGAATGAACAAAGTAGACATAGTCGCCTTCGGTGAGAAGTGATCCTGTTACCTTCGTTAGCCTGTTCCACCCCATCTGCGGAACCTTAAGTCCGCGCTCTGATGGAAATCTCAGGACTCTGCCATGAATTATTCCGAGTCCTTTTACAGACTCGCTCTCTTCAGATGAATCAAACAGGAGCTGCATGCCCAGACATATTCCGAGAAACGGTGTCCCCTTTTCTGCAATCCCTTTGATAACATTATCGAGTCCTGCGGCCCTGATGTTCTCCATCGCGGGTCCGAACGCTCCGACACCCGGAAGAATCACTCCGGATGCGGCTGCTATCACTGACGGATCGGATGTTATGACCGAATCATAGTGAAGGTGCGTCAGCGCTTTCCTCACCGATCCGAGATTACCCATTTTGTAGTCAATTATGGCTATCAAATCAGATTTCCTTTCCGGTTATACGGCTGTAGCACTCCCTGTATTTGTCCGCGGTCTTGTCAATGATTTCCTTCGGAAGGTGCGGAGCCGGATATGTCTTATCCCAATCCAGTGTCTCAAGCCATTCTCTTAAGAACTGCTTGTCAAAGCTCTTCTGCGCTCTTCCCGGCTGATAATCCGCGGCATCCCAGAATCTGGAGGAATCAGGAGTGAACATCTCATCTGCCACGACGAGCTTGCCGTCAATCTTGCCGAACTCAAACTTCGTATCTGCAAGTATAAGACCCTTTGTCAGTGCGAAATCAGAGACCTTCCTGTAGAGGTTGAGCGAAGCGTCGCGAAGCTGCTTTGCAGTATCTTCGCCAAGTATTTCAACAAGTCTGTCGTATGTAATGTTGATATCGTGACCGGTCTCTTCTTTTGTTGACGGAGTGAAGACAGGCTCAGGAAGCTTATCAGCCTGAACGAGGCCTTCCGGCATCAATACGCCGCCGACTGTGCCGGACTGTCTGTATTCCTTGAGCGCGGAACCTTCGAGGTAGCCTCTTACAATACACTCGGCAGGAAGCATTGCAACCTTTTTGACGAGCATTGATCTGCCTTCAAGCTCTTCCCTGTATTTGTCAAAGCCATTGGGATACTCGGCGGGATTTGTGGAAATAACATGGTTGGGGATTATATCTTTGGTGTAGTCGAACCAGAACGCTGAAATCGAGCTGAGCACCCTTCCCTTGTCAGGAATCAGCTCGTCGAAAATGACGTCAAACGCCGATATTCTGTCTGTTACAACCATGAGAAGCGAATCGCCCAGATCGTAAATATTCCTGACCTTGCCCTGCGCAAAAACCGGCATGTCGATGAAACTTGTGTCTTTGATTAACATAAAATATCCTCCCGATATTGTAATAACTGATTTACAGACTGCCCTTGGTGGACACAATCTGGCCTTTGAACCTCGGATCCTCTTCACATGCTTCACGGAGTGCGCGGGCAAGGGCTTTGAACATCGCCTCTGCCTTGTGGTGATCATTATTTCCGTACGGCGCGCTTATATGAAGCGTAATTCCCGCATTGAAAGCGAAGCTCCTGAAGAACTCCTCGAACAGCTGGGTATCCATCTGTCCGCACATATCTCCTGCAAATTCGCAATCAAAAACGATAAACGGTCTTCCGGATATATCAATTATCGCCTTACCGAGCGCCTCATCCATAGGAATTGCGGCACTTCCGAATCTTCTGATTCCGGTCTTATCCCCCAGCGCCTGTGCTACGGCTGTTCCGAGCACAATTCCTGTATCTTCGACGGAGTGATGACTGTCAACGTCGAGGTCTCCTATGCAGGCAACATTCATGTCAATGCCGGAGTGCTTCGCCAGTGCCGTAAGCATGTGGTCGAAAAAGCCTATTCCCGTATCGATATTGCTTCTGCCGGTTCCGTCAAGATTGATTTCAACCTTGATGTCAGTCTCTTTGGTCTTCCTTGCAACTGTTGCAATCCTGGACATCCGTTACCTCCTTCTCAACCTGCGATATGAACTGTTCCATCTCCTCTCGGGTACCTATCGATATCCTTAAGTGATCGCTGATTCCGGGCGTGCCGAAATACCTAACAAGTATACCCTTTGCGCGAAGATTTTTGTACAGTGTTTCAGCGCTTATTATTGCAGGCGGTTTTGCGAAAACGAAATTCGCCGATGACTCAGGCATGGCAAATCCCAGTCTTGTCAGTTCACGAACCGTATACTCACGCGCCTCAATAATTTTTACTCTGCATATCTCGTGATACTTCCGGTCATTTATCGCCGCTGCCGCCGCGGTCTGCGCGAGCCTGTCTATAGGATAGGAGTTAAATGAATCCCTCGCTCTCTTCAGACCTTCTATCAGCTCTTCCGAAGCAATTGCATACCCTACTCTGAGCCCGGCAAGGCTGTATGACTTCGACAGGGTTCTGACTACACAAAGGTTGGGGAACTGCCCGAGCAGGCTCACAGCTGTCTCATACTTCTCTTCAAAATAAGCATAGGCTTCGTCAATGATTACAACACTGTCTGGATTGCTCCTGCAGATCAGGGCGATGTCTTCCAGCGCGATTGCACGGGATGTAGGCGCATTCGGATTCGCTATGCAGATTCCGCAATTGGCAACATCGACATAGTCGGAAGCGTCCAGCCTGTATTCCTCGTGAAGCGGTATTTTCGCCGCCTTGATATTATAGAATTCTTCGAAAACAGGATAGAAGCTGTATGAGAACTCCGGCGTAAGAACAGGCAGCACGCTGTTGTCCCGCGTCTCAAAAAATGTCTGGAAACAAAGCGCCAGGACTTCGTCAGAACCGTTTCCCACAAATATCTGTTCCGGAGACACGCCTTCCTGTGCAGCAATTGCCTCCGCCACAAGAGTCGCATCGGTATCGGGATACAATCGAAGATCCGCAATATCAAACTGAGCTATCGATTCCGCGGCCTTCGGTGACGGCGGAAAAGGATTCTCGTTGGTATTGAGTTTTATAACTTTTGTCCCGCGGCGCGGCTGTTCTCCGGCCACATAAGGTACTATCTCATTAATTTTTCTGTTCCAGAATCTGCTCATTTTTCCTCGAATCTGGCTCTGGCAGCCGCTGCATGGCAGGTCAGGCCCTCGCTGTCCGCGAATGCCGCGACATCCTTATAGGTCTGTTCAAGCGATTCGCGGTTATAGTTTATAACGCTCATTTTCTTGTAGAAGTCACCCGTGTTGAGCGGTGAGAAAAATCTCGCGGTGCCGCTGGTCGGCAATGTGTGATTGGGGCCTGCAAAATAATCTCCCAAAGGTTCCGGTGAATAGTTTCCGAGAAAAGCTGCGCCGCAGTTCTTAATGCTCTTCAGCGTTTCCTCGGGATTTCTGACGCAAAGTTCCAGATGTTCCGGCGCTATCTCCTCGGAGAAATCAATGGCGGTCTC
>ENA-UOYA01001250-UOYA01001250.1-activated-sludge-metagenome-genome-assembly--contig:-NODE-1250-length-28095-cov-14.278709_pt1 | contig 28095 bp, 24 predicted proteins | sample MGYA00238163_ERZ764804 | MGnify/ENA primary metagenome ERZ764804 (study PRJEB28919, sample SAMN05720223) | activated sludge metagenome | isolation source: Anaerobic digester | place: Hong Kong... | reverse complement strand
GATAATTAATAAATTAATAATAATTTTATTTTTAAAGCTACAAACGAAAAGAAAAAATTATCTTTATCATTCAACAAAAATACAAAAAATCCGTGTAAGAAATTATTATTTTGAAAAACTTGGCTTTTAACTTTGTTTTTGCCTCTCTCCTATTTTCAAAATAAGGCTTTCTGCTCAAAATTAAATGAATAAAAAAAGATGTAAACCTTTAAAGCATACATCTTTTTCAATCAGTTCTAATTACTTTTCAATTCATTATCGAACCGTAACATTGAGATTAATTTTTTTAATCAATCCTTTCAAAACATCTCCAGGCCCCAATTCGATAAATTCATCTGCTCCATCAGTAATCATATTTTTAATGGTTTGCGTCCATCTTACCGGAGCGGTAAGTTGAGCAATCAGATTTTGTTTGATATTATTAGGGTCGATTTGTGGATAAGCATTCACATTTTGATAAACCGGACAAATGGGAACTGAAAAAACGGTTTGATTGATGGCTTCGCTTAATTCTAACCTTGCAGGTTCCATTAATGGTGAATGAAAAGCTCCACCAACACTAAGTTTGAGTGCTCTTTTAGCGCCTCTTTCCTTAAGTATTTCGCAAGCTTTGTCCACGCCTTGTAAAGTACCCGAAATAACGATTTGTCCCGGACAGTTGTAATTGGCAGGCACTACAATTGAATCCTTAATTGAATCGCAAACCTCTTCAACAATTTCGTCATCCAATCCTATGATGGCTGCCATTGTAGATTCTTCAAGTTCACAGGCTTTTTGCATAGCCATAGCACGTTTAGAAACCAGCACCAATCCATCTTCGAAAGTCAAAGCACGAGCTGCCACCAATGCTGAAAATTCACCCAATGAATGCCCTGCAACCATATCAGGATTAAATTCTTCTCCCAAAACAAAAGCCGAAATAACAGAATGGAGAAAAACGGCAGGTTGTGTAACTTTCGTTTGCCGTAAATCTTCCGGTGTCCCTTCAAACATTAAGTCGGTAATACGAAATCCGAGTATTTCGTTTGCTTTTTCAAAATATTCCCTCGCCAGAGCCGACTGCTCGTATAAATCTTTTCCCATTCCTACAAATTGAGCTCCCTGACCCGGAAAAACAAATGCTTTCATGTGTTTTCTGTTTAATAATTTTGAAATTTGTAAATAATTATATGATTGATAATAAACTTATTAAATGCAAAACATTCATTAAACGGACTGCAAAGTTAATAAAAAAGAACCGAAAAGGGATAAATTTTGTTTTCTGATAACGATAAGTATCAACCGATTTATTATATATTGTTGATTATAAAATAATTAGATATAAATTTTGACATGAAATTTTATTTTTTTATAAAAACGCTTAACTTTGTCGGGCAAAAAATGAATTTATGGAATTGATCAACAAATATTTTCCCGACTTGTCCGCTCAACAAAAGTCGCAATTTGAAGCCCTTTATCCACTTTATACGGATTGGAATGAAAAAATCAATGTGATTTCGCGAAAAGATATTGAAAATCTGTACGAACATCATGTTCTTCATTCGCTGGCTATTGCCCAATTTATTCGTTTCAAACCGGGAACAAGTATTTTGGATGTTGGTACCGGAGGAGGATTTCCCGGAATTCCGCTTGCCATTCTTTTTCCTGAAGTAAAATTTGTAATGATTGATTCCATTGGAAAAAAAATTAAGGTTGCTTCATCAATTGCTGAAGCTTTAGAGTTAAAAAATGCGGAATTCAAACATTTGCGAGCTGAAGAAGAAAAAGGACAATTCGATTTTATTCTGAGTCGTGCTGTCATGCCACTGGGAGATTTATTGAAAATGACCAAAAAAAATATTCGGAAAATTTCTATTAATGCCTTACCCAATGGAATTATTTCATTAAAAGGCGGAAATTTGGAACAGGAAATTCGCCCTTTCAAAAAAATGATTGAAGTTGTAAATATTTCCGATTTTTTTGAAGAAGAATATTTTAAAGACAAAAAAATTATTTATTTGCCAGTCATGTAACAAAAAATTTTCTTTTCGGGCAAACAAACTTTTATAAAACACGAAAAATGAACATACATACTTTTATTTTCAATCCCTTCAGAGAAAACACCTATATTGTTTCGGATGCTACCGGCGAAGCCGTCATTATTGATGCAGGTTGCCTGAGCAACAGCGAAAAACAAGCTGTAAAGCATTATATTGAGAAGAATAAACTGAATTTAAAACATTTACTCAATACCCATTTGCATATCGATCATCAATTTGGCAATCGATTTATTCACGAAACATATCATTTATCGCCAGAAGCATGCAAAGAAGATGAATTTTTTATCGATACGATGCTTGAAAATGCTCGATTGTTTGGTATCGACTTGCATGAAGAACCTCCTGCAATTGGCTTATATATTATTGACAATCAGGAAATAAAATTTGGTGATACAACTTTGAAAGCATTGCACGTTCCGGGACATTCACCAGGAAGTATGGCTTTTTATGATGAGAAGGATGCTGTGGTATTTACCGGAGATGTCTTGTTCAGTGGAACGATTGGTGCTACTCACTTTGAAAAAGGCGATCACGATTTGCTAATTCGTTCCATTTGGGAAAAGTTGATGGTTTTGCCCGATGAAACAATCGTTTATAGTGGACACGGCCAACCTACAACCATCGGAAAAGAAAAGAAATTCAATCCGTATCTGATTTGATTACTGATAGAGATTTTTGTCTACAATATATTGATAAACAGCAGGATGAAGCCATTTTTTTACTTCTTTTCCCTGTTTAATGAAGTGGCGAATTTCTGTTGAAGAAATATTGTATAGTGGACTTTCCAACCATTTCATTTGAGGATAGATTTTGGCAATTTCTTCTTTGTCGAATCCGGGACGCGGATAAACCAACACGGGATATTCATCGAGAATTTGCTTAAAGTTTTTCCACTGATCAAAGACTTTTGCGTTATCGCTACCAATGAGCAGGTAAAAATCGTTTTCAGGGTATTTGGAAGAAAAAGCATGCAGACTGTCAATGGTATATGCAGGTTTAGGCATTGAAAATTCGAGGTCGGAAACTTTTAATTTCGGATTGTCCTGAATGGCTATTTTTACCATTTCCAAGCGAAGATTTTCGTCCAGCAAATCATTTTCCTTTTTTAACGGATTGCGAGGAGAAACAACAAACCAAACTTCATCAACCACTTGATGATCAAGAAGAAATTCGGCCAGTTTTTGGTGTCCGAGATGAAAAGGATTGAAAGAACCAAAATATAATCCAACTTTTTTCATTTTGCGGGACAACTTATTTTTCCAAAAAGTTGCGAACAACTTCTTCGGTTGCTTTTTTAGCTTTTTCCAAGTCGTCATTCACAATTACTACATCAAATTTTGGAGCGAAACTCATTTCAAATTCAGCTTTTTCAAGTCGTTTGGCAATCATTTCGGGAGGATCGGTACCTCGAATCGTCAGACGATTTTTTAATTCTTCCAAACTTGGGGGAGCAATAAAGATGGCCAATGCCCTGCCATTGTATTGTTTTTTAATATTAAGTCCTCCAAGCACATCCACATCGAAAATGATATTTTTCCCCTTCGCTGCAATGCGATCAATTTCGCTTCGCAAAGTTCCATAATAACATCCCGGATAAACTTCTTCGTATTCCAAAAATTCGTTTTGCGCTATCTTTTTCTGAAATTCTTCTTTAGAAAGAAAATAATAATCTTTCCCGTTCTGTTCGTTTCCACGCGGAGGACGACTGGTAGCTGACACTGAAAATTCCAGATCAAAAGGACGTGTCAGAAGGTATTGAACCAGCGTGCTTTTGCCTGTGCCTGATGGTGCGGATAAAATAATTAATTTTCCAGACATGAAGAAAGTGAAATTTTAAACGTAGTACAATTGTTTTACCTTATAATAAAAGAAATTTATCAAATTAAAGGACATTCAATACTTGTTCCTTGATTTGTTCCAGTTCGTCTTTCATTTTCACCACAATTTTTTGAATTTCACTGTGATTGGCTTTGGCTCCAAGCGTATTGATTTCACGACCAATTTCCTGAGCAATAAAACCGAGTTTCTTGCCCGCCGATGGTTCCAGTTTCATGGTTTCGAGGAAATAATTCAGATGATTTCGCAAACGAACTTTTTCTTCATTAATATCGAGCTTCTCAATGTAATAAATCAATTCCTGCTCTAAACGATTTTGATCATAATCTACCTTATCAGAAAGTGCTTGCAGATTGTCTTTGAGTCTGGAACGTATTTTTTCTATTCTTTCTACTTCGTAAGGCGAAATTTTTTCCAATAAATCGCCAATATTTGTAATTTTTGAGATAAAAACGTTTTCCAGAGATTTTCCCTCCTGAATACGGAAAGAAATAACCTGTTCTATTGCTTTGTCAATACTCTTCTTAAGTGCTTGCCATTCATTTTCTTCCAATTCGATGTTATCGGTTTTCATTACATCCGGCAATCGAAGCAAAATATCAAACCAATTTGTTGGCTCAGGCAATTCAAGATTCTGTGATAAAGATTTGATTTGCTGCATGTAAGATAAAAAAACAGATGGATTGATTTGATTAGCAACATCTTTGCCTGAGTTATCCATGTAAATAGCCACATCAATTTTTCCGCGTTCCAATTTTTGAAGAATTTCGGTTCTGATTTCGAGTTCTTTATTTCGGTATGCAGCCGCTATTTTCAAAGAAAGATCCAGTTGCTTACTGTTGAGTGATTTAATTTCTACGACAATTTTTTTCCCTTCATATTCACAGGTAGCTTTGCCGAAACCTGTCATGGATTGTATCATAATATTTTGTAAAAAGTGATTTTTGCAATTGTTTATGTTACCGAAATTCAAATTTCCGGTTTTTTATTCGCTTTTAAGCAATTCTTTGGCGTTGCCCAATGCAACTTCCGTAACATTTTCACCGCTGAGCATTTGCGCAACTTCCCAAATTCGTTCTTCCCTATCGAGCAAGTTGATATGAGTTTGTGTAGTTTTGCCCGAATCGTCTTTAAAAACACGATAATGTTGGTTCCCTTTGGCAGCAATTTGAGGTAAATGTGTGATAGCAATTACCTGCATGTTTTTACTCATTTCTTTCATAATTTCAGCCATTCGGTGAGCTATTTCGCCGGAAACGCCCGTATCGATTTCGTCAAAAATAATGGTAGGCAAACCGGCTCGATGTGCCATTAAAGATTTGATGGAGAGCATCAAACGAGAAACTTCACCTCCCGAAGCGATTTGAGCAACAGGCTGCAACGATTGATTTTTGTTGGCCGAAAAAAGAAATTGAACCGTGTCTTTCCCTGTTTCCGAAAATTCGGCAGCATCCGTAATTTCAACCTTGAACTGAATGTTCGGCATTCCCAAACGTGAAAGCTGCTCTTTCAAAAATTTTTCTATCGGCTCAACGGCATTCAACCGACTTTTTGTCAATAATTCGGCTTGTTGTTGAACATTTTTATGAGCTTCGGCAATTTTTTTCTGCAAGGCATCGATTTCTTCATCAAAAGATTCGATGTGCTGCAATTCTACTTTTAAATTTTCTTTCAGCGATAATAATTCGGAAATAGAACTCAGTTTAAATTTCTTTTCCAACGTATAAATTTCATTCAATCTTTGCTCGACCCATTCCAATCTATCAGGTTGAAAATCAATATTTTCCTCTAAACTTGTTATTTCCTGAGCTATATCTTTCAATTCGATATAAACCGACTCTAAACGTTTATGCCAATTCTCTCCTTCCGAGATGTAACTTTTTATTCGTCCTATAGCGTCGATAACTTCTTTAAGCAAAACAAGACTTTTTTGTTCATCGGTAAGTAAAAAAACTGCTTTTTGCAATTCCTGTTTAATTTCTTCCGTGTGGCTCAATGTTTCCAGTTCCATTTCCAGGTCATCTTGCTCGTTTTCCGACAAATGGGCTTCTTCCAACTGTTGAAACTGAAATTTTAAATAATCGAGCTCAGACAATTGTTTATCGGCAGTTTTCTGCAATTGGGAAAGCTGTGTTTGCAGGTTTTTCCATTGACTATAGTATTGTTGATATTGCTTGAGAATCGAAGCATTTTGTACCATGTTGTCAACCACTTGCAATTGATACTGGTCGTCTGAAAGCAATAAATTTTCGTGTTGTGAATGTATATCGATCAATTTGGCGCTGAGTTCACGTAAAAGTTGTAAACTTACAGGCGTATCATTGATAAAAGCTCTTGATTTTCCCGATGCTGTTATTTCACGACGGATAATGCACTGCTCAGGCTGAAAATCCAGTTCGTTTATTTCAAAAAAATGTTCCAAACGATAATCCCGAATATCAAATTCGGCTTCAACTATAGCTTTTTCTTCTCCTTCCTTGATAAAACGACTTTCAGCCCGTTGTCCGAGTATTAACGAAAGCGCACCAATTATGATGGATTTTCCAGCACCGGTTTCGCCTGTAATAACTGAAAAGCCGGAATTAAAACCGATATTAATTTCAGAAATCAATGCATAATTGCTGATATGAAGCGTCTTAAGCATAAATATGTGGTGGTCAGAAAAAGTATTTATTTTTTATTTAAAATCTGTTCGTATTTTTGTGTCTGTGTGGGGTTTACATCCGACAGAATTTCTACGACCAATGCTTTTTCCTTGTCAGTTCCTTTAGAAAAAATATTGATCAATTCATCGTTTTTGGCGTCCAAAAATGTGGAAATTATTACTGCCGATGGGCGGGCACGATTGGCTTCGCGCAACACGGAAATTCCTTGAGCAATTCGGGCACGGGCATTAACCGGATTATTAGCCATTTCGTCCAATCCCAGACGATGATATTCGTAGAAATAATTCCGAAAATTTTTGAAAGCTTCATCAGTCAAATTATTTGCCAAAGCATAACGATTTCGGCTACTTTCAAAAGCTTTCCAGCCGGGTAAATTACTTCCCTGAGCAGAATTAACTATATTTTCTGCAGCTTGAAAAAATGGTGTTCCTCCCAACCTTGAAAATGAATCCATGTCGTAGCCGATAACGATATAGGCATAATAAGCCAATACCGCAGTGAGATTGGAACTAATGGATGCCTCGTTCCATTCCAACGGCTCAAACTCCTTGTATGAGAACGTAAAATCGTTGTCTTTGAAATTGAAAAGTGTTGTGTTATAATTCGAATTGTAAACCGGACGACGCGACTGTACCTGAATTTCAGCAGTAAAATTATCTCCATCAACCGATTTTACAATGATATTCATTGAACATTCAATTCGTTCGTTGGTTAAAAAAGTCATTTCCGTCCACTTGCGGTTGTTCACAAATTCGGAAACCGATTTCTGCAAAGTGTTGAAAACAGATTTGTTTGTTCCTTGTACCTGATCGGAATTAATGCTAATATTGCAGTTTAATTCCTGAGAATACGCATAAAAGGAAAAACAAAATGATAAGAAAATCAGAACAGCAAACGTTTTTTTCATCGATTCAAAATTTTTACCAGCTCATTAACTATATCTTCCGCCACTTCTTTTTTTGGCTTTAAATCAAAGGAAACGCTTTTGCCGGTATTATGCAAAATGGTAATTTTATTGGTATCGTAGCCAAATCCGGCTTTTTCGTCACGAAGAGAATTGAGTACAATAAAATCCAGATTTTTATTTTTCAACTTCAATTGTGCATTTTCAATTTCATTGGAAGTTTCGAGAGCAAAACCTACTAAAAATTGTTTTTCGGTTTTTATTTTGCCGAGTGTAGCAGCAATATCCTGAGTTGGTTTTAGTTCTATGGTCAACCGATCGCCCTTACGTTTTATCTTGTCTTCGGCAGTAGCCACCGGTGTAAAATCTGCTACTGCAGCACTTAATATGGCACCATCCATTTCGGGAAACTTTTCCGTAACAGCGTCGAACATTTCCTGAGCGGATGAAACTTTAATGAGTTGAATATTTTTATGTTGCAAACTTAATTGAACCGGCCCTGCAATCAGACAAACTTCAGCTCCATGAGCAGCACATGATTCAGCCAACGCAAAACCCATTTTTCCGGATGAAAAATTTCCAATAAAACGAACGGGATCTATTTTTTCATATGTTGGACCGGCAGTAATCAGAATTTTTTTCCCAGCAAGTTGTTTAGGTGTGAAATAATCGTCAAGAAAATGAACAATATTTTCGGGTTCTTCCATTCTCCCCTTCCCTTCCAGACCACTTGCCAATTCACCAAATGAAGGTTCTATAACAAGGTTTCCATACGAACGAAGAATTTGCAAGTTGCGCTGTGTAGCAGGATGAGCAAACATATCCAAATCCATTGCCGGAGCCAAAAACACAGGACACTTGGCCGAAAGATAAGTAGTTAAAAGCAAATTATCAGCAATGCCGGCTGCCATTTTAGCCAATGAATTGGCTGTTGCCGGTGCAATTAAATATGCATCGGCCCACAAACCCAAATCCACATGGCTGTTCCATTGACCATTTGTTGGATCGAAAAAATCGGTCAGTACCGGATTTTTGGAAAGTGCAGCAAGTGTCAAGGGTGTAATAAATTCTTTTGCCGAAGCCGACATAAGCACTTTTACTTCAGCTCCCTGCTTCACCAGTAAACGGACTATCGTGGCAGACTTATAAGCAGCAATTCCACCCGTAATGCCCAAAATGATTTTTTTATCCTGCAGCATATCAACCTTTATTATGGATGAATTATATCCTGCAAATTTACAAGATAATTTTCAATTTATTTGCACAGAAGGGAAAAATGCAAGGAAAGATAATTTTGAGAGGAGTTTAAAACAAAATTTTGCCCAACAAGCATAAAAATTGCAAAAAAGAACAATTTTCCCGGATTGAGAGAATTGTTCTTTTTAAAATTAGAATGGCAAGATTGCCAATTATTTCAGTTTGTCCTTAATGGGATTGCGATAATAAATTTTATCTTCCATAAATTCTTCGATGGCAATTAAAGTAGGTTTAGGAAGTTTTTCATAATAACGAGAAATTTCTATTTGTTCGCGGTTTTCAAAAACTTCTTCAACATTATCGCCCATAGCCGAAAATTCCTGAAGTTTTTTATCCAATTCCGATTTGATTTCGACGCTAATTTGATTGGCACGTTTAGCAATAATGACAACAGCTTCGTAAATATTTCCTACTTTATCAGCAATTACATTTATATCGCGAGTAATAGTGCTTGATGGCACGTTCATTTTTTTTATGTCCATAGGATTAATGATATTATTTTATATTGATAGCTTTTTTTGAATCGTTAAAAATTTTGTCTGCCTGTTTTTTATATTTTCCGTCAGGAAATTCGTTGATATAACTGTAATATTCATCAATGGTATCCTGATAACGTTCTTCCCTTTTGGTAACAATACTTTGCTGGGCTTGTGCAAACTTTGATTGCAAAATCAGAAATGAGAGTTCGTCTCTGTAAGTACTCGAAGGAAATTTTTTCAGGGCATTTTGAGCTGTAATAACAGCCGACAAATAATTATTTCCCATGTAATTTCCCAAATTGTAATATAATCGTGCATTCAAATAATATTTGTAAGCCAGTTTATCCCACAATTCGTCAAGCATTCTGTTGGCATCGGGCACCAACTTACTTTCAGGATAAAGGTCAAGAAATTCCTGAAAAGCATTAATTGCCTGATTTGTAGCTGTTTGATCCAATCTGGCATCGGGTGAATCCTTATAATAACAATAACCAATCATAAACTTCGCATCTTCGGAATATTTTCCTTTGGGATACGACTTCAGGTAAGCTTGGAAATGATTGATGGCCGAATAATAATCCTTTTGTCCTATGTAGGCTTGAGCCAAATAGTTCAAAATTTCTTCAGAACTGTCAGTGCCCCGATAATAAACCGAAATGTCTTCAAACAAAGTGGTAGCCCGAGCAAAATCTCCTTTATCGAAATATTCGACTGCCTTGTTGTATTTCAGCTCAGGATCAGTACTTTTCAGCAGTTTTTGGTATTCACTGCATGAAGTTAGTAGAAGTGTCAGAACAAAGAAAATAGAAAAAATCTTTTTCATAAGTAGCTAATATGTTGCAAAGTTAGTTATTTCGTTGCAAATACAAAAATTATTTTTTTACTTAAAAATCAATTTATTCAGTAAGATATTTTTTGAAACCTTCTGTAAATATTACCCTGTTTTTTCCATTTTTATCGCTATAAATCAGGTAACAATCAATATCAGGTAAGGATTTGCAGATGAGCAGGCTGCTATCGACGCCAAGCACCATGAAAGCAGTAGCATAAGCATCGGCTACTATACATGATGGAGCTATAACAGTGGCACTCAACACATTGTTGTTTACCGGATAACCGGTTCGCGGATCGATGGTATGGGAGAACTTTTTCCCGTTACGATAATAATATTGCCGATAATTTCCAGAAGTGGCCATTGCCTTATCCGTTAGGGAAACAATTGTTTGTATTTCATTAACGGTATTGGTTGAGTCGTCGATTGGCTTGTCTATGCCGATTTTCCATTTTTCTCCTTTTGGATTTTTTCCTTTGCAAACAATTTCTCCGCCAATTTCGACAAGGTAATTTTTACAACCGTTTTCTTCTAAAACTTTTGCCGCCATGTCTGAAGAAAAACCTTTAGCAATGGCGCTCGCATCCAACATAATTCGTTTATCGGTCTTCAGAAGTCGATGTTGTTTCAAGCTTATTTTTTTGTAACCGATAAAAGGCATAATGGAATCGATATTTGGTGTTTGTTTCCTGTTTTCATTTCCAAAACCGAAGCCCCAAGCATTTACCAATGGCGCTACGGTAATATCAAAAGCTCCTTTTGTTTGTTCCGAAACTTTTTGTGCCGTTTCAAACATGGTTTCAAAATAAATATCGGTACGTACGGCATCATCATTTCTATTGATGCGGGAAATTATGGATTGAGGATGGAAAGTGGACATCGATAAATCAATTTCGTGCATACGTTCTTCAAGTTTTTTTTGCAAATCGATTCCTTGTGGTTGCAAATAAGTGGCATGATAATAAGTTCCATGTGCTTTTCCTTCGTTAAAAATATATTTTGGTAAACGCTGATGTCGAACGATTAAAAAAATTACAACTACACCAAGCAGCAATAAAGAGAAAAAAAGATAGGATTTTCTGTTATTTTTCACTTCCATACAAAATTTACATCCGAAAAAAAGCAGGAATTTGTTTCATATACAAAATAGGCACGAATATTAAACTTCAAAAAGCAGCCTTTTGCCACGTACTTTTTCATCAAATTCCCCTTGATCATAAACTTTATGCCCGTTGACCCAAGTTTTTTCGACACGAGTATCGAAACGCATGCCTTCAAAAGGCGACCAACCGCATTTGTAAAGAATATTTTCAGGAGAAACTTTCCATGAATTGTTTGGATTGACAAGTGTTAAATCGGCATAATATCCGGAACGAATAAAACCTCGTTTTTCAATATTAAATAATTCTGCCGGAGCATGACACATTTTTTCTACAACTTTTTCACGACTAAACACACCTTGTTTTGCCAATTGCAACATGGCTATCAGAGAATGTTGTACCAAAGGGCCACCCGAAGCTGCAGTGAAACAATTGCCTTGTTTTTCTTCCAACAAATGGGGTGCATGATCTGTTGCAATCACATCTATGGTATTATCATTCACTGCACGAATAAGCGCTTGACGATCAGCTTCAGACTTTATAGCGGGATTCCATTTTATTTTGTTCCCGAATTGTTGGTAATCACGGTCAGAAAACCATAAATGATGAACACAAACTTCTGCTGTAATGCGCTTGTTCTTTAAAGCAACGGAATTATCAAAAAGTTGCATTTCCTTTTCGGTAGAAAGATGCAAAATGTGCAGCCTTGAATTGTATTTTTTTGCCAAAGACACTGCTTTAGAGGAAGAAACATAACAGGCTTCAGCATCGCGAATAAGTGGATGAAACTGCACAGGTAAATTATTGCCATACAACGATAGAAAATATTCCCTGTTTTTTTGAATGGTAATTTCATCTTCACAATGAACAGCAATCAAATACGGAACATTCTTAAATATTCCCTGTAAAGTTATTTCATCATCAACCAGCATATTTCCTGTGGAAGATCCCATAAATACTTTCACTCCGCAAACCTTGTGAGGATCAATTTTTAAAAGCTCATCCAAATTGTCATTGGTAGCACCCATATAAAAAGAATAATTGGCAAACGATTTTTCTTCTGCCAAACTATATTTTTCTTCCAACAATTGCAAGGTTATAGCTTGTGGACGAGTATTGGGCATATCCATAAAACTGGTAACACCTCCGGCTACGGCAGCTTTGCTTTCGGTATATAAATCGGCTTTGTGAGTGAGTCCCGGTTCACGAAAATGAACCTGATCGTCAATTACTCCGGGTAGTAACAAGCAATTTTCACCATCAATTATTTCATCGAGTGAAATTTTTGGGAAATTATCTTTTCCTTTAAATACTTCTTGTATAAATTCTCCATTGATGAGCACCGAACCCGTGAAAGTTTTTCCTTCATTGACAATTTCAGCATTTTTAATTAATTGTAACTTACCCATAATGAGTATTATAATAAGAAAATCAATCTTTCAGTTCTTTTTTCGGAAAGCTTCGGAACAAACTCTGAATTTTCAGTTGAATAACGCCAAAAAAGGCTTCTCCGAATATTCCGCTACTCATTTTGGAAGTTCCCAATTCTCTGTTGATAAATACTATAGGAACTTCTTTCAATTTAAAACCACATTTGGCCGCTGTAAATTTCATTTCTATCTGGAATCCATAACCTTTAAACCGTATTTTATCCAAATCGATTGTTTTCAGAACATTTCTTTTGTAGCAAACAAACCCGGCTGTGGTATCGGCGATTTTAAGACCCGTAATAATACGGACATAGTAAGATGCCAAATAAGACATCAAAACTCTTTTTAGCGGCCAGTTTACCACATTGACGCCGGTAAGATAACGTGAACCAATGGCCACATCAGCACCTTCCTGAGAACAAGCTGTGTACAATTTCGACAAATCAGCCGGATTATGAGAAAAATCGGCATCCATTTCGTAAATATATTGATAATCACGTTCTAAAGCCCATTTGAAACCAGTTATGTAAGCGGTTCCCAAACCTAATTTTCCAGAACGTTCAATCATAAATAATTTTTCGGGAAATTCCTGTTGCAAGTGCTTTACTATTTCAGCTGTGCCATCGGGTGAACCATCATCAACAATCAGAATATGAAAATCATGAGGCTGGCGAAATACGGCTCGGATAATATTCTCAATATTTTCCTTTTCGTTGTAAGTAGGAATAATTACTAAATTTTCACTCATAATATTGATTTCCAAATTATTAAATTAAAATTCGTACAAATCGGATGGATATAATCTTTCCAATGCTTCCAATTTAACATCTACGCCAACCGAAATATTTTTATTTTCGAGATATTTGCCAACAGTATTCAAAGCCAATTCACGACTGTTGTTTTCTTTGCTGAGATGACAGAGAAAAATATTTTTAATTTTATTGTTGAAATTTTCCGATAAAAAAAGTCCCGTTTGATCGTTACTTAGATGCCCTGTGGAAGAAGAAATGCGTCTTTTTAAATATTCGGGATAGGCTCCATTTCTCAACATTTGCTCATCGTAATTGGCTTCAAGAACCAAATAATCGGCTTCAGCCAAATGCAATGATGCTTCTTCACCTATACAACCCAAATCGGTAGCAAAGGTAAATTTTTTTTTCCGATATTCCACCGTATAGCCAACATTATCAGTAGCATCGTGCGATACGTGAAAAGCTGTAAACGAAAAATCACGAATGCAAATAGTTTCGTTTTTTTCGATTATTCGTCTTGTCGGGGAATTGGCATTACTTTCTCTGTAATAATTTTCGTCAATAGCATTCAGAATTTTTTTTGTAGATAAAACCGGGAGATTCAATTTTCTCTCCAATGCCTCAAGCGACCTAATGTGGTCGAGGTGATCGTGGGTAATAAAAACACCGAGAATATTTTCATAATTTATTCCTATGTTTTTCAAGTATTTTCTTACGTTTCTGGATCCAATTCCAGCATCTATCAAAAAGCCATAGTCGGAATTACCGATGTAATAGCAATTTCCGCTACTACCACTGCCAAAACTTTGAAATCGTAGTTTATCCATTCTGATGATTTTATCTCGACAAAATTAACATTAAAATGACAAATGCTTCTAAAATTATTCGGAAATAAAGTTAAGGGTTAATAAACACACAAAAAAAGAGAAACAGAGAAAAAATCTATCTTTCTCTGTTTCTCTTAACAATAGCAATTTTGTTTTCTCATTTGTCGAAATCCACATTGTGATGCGATCCATCACAAAAGGGTTTGTTCTTACTTTGTCCGCAACGGCATAAGGCTGTTTTTCCGGTCATTTCTTTTTCTTCGCCGGATGGTAAAACAACTTTAATTTTTCCGTCAACAATGTAAGGGCCACCTTTGGCAACTTTTATTGATACTTCGTTTTCCATAAATATTCAGTTTTAATTGTAAATTTATATTAAAAACAAATTTCGAGAAAAAAAGTTTAATAATCATTGCCAAAAATATTATTTATTTATTTGTTTTTATCGGTGGAGGGTTTACCGATATTTTCACGCATGGTAGTATCAGCTTCAATATTTTTCAATCTGTAGTAGTCCATCACACCCAGATTCCCGTTTCTCAATGCTTCGGCCATAGCTTTAGGTACTTCAGCTTCAGCTTCAATTACTTTTGCGCGCATTTCCTGTGATTTTGCCCGCATTTCCTGCTCAAGGGCAACAGCCATAGCCCGACGTTCTTCAGCTTTAGCCTGTGCAATATTTTTATCGGCTTCAGCCTGATCCATTTGCAACTGGGCACCAATATTTTTTCCTATGTCGATATCGGCAATGTCTATGGATAAAATTTCAAATGCCGTGCCGGCATCCAAACCTTTTTTCAATACCAACTTGGAAATGGAATCCGGATTTTCCAAAACTGCCTTATGCGATTCGGCCGAACCAATGGAGGAAACAATTCCCTCTCCTACTCTTGCCAGTATTGTTTCTTCTCCGGCTCCACCAACCAACTGTTTGATATTGGCTCGAACCGTAACGCGCGCTTTAGCAATCAGCTGAATACCATCTTTAGCAACCGCAGCTACCGGCGGTGTATCGATAACTTTTGGGTTGACCGACATTTGAACGGCCTGAAAAACATCTCTTCCTGCCAAATCGATAGCAGTTGCCATTTTGAAAGTTAAGTCAATATTGGCTTTAGAAGCTGAGACCAAAGCATGAACCACTCTTTCGATGTGTCCGCCGGCAAGGTAATGAGCTTCCAGTTCATCGCGTTTTATTTCGCGCAAATCGGCTTTGTGAGCTTCTATCAAGCATTGAACAATAGAGTGAGGCGGAACTTTTCTGATGCGCATGAGGAAAAGCTGCACCAGAGAAATACTCACACCGGAAACTTTTGCCGAGAGCCACAACAAAAAAGGGACATAGTAAAAAAACAATAATAAAACAACTACCAGAACAATCAGTAATACAATTTCAATTCCCATCATAATTTATAAATTTAAGCATGTTCATTATTTGAATTTTCCGAAATACGTTCTACCAACACATTGGTTTTGAAAACTTCCTTTACCAAAATTGGGGTTCCTTCATCAATAAATTCATCTGCACTTTTGGCTTCTATGGTTTGTCCATTTACTTTGACTTTTCCCATTGGAGCAAGTCTTGAGAGCGCAATTCCCGTGTCTCCCGCATGAATGTTCAATTCTTCGACAGAACCAATACTGGAATCTATTTTTGCCTTTAAACTGATTCTTTCCAATGTTTTGCGTCGCAAAAAAATCCAAACTGCAACGGCCAAAAGAACAACACTGCCTGCAATAGAAACATTCCCTGCTGTTGTTCCCAACTGGGAATAAGAATAGTAAATTCCGGCACCAACAAACAAAAAACCGGCTATGCCCGCAAACGAAATTCCCGGCACCAGAAAAAATTCTACCAGAAAGAAAAAAACACCAACCAAAATCAGAATAATAGCTATTGCTATGTCCATTGTCTTAAAATTTTTGGTAAAAATAAAAAATAAATTTCGAAATACAACTACTTCATTAAGTTTATATTTTCTTTATTTCTGAGTTCAAAGGTTTTTGTATTTAACTGATCTTCCATTTCCGAAATTTCCTTTTCCAAAGTCAGAATTTTTGGCGCCAATTCATTTTGAGTTTCTTCCTGCTGACTGTATTGCATTCTCAGTTGTTCCAATTGAATACGTTTTTGATTTAATTGAGAATTTAATTCTTCAATTTCATTCCACAAGTTACGGGTCTCTTCGGTTTTAAACTGATTGTCATCCGTGTAGATTACAGAATCGTTCACTACAAAGAAAATTTTATGAGCCGAATCTTCATCAGCGAATGATGTTTGAGGAATAATATCCGAATTGAAATTTTTGGCTTTTTTGAATTGTTGTAACTGTGCTGCTTTTCTTATATATTCTGAATCCTCTGACTGGAGAATGGTTTTTTTAGTGTTGGGGATAAAGGAAAAAATAATTACTTTTCCTTCCGGCTGAAAGCGATCGGTGGCAAACCATCCCACTTGATGAATGTCGTCAATAACCATCATATAGTCATTGTAAATCGAATTATAAGGCATTCCAATGTTTTCGGGTTGAAAATAGGTGTTGGTTTCAGGACGGAAACGGGAAACAAACAAATCGTAGCCTCCAATAGAATTATCTCCGTCCGACGCAAAATATATGGTAACACCGTCCAAAAGTAAAAAAGGATAATTTTCGTTGGCTTTGCTATTGATTATATCGGAAACCGATTCGGGTTTTGACCATTCATCCAAAAGCTTGTAAGAGGTAAAAATATCCATTTGACCGTGAACAGTATCGGAAAACAACTTTCTATCCTGACGTTGAGTGGTATAAGTTATTTTAAAATCCTTTTTTTTGCCTATTTTCACAGGTGTTGCCGATAGCGAACCCAAGTCGTTAGTGAATTTGTAAAATTCCAAAAAATTATCTTTATTAACCACCAAACTATCAATGATTTGAATATCGTCCACTCTTTGAATCATTTTTTCTGCCAGTTCAGCTTTCTTTTTTGCTTTTTGAATTGTTAAGAATTCCTTGTCGGTTTCATTTATGGTTTTTAGATATTCTTCGTAGGCTGCCACCGATTGGGAAAAACGGTAAGTTTTCATATACAATTCTCCCAAATACTTGTTTGTCAAAGGAAATCGATTACCTGATAGTTCAAAATGTTTTATGGCATTTTCATCATCTTTCAATTCGTAACAGCAACGCGCATACCGATAATTATACAAAGCATCCTTTGGCCTTTTCTCCAATAATATTTTATAGGCATCGCGTGCTTTCTGAAACAGGTTTTGCTGAAAAAGTCGGTCTGCTTCGGCAGCAGTTTGACCCAAAATTGCTACACAGAAAAACAACAATACTGTAATCAAAGAAATTTTTGAACGCATGACAAATATTTTCAAAATATATAATTTGTTGAAATTAAAGTATTTGAATTAACAATCTTACATAAATGCTTTAGAATTAGAAATTCGTGTTTTTCGATGCATTTTCAATAATTTTATTGGCTTGAATTTCGGCATCTGCATTCAGTTTATCGGCTTGTTTGCGGGCTTCTTCTACCAGCTTGCGAGCGGATTGTTCGGCAACTTTTTTGGCAATTGGATTGGCTGCTTTCTCAACCAATTCGTTGCCTTTCAGGGTGGCCTCTTCAATCAGTTTATCGCCAGCTTTTTTAGCTTCCAATCTTATTTTATCTGCTTGAACCTGTGCTTCTTTTAAAGCAGCCTCACGTTCTTTCCGAGCCTTTTCGACGGCTTCTTTTTTGGCTGCATCTACTTGTGTGGTAACTTCTTCTTTAATTTTTGCTTTTGTTTCCTCAAGCGCTTCGTTAAATGTATCCAACAAATCCAATTTCACTTTTGGTTTTTCGTAGGTTCCACCAATTGCTACGTTAAAGTTTGAAAAGCGACCGGCATTGAGTTGATCCGGCAATTGAACAATTCCTTTAAAATCGAGCGATTTATCCAAACCCATTGAACCTCCCAAATTCATTTTAATATCGCCCAATTTTATGTCGAATGGTTTGGTAAACAATTTCCCGTTCGATATTTCAAAATTGACAGCAAGGTCTTTCAATGATGGATTGCTTAATTCTGGTTTTTTCAGGCCTGATGCCAATGCCGACAATGCCGGAACATCTTTTAAAGCAACTGACGAAGTTGAAAATTTTCCGTTAGCTTTTAATGAACTCAGATTCAAGCTCATGTCGTTATTCAATAAAGTATTCAACGACAATGTGGTAGAAAAATTTCCGGTAGCTTTTTCGAAAAATGGAACAAATTTTTGAAATGAACCAACTTGCGAAAAAATTTGATTAAAAGCCACATTTTTAATGTTCAGATTTATATCCGCGTATGGTTTTGTAACGTTTGCCGTGCTGTAAAGTCCATTTGCCAATAACGTTCCTCCAAAGGCCTCCAAATTGAGATTTTGAAATTTAATTTCGCCATTTTGTACCAAAAGTTTTCCCTGAATATTGGAAAAATTCATTTTGTCGTAAAGCAATTGTTTGAGAAATGCCTGGAGTGTGAAATCAATATTTTGAGGAATTACCAACAATTCCATTTTTTCATTTTTAGTTTCTGTTGTTTCGGTAAGGAAATCGTTCACGTTCAAATAATTGGATTGCAAGTTCAGCTGTCCTTTTAAAGTTTTGTTCTTCAAAGCATAGGCCAGGAAATTTTCAAGTTTTCCGTTTGCCTGCAAATCATTTTTACCGATTTTCAATTGAAAGTCCGATAAATTTACATATCGGTTATTGAGAAAAACCTGAGCTCGATTAACAGAAATATCCTGTGGGAAAGAGCTTGTTTTCAGAAAAATATTGTTGGCGAGCAATTTTCCCTGAAACCCAAATTTATCGTACAAATTATTTTCCAGATACGACATTTTCCCATTCAGATTCAAATCGAGGTCGAGCAAGCCGTTCAAATTCGTGCCGGGTTCCAAAGGATAGAAGGATTTTACCATTCCCAAATCAATTCGCCCTGAAGCTTTGGCGCGAATATCGGGATCGGAAATGATGGAAGCAATTTTAGCTGCAGCATTGAAAGTATTACTCCCCAACGTTAAAGAAAACTTGGAAAGATCGATTAAAGTACTGTCGAGCGAACCACCGGGATTGAGAATTTGGAGGGCAAGCTGAATATTTTTAACGGATTGAGGCAATGAAGGATATTGAAACCAGCCATTGTTTATCGACAAATTGACATCAAAAGCCGGATAATTTTCGTCTTTCATCTGACCTTTGACAAAACCATTCAAACTGACTTCTCCACCGGTTTTCAAATCTTTGAAAGAATTGGAATAGATGGCCGGAATCATGGAAAGAATTGATTTTAAATCTACTTTATCGGCAATTAACTTAATGTCCATATCGAAACCTTCGTCCAACATTTTTACCCACCCTTCAAAAGAAAATGGAATAGCGTTGATTCGTGAAGAATTTTTGCTGAAAGCAAATTTCATGTCGTTAATATTGGCGTCGATATCTACATTCAGTTCTGCATTGGCTTTTGAAAGGTAAGGAATACCATCCATCCAAAAGCTAATGGAATCGATGGTTGTCTGTGTAGACAGAAGCGAACTGTCGGCAGTTAAATCGCCACTGGTGTGATGTTTCAGATTACTGATAATGGCTTTCATGTTGCTCTGTTCGTCCAAATAAGCGATATTGGCATGTTGAATAAAAACATCTTTTAACTTTAAATGAAATTTCATGGCAGCAGTATCGGTTTTTTCTTCTGCCGTATCTTTCATAATGTTCCAATTAGCCCTACCATCTGCAAGGACATGAAGCTTTATTTGCGGATCAACCACATTGATTTTTTGAATATCGTAACCTTTTCCGGAAAGCAAACTTTTCAAATTTACAACTGCCTCAATTTTATCGGCAGAAACCAGCGTGTCAGCAGCAAAATCACCTTCTCCGATAACTTTTAATCCGTTAATGCTCACCGAAGCATCTGGAAAATGTCGAATAAAACTCAATTGAACATTTTGAAAATCAACTTTTGCCGTCAACATTTTATTGATTTGCAATTTCACCGCATTGAAAATTTTTCCCTGAAAAGCAAAAGGTAAAATCAATAGGACAGCAAACAAAACAATGAGGATTGAAAAAATTATTCCAAGAATTCGTCCATTTTTCCTTTTCATATTGCAAAATTTTTAAACTGAATCAAAACAAAGGTACAATAAACTGCCGAAAAAAGTAAAACTTTTTTTGGTTTTTCAATTATTTTTCTCTTATTCCGGAAAACCTCTAACTTTGCACTGAAAATGAAAAGTTCTCAATTATCATTTTGTCGAACTTTTTTCAATGCAAAAAACGAACCATTTATAATCTCAATTGTTTTTAATAAATTTCAATTCACAAGTAATGGAACATCATCATCAACATAAGCATACACATGGAGAGAGCAACATAAAAATGGCTTTTTTTCTTAATTTCGGATTTACCGTTTTTGAAATTTTTGGCGGAATTTTCACCAACAGTATTGCTATTATTTCCGATGCCATACACGATATGGGCGATAGCCTTTCATTAGGTTTAGCATGGTATTTCCAAAAAAAATCCACAAAAGAAAGTGATAAAAATTACACCTACGGATACAAAAGATTTTCTTTATTGGGTGCCATTATCAATTCCATTATTTTGATTACGGGTAGCATTTTTGTCCTTTACGAAGCGATACCGCGTCTTTTACATCCCGAAACGACCAAAACGCAAGGAATGATTGTTTTTGCAGTGATAGGAATTGTAGTAAACGGTTTGGCTGTTCTTCGTCTCAAAAAAGGAAGTTCTATCAACGAGAAGGTTGTTTCTCTCCATATGCTGGAAGATGTGCTGGGATGGGCTGCTATTCTGGTGGGTTCTCTGATTATGTATTTCTTTGATTTGCCGGTTATTGATCCTGTTTTATCCGTTTTGATTACAATTTACATTTTGTTTCATGTTTTTCGCAACGTAAAGGAAAGTTTGCACATTCTTCTTCAGGGTTCGCCAACGGATGTCGACATGGAAAAAATTTCACAATTGCTTCTGTCGATTGAAAATGTGGATGAAATTCACGATTTGCATATTTGGTCTATTGATGGAAATTATAATATTCTTACTGTTCATGTCGTTTTGAAACAACCAGTTACAATAGAAAAAGCTGTAGAAATAAAGAATAAAATTCGCTCAGAATTGCTTCAACAAGGTATTGAACATGCCACTATCGAATTTGAAACAACGGAAGAAAACTGCTCTTTACAGCAATGTTGTTGATTTTCAAAAAAAATAAGTAGAGGAAATTTTATTCGGAAAGGCAAAAAAAGAAAAGAAGAAAAAAAGATTTTCCCCTGTGCGCAGAATGAGACTCGAACTCACACGCCGTAACCGGCACTACCCCCTCAAAGTAGCGCGTCTACCAATTCCGCCATCTGCGCCTAAAACAAAATGAAAACTTGATGTGCCCAAAACAGGACTCGAACCTGCACAGCCTAACGGCCACTAGTCCCTGAAACTAGCGCGTCTACCAATTCCGCCATTTGGGCTTCTTTCCATTTTCAAAATTGCAGGGAAAACTTTGAGCGAAAAACGGGACTCGAACCCGCGACCCCGACCTTGGCAAGGTCGTGCTCTACCAACTGAGCTATTTTCGCAAAATTTGCTTTTTCAGAAAAGCGGAGCAAAGATACTTTCTTTTTGCCAATTTGCAAAAACTTTCACTCGAAAAAACTTGTTATTTTCACTGAAATTTGTTGTTTGGCTTTTGGGAAACGATTCTTTTGCAGTTTTTTACGATTTATTCAAAATTTATTTGATTTTATACTCCTAATTGTATCAATTGGTTACAAAATAAGAATACTTTATAAAAATTGGTTTGCCGAAAGCGGGAAAAATTTTTTTATATACATTTGTATCCTTTTTTTTAGCTCTTTCATATTGATTTAAGTAAATTCAGTGTTTGAAAATTCTATTGTTTATTCACATTTTTATGAGAAAAAGTTTTATTATCGGTATTTTATCTATTGTAAGCTTTGTTTGTCCTCAATTTTTAAAAGCTGTTCCTGCTTACCCTTTTCCGGTAAAGGTAATTCAGCCGGACGGTACAGAAATTGCCATCAAGTTGAACGGAGACGAATTTTTTCATTATCAAACTACTTTGGATGGTTATTTGATTACCAGAGACAAGGACGGTTTTTTCAAATATGGAAAACTGAGTAAAAAAGGGATAATTACACCTTCAAAATATCGCGTCAATAATATTGAAAAACGCACGAAGGAAGAAATTAATTTTGTCAAACAGCTTCCTAAATCTATAAATTTTTCAGAACAAAACCAATTACATCGCATGCAGCGAGCTTCTTCTGTGGCTTTTGCCGCTGATTCCCGGCGTAAAGCTTATCCATTGACGGGCAGCCCGAAATCATTGGTTATTTTGGTGAATTTTTCAAACAATTCATTTACCGTTAATTCTCCAAAAGAGGCTTTTACAAAACTTTTGAATCAAAATGGATACTCCGAAAATGGTTCTACCGGTTCGGCACGCGATTATTTTTACGACACTTCTACAGGAAAATTTAATCCCGAATTTGATGTGGTAGGCCCATATACTTTGCCTCAAACGATGGGTTATTATGGTGAAAACAATACTGATGGTTCGGATAAAAATCCTCAGCAAATGATTATTGACGCCTGTAAACTGGCTGATAATGATGGCGTTGATTTTAGTCAATACGATACCGACAAGGATGGATATGTCGATAATATTTTTGTCTATTATGCCGGCTACAACGAAGCAGAAGGAGCACCAGCCAATACAATATGGCCGCATCGCTGGACTTTAGCCAATTATAATACAAAATTCGATGGCGTTGTCGTTTTCGACTATGCCTGTTCTTCAGAATTGCGTTCCAGCAGAGGTTCCAACATGTGTGGTATTGGCACTTTTTGTCATGAATTTGGACATGTTCTGGGTTTACCCGATTATTATCCTACCGATGGAGGGACACATTTTACCTTATCTTACTGGAATATCATGGATGCCGGAGCTTATCTGAATGATGGTAAAACGCCTCCTACTTATTCGGCTTTCGATCGATTTTTTCTGAATTGGTTAACACCCATCGAACTGAAAAGTTCGGGAAATTTCACGTTGCAACCTCTAACCTCATCCAACAACGCCTATCTCATTTCAAAAGATGGTAATCATAATTTGGTTGGAAATTCACCCAATCCTACAGAGTTTTTCATGCTGGAAAACAGACAAAATTCAGGTTGGGACACTTATTTGCCGGGACACGGTTTACTTGTTACCCATATCAATTACAATCAAAGCGATTGGGAAAACAATTCGCCCAATAACATTGCAGGAAAACTGGATTATGAAATTGTTGAAGCCGACGGAATAGCTTCCGAAACAACACTTGCAGGTGATCCATTCCCCGGAACTAAAAATGTTACAACCTGTTCGTTAGTTTTGAGAAATGGAACGAAACTAACCAAATCTCTCACAAATATCTCTGAAAACAACAATATTAATTTTTATTTTATTGGTGAAGGAAATTATCCGATTATTACGCCGATTAGTAATTTTTCTACTTTTGAAACGGTACAGGGAACACCATCGGCACCTCAAATTTTAAAAATTTCCGGTAAAAAGCTGAAAGATAATATTCAAATTGCTTTTACTGAAAACCAACATTTCGAAATGCGTCAGGAAAATGATTCCAACGTAGAATGGGTGAAAAGCTTAATCCTCATTCCCGTTGATTCTGTGGTAGATACCACACAAATTCTGATACGTTATAATCCTATCGAGCCGTCTTATCTTGATGTTCACAATGAAATTATTTCTATAACTTCTAAAGATGCCACTCCAATCTATTTGGATTTACAGGGAAGATCCACAAGACCTGTGTATGTTGTTCCTCCTGTTGCCACTGAAGCTACCGATATAACTATCAGCAGTTACGTGGCTCATTGGGAACCAGTAACAGATGCCACGGGATATTATTTCACTGCCTATTATTTTTCCAACGAATCGTCAGAAACGACTGAAGGTTTTGACAATGGTTTGACTCCATCATCGGGATGGACAATTACCGCTCAAGCTTTGAGTACGTCCGCTTCGTACAGTGGAAAAGAAGTTCCGGCAATTCAATTTAAAAACTCAGGTGAAATGATTCAGACGGAAAATTATATATTGCCGGCCATAAAATTATCTTTCTTCGTCAAATCTTTTTCTGGAAAAGGAGCACTTAAGGTTGAAGCAAAAAATGACTCAGACAAATGGATAACCATTGACAATGTTTCAGTAAGTACCAGTCTCAGTGCTATTAAAACTTATACCTTTACCGAATCTGACCATTATACCCAATTTCGATTGACTTATCAAAAGGAAAGCGGATATTTGATCATCGACGATATTACGGTGGGGTTTGCAAAAAAAATAAATTATAACGAAAAAGATAAATGGATTACTTCAACAACGGATACGGTTATTAATTTACCATCCAATTCTGATTGCTACTATAAAGTGAAAGCAAGTGACAAAACATTTAGAAATTCAGTAATCCTTTATGAAAATATTACCGATTTTTCAAATTTGATTTATGTGCATACTTTGCCCGATGTAGGCAAACAATTGAAAGCTTACGTCAACAGAGAAGATAAAACGGTAACCATAACGGTTCCGAATACCAATACCGTAGTAAGAATATATGATGTTACAGGTAAATTGATTGCAACTGAAATTCCTCGTTACAACAAATTTACCATTGATGCTTTAAAAAACAGAATACCGGGTCAAATCTATATTATTGTTGCTGGCGACAGAACGGCCAAAATCATTTTGTAAAAAAAATCAGAGGCAGCTACAAAAAAATGCAGAATTTTTCATTAAAGAAATTTTCTGCATTTTTTTTATATTGAAAATTAAACGTTTTTTTTCATGTCTTCGGCAAATTCTTTCAAGCGTTTGTCAAGGACAGGAATTTGATCTGGTCGGACAAATGAAACACATATACGTAAACCGTGATTGTCCTTACTACCTGTAATGGAGAGTGAAATAGCACTGAGACCGTAATAAAGAAAATTCTTCATCAACTGGCTGCTCGTCATCTCCGGATAAGCCACAGTAAAATAAAAACCATCTGCCAGCTCTTCATTTTTTTCTTTGTAAACGATGTAAAATCCATTTTTGAGAAATATTTCCTTCATTATTTTTGCTTTTTCGGCATATTCTTTCAAAGCTTCCAGAAAATTTATTTTTCCATCATTCACTGCCTTTAAAGTTGCTGCGAATGCATATTGAGCTGTGTGTGATGTACCTGCCGTCGTAGCATACAGTGCTCCATAAGGAATAAAATGTCCCAAAACGTCACTGGTAAAATAGTTTTTAAGTTCCGGATAATGACGGGTACGCAACGACTCGGAAATAATCATCATACCAATTCGCTGTCCGGCATAACTGAAAATTTTTGAAGCTGAAAGCAACAAAATGTAGTTTTCGGTATAACGAGCTACAGTAGGCTGATAAGGCGGCACACCGGGTTTACCGTAATCTTTTCTGAAATCCATGCCAAAATAAGCCAAATCTTCGACAACAATAACGTCATATTCGGTTGCCAATTCGCCTATAATTTGCAATTCTTCTTCTGTAAAATTGATCCATGAAGGATTATTGGGCGAAGAATAAGTAATGGTGCAAATATCTCCTTCTTTTAAAAATGAAGTTAATGCAGAACGAAGTCTTTCACCCCTATTTTCAAGAATGTCAAATGATTTGAATGGAAGCCCCATGAGTTGCAGTTGCGATTTGTTTACCGGAAATCCGGGATCAATAAACAACGTACAGGGTTTATTTTTGTTGGTGCGGGCAGCAGCCAGCAAAGCGGCAAAACTTCCCTGCATGGCTCCTACGGTTGGAATGCAGTTCAAAGGAGTAACATCAATGTCCATGAATAATTTTGCAAAACGTGCGGTTTCGTTTTTCACAAAAGGAATTCCTTCAATATCGGGATAAAGAGCAGCCAATCCCCTGTCCAATGCTTCCTTTTCTGCATCTACAGTTGTTTGCAAAGGAGGAAGACCGGGCACACCCATTTCCATGTGGATAAATTCTACATTGGTTTTTTGTTCAATTTGAGCAACAAGTTTCCCCATTTCACGAATGGAGAGTTTATTTATATCTTCCTGTCCAAATTGTCTGAAAATCTCATCCACCAAATCTTTAGAAATTGACATGTTTTTTTAATTTAAGACCATTAAATTTTTCGATTATCTATCACTCTTACAGCTTTTCCTTCACTTCTCGGAATACTTTTCGGCTCAACAAGCGTAACTTTTACGCTCAAACCAAGTGCACTGTGAAGCGAATGTTCTATTTTTCTGGAAAGAGACATCAAATCCTTTATGGTATCTACCATTTTAGTTTCGTCCAGTTCCACTTTCAGTTCAAGAATATCGAGATTGTTTTCTCTATCAACATATAACATGTAATGTGCACTGGTTTCGCCCATTTCGAGCAGCACCTGTTCGATTTGCGATGGGAAAAGATTTACACCTCTGATAATCAGCATATCATCACTTCTACCAGTAATTTTCTTCATTCTTACCAATGTACGTCCACATTCACATCTTTCTCGCGTCAGTGTGGTCAAATCGTGTGTATTGTAGCGCAACAATGGAATTCCTTCCTTAGTCAAGGTGGTGAAAACCAATTCCCCTTGTTGGCCGTCAGGTAAAGGCTCTTTGGTTTTGGGATCGACCACTTCGGGGAAAAAGTGATCTTCATGAATATGTAAACCATCATGAAACTCGCAATCATTGGCAACGCCCGGTCCCATAATTTCACTTAATCCGTAAATGTCAAAAGCTTTAATTCCCCACTTTTTTTCCAATTCAAGTCTCATATTCTCAGAAAACGGCTCCGCTCCAAATACACCCGTTTTAAGTTTCATATCGGAGAGCGAATAACCAAATTCCGACAAAGCATCAGCCAAATGAAGTGCATACGATGGAGTACAGGCTAACACGGTGGAACCAAAATCGGACATGAGTTGTAACTGCCGTCGTGTATTGCCTGCCGAAATCGGGACAACTGTACAACCTACATTTTCGGCACCGTAATGAATTCCCAATCCGCCCGTAAACAGTCCGTAACCAAATGAAACCTGAACAATATCTTCAGGCGTAACTCCCGACATGGTCAGACATCGGGCAAGTACTTCCTGCCAGTTTTCAATATCTTTTTTGGTATATCCAACAGTTGTTGGTTTGCCTGTAGTACCGCTGGAAGCATGAATCCGAACAATTTCCTTCATGGGAGCAGCAAACAATCCAAATGGATAATTGTCGCGCAAATCGGTTTTATTGGTAAAAGGTAATTTGGAAATATCATCAATAGAACGAATATCGGAAGGTCTAACACCCTTTTCATCCATTTTTTTTCGATAAAATTCCACATTTTGATAAACTTTGTTGACCAATTCTTTCAATCTTTCACTTTGCAGCTTTCGCATTTCACTGCTACTCATGCATTCGATCTCTTCGTTCCAAATCATAATTGTGCTTTTAAATCGGATTCGTATATGGGTTTTAATTGATATTTTTGAATTATTTCGATGGCTTTTTCGGCGTTGTCGGGACGCATTACCAATATGGATTTGGAGCCAAAACTGAAAGCATAAATATATTCGATGGCAATTCCGTTGTCAGAAAAATGGTTCAATACCCGCGATAATGAACCCGGAACACCTTCCAGCTCGAGCGATAAAACTTCATGAATGCGAACTGTAAAATTTTCGGTGCGAAGGGCTTCGGCTGCTTTTTCAGAATCGGAAACCAGCATTCTAAGAAGTCCAAAATCACTACTATCGGCCAGCGTCAGGGCAATAATGTTAATGTTGTTGCGTGCCAGAACCGCTAAAATCTGATTCAGATGTCCTGTTTTGTTTTCTACAAAAACGGAAAGTTGACGGATTTTCATGGTTGTCAGTATAAAATGAATATTTATT
>ENA-UOYA01001248-UOYA01001248.1-activated-sludge-metagenome-genome-assembly--contig:-NODE-1248-length-28113-cov-5.214520_pt1 | contig 28113 bp, 24 predicted proteins | sample MGYA00238163_ERZ764804 | MGnify/ENA primary metagenome ERZ764804 (study PRJEB28919, sample SAMN05720223) | activated sludge metagenome | isolation source: Anaerobic digester | place: Hong Kong... | reverse complement strand
AATTCTTTCGTTTCCGTCAGCAATTGAACTATCAGCATCAACAACAGGTTTATTAGGCAAATTCCTCATCTCCACAAAGAATAAATCTTTCAGTTAGGTAATAATGTACTTTTTTATTATGATAATTAGAAATAAAATAGTTATCAACTGATTTATCTGCTGAATTAGAAAACACCCGGCAAAGAGTTCGAACCCACAGACTGGGTGGCTGCTTAGCTGACGGCTGTTTAGCTTAAAGGCTGCGGAGTTGAAGGCTGCGGAGTTGAAGCCTGCGGATCTGTAGGCTGCGGAGCCGCGGCTGGCAAAAGAGAGCTTTTTGCCCTTCGAGAGCTCCCGTGGCTGCTGGTGGGGACAGAAGCATCAATGCAACTTCTGCGGCATCAACGGCGTTGGATGCAGTCAAAAGCGGTGTTCGTAACAACGCCGCTTTTTCAAAATCTATATGCAATTCAAAACTCCCTTTTATGTGACCATACTGAAGATTCTCAATAGTCGCAGGTAATGATTCGCTTCCCTTAAGACATGGTCAGCCAAAAGCGGCAATATAATGGACTTGATTTTACAAGCCAGGATACCCTCCGTGCCCTGCCGTTTGAAATCTCTTATCCCCACGGTCTCTCGCAGGCTTTCCCGGGTAACCAGCGGCAGCAGGTTGATTTGGTTGTGCGCAGCCATGGCATCCGCGGTCAGCATGTCAAACTCCCTGCCAAAATTGTTGGCTGTCTGGAATAAAGCCTCCTCGGTAGGGTCCAAAAGTCCCCTGATAAACTTCGCATGTTCCGCCATTATCCTGTTCCAGAAAGACTCCTGTTCAACAGCGAATGTTGCTATATTCACTACAACTCTGTTTTGCAGCCTGGTGAGCAATTCCGTAAATAATATGGCTTCCCTGCGGATGTGGTCAATTAAGAGCGGGTAGTTAAAGGTGAACAGCCTGCAGGCCAGGACTCTATCAAGCACCAGGGTCTTAAAACTGCTCAGGGACTGTGTGGTGGCTATGGCTCTCTGATTCAAATCAACCACCTGTTGTACCAGCGTTTGCAGATTTAAAGTTTGCGCCCCTTTGGTCAGAGCAAGCTCAGCCACTGTAATACTGGTGTCTATCGGAATACTGGTAAAAAATTGGGTCGCTTTTTCAGCGTTCAGTGTAAAATTGGTGACTATTTCACCTGCAGTGAGCACGTCCGGGCTGGCACATTTTTGCGCCAGGGATACCGCCTCTTTTAGCAAAGCCTCGAATTGCTGTTTAAAAGCATCCGCCTGCTTGGTCAGGTCGGGATTGGCGGGAGTAAAACCTCCTTCGATGAAGAAGGAATGCTCCTTCATAATTCTTAAAAAGAACAGGTTTAAGTCAAGCGATTGCCTGACAAAATCTTCGTTTGACAACATTTTAATTAACCCCCTTTGTACTACTTTGAGTACTTTCGGAAAGTCCTACCGTTTGTCATTGCGAGCGTTAAGCGAAGCAATCTCCGGCTCTTACCCCCGCTTTATACTGTGAGATCGCCACGTCGCTTTCGCTCCTCGCGATGACAGAACGGTCTTTGCAAACCGACTTTCCGAAATTACTCTACTTTAAAACAACGTTCCGTACTGCCTAAAAATTGTAGGTGCGAATTAATTCGCACAATGCTTTGAACCGTATTCCATTATATTCCTCCGTTATGCTATAGGTGTTATCAGATTTTTAACGGAATTTACCATTGCCTGCAAAAGCTATTGCAACAAAAAACCCCCTTTACAGGAGGTCAGGAGAGGATGAAAATCTGCAGGTTAGAGATTTAAACCTAGTGTTACTACTGCAGCGTGCTGTCAGCAGGACTTGGCTCGGGCTGAATTTCCGTGATTGAGTATAAGGTTTCTTCTTCTGCCGCCCTAGGATTATCCCAGGTATTAAGCGGTTCACTGTAGGCTTTACGGAGGATATCCGCCAGCTCGCTGATTAAAGGCAGCCGCGGGTTGGTGGTTGTGGTCTGGTCCTCAAACGCCTTTTCTGCCAACTGCGGGATTTTTGACATGAAATCTTTCCGGTCTATGCCCAATTCGGCAAACGTGGCCGGTATGCCGAGAGAGCGGCTCAATTCAGACACCGCTTCGATCAGGCTGTGTACACCCTCTTCCTTCGATAAGGCGGGCAGGCCCAGATGGGCGGCTATCTGCCTGTATTTTTCCGGTGCTATATAGTGCTCATACTTCGGGAAGGAAACGAACTTGCTGGGCAGGCCGGCGTTGTACTCAATAACGTAAGGCAGCAGGATGGCGTTGGCCCGCCCGTGCGTGACGCCGAACTCTCCCCCCACCTTGTGGGCCAGGGCGTGGTTGATGCCCAGAAAAGCGTTGGTAAAAGCCATCCCGGCTATGGTGGAAGCATTATGCATCTTCTCGCGCGCCACCGGGCCCTTTTCACGCCAGGAAAGCGGCAAATATTTAAAAACCAGCTCGATCGCTTTCAAACAAAGGGCGTCAGTGTAGTCCGAAGCCATCACCGAAACATAGGCCTCTATGCCGTGCGCCAGCACGTCCATGCCGGTGTCGGCCGCCAGGCCGCTGGGCAGTGTATCAACAAAATCCGGGTCTATAATAGCCACGTCCGGTGTCAGTTCGTAATCCGCCAGTGGATATTTAATGTCTTTCCCTTTATCGGTGATGACCGCGAAAGCCGTTACCTCGGAGCCGCTACCGCTGGTGGTGGGAATGGCCACCAGCCTTGCCCGGCGGCCCAGTTTGGGGAATTTATAAGTGCGCTTGCGAATATCCAGAAACTTAAGCCTTAAAAACTCAAATTCAACTTCAGGGTGTTCATAAAAAAGCCACATCCCCTTGGCAGCGTCTATGGCCGACCCGCCGCCCAAGGCAATAATGGTGTCAGGCTGAAAAGAGTTCATCAGTTTGAGGCCTTTGGTGACCAGGGCCAGGGACGGGTCGGGTTCAACTTCGCTGAACACTTCCACCGCCGGCCTGTTTTCTCTCTTAGCCAGGTGGTACTTGACTTTGTCCAGGTAGCCCAGTTCAACCATTGATTTGTCCGTTACCACCAGAACTTTTTCTATCCGGGGCATCTTGGCAAGATACTGGATGGAACCCCTTTCAAAGTAGATCCTTTCCGGCACCCTGAACCACTGCATATTGACCTGCCTTCTGGCTACTCTCTTGATGTTGAGCAGGTTAACGGCGCTGACATTAGCAGTGGTGGCGTTTCTCCCGTAGGAACCGCAGCCCAGAGTCAAGGAAGGCATATTGGTGTTATATATATCACCGATGGCTCCATGGGTAGAGGGAGCGTTTACGATAATCCGCCCGGCCATGACCCTGCGGGCAAACTCGTCTACCAGCTTTTCATCAGCTGTGTGGATCACCGCCGAGTGGCCCATTCCCCCGTACTCAACCATCTGTTCGCATAGTTTGATTCCTTCCTGTGCGTTCTCCGCCAGGTAATAGGCTAAAATCGGGCTCAGCTTTTCCCTTGAAAGCGGGTGGTCCGGGCCCACTCCGTCCTGCCTGGCTATGAGTATTTTGGTCCCGTCCGGCACCGTAAAGCCGGCCATCCTGGCAATCACACCAGCCGGCCTGCCCACCACCTCCGGGTTCAGGGAGCAGCTCTCCTTACAGGAAGCGAAACGCTCCAGCAATTCCGCTTCAGTTTTATTCAGGAAGTAACAGCCGTTCTCAACTAAAAGGGATTCTATTTCCCCGGCCACATCCCTGTCCACAATTAGGCCCTGCTCTGAGGCGCAGATCATTCCGTTGTCAAAGGTCTTGCTGAGGATCAAGTCCGTAACCGCCCTTTGCAGGTTGGCTGACTTTTCAATATAACAGGGGACGTTGCCCGGCCCCACGCCCAGGGCTGGCTTGCCGCTGCTGTAGGCTGACTGAACCATGCCCGCCCCGCCGGTAGCCAGTATAAGAGAGACGCTCGGGTGGGCCATCAACATTTTGGTTGCTTCTATTGAAGGCTGTTCAATCCAGCTGATGCAGTTTTCGGGCGCCCCCGCGTCCACCGCCGCGTCCAGCATCGTTTTGGCCGCCGCCGCGCTGCACCGCCGAGCCCCCGGGTGGAAACTGAAGATAATGGGGTTTCTGGTTTTCATGGAGATCAGGGACTTAAACATGGTGGTCGAAGTAGGGTTGGTCACCGGCGTAATCCCCGCTATTACCCCGACCGGCTCCGCCACTTCTTCGTATTCAGCTTCCTCGTCAACTTTTATGACACCAACGGTCTTACTGTACTTGATGCTGTGGTAGACATACTCCGTAGCAAAAATGTTTTTTACAATTTTATCTTCGTAAACTCCCCGGCCCGTTTCTTCCACAGCCATCCTGGCCAACTCCATGTGCCTGTCGAGCCCGGCCAGGGCCATGGCCTTGACGATCCTGTCCACGTCCTCCTGGCCAAGTTCCAAAAATTCACGCAGCGCCTCCTGCGCCCTAGACGCCAGGCCGTCGATAATTCTCCCGCAGTCATCCCCGGAGTCCTTCCCCGTATCTTGTTTCGGCAATATCTCATCCCCTTAAAATTCTATTTTCAAGGAAGTATCTCCGTCAAAATTGTTATTATTCCACCGTCAGATATGCTGTGAATAGTTTCAACAAAAAGGGCCGTACTGCCTGAAAGAAAGGCAAGAACACCTTTGCCCGCCGTTATGATCGGATTAAGAAACACTGAGTACAGCGCAACCCGCGTGCTGGATGGAACTCCTATAAATCCAGGCTCCTTATATCAGAATGCAACATTTAAAAAAAATAAGCGCGACGTATCAAGTCACGCTTATCTGTTATAAACTGAAGCGTTTATTAATGTCAATGGCCGTGGTGCCCGCCGCAGTCGCAGCTAACCCCGCCAGCAACAAGGTTGCCGCTGAGATAAGCCCCGGCGACCTGTTCCACATCTCCCGACGCCCCCGTGATTACTTCAAAACCGGCCCTTTGCAGGGCGTCGGCCATAGGCCTGCCGATACCGCCGGTAATTACCACTTCGGCCCCTTCGGCTTTCAGCATCATGGCCAGACCGCCATGGTTGTGCATTACTTCGTTGGGAATAATCTTCTTGCCTTTTATTTGGCCGTCTTCCGTTTCTACGACAACAAATTCCCGGCTGGTCCCAAAGTGCGGGTTTACTTTTCCTTCCAGGTGCGGCATGGCAATCTTCATTGTGTTTTCAACCTCCTAGTATTGTTTTATAATTCAAATTTTTTGCCAGTCTTTTCCGTAACAGAGAGGGCACACAGTCAGCCTGCGGCAGATGGTTCCTTCCCACTGGTGTCCACAGGTTTGGCATTTGAGCTTATACTGGATCAGCCGGAAGTTGCCCCCGGCTACTCTTAAAGCGGCTCCGTTTACCAGAGCCTGCGCTATTTTCTGCCTGGCTGAAGCCAGTATTCTGTGAAAAGTCGGTCTGGAAACAGACATCTTCTCAGCCGATACTTCATGCTCCAAGCCTAGCAGGTCCCTTAAGCGAATGGCCTCAAGTTCTTCCACCGAAAGCATAATCTCGGATAGTTCCGACATGGGGATGCCTGAGGGTTTAAAGTAAGTAAACCCCGGAAGCTGTTCCACTCTCCTGCATTTTGGCGGCCTGGGCATTTTTTAACACTCCTGTCAAACTCGTTTTTTGAAATATGTTTACAAGAATAATAACGGCTGGCTAAAAATCAGTCAATATTATCTTGTACCCCTTGATTTAATTTAAACACCGTCCCCCTTTTCTTCAAGTTGTTTTGGAATAAAATCGGTAAAAAGGCTGCTTTCATATTCTTCAATTTTACCCTGGTCGCAGAGTTTGGAAAGGTTTGGATCAACAGGCAGCTTGCCGAGGAACTTGATGTTGAAAGATTTAGATACTTCTTCACCATGGCCCGGCCCAAACAACTTAATTTCTTCTCCACATTTCGGGCAGATTACGCCACTCATATTTTCAATCAGACCAAGTATTGGTATATTCATAATTTGGGCCATTTTTATCGCTTTTTTCACGATCATTGTCGCAAGTTCCTGTGGCGAGGTCACCACAATAAACCCGTTTAAGGGAAGGGACTGCATCACCGAGAGGGGCACGTCACCCGTCCCGGGAGGTAGATCCACAAAAAGGTAGTCCAGATCGGTCCAAACAACATCTGTCCAAAATTGACCGACTACTTTACCCAGCAAAGGACCGCGCCAGATAACAGGTTCATCTTCTTGTTCCATGAGTAAATTTATGGACATGACTTTGATGCCGGTAGAGCTTTCCAGAGGGTGCATCCCAAAGGGTGTGCCTTCTATAGGGCCCTTTACCCCAAACAACTTTGGCAGGCTGGGACCGGTAATATCCGCATCCAGTACTCCAACTTCATAACCTTTTCTTCTGAAGCCGCACGCCAGCAGGGATGTTACAGATGATTTGCCGACACCGCCTTTCCCGCTCATGACGGCAATAACGTTTTTAGCGCTGCTAAAATTATTAATGGCCAGTTTCTCGGGAGCGTGCATGGACTCTCCACTATTTACAGTGTTTTCCCCCTCACAGGCACCCTTTGTACCACAACCGCAGTTTGAATCCTGTTGCATTTACTGTGTCTCCTTCCGCTTGTTATAAAATGCAGTAACAGTATGTCTTATTAATTGCCAAAAACTAAACATTTACCCTAACTCACTTTTGTGGCAGCAGTTATTTCCTGCAGCAGGTTGCTCCACATAGTCCTGACATCTGCTGCCGCGGGGGTATTAGGCATTTCTACCACCGGGAGCTTTTTGACCTGTGCCCCGGTCACGTTCCGGTCGTAGTGCACCCTGCCTACAACCTTAACTCCGGCCGCCAATGCTTTTTCCTCTATTATGTCACTCACTTCAGGGTTTATATCGAACTTATTTATGCAAAGATAGGCGGGAATTTTAAAAAAATTAATCAGTTCGACTACCCTTTCCAGGTCATGTTGGCCGGATAAGGTTGGTTCAGTTACGATCAGCGCACAGTCCGTGCCCGTTATCGAGGCAATGACCGGGCAGCCGATGCCCGGCGGGCCGTCAACAATTATATAGGGCAGGCCTTTTTCCTCAGCGATTATTTTAACCTGGCTGCGCACCAAAGAAACAAGTTTTCCTGAATTTTCTTGAGCAATACCAAGTTTGGCATGGACCATAGGCCCGTAGCGGGTACTGGAAATGAACCACTGGCCGTTAACCGCCTGCTTAAACTCAATCGCTTTTTCCGGGCAAAAATAGCTGCATACGCCACACCCCTCACAGGCTATAGGGTCAATGGTGAAAACTGTTTTTTGGTCTGTATTTTTTACTACCGCGCCAAAGCGGCAGAGCTCATGGCATTTACCGCAGCCGGTACACTTATCAGGCATAATCGCAGAGCTTTTCCCGCCACTGAAATCATTTACTTGTTCAACCCGAGGGTTGAGGACAAGGTGCAGGTCGGCCGCGTCCACATCACAGTCAGCTACCGCCGTCTTTTCCGCCAGGGAAACCAGGGAAGCCACCAGGCTTGTCTTACCGGTGCCGCCTTTGCCGCTGATGACGGTTATTTCTTTCACCATTTCGCCTCCTTCACAGCAGAAATTAAAAGTTCTTTAAAAAGCTCCCGGTAACCCGGCACGGCTGAGTAAGGTAATGCGCCTCTAGAATAGGCTTCGGCAATCCTGCGGTCATCAGGAATCTCAGCCAGGATCTTAATTCCCCTATCCCTGCAGAAATCACGGGCAAGGGTATTATCGGGGTCGTGCCTGTTAACAACCACCGCGTGAGGAATGCCGAGCTCTTTTACCATACCGGCGGCAATATCCAGGTCGTTAATTCCGAAGGGGGTGGGTTCGGTAACCAGAAGCACATAATCCGCACCTTTAATCGCAGAGATTACCGGGCAGGAAGTGCCGGGCGGCGCGTCGACAATATTCAAACCATTGCATCCCGTCGAGCGCACCGCCCTGATCAACGGTGGGCTGAAAGCCTCACCCACAAAAAGATTTCCATGGTAAAAAGATATTCTGCCCGCGCTTCCTCCTTCAATTGAACCAATACTCCTGCTTTTTTCAGTAATGGCCCCCGCGGGGCACACCAGTGCGCATCCCCCGCATCCGTGGCACATTTTATCAAAAGTGAGGATGTTTTTATTGATACAGACGATGGCGCTGTACTGGCAGATTTGCCCACAGGCGCCGCAGGCAACACACTTCTTCTGATCCACTACCGGAACCGGTATGCCGACAAGGTGGCGGCAGTCGATTTCAGGTTTCAAAAAAAGATGCCCATTGGGCTCCTCAACATCGCAGTCCAGATAGGCCACTTTATAGCCGGCGTCTGCCGCCGCGCAGGAGAGGCTCGCAGAGACGGTGGTTTTTCCCGTCCCTCCCTTCCCGCTGGCAACAGCTATAGTCAATTTAGGTGACATAATACAACCCCCTGAAAGGGTATGTTCTCAGCCTTTACCCTCAAGTTCTTTAATCCGCCTGTTGGCCTGCTCAAGGGCGTTTTCCAGGTAACCAGCCTGCTCCTTGAGGAAGGACAACTCTTGCTCGCCGCTCAGCGGAGGCGCGAAAACAGCTCCGTTCACTGCCGCACCTGGCGCCCGCCTTTGCCAGCGGGTCAGTCCCGTGGCATGATACCAGTTTCGCCAACCCCGGCCAGTGTTTCTCCGGGAGAAACCCGGGCAAGCATTGGTATTAGAGTCAATATAACTCATGCAGTAGCCGCGCCCCCGGCCTGTCATAGGACCTGAGCCCTGGGGACCCGTTCCGTTAAAACCTGGCATGATGGAACCCCTCCTTTAATTTTGTTCAATGGCGCAGCATCACCAGATTGTTCGATTTACGGCTTGCCAACTTTCTTACCGGGACCCTGACCTTGTCCCCAGTTTTGTCCTTGACACTGACGGCCTTGCCCCTGACCTTGCCCTTGTCCACGGCCTTGACCGGCGCCACAAGGTCCTCTTTTCTTGCCTACGCCCGGACCCTTACCAGCCGGACCGGTTCCATCCCCTCTGGGCATCTCCTTATACCTCCTTTTAAATTAGCCTTGTTTAGGCCCAATGAGCTTCAACATTGGCTCCTGATGCTTTTTCCAGCTTGCCGCTTTTGAAACTTTCCAGGGCTTCCGCCACTGTGCCTTCGGCGCCGCAATACACCTGAATACCTGCCGCGCCTAAGGCCTTAAAAGCTTTAGGCCCACAGTTTCCGGTAATTAAAGCTTCCACTCCGTTCCGGCTGATAATTTCCGCGGACTGTATGCCCGCGCCCTGGCCGGCGTTAAGATTCTGCTCGTTGCTCACAACCTCGTATTCAGCTGTTTCCGTGTTAAATAGTATAAACCAATTAGCACGGCCAAACCTTGGATCTACTTTGCTTTCCATGTTCTGCCCCATGGATGTGACAGCCACTTTCAAGGTCTCACCCCCTCCAGAGTAATTCTTAGTGACCGGTTTATTATGGTCATCGTTTCAAAATTATTATATCTCTCTTTATGAACTAATGTCAATAATATTGCTTTTAAATTAAAAAAATATGGCCGGTCAGATTGCTGCGTGCAATCAACACTAAAGCCATATTCTAAGAATTAAACATTTATCAAACTCTAATGAACTGAATAAAGCCGATATTTAATGGAGAGAATTTTAAAATATGAATAAGAAATATTTTTTTGTCGACTCCATTTTAATTGGCTTACTGGCGGCAAGTGGGATCAGTGGTTTCTTACTGTGGACACTCATCCCAAGAAGAACCACCCTGCGCAGGTTTATGAAAGACAGTCACATATGGAGCGGTATAGGGCTTACTATATTGGCATCCTATCACTTAATATTGCACTGGGACTGGTACGCTAAAATGACAAAGAAAATTATAGCAGGAGGCAGTGTTAAGATACAGTAATAATGTTAACATCTTCCTGGCTAAAAATTTCTGTTTATTATGAAAGTACCATGAATACTATTACTTTTCCATTGTGACGCTGATAAGAGAAAAGACCGGCCAGCGGTCATTTCTCTTTTCTATATTAACCAGGGTCTGGGAAACCCCGGTTGTTTTAAATTTTAGTCAGCCTGCTTAGGTGGCAGGCAGAACAGCTTCACTGGACAAACACATATTTAGATAAGAATTTTAATAATTTATTTCTATAATAATTATCAACTAAATTACTGCCTAACAAAAAAGAGCCCCTTGACATGGATAGCTTTTTGTTGTTGTCCATGTCAAAGGAAAAAGAGAGGTAGAGTATTTAGTTGAGGGTAAGCTTATTTAAACTTTTTAAACTTTCATAGATTTCGGGTGTGTCTATATCAAAAATTGCCGCCTGGTCCTGCACGGTGAAATACTCCACCCTGCTCCCAAGCTTTTTCAGGACAGGCCGCGCCCCTTCATCCCCTGCCAACTGCTGCAGTTGAGCGCTTAAATCATAGCTGAATATTACCGGGTGGCCTGGCTGCCCGTTGCAAACCGGTCGCAGAGCCAGACAGCGCCTCTTTTTAAATTCCTCAATCACCTTGTTGATCAGCAAGCTGGTGATAAAGGGCTGGTCAACCATAAAGACCAGGAAAGCTTCAGTGTCAACAGGCAAATTCTTGACCCCCGCTGCCAGGGATGTGCCCTGTCCCTGTTCGTAACAGGGATTGATCACAGTTTTAACGGGCAAGTCTTTAATGACGGCGCTTACCTGGTTTTCCTTATAACCTGTCACAACCAGGATCTCATCTACTGATGAGGCCAGCACATTTTCCGTTACTATGCGGATCAACGGCTTGTCTCCCAATTTAAGCAGCTGTTTGGGGCTGCCCATTCTGACAGACATACCTGCGGCCAAAATGATTGCTGAGATCATTTTATCCACCTACTCCGCTGCAGCGGCACAAAAGTCCTACAACAAAACTTCATAAAAAGAAGGTAATTTATAATTATGAAATAGCTGTAGTTTTATAATTATTGCCTAAGGCTCTTGTGTCGCCGCAGAATTTAAATATATTGTGAATAGGGATTCTGCCCTGAGCTGACCCAAGTATTACCTTTTCTATTTTCTGGCCAAGGAGCAATCTTACTAGATGGTTAACCTCAGTGATGTCTGCCAGGCAGTCCGCCTTGTTAATAAACACAACTATTCTGGCGCCCGGAGGTGTGTCGCGCAGCAGTTCTTCCGGGTGGGTAATTAGTTCAGCTACCAGTTCCGCGTCAATTTTAGAACCAATCGTCCGGCCGGTCCGCCTGGCAACGATCTCAGGACGGTGCACATGTCTGCTGTCCAGAGTTTTTCCGATGATATCGGCTCCCACCACAACCACAAGCAAAGTGGTTTCTCCGGGAATAACAGGTTCATAATTAAGATGCCCCTTAAGGGAACAACCTTTGGAGCCGTCCGCTTCAACTAAAGTATAGTTCGCGTAATACTGAAGCAAACTGACCTGCTCGGGGGTAATCCCTTTTAACTTATTGTTGCTCAACAGACCGGACCCTACCACCGGCTTCAAGCCCGAACGGAGATAGCAGGCCAGGTTATGTTCCGCCGCTTCTCCCTCTCCTAAAAGCACCAGAGGAAATTCTTCAGGCGAAGGCATGAAGATTTTTGTGGTAGTGGTAATGATAACATTATATTGAACAGATATTTCCTTGGCCAGCCGGAACATCAGGGAAGTCTTGCCTCCCCCGCCTACAATAGATATGATTTCACGTTCCTTCAGGCACAGGGCATCAATAATTCTCATAGTTGGTGGTCCTTGACAACTCATATTTGTGATGTCAGAAAGCTGAACACAGCTTCTAAAACACCGCCGCCGACAGACAGGGCTTTGTCGGAGATGGTATCACATTCAGTGTCTTTTCTTGGGTCGATATCGCCAATTTTAGTCCCCTGTGACACCCTGACGCCGTCTTTAATCATTCCTCTTATTACACCCGGTATTTCGGCCTTTACCTCAATATCCTCGACAAAGGCCACTATATCACCTTTTTCCACCAGATCCCCGATGACACGGCAAGGTTTTACCACTCCTTCTACCGGAGCCCTTAAAAGTCGTTCCACAGTAAAACCGTTCACAGCACCTGGTTTGCCGGTATCGTCAATCGCGCCGCCTCTGTAAATAACACGGCCCAAACGGTGCCCCCTGCAGGTTTCAATAACCGCGTGGACATCCAGTCCGGCCACAAAGCCCGGTCCCAGACCGATTACCAGGGGCGCTTCATCTATAGTCGTTCCCAGGTTGCGCTTGGCCATCCTGGCATCTACCACTACCTGCGGGTAAAGAGTTTTCACAACTTCAGCTTCCGGGTCTACAAGAACAGGTATGATCCTGTCATCAAACATTTCTAGAGCCTTATCTATTGTTTGAGCCAGACTGGCTTTAACGCCGTCGACTGTCACCGTACCCTCGTAAACCGCCTCGGCAAAAGCCACTTTTCTTCTAACCACCAGCGGGCTGCTTATTTCAGTCATAATAACATCCAGTCCGCACTTGTATAGCCGGTAGGCTACACCTGTGGCCAAGTCGCCTGCTCCTTTTATAATAACCATAGTACTAAGTTGACTCATTATTTTTCACCACCATTAAAGGCCTCTGCAAACATGGTTGCCGGTTCAATGAAAACTTCCATCGTCCCGCCGCAGGCCATGCCTTCAGCCGCTGCTATGTCGGCGGTCAGTGATACTTTGTGCAAGCGGGCTTTTTGCTCGTCGATGACGCCCAAAGCCTGCAGGCGCACCTCTGACTCGCCGCAGCCGCCGCCAATGGTGCCCAGAATGCGGCCGTCCCTGTATATGAGCATGCGGGCGCCGGCTTTACGCGGGGTGGATCCTTTTGTTTTAACGATAGTGGCCAGCGCTGCCGGTGTCCCTTCCTTGGCTGCGATTATGGCTCTGTACAGTGATTCTTTATCTGCCACGGAGGGCAGCTCGCAGTCGTTGGGGTGGTCCACTTTCTGTGTGCGGCCCGCGGCAAGTGAACCGGCTCCTCCGCCGCGTCGGTCTTTGATCATTTCGGCAGCGATGCACACTGCTATTTCGGCGGGAGTCTGAGCGCCGATATCAAGGCCTATGGGCATACGAACTTTTTCTATCTTTTCTATATCTATCCCGTCGTCGAGCAGTTGCTGCCTGATCATTTTGATCTTGCGCCTGCTGCCGATCATGCCGAGGTAAGCCACGGGGTATTTGATTACTTTGCTCAAGCAGTCAAGGTCGTGCATATGGCCTCTGGTTACAATCACCACACTGCTCGCGGGTCCGAGGCTTAGAATATTTTCTATATCATCAAAACTGCAGCAGATACTTTTGTAGACACCTGAAAAACGCTCGGCAGAAACGAAATCAGGCCGGTCGTCCACCACGGTAACCTGGTAGCCAAGCAACTGCCCGATATTAGCCAAAGGCAGGGCGATATGCCCCCCGCCCAGGATAATCAGTTCGGGCTGCGCCAGATAGGGGTCGATCATCACTGTGGCGCGCTGCTCCGGCCGGGCGGGGTTGACCAGTTCTGCGGTCTTGAATATCCCATCGGACTGGCTGGCCCTGACTAGTTCTGCCGCGGCGTCTTCAAGCCAGTTCAGCTGCAGGCTGCCTTTTTTAGAGGCGCCGCCGGCTGTGATTACTATTTTGGAGCCGGGCAGTCCCTCGCTCAGGTTTTCCTGTGCTATTACGGTTACGATTGTTTTTCCCTGCTGCAGGTTATCTTCCATGTTAAATGTTCCTCCGGAGACCATCATATTTTATCTTATTATAAAGATAAATACAACTACAGACAACTAATTTGAACCTTTGCCGAAGGTACAGTTGGGATACCTGCACTCGGGACAAGCCTTGCACAGACCGCCGTGGGCCAGAGCCACGATGTCCCGCCTGAATACCCTTTCACCTGCCAGCAATCTTGGCAGCAACAGGTCAACAATGGTTATTTTGAAAAACATCCCGCAGGCCGGCACACCCATGACAGGAATATCCCCCAGGTAGGCCAGCATGAACATTGCTCCGGGCAGCGCCGGGGCGCCGTATTTTTCCACTTTGGCCCCCGTCAGGCGGATGGCTTTGGGTGTAACATCATCGGGATCAACCGACATGCCGCCCGTTACAATTATTATGTCCGCTCCGTGGTCAGCCATTTTATTAATCTTGGCGGCAATTACTTCCATGTCGTCAGGCGCGAAATCCACTCCCAGCAACGAAGAACCATATGCTTCCGCTTTTTCCTTGATTACCGGGCCGAAACCGTCACGGATACGATTCTTATATACCTCGCTGCCGGTTATTACAACACCGACTTTTTGACTTTGAAACGGAAGCACTTTGACTACCCAGCCGGCCTGGCGGCAGATGTTTTCAGCGGATAATACCGTCTGTTCCGGCACTACCAGCGGAATGACCTTGGTCCCGGCCAGCAAGTCGCCTTTTTTCACAACCGTATTATTGGGCAGGGTGGATAAGATTACATCGGGCAGATCGTTAATCGCTTCCAGAGCCGGGATATTAACTTTCAGCAGGCCTTCATACCCGGCGTAAAGATTCACGCGGCTCTCCTTGGGACCGGTCCATGTAGTGCCTTCGCCCGCTATGGCCGTTCCCAGCCGCACACCGGCGACATCCTCGTGTACATCGGTCTGCTCAAGGTCTAAGATATAGATATTCTCTTTACCCAACTTCAGCAGCTCAGGAATATCTTCCACCTTAATGATGTGCCCTTTTTTAAAAGACGCTCCCTTGGACTCTCCCTTTACGACTTTGGTGATATCGTGGCTGAGCACTTTGCCAACAGCTTCTTCCACTCTGATTGTCTGTATTCTCATTGTTTGCACCCCTTAATATCTTTCCGCATAAGATAGAGTGTGGCCGTCTACTACTGTTATTGCTTTTAAAAATAGGGCCTCTCAAAAAGTTTTTCACCAAAGATAAGAAAATACTCTTAGATCTTAAGTTGTTCGGAAATAGCAATGATCATGACATTCGTATTGATACTTTGACTTCACTATTCCCTTGCCCGACCGGGGGCATTTAACTATGGAATCTTTGTGGTGGGGGCATCTAACCCAGCCAGGGGCTTCCAAATTATAACCTTTGCATTTGGAACAGCGGACTCCCTCCTCTGTTGCCTCCAGGTCTGAACTGAACCTTATTGTTTTGCAATTTGCGCAATAACAGTACTCCCATTCCTTAATTTGAGAAAGATATTTTTCCAGACTACTCTTCGCCACCTGCTCATTTTCAGTCAATGCGCGCCTGGCGGCTTCTATTTCTTTGGGGTCCATCCCGAAACAGTCAGTTTCAATTTTCATAATATCACCTCCACCAAAAAATATTTATGCCTGAGTGCCCTCGCTTACAGCCTTCTCTTACTGGTTGATTAAGATATGAGAGACGATACTATCGCCTCTCATATCTATAATCTTTGACAAGGTTCAGTATCTGTTAATTACTTTGCTTATTTCTGTTCTTTCTCTCTCTTTTCTTTTAAAGCCCGCCACACCTTTTCATAGGTAATCGGCAGTTCGGTCATGCTGACTCCGATGGCGTCGTAAATAGCGTTGGCGACACAACCCATGGTCGGGGTGGTGGCTCCTTCGCCAACTTCCTTCAGGCCGTAAGGACCGTTGGGCTCCCAGCTGTCTTCTACAGTCAGTGATAATACCGGCGGCATGTCCAAAGCTGTCGGCAAACGGTATTCACTGAAGTTACCGTTTAAGAGTTTCCCTTTATCGTCAAATTTAACTTCTTCCCAGATGGTCTCACCGATGCCCATGGAAAAGGCGCCGTGCACCTGGCCGTGGAACAGCTTCGGGTTGATGATGGTGCCGCTGTCGTGCACGTCCCAGGTATCGACACATTCTATTTGACCGGTTTCCAGGTCAACTTTCACTTCAGCAATCTGGGTCGCGCTGCTGTATGCCGGAGAGGTGCCGACCGCCGCACCTTTGTGATTGCCGCCCAGTTTGCCGGGGTGGTACCAGCCGCGACCGATCAGTACGCCCTTCGTCACAAAGTATCTGCGGGCGACTTCTTCGAAGGTTAAGGTAAGACTTGGTTCTTGCTTCACAAATACGATGCCTTCCTTGCAGTCCAAATCGTCCGGCCTTAACTCGCGATTACCGATATAAGCCCAACCTTCTTTAATTCTCCCTGACTCTCTGAACATCTCGACCGCCTGCTCGAGAATCTTCTGCTTGACATCTTCCCCTGCTCTCTTCACAGCCCAGCCGGCCATCAGAGTCTGCCTGCTGGCGTAAGCGCCAAAGTCAAGGGTAGTCAGGTCGGTGTCACCCGCATACATCTGGCATTTTTCGTAGGGGTAACCCATCGCCTCGGCAGCCATCTGCAGCAGCACTGTGTCGCTGCCCTGGCCGATATCTACGGCCTGCGAGTATACAAACGCCCGGGTCCCGTCATCATAGATCTTGATCATGCCTACTGAGTGCGGCAGGTCGGTCCGGTACTGGCAGAAACCGGCGCCTGTAACAAAGCCGCCGTTGCCGACGCCGATGCCCCGGCCCAGGCCAAGCTTGCCTCTCTTTTCTTTCCAGCCGGAAGCATCCCGTGCCATTTCATTTGCTTTCCCTAAGTGATACGATTTCACTTCGTATCCCGCCGTGGTTACGGTGTTGTTCTTACGGGCGTTGACAAGGCGCATGTCGATCGGGTCAACCCCGATTGCCTCGCCGATAAGGTCAAGGTGGTGTTCAAAGGCATATCGCGGCTGCGGCTGGCCGTGGCCTCTCTGTGCGCCGCAGGGCGGCAGGTTGGTTACGTAACGGTAGGCGTCAAACTGGTAGTTTTCAATGGGGTACAGCACGCCCAGCAGGGAGCCTGCATAGTATGTTGAGGCAATACCCAGACCGGTGTAAGCGCCTCCGTCCAGGATAGCTTTAAATTTATGGGCTAAAACTTTCCCGTTCTTGTCTACGCCGGTGGTAAGCTCCATAGTTATGGCGTGACGTCCATGGCCGTTTAAGAAGGTTTCTTCATGGTCATAAAACATTTTAACTGGCTGGCCGAGCATTTTGGACAGGATTAATGCGGAGAAGTCCAGTCCGGTGGGGTCTAATTTTCCTCCAAAACCTGCGCCCACATGGGTCTTCAACACGCGCAGGTCACCCATCTTCATGCCCAGCACCCGGGCCAGGTGATATTGCAGGTAGTGGACCGACTGGCAGGAGCTGTACAGGGTTGCTTTATCTCCATCCCACATGCCGATCGAGCAGTGGTTTTCAATAAAAGCATGATACGTGCGCTGCCCCTGCAGGCGGTCGGTGCGGACGTAGTACGCTTCTTTTAAGGCAGCGTCGGGATCGCCGAACTTGTGGTGAATCTCGGTATTGACGTTGCCCGGGTACTCTTCAAAGATTTGCGGCGCGCCTTCTTTTGCCGCTTCCTGCCAGGTTAATACCGCCGGCAGCTCTTCATATTCCACTTTAATCAGTTTGAGTGCTTTGTAAACGGTTTCTTCGTCAACCGCGCACACCGCGCCGATTTTGTCGCCAACATACAAGACTTTGTCAATAGCGAAAATGTTTTCGTCAAAGCGGGCGGGGCTCAGACCCCATTTCATTGAGGGAACGTCCTTGGCGGTAATGATGGCTTTTACGCCGGGTAGCTTTTCCGCTTCGGAAGTGTCAATATTAATAATGCGCGCATGCGCCACAGTGCTGCGAATGAGTTTCCCGTAAAGCATGTTCGGGAATTTAAGGTCGGCGGTGTACTGGGCACGGCCGGTTGTTTTTAAAAACGAATCGTTTCTGTCGAGGCTTTTCCCGACATAAGAAAAATCTTTATTTACTTTAACGCTCATCACCCTCATCCTTTCCTTATTTCTTTTCAGCCTCAGCCGCGGCTAAAACGGCCTCGACAATATTGACGTAACCTGTACAACGGCACAGGTTGCCGGCTATGGCCTCGCGCACCTCATGTTCGGTTGGACTTGGATTTTCATTAAGCAATGCCCTGGAAGAAATGATCATTCCGGAAGTGCAATAACCGCATTGATATGCCGCGTGCTCAATGAATTTTTCCTGGACGATATCCAATTCTTCTCCGTTCGCGATACCTTCGATGGTTGTGACTTCACGTCCGTCCACGTCAACAGCCAGGACCAGACAGGAGTTGACCGGCTTGCCGTCCAGCATAACGGTGCAGCAGCCGCAGTCACCCAGTTCGCAGCCTTTTTTAGTGCCTATAAGGTCAAGGTCTTCACGCAAGAAGTTCACCAGCAGGGTGTTGGCTTTAACCACCCTGGTATATTCGCTGCCGTTAATTTTCACGGAAACTAAATAACGCTTAATTCCACTTTTATCAACAATGAAGTTAGACATCTTCACATCTCCTTTCTTATACATGTCCCTCGTCGATAGCCTTACGCAGTGCCCGCTTGGTAAAGACGCGCACCAGGTCAGTGCGGTATTCCGCCGATGCCCTTATGTCGGAGATGGGCTTGCATTCTCCGGAGGCGATTACTCCGGCTTCTGCCAATAGTTCGTCAGTTACTGTTTTCCCTTTCAGGAATTCTTCGGTTTTCTTTGCCCGCACAGGTGTGGCGGCAACTGCCCCAAGGGCCACACGAGCATCCTTGATGACATTGTTTTCAACTTCAACAGCGACAGCTACACCGACCACAGCCAGGGCGCCTGACTTGCGCAGCCCGAACTTAATGTAGTTGCTGCCGGTCATTTTCTGGTCGGGGATGACCACTTCGGTGATGATTTCGTCCTGAGCCAGGACAGTCTTGCCGGGGCCTGTAAACAGATCTTCCAGCGGCATGGTACGCTCGCCGTTCACACCTTCAAGCTTAACGGTCGCGTTAAGAGCGATAAAAATCGGCGGCAGGTCGGCGGAAGGTACGGCGTTACTGATATTGCCGCCAAGCGTACCGATATTGCGCACCTGGTTATCAGCCATTTGCCCGGCCGCGTTCGATACTGACGCATATTTTTCGGCCAATAATTTCGACTTATACAAATCATTATGGGTAACCCTGGCGCCAACAACAACACCTTTACCCGGTACGTATTCAATTTTCTTCAACTCAGCCAGGTTTTTAATTGAGACAAGGACTTCCGGAGCCAATACTTCTTTTTTCATTTTGACGATAATGTCGCTCCCACCGGCGATCACTTTAGCCCGGGGGCCAAACTGTGACAGCAGCTGGCAGGTTTCCGCGATACTTTCCGGCGCATAATACTCGAAATCTGGTAGATACACGTTTTCTCCTCCTCTTTTTGAATAATATTCTAGTGCACACTTACACTTAAACCGCTATTTTTATTTCTGGCATCACCCTCTCCATAAAATTGCATTTTCCTATCTCTTTTAATAAATACACATAGTTTTATTAGGCTTTTTCTTCCAATAATTGTTTGAGTTTACCCCACTGCGGTTCAAAAATTTCCTTCGGCATCTCTTTTAAATCGGGAGAGATCCTGGGTTTGAAATCCATATGGGCGATAACGTCTTTCTCCACATCCATGCCCGGCGCGATTTCGATGAGAGTCATTTCACCTTCTTCCAGCGTGAAAACAGCGCGTTCGGTGACATAGAGCACTTCTTGCCCCCTTTTCTGGGAGTACTCGCCACTGAAGGTAACCTGCATCACATGGTCCAAGAATTTTTTAATTTTGCCTTCCCGCACGATCTTAATCGTGCCGCCGGCAACTTCATATACCGCGCCGGAAGTAGTCAAGGTGCCGCAGAAAACCACTTTCTTGGCGGTTGAGGAAATATTCACAAACCCGCCCGGGCCGACCACTTTGGGGCCAAATTTGCTGACGTTGAGGTTGCCCTTTTTGTCGGTTTGGGCCAGGCCTAGAAAACAAATATCCAGTCCGCCGCCGTCGTAAAAGTCAAACATGTATGGGTGGTCAATAGTTGCTTCCGAGTTGTGGGTGGCCGGGAAATCTCCGCCTTTTGCCGGCATCCCGCCAAAGTTGCCCAACTCAGTGGTGAGGGTCATCATTTCGGTTACACCTTCCTCGGCAGCCACACTGGCTACCCCGTCAGGCATGCCGATGCCCATGTTTACCACAGCGCCCGGCCGCAGTTCCATCGCCGCGCGGCGACCGATAATCTTGCGCTCGTCCAGAGGCAGGGGCGGGATACTGCCCAGGGGCGCTCTTTCAGCCCCGCACAGGGACGGCATATAATAAGTTACTTTTGTTTGCAGGTGGTTTTCCGGCTTGGACTGGACAATATAATCCACCAGGACACCCGGCACCTTTACTCTCTTGGGATGGATCGTGAAGGGCTTGACCACGTGCTCCACCTGGGCAATCACCATGCCGCCGTTGTTTCTTGCAGCCGTGGCCAATGACAGAGCCTCCAGGAATAAACACTCTGTATCCATGGTCATGTTGCCTCTTTCGTCCGCGACACTGCCGCGGATAACGGCCACATCGATCGTGAAAGGTTTGTAGTACAGGTACTCTTCCCCATCAAGCTCAATCAGCTGCACCATGTCATCTTTGGTGATCTCGTTAACCTTGCCGCCCTCTAAGCGGGGGTCGGCATAAGTGCCCAACCCTACTTTGGTCAGGACGCCGGGTTTCTTGCCCGCCATTTGCCGGTACAAATGGACCATAACCCCCTGGGGGAACAAATGGCATTCAATTTTATTGTCAATAACCAGTTGGCCTAACCTGGGCGCCTCGCCGATATGGCCGGCAATATGTTTTCTTACCAGTCCCTCATGGCCAAGGTGGTTCATGCCTCTGGTTTTATGGTCGCCGCAGCCGCAGCTGTGAGTATTCATCAGGTTTCTGGGACTGCCGGTTTCCAGGAAACGGTTCTCGAGAGCTGTCGCGACTTCTTCAGGAAAGCCGCACAAACCGGCTGTAGTCCACGCCACGGTCATACCGTCTTGTATTAAATCCACAGCTTGCCGTGCCGTGACAAGTTTGGACATCATCTCTTCTCCCTTCGAATTTATATATCTCAAATGATCCTGAGAAGGTTCTAATCTGAACTAAGCCTAAAACATTAATTTACAACTGTTTGCGTATAAAAGTTCACCTTACTTTATGTTTTTTAACTACAATTCCATGTAGTGCTTTATATTATTAACACATGATTTTGCTGTGCAGTATTATCCGCAACCTTAGCCCGGTTTTATATTACCACCCTTAAATGAGCAAAGTGAAATATACGTTCGCGATTGCATTGATTAGTTCTGCCTATTAATATTGCGGATATGATTATTTTTTTTAATATAAAATCGTTTTTAAGTCAGGCCATAAAAAAAGGACTGCCCGGCCGTCTCTGCCTTTGCAGCCTTTGGGAACTTTCAGTGCAAATAAATGCCTATATCTGTTAATTCTGGACATGCTAACCAGTACTGCACTTGGGAAATTTACACTACTGGGCTTCTTTTTTACCTGAAATACCTAAAAATAGTTATAAGAGCTTTCCAACTGAGAAGAAGGGATTTTGTAAAACTGGGATTAATAATTGCTGAAAGTGTATTAATAGGCAAAACTTATAAATACAATCGTTAAAAAATATTTAAGCTCCTTTATTATAGATGGTAAAATAAAACAAACCAAAAAAATAAATTAAATAAATTTAAGTTATTGAATTTTATTGTCGATGACATAAAAAGGTGTTATTAGCAAGAAAATCAGAACAGCTTTCTGTATGCAAAAAGCATTTACATAACAAATGGATTTCGTATATAATATTACAAAAGAAGTTAATGTTATTTTCTTTTTAGGTTACATGTGATGTTTTTCACCAACCATACCCACTTTTAAAAAATTTTGCGCAATGTATGAGGTTTTCAGCAAGTGGTAAGAGTTCCTTTTTTAGTGTCTGTTTAACTGGCAATCCACAGACTTTAGGAGGGATACTATGGAGATGCATCAGCTGGAATATGTATTGGCCGTGGCTAAATACAACAACTTCACACGGGCCGCAGAAGAGATTAAAATTTCTCAGTCTTCACTATCCCAGCAGATCAACAAGTTGGAGAACGAATTAGGCACCAGTTTATTTGTGAGGACAACCCGGTCAGTCCAACTTACCCCGGCTGGCTCAGAGTTTGTCACCCACGCCCAGCGCATAATGTCGGGTGTAAATGAAGCAAAACGCTGCATCCAGGAGTATGTGTCCATTGTAAAGGGTGAGCTTAAACTGGGGACTCTCGCGGTAATCGGCAGTTACAGCCTGCCAAACCTGGTGACTTCTTTTCAGGACAATTTCCCTGGCATAAAACTGAGCCTTCATGAGGAACAATGCGAAGAGCTTTTATATTTACTGCACGCTCAAAAAATTGACGCTGCTTTTGTCCAGATCAACAAGCCTAATCCAAACTTCAATTTCTACCCTTTGGTGAACGACAAGATGGTAGTCGTGACCAGCCACCGGCATCCATTGGCCAACAGGGTATCCATAGACATTAAAGAATTAGAAAATGAAAAGATGATTCTCACCCCTTCGACTTCCGGGCACTACCATGATTTTTATAATGCGTGTCAGGCCGCTGGCTTTGTGCCCAATGTGGTGCTGAACTGCTCTGTGGTTAAGACGATGCTGGCTTTTGTACGTGAGGAACTTGGCATTACGGTGCTATCTTCTAAGGTAGCACTGGCGGAGCGTGACCCCAGCATGCGGGTGATAGGGCTGACGCCAACCATTCACAGAAGGATCAACCTGGCCACGCGCAACAGCTCCGACACTCCGCCGACACTTAAAATGTTCTTGAAATATATCCCGCAGTGGCTTAAAACCCAGGCCGCCATCGACAGGGCTAAAGTCACCGCGATCAGCTCAAGCCTGACCAGAAATAGTTTGCAGTTAGTCCGCTAAAACACCAAAAACGAATTCGACCAAACAAGGCCACATTTAAAGGCCTTGTTTTTTTTATCACCTTATAGTTTCCTTCCCGCGCCAGGCGCACACATCAAAAAAGAGGGGCGGCAGCAAAGCCGTCCCTCTTTAGCAGATTGTTTAACTTATTTGAACATCCCAATAGAAGTCCAGTATGGAACCGCGATCGCCAGGGTAATCAGAACAGCCACACCGTAAACAAGGCCGTACGTACTGCTCTGCCCTGTCGTCCAGGACCTTTCTTTGGCAATAGACTCAGCTACCATGGCGAACATGTTTGTGTAAGTCAGGAAGAAGCAGTTTGCCGCCATGATGAAGAGGGGAACCCAGACCATAGGGTTAACACCGTAGTTGTTCGATATTTCAGGGAGAACCGGTATGAGAATGGTCATGGTGGGGATGAATACCGCCACGTCAAAGAACCTCAAAATAAAGAACAGTATTATGATGGAGTAACAGAACATCCAGGGGCTCGACGTTAAGGGCGCTATTACCGGCACTAACACGCCAACCAGCCACTTGGACACGCCGGTGACACCAAAAACGCCGCCAATGCTCATGGCCACGCCAATAAACATGATTAAATCCCAGCTGATTCCGGTACCGAATTCCGCGCCTTTAATTACGCCGAATATTGTCAGCAGGAACATTCCTCCCAACACCGTTGCTCCGTCAGGAATACCGTGGATCTTGTTGGTGAAGAACATCAAGAAGCAGATGGTAAGGATTATCGCGCTGATAGTTTGGTCTTTGCTCCATGCGCCAAGTTTTGAGTACTCTTCCTGGAAATATTCTTTCTTCAGGGTTATCGTATCTTTCGGCTTCAGAGCAAAATACCCGCCTACAATAAGCAGCACGGTCAGTATTAAAGCGGGGAGAAGCATAACTTGCAGGTAAGAATCGAAGGTTAGCACGCCTTTCAATTCCGGAACCGCCCCAAACATACCCAAAATAATCGGGCCGTGCAGGGAGCCGGTAAGCCAGCCAGATCCCGGTATTACCGCCATAGCCCAGGCGGATAACAGCAGCAGTGCGCTCCCCTTGGACTTCAACTCCAGGTTGCAGGCCTCAATTACACTGACAGCGATAGGCACAATGATGACGCAACGCACAGTAATTGAAGGTGTAAGAGCTGAGAGAGCCAACCCGATGATTACAAACGCCAGGATAAGCATAGGATAAGACGGGTTGAACATCTTCATAACCAGGAAGCCAATCCTTTTGCCCAGCCCGGTTTTAATCAGCACGAAGCCGAAGAAGAGCGCCGGGATCAGGGTCCACAGGGCGCTGCTGGTAAACCCGGAAAAAACATTGGCCGCGGGAACTTTTATAGCCAGTGTAAACATCAAGAAGAAAAACCCTGAAACGGAGTTGGGCATGTTCAACGGCTTAAATATCCACAGCCCGATGGTAATAATCAGGGCTAATAACACCAGGTGCCCCTGCGGAGGCAGCGCTGGTACCCAGGGCTTGGCCAGCCCGACATAAAGGGCGAAAACGAGCATCACTAAAAACAACATATCAGTGACTTTTAATTTTGAACCAGTTGCTGTCGTCATGAAATATTTTCCTCCTCTCAGGTTTTGGAAAAATTACCGACTATTGATACTTCTTTTTATGAAATTAAGATAAATCCTAACACCCCTTATACCCTTTATGATCACCTCACCCACCGCCGGCATACATCCTGGGGCGCTTACGCGCCCCATTCTTCACTTCTCACGTCGGCGGCTTGAAATGTACTGCCCGCAAACGGTTAAGTTTTAGCCTTTAGCAGCCAGCATAGCTTTGAGCTTGCCCCACTCAGGCTCGAATATTTCCCTGGGCATTTCTTTTAAATCGGGAGAAATCTCCGGCCTGAAGCCCATATGGGCAATGACGTCTTTTTCCACGTCCATACCCGGCGCGATTTCGACCAGGGTTACCTTGCCGTCTATCAGTTTGAACACGGCGCGCTCAGTTACATAGACCACCTCTTGTCCTCTTTTGGCGGCGTACACACCGCTGAAGGTGACATGTTCATTGGCCTGGACAAATTTCTGGACCCTGCCCTCTTTCAGAATTTTGATGGTGCCGTCTTTTACCTCATATTCAGCTCCGCCTGCGGTTAAAGTGCCGCAGAAAACTGCCTTCTTGGAGGATGATGAAATATTTACGAATCCGCCCGGTCCCACTACCTTGGGTCCAAATTTGCTGACGTTAATGTTGCCCTCAACATCGCACTGGGCCATTCCCAGGAAGCATATGTCAAGCCCGCCGCCGTCATAAAAGTCAAACATATTGGCGTGGTCAATGAGGCAATCAGGGTTGATGGCAGCCGGGAAATCCATGCCTTTGGCCGGCACGCCGCCAAAGGCGCCCAACTCGATGGTCATTAACAAGTCATCACTTACGCCTTCTTCTCCAGCCACAGCGGCAACTGCGTCAGCCATCCCGATACCCATGTTGACGCAGGCCCCGTTTCTCAGCTCCATTGCCGCCCTGCGGCCTACAACCTTGCGCTCGTCAAGCTGCATGGGTTCTACATGCGCCAGGGGCTTTCTGATTCGCCCGTCAAACGCGGGCTCATTTAAAGTGACTCTTGTCTGCAGGTGATTTTCCGGCTTGGCGACAACGATGTAGTCCACCAAAACGCCCGGCACTTTTACAGCCTTGGGATTAAGTGTTTTGGCCTTGGCCACGTACTTAACCTGGGCTATCACAATGCCGCCGTTTCTTTTTGCCGCCATGGCCTGGTGCAGCGCTTCCAGGAACAACGGCTCTTCATCCATGGTCATATTGCCGTCTTCGTCGCATACGGTGCCGCGAATCATCGCCACATCTAATTTGAGGGGTTTAAAGTACAAATACTCTTCCCCATCAAATTCAACCAGTTTTACAATGTCATCCGGGGTGATATCATTAATTTTGCCGCCCTCCCGGCGGGGGTCCGCATAGGTGCCCAGTCCTACTTTTGTGAGCACGCCCGGTTTGCCGCCGGCCATCTGCCGGAACAAATGGACAATGACGCCCTGTGGAAACAGGTGGCACTGAACTTTATTTTCAAGAACCAGTTTGCCCAGCATGGGGGCTTCGCCGATATGTCCGGCAGTGTGCCTTCTGACCATGCCTTCATGGCCCACATGGTTCATCCCTCTGGTCTTCCAGTCACCGCAGCCGCAGCTGTGGATGTTCCATAGATCCCGGGGATGACCGGTTTCCAGAAAACTCTTCTCAATTGCTATCGCCAACTCTTCTGGGAAGCCGCACAAACCAGCTGTGGTCCATGCCACACATGCGCCGTCCTTTACTAACGCTCCGACCTGATCCGGGGTAATTACTTTGGCCATCATCTCTTCTCCCTTCAAATTCAATTCTCCCTAAGAATACTTGCCATAATTCCTGAACTACGCTGAAAATAAGACAACTCAAGGTTATCTGGTTTTTCTTGTGAAAAACTTCACCTCGCTTCCGGTAATATTTTTAAAATATAGCAACTCCTGCTGCATGCAGTATTACGCATCCTTTATACCGGTTTAATCTTACCACTCGTAAATACGCTAAGAGAAATATGTGTTTACGATTGCATTAATTAGTTCTGCCTATAAATATTGTGGTTTCCATAAACACGGGCAATATATAGGCATTTCACAATAACCCCTGCAATGCGGAAAGAAAAAGACGCCTCAAATTTGAGGCGTTAATGCGCCCGCATAATGCACTGGAGGCGTCTGCCATTAAATTATTATGGTCATTGTCTCATTATTGCAATTCCCGTAGATTTAGTTCAAAATATTATAAATAATTCTCCACAAAACCATATATCTGCCGGGCTTTAAAGTAACTTTGTAAAACCGCTGTTATGATTTCACGCGGTAAGGGTGGTTTGCTGCCTGACTTAAAGGGCAGCGCTTCTTCGTAAAACCGGTCCGGGAAAGCATACTCCTCTATTGTTTCTCCCTCACGCACATTGAACTGGTGTTGGAGGTGCCATATGTCAGAGGCAGCTTTCATTACTTCCTGTTCCGTATAAGGACAGCCGGTCACTGCCGCAAGCGCCCGCGCATAAAAGCCGGGTCCCAGCCCCCTGTGAACGGGCGGCCTGATGCAAAGGCCCGTTGAATTGATAATAGTGATCAGGTCTTCAGCATAGACGGCCATTTTGGGTATATCAACTTTAGAAGGAGGAGCGCCAAATATTTCTTCCTTCAAGTTATCGGGCATATCCAAATCGTTTATTAACTCTACAGGAACAGAAATCTCTTCTTCAAAATAGCTGCGCACCTTACCCAACAGGTTGTCGGCCGGCGACCTGGTGCGCAGGTGATCGCCGCACCTTGTGTTGGTGAGGTAGCCCAGCGTCCACACATCCCATTTCCCCCTGGGGTCCCGCACCGGAATTTCGACCCCTTTAATGTGCATTGCATATTTTGCGCTGCCGGGAATATTTGCAGAAGCTATTTTGATACCTTCAGCCAACAAATCTCCAATGCCTTTTCTTTGCCCGATACTCTCCAAAAGTCTGATTATACCCGGAAAATCGCCCCATGCGAGGGGTACCTCCGGGGCCGCTTTGCCAAGCAGGCCGTTCTGGTTAGCTTCAATGGCGAAGGCGATTACACCGGAGGCGGAAATAACATCCATACCATACAGATTGCACACTTCCGAGCATTTTAAAATTTCGGCAATCTCTTTAATGCCCAGTTTGGCGCCGAATTCTAAAGTAAAGCTAACCTCCAGGCCTTTATTTTCATATCCTTTATATTTCCCGCCTTTTACATTGGTCCAGTGGGTACAGGCAATGGGGCAGGAAAAGCAGGCCAGATCCTTTTCTTTATAGTCACTTTCGAAAATCCCCCTGCCGCGGGTTTCCACCCAATCGTCAAAGTAACCGCGCGTAAAATTGTGCCCTGGCAGCGCCCCTATCTTATTGTAAGGGTCAGCTACAACCATACTGCCAAAGCGGTTAGTGTACCCGTAGGACTCATGGTTGACAACCTTTTTAAAGGCCTCCCTCATGATCCCGGCAAAGCCGCGGCGGTCAGCCACCCGGACCTGGCCAGTGCCGCGCACCGCGACGGCTTTCAGGTTTTTACTGCCCATTACCGCGCCCATACCGGTCCTGCCCCAGCTCCCGTGGTAATTATTCTGCACTGAGGCAAAACGGACAAGCTTTTCACCAGCCGGGCCAATGCTGGCTACTTGGAAGTCTCTTCCTTTTTCCCGCCTGATCCGGTCGACAGTATCAGTTGTGGACATACCCCAAAGGTGCGCCGCGTCTTCTATTTTTATTTGTTCATTATCTATGGTAATATAAACCGGCGCGGAGCTTTTTCCAGTCAACATAACATAGCTGTAACCGGCAAATTTCAAGGCCGCCCCCCAGTG
>ENA-UOYA01001246-UOYA01001246.1-activated-sludge-metagenome-genome-assembly--contig:-NODE-1246-length-28152-cov-8.572873_pt1 | contig 28152 bp, 51 predicted proteins | sample MGYA00238163_ERZ764804 | MGnify/ENA primary metagenome ERZ764804 (study PRJEB28919, sample SAMN05720223) | activated sludge metagenome | isolation source: Anaerobic digester | place: Hong Kong... | reverse complement strand
CGTGGCCCTGAAATAGTTGGTCAGGGTCGACCGCGAAAGCCGGATCGCGTAGTTGGCATCCGTTTCGTTGGGGTGCTTCGGCAAATACGTTCTCCCCCTCGCCCGCATCGCCCTGGTCCCGCCAAGCAGGGCCTCGATCATGTCCCACGACTGGGCCATCCGCATGTACTCGAGACAGGGCGTTCCAACATCCGCCTGCAACCGCTCGGCCATGTTCCCCCTCCTCCGATCAGAATGACGAGACGCCCCTGTCCCGCCCCTTGCCGATTGCCGTCGTGTAGAGGTACCGCAGGGCGTCCACCGCGTGGTCGTTCTGCTTCAGCGGGGCATCCTCGCCCCTCAACTGCGCGTTGTCATCCCACACGTAGGACGTGACCTCCCGGATCAGGTTCGGGCACCGGTTCCGGTTGACCTTCAACCTCCCGTTCTTGAGCGCCGAGGACACGGTCCGTATCCCCGAGACCACCGCGTTGTCGGCCGCCTTAACGCGGATCTTCCTCCGCTTCAGGGTCGTGATAAAGCTGGCCGCCGACGGATCGCAGACCACGAAGGCGATATCCCGCCCCTCGATGAACCGCTCCAGATCGTCGGCGTATTCGTCGTCCGTCTTCTGCCTACTCTTCGCCACCGAATCCCAGTAGTACTCGTCCTCGATCCACCCCCGCCCCAGCGTGTCCTCGACGGCGTACAGGAACACGCAGGGGTTCGCCGTGCCGTAGTCCACCCCGACGAATTTTCGGAACGGGACCACATCGGGCGGCAGGGCCTCGTAGGTGTGAACCGACTCATCCCACATGTCATAGACAGCCCCCTGCGCCACGACCCATTCCCCGTCGATCATCCGTCGGTACCACAACCCCGTGTACTCCTGCTTGAGCGCCGCGACGAAGGCCTGGTCCAGCGCCGGGTTGTCGTCCAGCACGAAGGAAAACCGGGCCAGGTCCAGGTCGCCCGCCCGGTCGAGATACTCCCGCTTGAGGTAGTGGTACGGGGAATCGGGGTTGCAGGTCCCGAACAGCTTCGCCCCGGCCACGGACAACCGCGACAGGAGCATCTTGAAGTAGCTCTCCGGGTACAGGGTCACCTCGTCGCAGTAGGCCCCCGCCAGCGTCAGCCCCCGGATCTTCTGCTCCGACCGAAGGTCATTCGCCGACGACAGCAGGACCTTCCGACCGCAGATGTACGCCTCGCCGAGACCCCGGTTGATCCGGCAGTTGCCCTGCCCGACCATTTCCGCGATCAGGCTCAGGACGTTGTTCTCCAGACTCCGCCCTGTCTTCCCGACCATGAGCAGGTTCCCCTTCGGCATCTCGTCCAGAAACACCAGCCACCGGAGGATCGATGAGAACGTCTTCCCGGAACGCACCGAACCTTCCCACACGTTGATCCGGGCATTCCCCTCCCTAATCGACCGAAGCTGTTTCGGACTCATCGGTTTCAGGTCGACCATTCGCTACGCTCCGAATCGCGTTGGCAAGCTCGCGGATCGCGCTCCCGTCATCCCTGTACGGGCCGTCCGTCTCACGCCAGCCAGCTCTCGTCTTCAGCCAGAACATGCACGACTTCGCGTCGCCGTTGATCGCCAGCTTGTACAAGGTTTTCGCGACAGTGCTGTTCGCCTTGATGGCCCCCGTCGCCAGCTCTTCCTTGTAGTATTTCGTCAGCGTCGGCACCGTGATCCCCAGATAGGTCGCGATGTCCTCGTGCCTCGTCCCGAACCCAGCAAGCGCCAGAACCTCAGCACGGGTGACCTCGGTCGGCACATGAGGTTTCTGCGGCAACGGCCCTCACCTCCTCCCTGCGATGTCGCTCGCTCAGAATGCATGGCACCGCGTTTGCCCAAATCACCTGATGATGGATCCGCCGATGGGTGTACCCCATCTCAAACACACGAACGCACGACGGGGCATACATCACGGAATAAAAACTCTTCACGTACGTCCCCAGGTCGAGGTAGATGTCCGTCAGCCCGCCATCCGCCTGCTGGGTCGTCGTCTGCGTCAGCCTCAACTGAGGAATGGTGGCGAGCAGTTTCCCGCGCATCCCCTCCACGACATACATGTTCACGTCCTCGTTGATCCGCCCGTAGAAGCGGACCTCCCGGTCAACGGAAAACAAGAACGAGTTCATCACCTTGCGATAGAGGACGTTTTCACGGAAACGCTTCATCACGGTCGCATTCTCCCCGCCCAGAAAATCGCCGCCCTGGGCAAAGGCGACCGAATACGCCCCGGAAACCTCCAGAAACTCGATGCAGGCATCGAGCAGATCGTCGAGGCGCTTGGTCTTCGTGTCCGCCGTGATGTACTCCCCCCGGTGATTGACCGCGTAGCCAAAATCGACGTAATCGTCGTCCAGCTCCCAGAAATACTGCAATCCAAGATCCCTGGCGATGCGGAAGCACCAGTTGCGGGCATAAACCACGGAATTGCGCTTCCTCAGGTTGTCCCCGCTGTCCGTGATGTCGATGGCGTCCTGCTTGGGGAACACGATCACCTGATCCCAGTACTGCTCCCGGTACAGGGGCATCTGCGGGTCCTCATCGTCGACCACGAGATAGATCGGCCCGGTGTACCCGCATTGCCGGAGCGTCTTGTACGTCCTCACGTTCCCCGCCCGGCGATTCGTCAGGATGAAGGTCGCAAAATCCCCCTCCCGGCGCTTGACCTCACGCATCCCCATCGCCCTTCTCCTGCCGATAGATATCGGCGATCCTCTCGGACAGACGGATATACCCCAGCTCGATCGCCCGGTCGAAATCAATGATCACAAGGGCCGACTCCTCCATGAGCCTCTGGACCTCCGCGTCCGAATGGGCGTAGTAGTCCGCGATCGCCTCATAATTGAACACGGTATGCCGGGATGCCGCCGCGATCAGAAACGCCTTCTCCTCGTCCGGGATATCCGCGGCCTGGATCCGCTGGACCAGCTCCAGCGTCTTTGAGGCGTCGTACAGATCCCCCACGGGGGGCTTCTCCCCCGTCGGCTCGTAGGTCGGAGCCGTGACCTTCCTCGTGTAAAGGGGGTCGTCCTCCTCCCCGCCGTCAAGGATCTCCTCGACCTCCACATCGCTGAAGCCGATCAGCCCCAGGTCGAACCCTTCCACCTTCAGCCCCTCGATATTGACCCTCAGCAGGTCGGGATCCCATTCCGAATCGAGCGCCAGCTTGTTGTCGGCGAGGATGTACGCCTTGCGCTGGGCCTCGGTCAGGTGACTGTGGACCACGCACGGGACCGCCGCCATCCCCAGCTTCCGGGCGGCGAGCAACCTCCCGTGCCCAGCGATCACGTTCCCCTTGTCGTCGATAAGGATCGGGTTCATGAACCCGAACTCGCGGATGCTGGCCGCGATCCGTGCCACCTGCTCATCCGAATGCGTCCTCGCGTTCAGGGCATAGGGGATCAGGTCCTCGATCGCCTTCATCTCCACCTGCATCGCCACACACTCCCCTTTTTATAGATGCAACCTTCCCCCACCCCCTCCGTGGGGGGTTGGGGAATTTCCGCCCCTTATATATGGGGATTTTCGATTTTCGATTTTTGTTTTGGGATTTTCCAAAAAAACGTTATCATTACTATTAAACGCATCAAACCATTGCAATTACTGGTCTCGTGCCTGTTTTTACTCGTTAAATTTCGTTATTTTTAATAATCACACTTTCAAATCGTCCTTTACAGTGACGGCATTTTCGATTTCCCGAAACCAAAATGGCATTTCCAAACGCCTATATATAAGGGGTCGAAACACTCCTCTTTAATGAAATACCCGCCTGTGGTATGCACTCCTGTGCGAACTGACACCGCAAACACGCCCCGGGGTTGTCCGGCGTGGCGGGGAAGTCCCGGTTCGCGATCCCCTGGGCGACCCGCTCCGCCCTCGTCACGAACGCCTCGACGCTCCTCTCCGTGATCTCGGCGGGGACCGGGAACACCGTCGTCGTGGTCGTGAAGTCCAGGTACCCCATCACGGGGAGGCTGATTCCCATCATCCACGCATAGGCGGGAAGCTGGAGGCTCTCGACGGCCTCCGATCCGCAGGGCGGCCTCGAAGCCGTTTTCAGGTCCCGGACCCCCCGCTCCTCGACCAGATCCACCCGTCCCACGACCGTCACGCCGGAGGGCAGGGCCTTCTCGACCTCCTGCTCCACGCAGACTGGTACGATCCTCGCCCCGAGGTCCCGGCAGTAGCACCGGGCCATCGTCTTCGCGTCGAGGCGCAGGCCCAGCAGGTTGTCGAACCGCTTCTGCTCCTCCAGCGGGAACCTCCGAAGCTCCTCGTTGAACGCCCGCTCGGCGATCTTCGCGACCTGGTCAGCCGAAAGGGGACGGTTCTGGAGTTTCCCACGGTAGAACGCCTCGACGGCGGCGTGGACCGCGATCCCGCGGATCATCCACGGATTCAGCGTCTCGGGGAGGCCGGATTCGTATCGATACCTGTACGAGGCTGGGCATTTCAGGTAGGTCGCGATTCGCGTCGGCGAAAGGCGCGTTGGCGTCATGGCTGGATCCTCCTCACGGCATAAAAAAACACCCCTCCCGGTTTCCCGGGAAGGGCGGTCGATGTCCGCCGGGGATCGACCCCGGCGAGAGGTAGGGAAGAAGGGGGAAGAGAAACTGAAAATAGGGGGAAGCCGGAGCGAACGATCGGGAACCGGCCACCTGTTTGGGGGAATCCCCCCACGGCCCCATCGTTCGCACCGATATCATTCTACTCCAGCCCCCCGAACGCTCCCATCCCCTCAGTTACCGAATCATAATCCTAAATAAACTTATCATGCCGTCTTTTAGACGGCATTGCTTTCATCCCGTCGTTTCCGCGCCCATAAAGCATAGCACACCTTGCCCTCCAAGCAAGGCGTGCCGGGCGATCAGCTTGGGGACCTCGTTCCGCCAGCGGTAGACCGTCGGGACCGAGACCCCGTATTTCTGCGCGATCCGTTCCAGATGCCCGCCTTCGTTCAGGCGCGACCCGGAGCCGACCCACATGACGCATTCCGCGAACAGGTTCCACGCCAGCGGTTCGAGGGAGCGGACCTGCCGGGCGCACGCCTGGATCTCGGCCCATCCCCCGGCGAGATCGACGATCTCGAGGATCGGCTCCACCCGGCAATAGAGGGCGAGCCCCTCCCCCGCCTTCACCCCGCCGTCGACCATGACCCCCAGGTCGTCCTGTTGCTGGAGGCTGTCCAGCAATTCTGCCAGTTCTTCCGTGGTCGGCTCCGGCGAATCCCCGAGCAGGACCCGCAGCCCCCTCGGGTGGTAGTGTGCGATCAGCGCAATGAGGGCCGCGAGACGCGGAACCTCGCTCCGAATCCCGCCCATCCCCCTAACCCGCCCTTTCAACGTCCAGCCCATAGCTCCGAAAAAGGGCGACCGTCTCCGCCCATGACGTGACCCACCCGGCAATCCCGCCGACGGCCTTCCACTCCTCGATCGCCTTCAGCTGGGCCGGGGTCGGCCTGTTCTTCCCGACCTTCACCTCGATGTCGAACCTGCGTCCGAGGACGCACCCCGTGATGTCGGGCTTGCCACGCTTCCCGAACGCCCCCCCGTGGACCTTCTCGGCCTTGCACCCGGGGACCGCGTTCAGCCGCCTCAGGATCGTCGCCACGACGCTCGCCTCTTTCGGCGGACGGGCCTCCCTCCCGGCAACCTTTCGGAGGGTCTCCCGTGCGGAGATGCTCCTGCCGTTTTTCAGGCCAAAAACTGGCCTTTTTTGGCCAGTTTTTGGGTCAAACTGCCCCCTACTTTGGGTTGAGACGGTGAATCTATCCGGCAACGAAACGCACCCCCTATTTTACACGAAAACTGGCCTTTTTTGGCCAGTTTTTTGAGTTTTACGCTTCCCGGCTAGCGTGCCACGGATAGAGCGGGCAGGTCGGGCAATGGCAGTCCGTGTTCCCGAACTCCCGCCCGTGGCACGTGTGGCACATGGCCCTGACGGCCTCCCCGATGGTCAGGCGTTCCCCTGCCAGATACCGGAGGTAGGGCCTCTTCCCGGGACTGTACCGGGTTTCCCGGATTTCCTCCGCCAGGGCCTCCCACCGCTCCGGGTCCTCGCGGACGACGGGGACGGGGAACCTCCCCCGCCCCCGCGTCCTCGCCTTCGTCATCGCCCCGGCTCTGTCCATGGTCATCGCCCCGAACTGCCGAACCCCCCGGCCCCCCGCTCGTAGGTCTCCTCCATGCGGTCGAACGATTCGCCGTCCATCTCCACCGTGAGAACATCCGCCAGCCGGACGACCACGAGCTGGGCAATCCGGTCCCCAGCCCGGATGCGGTAGCGGTTCGGGGAGTGATTGAACAGGGTCACGCCGATCCTCCCCGAATACCCGCAGTCAATGATCCCGGGGGCATTGACGATCCCGATCCCGGCCTTCCTCGCCAGACCGGACCTGGGACAGACCAGCCCCACGCATCCCTTCGGGATGAGCACCCGGTGCTCCGTCTCGATGAACGCCATCCGCATTCCCAATATTTCGCAGTCCACGGGGGACACGAGGTCGAACCCCGCGTCCGTTTCGTGCGCCTTCCTCAGCGCCGCCCCGGTCACAAACATCGTTCCGCTCACCTCCGAACCTCCTCCACCAGTTTCGACGCCACCATGTCGGCGGTATGGATCAGCAGGACGAGGGGGCGCTCCATCGCCAGCGACAGGTCCCGGGCCGAACATTCCTCCCACGCCCCCATGTGCCAGCGGATCGCCAGCATCTCATCCTCGCTGAGGACGATATGGCGTGTAATCCACATCACCGATTTCTCCCCGTGCCCATACGGGAACGGGTTGTCGGCATACGTCCAGTAGTCGTATTGCTCCCACTCGCCCTCGCCGTTCTTCCGGTTCCGCTTCTCCGTTTTGTAGGCCCCGATCTTGCACACGTCGTGCAGGAGGGCGCAGACCACCACGGAATCCGCGTCAACCGTGCGGGGCCATGCGTCCATCAGGTTCACCGCTTGCCGAAGGACCTCGAGGCTGTGAATCGCGAGGCCTCCGGGGAAGTTGCCGTGGAACTGCGTGCTGGCGGGCTGTTCGAAAAAGTCCGTCTGCTCGAGGTCCCGCACCAGCGCGTCCATCCCTGGCCTCCGGCCCGAAAGAGCCATCAGGTGCCTGACGATCTGCTCCCTCGCCTCCGCTCCCGTCATCGTCCTGCCTCCTCCACGAATGGATATGGAACCACCTGCACCCGGCAAATCTTCCCTCCGCGAGCCTCCCGGATCATGATGTCCCGGAGCTGGGTCTCGGTCGGCCTCGCCTCCAGAACCTCCTGGTACCGCTTCCAGTTTCGCCTCCCCGGCCTCCGGTACCGGAACGAGAACACATACCGGATCCGCAGGTCATTCCCCCTCATCGTCCTCCGCCTCCTCCCCGTCCGTCTCGTCGAAGCAGTCCCCCTGCCCCCTCGTCGAGGCATGGATGTTCTCGGCGATGCAGGAGCAGAGCCCCAGCTTCTCGAGGAAACTCCCGTACGTGTGGCAGACGCGGAACGTGCCGTCGTTCAGGATCGCCCCCCACACCAGAAGCTTGACCTTCCCGCCTAGATATTCTTCCGTCAGGCGGTTCATCCCCCAGTCGATGGACGTCTCCCGGTTTACGTCGTCCGGCCGCACCGATCACGCCTCCTCCCGCTCGTAGATGGCCTCGCTGATGCCCCCGTGAATGGAATCATCGAGATGTCCCGCTCGATCTCGCAAGCGGTTTCCTCGAACGGAGCCTCGGGGTCGTATTTGCGGCAATGACAGCAGTTGTTATCGATCCACTCCATGTACCCCCATGCATCCGCAAACGGGTTATTCCCCATCGTCACGCCTCCCCCAGTTTCGGCCAGCCCTCCAGCTGGCGGATCGATTTCAGCATGGCCTGTGCCCCGGCGACCTCTTTCTCAACCTCCAGCACAGCCCCCTCCGCGTCCTCCAGCAGGTAGTCGGCCATCGTTTCGAGGATCAGCCACCTGTGCTCGTTGAGTGCCCGGAGAAACGCGCTCGCTACCGCCGACGCAGACTGCACCCTCGGCGGGCGCGCCGTCCCGCCGGGATGCTGGACCACACAGCTGAACTGCACGGGGACCACGTCCCCGATACCGTATACCTGCGGCCCCATGCCGAAGGATGCCTCGTACTCCCAGCACTCCCCAGACGACGTTTCCCGCTCGTACCATTCCCTCAGCCCACGGATTACCTGCGCATCGTGAACCAGGCTCTTCAGCCTGTCCACCGCTTCGCCCTGCATCTCCAGCCCCCCCCTCAAGGCTTCTTCTCGATGATCCGCTCGATCCGCCCCGCCAGCCCGCAGTACCCGGTCCACCGCTCTTTGGGGACCTCCGTAGCCTCGAGGATCCACGTCCCCGATGTGTCCAGCCTCACCTCCATTATGGATTCCGGCACCCATCTCCACCCCATGCACTTCGGGCCGATGCACCAAAGCTCACCTGTACCGGGCTGGATCGGGCAGAGCATCCCCTGAGCCTCCTCAACCGTCACGCCGTTTTTGATCATGAATTTGCCTTCACCTTCACCTTCCCCTTTTCCTCCCTTTTTCCTCCCTTCCCTCCCTTCCCTCCGCGATCCTTCGAATCGCCGTCAGCGCCTCCTCGCACAGCTCGTGAGGCCACCGAAACTTCCCGCAGATAGGACAGCGGGACTGCCCGACCCCTGCCCTGAGCAACCTCTCCGCGGCCTCCGCCTCGTCGACGTAGGAGCAATGCCCCTTCGCCCTGCACACCAGCATCCTAGGCAGTATGGACGGCATACGATTTTCTCCGCTTCAGCTCCCGCATGGCCTCGTTGGCCGTCTCCCACGCGGACCGCACCCTGTCCAGCCCGTAGAAGGCATCGTCTTCCAGATCCAGCAGGACAGACGAGACGCGCAGAAGCTCCTCCGTGGCATCGGCAAGCTCGATCAGGTCTGGCACGGCATTCAGAATCTCAGCCACGTAAGCGGTGTCCCTGACGTTGTCTCCGCATCCCGTATAGGTCATCATGGTCCTGAGTTTTTCCAGCCTGTTCATTCGATCCCCTCCTCGATCCGCAAAAAGCAGGGGGACCCGCGAACGAGTCCCCCTGCGCCGTTTTCGGACTAAAAAAAACTGGAAAAAGCTATGCTTCTTCGATCAGGTCCCTGAAATACTCCTCATATTCGTCAGGGTCGAGATGCTCCTGCGCCCACTCGAACGCCTCCTGCCGGGTCAGGGGCGTGATCCCCTCGCCCCCGGTCCAGCAGTTCTGCTCGACCTGCCTCGCGTACTGCGTTTTTGCTCCACCTTCCCCGGCGAGGAACCAGTTGCCCTTCTGCGTGACGTAAAGCCCCTCTTCAATCCGCTCGAAATCCCCGGGGCCGCCGTAGCTGTACTCCCCCACCAGGGTCGCCTTCTCCGTGTTGTACATTTTCCCGTCAACGACCTTCCGCATCCTTCTTCCTCCTCCCTAGTCTCGTTGTCCCTCTCCCAGCGGGACCCTGGCTGTGCACTCCCACGAGTCCCTCCCCATCCAGTCCCAAATCTCGTCCGAGACTTCCCCGTTCCCGGACGAGGCCTCGCTCAGGGCGTTCTCGATCTCGCACCCCCCTTCCGCCCCGTGTCTCCGGCATTGCTCGCAGTTGGATTCCAGCCACCATTGATATTCTACCTCGTCGCGGAACGGCCGTACCCGCTTCCAGCCCTGCCCCGGCTCCCGCGGATCCTCCCCCAGCAGGAGCCGGAGGTAGAACACCGCCTTGCCGATGTCCCGCTCCATCGGCTCGCCATCCTTGTACCCAGCCCTCGCGACGTACTTGATCACCGTCCCCTTGACCCACCCACGGAATTCCTCCGGCGTCAGTGTCGCCCGAATGAAATCGAGGGGCTGGATCGACGACCGCGTGTAGTGCCCCGGTGCCGTGACAGGATCCGTCATCGCCCTGGATCCTCCGCCAGCCTCTTGCAGATTCCGCACATCCCGGCGGTTATCGCTTCCTCCCTCCTGCCCTCCTCGCTCCGGCGATCCCTGCCGGGCCCCCCGCAGTCAGCGCGCTCGAACACCCCCAGCCAGGCGTGCTCGTGCGGTCGGGCCTCCGGCTTCCCGCACCGTCCGCACACCCACCGCCCGTTTCGCTCCCATTCCCTCCAGAACCGTCCGGCCTTCACCTGTGCCTTCGTCAGTTGCATCAGTTGCATCTGCCGTTTCTCCCTCCTCTGATCCAGTCGGCGATCGCCCCGGCAACCACGAACAGGACGATCAGGACGATCGCCTGAGAAACCGGGAAAATCACCGTCGCCAGTCTCTCCGCCAGAATGCCGTTGAAAACCGTCACCGCACTCTCGCCTCCTAGGCAATCAGGGGGACATACCGCCCCCCCCAGCTGTGGCTTCCGAACACGAGAACCTCTTTTGCCCTCGTGGCCCCGACGTAGAACTGCCGGATGACCGAATCCCTCCGCTCCCCGTAGCTCTCCCAGTCCTGCATCCCCGCCACGGAGAGGTCCGGGAACAGGTAGACCACGTCGGCTTCGCCGCCCTTCACCGAGTGGATCGTGCCGATGGTCGTCTGGGGCTTCGCCGACAGGGCGAACGACCCCTGCCGTTCGAGGATCGCAAGCAGGTACTGCATCGTGTTCCGGTACTCCCCCGAAAGATGATCCCGGAACCAGGCAATCCGGTCATCCAGCTCCCCCCGGACGAACACCCGCTCCACGATCTCGTTTCCCGCCTCAAACACGTCGGTCAGGCTGACTGGGTCATCGGGCCGGACCTTCGCCATCTCCCGGAACCGCGCCTTGGCTCCACGGATCAACCCGGACCCCTCGACCCGGAGGCATTCGATCCACCGGGCCACGTCCCCGACCGTCCATGGCCTGCCACCGTCGGGCCACAAATCATTCTCCGGTTTCAGGAACGCCTCCAGCCTGTCGATGGACGGCCCCCGGAGCGGATTCCACCCGCCGTTCGTCTTGCGGTACGGGTTGTGGAACGGAATCCCCTCCTGCCGGAAGAATGCCTTGAACTGTTCCAGCTGGTACCCGCACGATGTCAGGATCATGATGCTCTTCCCGGCGTCGAGGTATTTCTCGGCATCCTTGAGCCACAGCTGTGGGCGGTCGAAGCCGAACTCCACGTGCCGGACCTCCCCCTCGCAGTCCCGCGGGAGGTAGGCCTTCGGTGCCCGGTGCGTGACCTTCGAGATCCACCGCTCCGCCCATGCCTGGACCGCCCGCGGGACCCGGTAGGACTGCTTCAATACCTTTTCCCGCTCCTCCGGGAGCGGGGTTTCAAGGAACGCCTCCGGGCTGGCCCCCAGAAACCGATACAGAGTCTGGTCGTCGTCTCCGACGAGGACGAAATACTCCGCCTGTTCCCCCCATTTTCGGATGAGGCTCGTCATCAGCGGGTTCAGGTCCTGCGCCTCGTCGGCGAAAATCACCGAGGGGCGGTTGGGGGCCGTCTGGAACTCCCGAAGGGCGATCTCCAGCAGGTCCGTGAAGTCCATGTACCCGCACGCCCGCTTCCAGTCCGTCCATTTCCGGTGAAACGCCTGCTCCGACGTGGAAAGACCCGGAATCAGGGCCATCTGTCCCCGGTGCAGTTCAAGCTGGGCGCGGATCCGGTCGCCGTCCGTCTGCCCCCTGTACTCGTAATCCGGCTCGTCGAGGGGCGACGTCCCCTTGACCGCCGAACCGGACAGGGCAAACATCGGGCAATAGGCGTTCCACTCGTCGAGGTGTTTCTCCGTCAGCTCCGGGCAACCGAGCGCCCGGTAGCAGATTGCATGGAGCGTCCCGACCTGGTCCCTCGGGATCGGCAGGTTGCGTCCCACAAGCTCGACCGCCGCCGCCCTTGTGAACGACGTGACCATGATCCTGTCCGATCCGTGTTCGACCGCGGCCCTCCCGATCTGCCGGGACAACCACGTCGTCTTGCCTGTGCCGGGAGGGCCGTAGACCCTCCATTCGTTCCCCTCCACGTCGCCACCTCCTGCGGACTAGCGGACCTCCGCCTTCTTCCACTCCCAAGGCGAGACCCACCGTATCCCAGTCAGCTTCCGATAGGCTTCCTTGACCCTGGCGACCCCGACCTCGCTCATCTGCGGGTCGCCGAGCGGGTCCCGATACAGCTCGGCCAGCCCCCCGGCGAGCAGTTCAACGATCTCCTCCCGTTCCCTGTCCGTCATTGTGCATCCCTCCATGCGATCAGTAGTGGCAGTCCAGAATCGTCAGCCAGCAATCCTCCGGGAGGCTGTCCAGCCACCCCCGGAACGTCGTCACCCATTCCTCCGACTGAGCGATGTGGGACCCGAACCCGAACCCGCTCGTTATGTACCTGCACCCCTCCCCGTCGATCCCCTCCACGAAACCGTGAGGGGTGAACGGCGTCCATCCGGCCAGCCGGACGAACTCGTCCTCGTCCTCGACGAAAAAGTTCCGCACGAGCGTGAACGGAGGAAGCAGCCCCCTCAGCAGCAGGTCGGCCTCCAGCGCCCTGTCGTCCAGCGCCCGCCCTTCCCGGGCCTCCACGATTTTCCGGTGGAGGAACCTGGCCTCCGCCTTCGCCTGCGCGACCATCCCCTCCCAGTCGATGTCGCACTTCCTCGCCTGATCCGCCGTACCTGGCTGGGGCTGGCGGTTCATCACCCACGGCTCCCCCCGCACCCCCTCGGCACCGGGCCTCAGCCGGAGAAACCCCGTCCACCGCCCGCCTACGACGTACCAGTCCCACACCTCGCCCTCGAACGGTTCCATGATCTCCTCGATCAGCGCGTCCGTCGGTCTCACGCTCGTGGCAACCATCACCGTGCAATGCGACATTCTTTCCCCCCCCTGATACGGCAAGGGGCGGAACCTGTATGCCCCGCCCCCCCTACTCGATGACCCCCCTTGGGATCCGCCACGCCCGGAATGACGTGACCTTCAGCTTCCCGTCCTGCTGTGCCCGCTTCGGGAAGACCCTCGGCTTGCACCCGAAGGCGTCCAGCCTCGTGCACAGCTTCTGGGGCGTCAGCCCCTCTCGGTAGGCGTTGTTCAGCCATCCCCGGAAATTGTCCGCGAAGATGTACACGTCCTCCCCGTCGATGAACGGCCTGTGCACGTCCGAAGCCATCTCCCGATCCTCGATCGGGGGCTTCTCGGCCAGGTACTGCCGAAGCTGGCCCCTCAGGATCCCCCGCTCCGTGGCCTCCTCCGTCACATCGACCTCCTCCTGCGCCTGGATCAGCAGTTTCAGGATGTCGTCCCACTGTTTCAGCTTGAACCGCGACATGACGTAGTTGCACCCGTCGATCAGGGCCTCGGCGAACGCATCCTGCGACCGCAGGGCCTTCGTCGACGGGATCGAGACGCTCTTCCCGTTCGCGAAGAACAGGCGATAGCTCGGAGGCTCCGACAGGTACCGAACGAATTTCGCGATCTCGATCCCGATCAGGTCCGACACCGTTTTCAAAGCCGTCTGGCTCTTGGCCTCCGGGTCCACCTCGGGATCCTGCGTGACCGTCAGAACCCGGTCCAGCGTCTCCGTGATCCTCCGATCGTCCGACACCCCCGGCGCGGACCTCGCCAGCGCGATCGTGTGGGCGTAATACCCCTCCCGCAGTTTCAGGTCCGCTCCGTATTTCCTCCGGTGAGCGATCAGCAGGTCCGCGATCTCCTGATCGCTCCACCCGGCCCTCGCCACGATATTCGCCAGGGCCAGGTCGTACCCCGACGGACTCTGGTCCGTCAGGTCCTTCCTCCGGTGCTCCCACGTCCTCCGGTAGCGGTCGTCGTTCTCCAGCATGGCATCGTGCTTCTCATACGGGGGCTGGGCCTCCGGGTTCAGCCGGAGCGTCCCTATCTCCGCGGCGCTCACGATCGCCACGTGCGTGTTCACGTTCCCCCACGCCTCCCCGAGGATGACCCCCGACAGGTCGTCGATGGAATACCTCCTGCCTGAATCCGCGATGATCCTCACCGGAACAGGCTCCCGCTTACGGTTCATCGTCCCGGGCAACCGCATGATCCGCGACAGGTCCATCACCGGATCGATCACCCACCCGCGCCGCTTCGCCCGGATCTGGGCGTTGGCGATCCACGCAGCGGCCAGCTCGGCCCCCTTCTGCCGTTCCGTGTCCCCGTCGAAGATCCACGGCTCGTTCAGAACCCACCACGCCTGGACCCCATGCCCCGAATGGACGAGGAACGTTGGCTCTGGACCGATCTCCTCCAGCAGTTCCATAACGTTTTCCACCGAACCGGGAAGGTTGGGTTTCCGGTGCACCGGATCCGCAACGTCCAGATCCAGCCACAGGGCTGGGATCCCCGCGATCTCCCGTGCCGGGCACCGCTGGGTCAGCCCGTAATCCCGCGGGGCCACTCCCGCCCCCACGTACATGTCCTTGTCCCCGTACACCCGCTCGACATAGCTCAGGGCCTCGGCGATCCCATCCCCCCGGAACCACATCGACAATTTCTTGGGGAGCGTCCAGATCAGGAACCGGCACCCGTCCGGGATATCCCCGTAAAGGGTCTCCAAGAACCGTTCCGCGTCTCCCCGGTTAAACTCGTCCATCCTCAGCACCTCCAGTCAGGATGAAACCGGGGGGAGGAAGGCCCCCTCCCTCCCCCCCTGTCGGAAGTGCGCCTCCTAGGCTACCGCCTCGCCCGCTTCCTTCTCGACCGTCTGCTCGACCGTCACCTGGCTGATGACCGGGGCGAACTCCCGGACGTATTTCGTGTAGGCCCCCCGGAACTCCTCGGGAACAGCCTCGATGAACCGGGGTTCGATGACGCTGTACTTCAGCCCGGCCCCGTTCTGGGCCGCCTTGAGCGCCAGCCCCACGACCGCGTGGTAGTAGCGGATCCCCTTCGACCCCAGTCTCAGGAAGAACGACTGGATGTTCCCGAGGCTCGTCGGCGGGGCGACGACCACGATAGGGACGAGGTCGTCCTGACGCATGATGAACAGAAGTTTTTTCTCCCCGCACGCCTTGCCCTTCCCCCCGCGGGGGTCTGACCCCCACTCGTTCATCTTGCATGTCGCGCACTCGTGACGCGAAGCCTCGCCGACCCCGAGGGGATCCCCGTAGCCGAACTCCCCGTTGTCGCTGGAGCAGATGGGCGGGACCCCCGGATTCGTGTCGTAGGAGGTCGCCCAGAACCCGCGGACGATCTTCTGCCCGACGATAACGCCTTGGATTTCCTTCACGCCCTCCGTCCCGTCCAGCGTCGGAACCTCCCACGTGGTGCTTCCCCCGCTGGGGACGTGCACCATGTCGAGGTCGAATGGGCGGATCCTCGCCCCGGAAAGGTTCTCCCGAAGGATCTCCCCGATCTCCTGCCCCTGCGTCACGAGGGCGAACTGCCCAGCATCGACCTTCACGATCTCGTTCTTCGCCATGATTCATTCCTCCCCTAGTTTTTTGACTCCCGCGGGCTATGCCCTGCGGGTCCGAAGCTCGTATTTCTCGCTGATTTCGATCACCCGTGCCAGATGTTCCGGCAGTCCCCTCCCAGACGACTCGATATCCCGGATCAACGAGTTGAACGTCTGCGAGTTGTAATCCTCCCGCAGGATGTCGCCCAGCCCGTCGGCCTTCAGCGCCTCGATCACATCCCCCCTCCCCGCTCCGTCCTTATATTTCGGGAACACCTGACGGCTGACGTAGGCCGTCATCCCGTTCACGCTCATGCTCTGGATCCCCGCGACCGCGAACTGCTCCCGGAGGATCGGCTCCAGCACCGCGATCTCGTCCTCGACCTTCCGAAGCGCGGCCTCCATCTCCCGCTTCACCCGGTGCAGTTCCACGAACCGTGTCAATTTCCACGTGTCCAGCCCCACCGCCTCTTCCGCGACCTGTCCTTCCATCCTTCTTCCTCCTCCCTGTCTAGGCCGCGCCCTCGGCGACGGCTTCTTCCTGCCCCCCAACGACGGACTGCGACAGGATCGCCTCGACCACGTCACGGCGGTCCCTCAATGCCCGCTCGACCTTTTCGTCGACGGTCCCCTTGGCGACCAGATGCAGGTAGGTCACCGACTCCCCCTGCCCCGGCCTGTGCACCCGGGCGAGCGACTGCTCGTAATCCCCGAGGCTGAACCCCTTCGAGTAATAGATGCAGTACCTAGCCCGAACGAGGCTGATCCCGACCCCTCCCGCCTGGATCTGGACCGCGAGGATAGGGGCTTCGCCCTTCTGCCACCGCTCCAGCTCGTTCACCCCGCCCGACAGCTCTAGACTCTTCCTCCCCAGCTCCCTCGCCACCGCGTGCACCGTGTCGAGGTCGCTCCGAAACCGGCAGAACACCACGACAGGCTCCTGCTCCGGGAGGTCCTCCAGCACGTCCTGAAGGACCTTCCGCTTTGCCCGGCTGATCTCGACCAGCGAACCGTCGTCCGTCTTCACCCACCCGCAGGCGATCTGCTGGAGCCTGAGAAGCTTCGTCAGGGCGTTTGACGCCGTGATCTCCCCGGCCTCAAGCTCTGCATAGAACTGCCTCTCGATTTTTCGATAGGTGTTCATGGCGGACGCTTCGAGCACACACTCCCGCGTGCTGTGGACCGCCGGGGGAAGATCCAGCACGTCCTTCCCGACCCGATACGCGATCGAGTAGAACAGGCGGTTGAACTCCGCCTCGTTCTTGTAGCCGATGATTTCCTTTCCACCGAACCCGCCCATGATGGCGAACCTGGACCGGAATCCAGAGAAGTAGGGCCCGAATATCGACGGGTCGAGGAACCTGTACTGCGCGAAAGCGTCCATCGGGGAATGCGGAAGGGGCGTGCCCGTCAGGGCCAGCCGTCTCGCCGAGACCTTCGCGAGAGCCTCGCAGAACTTCGAGGCCCTCGCCGTCCGGTCTGGACTCTTGATCCGGTGCGATTCGTCGCAAACCGCGTAGTCCCACGACTGCGACAGAATCAGCGGACCCAGCGGATCCCTCCACGCCGACTCGTAGTTGCAGACGAACACGAGTGGGATCCTCCCCGGAGCATCCAGATACTCCGCCATGACCTCCGCCTTTTTCGCCACACTCCAGTTCTCCGCCAGCCGGATCACCCGGAACGGGATCGCGGCGTGCTTGCGGAATTCCTCCGGCCACACGCTGACCACGGACAGCGGGCAGAGGATCATCACCCGCCGGATCCCCTCGGTGTTCTGGATGATGTCGATAGTGGTCCGGCTCTTCCCGGTGCCCATGTCCATCGCCAGCATCACCCCGCGTCCGCCAGCCCGGAACACGTCGTGCGCGAACCAGAACCCCCGTGCCTGGTGTTTCCACGCCGGGAGGTTGCAGACCGGTGGCTGGGGGACCTCCTCCTCGGTTTTCCGCCCCGAAGCCTCCCGGAGGCTGACCGCCGATTCCTCCAGCCGGAGAAAAGCCTCGTCAGCATGGATCTCGTATTCGGGAAACCCCTCAAGGGCCGACCGGATCCGCTCCGCCGACATGGGCGACATCGGATAGGTCCATGCCGTAAGTCCCCTAGCCCACACGGCACCGGGGATCCCCCGGAGGACGTCCTTGGCCTCGTAGGGGGCCTTCACGAGGATCAGCCCCTTCCGAAGGTCCGTCGCGACCCGGATCCCCCTTCTCGTTACGACCTGCACCACACGCTCACCCCCATCTCCATCAGGTGCCTCCGCACCTTTTCCGCATACCCCGGAGCCCCGCCCGAATACAGGCGGAGCGCCTCGTCCAGGTTCCCGTTCGCCTTGGCCATGTAATGCCGGAGGACGAACGCCCCGGCCTCCAGCCCCATGACAGGATCATGCAGGTCCGTGTGCTCCCGAACGATCCCCGCGTCCCGCAGGACCTTCCCCCACACGGAGAAACGAACCTGCATGAGCCCCCTCGCACGGCACCGCCTGTACGGGCTGACCGCCATCGGATCCCCGTGGGACTCCACGAGCACCACAGAGGCGACCAGCTCCGGCGGAAGAGCGTATTTCCGTGCGACGGCAACCACCAGCCCCGCAAGGACCTCTGCCCTCCGCACCCCCGACGCGACGAAGGCCCGGGCGATCCGTGCCTCCAGCCTCTCCCCCTTCCTCTCGCAGGTCTGCCGTACCGGGACGGCACGGACCGCCGGAACCGGATCCCAGCGATGCACCCCGGCCCCGACCGCTCCGAGGGAAAGGGCGATCAGGCCGCCAGCGACGGCCCGAAGGCAAGCCCGCCTGTTCCACCTGTAGCGATGCCGGATTCTCTCATCAGCCACGCCACGATCACCTCCCTCGGAAGCTCTTGGAGCACGGGGCAGACAGTCCCCGTCTCCTCGACCGCCTCCAGTCGGATCCCGTCCTTCATCCGCTCCATCGAGGCCACGCAGAAGGTCATTTCGCGCATCCTCCCACACGCTCCTGATTCGCCTCGGACCATGCCTCCAGCAGATCCCCCGGCGCATAGCCATACAGGGTCTCCAGGGTCCGAATGAACCTGAGCGGGACCAGAACCGACCTCCGCTCCCACGCGGACACGAGGGCCTTCGAGACCCCAAGCACCCCCGCGACAGCCTCCTGCGTCAAATCCAATTCCCGGCGTCGCTTACGGATCATCTCCGCAAAGCGACGCCGCGCCTGATACCGCTCGCACGTCTTTGTCATTCAGAACCACTCCCCTCCCATAAAAAAAGCCCCCGTCCGGGGGCTGATCTCGCTGGTGCTCTGCCGTTCCGTCCCGTGAAGGCCGTCACGGGGGTTCCGGAAGAGGCCGGAAGGGGGTCCGGCCTGCCCGGCAGAGCGCTTCTGTTACCCTCTTGAATCCGAATGGCCTTGAACGAGGGACCCCGTCAGGGGTCCCGGGCGGTCCTTCCCCGCCCCGACTTAGCGGCCACTCACCCGGCAACCTCGAAAACACTGTCTGCGATGGTGTCGGCGAACGCAACCATTTTCCGGGGATCGCCGAAACAGAGATTGACCGAAATCCCCTTCGTATCGATTTCAATCCAGTAGCCGTGCCCGTCCGTCCCAGGGTGCCCGTATTCCACCGCCCGGACCTTCGGGTCCGCCCCGTCGTCAACGATCAGGTTCACAACCGCCCTGCTCATCCTCTGCACCTCCACCTCTCCCTAGTCCTCGCCGGGCCAGAACTGAAGCGTGGCTTCCGCTTCCTCAAGCAACCGCATGACCCGGATATACCGCCCGTAGCAGGGCGATCCGGGATCCGACGGGTCGCACTCCATGCACTCGCACTGGCACTCCTCCGCGATGGAATCGCAGACCTGCGATTCCAGCTCGTCCGCCTTCAGCATCTCGTTCCCCCCCTGTCCTTCAGAACCGCTGGAGGTCCGCCGGGTGCTCCCCGGTTTCCTCCCCCCAGCAGAAAACCGGGGCCAGCTCCTGCCCGCTGGAGTTGTAGCTCCGCCCGCAAACCGGGCAGGTGTTCGTGAACCCGGAAAGGCCGACCGCCTCCCCGCAATGGCACCGCCCGACCCGCTCTCCCCCCAGTCTCCCGGTCGCCGGGTTGAACTCCCGGTCAGCGATGATCTCGATCATTTACGCCAGCCCCCTTTCTTGGCTCCAGCATCACCCCACTATCTCCCGCCTCCTCGATATCCAAGCGTCTCTCGTTGGCCTCCAGCAAATCCAGCCGTGGAAGGACGAGATACCTTTTCTGCACCCCATCCACGTAGAACACCCTGTAGACCTCGATCTCCCATTTCGCCTTGCCACAGCACCACGAATTAGGGAAAAGCCTGTAATACCAGTCAATATCACCGTGGAGGGTGTGCCTCTCCTCCGGCTCGAACTCCCCAGGGTCCACCGAACAAAGGAAACTGGCGACCTTCCCGGCGTTCCCATGCGCCCCAGGGGATGCGACCTCGTAGGCCTTAATAAACATGGGGAGCATGGCTGTCGGATACCCGTCAAAGTGGTGATAGAGGGTGATTTTGCTGGTGTCCATGTACGTCCCCCCCTCCACGACAACCTGAACCTGACAACGGGTGCTCATCCTGCCGCCTCCCCCAGTTTGTCGGCGGACTCGTCGTTATCCGCCCATGCCCCCAGCCGGATCAAAGATTCCACCGTCCACCGCTCGCGCTGGAGCGGAGAACGATCCCCGTCACACAGCCATTCGATGATTCGCCTGACCTGCTCCCTAGTTTCCATCCCGATTCCCCTCCCTCTCCCTCTCCCGGACCTCGATGTCCGGCGGATACCCGTCGTGCTCCACGAGATCGCGCCTGACCGATTCCTCGGTCACGACCGCCTCCCACTCCCCGCCATAAAAAAGGGCGTCCACCTGGACGCCCTCACGGAACACATCGAAGATCCTCATGTCAGGCCACCGTTTCCCGGATCATCCGGCGGTACCACCGCCGGGCGATCCGCTCGAACTCGGCTGGGTCGTCCCCGCCGTACCCAATGGTGTTCCCGTCCGGCTCGGTCAGTTGCTGGCCGAGGGTCCCGGGATGCCGATCGTCAAAGTCGGCGTACAAATAGAACGCCCCAGGGCGGGACACCGTGATCTCGCCCTTCAGTTTCCGGCTGAAAAACGTCACCGTCATCATTGCCATTCCTCCCCCATTCAGTTTTTCAGGGACAGGGGGCCTCAACCCCTGTCCCTGCCTTCCCCTCCTAAAGCATCCCGAGGATCAGGAGCCAGCTCGGCGACCCGTCCGGTCCCCGCCCATCGGGTTCCACCTCGTACCCGGTGGGAGTCTCGGCGATCCCGGCCTCCGCCCATTCCTCCAGCGTCTGGAGGCTTGGCAACGTCGTGCACCGCATCCAGTGATTCTCGGGGATCCCCCGGAACCACTCCCGCTTTTTCTCGACCCATTCCTCCAAGTCCACGCCGGGCTTCACGCGGGCGTGGACCTTCCACCCGCTCCACGGGGTCCTTCTCAGGACCGTCCCGTCAGATCGGATCGAGATCAGCCCGCCCCATTTCGGGGAAACGTACCTGGCGATCTCCTCGCCGTGCGCCTTCAGCTTTGCCATCGTTCTCCCCCCTTGAATTGAAAAGGGGGCCTCTCGAGAGGCCCCCCTGCCTATCCCTGTTAGTCCCTGTAGTAGACCCACCCGCTACAGCGGGCGTCCGGTTCCCCGTCGCCGGGGAAGACGATCCGGCATCGATACCGCCATTCCCCGCCGACCCGCTCCATCCGCCCGGTCAGCTTCAGCCGGACGGCGACATCCCGAATCACCCCGTTGCCCGTCCGAACCCGGAGCCGGAACCCAGGTTCCGCTTCGGGCTTCACGAAAAGGTCCTCGAACATCCCCCACGGGTCTGGACGGAGAGACCCGATCACCCGGGAAGTCATTTCAGGGCCTCCCGGACAATCCGCCGGACTTCCCTCATCGCCTCGGCCTTCGTGTAGAAGGTCGGGGCTTCGCGATCCACCTGATTGTGCCCCGCATCAAATCGGACCACAATCCAGCAATCTTCTCCGTCATAGGCGTAGAACGCCTCGACCGTTCCGCCGTCCGGCAACCGGACGACTTCGTCCTTCCCTCCTCGCTTCATTCCTGATCCCTCCCCCTTCGGTTTTTGGCCTTGAGCGGAAGGGGGAGGGGAACCCCCTCCCCCCGGCCGGGCTTCCCGGCCTCCTCCCTAGCGGCCCCCCTCCTCACCTCACCTAGCGCGTGCCCCCATGGGAGCACGTAGATATAGATACTGTCCGAGTCGGGGAAGTGTTTCTTCGCCATTCTGCCCGCCTCCGAGTAAAGGGTTAGCGACGGGGAAAACCAAACCTCCCCACCGCATTCAAAGACCCAGCCCCCCCTCCCCTTGGGTTCCTTCAGGAACAAAGAGTAATATTTCCTCGTGTCAATGATCTTCATCGTCTTCTTCATTTTGCCTTCCCCCTTCGTTTCGGCCTTGCCTCCGCTTGCCAGCCCTTCAGCTCCAGGCTGTTGCCCGACCTGCCCCACGTGGAGGGGCGGAGGTTTTGCAGGTCTTGGACTCGGTGGGCTCCTGCGGGCCCCTCTCTACCTACTCACCCCAGCCAGATCCAGTATCCTCGCTGGACCTGGCCATCACTTTCGGCCCGGTATCCCTGCAGGTGGCTCATCCACCTATCCCAGCTCGTGGGCCCCTGTGTTGAGCCCCCGCCTTCCCCGAACCTCCTCTTCGCTGGCCTTCCCATTCGGAAGACGCCATCACTTGGGCAATCCGGCCTCCCTAGGCGCTGATCCCCTAGGTGCGGACTGTATTTTGTTTTCAATGTGCCCTGCCTCACTGCCTCATTACACCTGCCATTATAACGACGGGGTTATACCCTGTAAATACAAAGGTTATACTTTTATAACCCAGTTACTTTAAAAGCAAACGAGTTTCGCCCCAGTTTTTTTATTTTTCGTAATTCAATGGCTGGCAATCGCGCCTCGCCAGCCTCCCGATACGATAAGTCTACACCCCCTTCCTTATAAATTTATAAGCCGTCCAGCCCGATCCCCATCAATTGACCGCTTGACCTTTTCCAGCCCCAGAGGCAAGATGAGGCTGATGGTAGGTCGGTACGAGAGAGGGATCGCGAAGGATGTCACGAGAGACACGGGGGGGGATACGATGGTGCAGGAAGAACGCCGGAAGAGGATCAAATTCGCACGCATCACGGCAGGATTGACACAGGCGGAACTCGCCAAGCGCCTCGGGGTGTCCGCCCAGACAGTCAGCAACCGGGAGACGGGACAGAACGAGATCACAGACGAGATCCTCAGGGCCACGGCGCTGGCCCTCGGGCTGGAGGAGGACGCGCTGAACGACCCGGAACCCCAGCCCCGTCAGAACTCCGGGAGTCTCGCCTCCCGGGACCTCGAATCGCTCGTCCGCGCCCTGGCCGCGAGGGACCCGGACCTCATCACGCAGTTCCGCCTGGCCTCGGCCCGGATCGAGGCTCTCGACGAGGATGACAAGGCGTTCCTCGCCGACATGTTCCGGCTGGCCCTCGGAAGGGTCACGTCCAAAGCCGCCAAGGACATCACGGACGCCCTCTAGCGGACACGCCGGAAGGCGTCTCTCCTAAAGGAGGTAGGAGATCCATGCACACCAGCAAGGCCCGCCTCAAGGCCCGCGACCTGGTCATGAGGCTCGGCCTCCACGATACACCACCCGTCAGGCTGTCCCACCTGTGCCGCCTGCTCAACGCCCGCGTCTTCGAGATGGAAAGCCGGGCGCTCGACGGCGTTTTGCTGTCGTTCCTCGACGGAGGAACCCGCAAGCGGATCATCGTGGTCAACCGCAACATCCCACGGACACGAAAACGCTACACCGTGGCCCACGAGATCGGGCACCTCATCCTGCACCACGCCCCCGTACAGTTCCTCCGCACCAACGCCCCGGTCGTCGACTCCGCACGGGAGGCCGAGGCAAATGCATTCGCCTCGGAACTGTTCATGCCGATCCAGGCTGTCCGGCGGATCGTTCCGGTCCAGCGCAACCTGCACCGCCTCGCAGAAACCTTCGCCGTCAGCACCGAGGCGATGCTCTGGCGACTCAAGGACCTGGACCTGCTGGATTTCATCCAGCCATGAGGCCCCGCTCCAAGTCCGCCGGGAACCGCGCCGTCATCTACGCCCGCGTCAGCACGAAAAAGCAGGAGAAAAAAGGGCTCTCCCTACCGGGACAGATCGAGCGGTGCCGGAAAAAGGCCGCCGAGGAAGGGTACGAGGTATCCAGGATCTTCCGCGAGGCCGAATCCGCCTCCGAGGAAGCCGAGAAACGCCCAGCGTTTCAGGACGCCATCGCCTATGCCCTCGACAAGGGCAACAGCATCGGGGCCTTCGTGGTCTACGACTCCTCCCGGTTCGCCCGCCGACGCGAGGACGCCGCCACGTACAAGGCCATCCTCAGGAGACGCGGGATCTCAATCCTCTACGTCGAACACGCCATCGACGACAGCAACGACGACGACCTGTTCATCGAGGGAATCTTCGAACTCATGGACGAACGATACTCCCGGACCCTCGGCAAACTCGCCCTCCGGGGCATGGCCGACAACGCCCGAAAGGGGTATTTCAACGGCGGTGCCCTACCCCTCGGCTACCAATGGGAGAAAATCCGGGTCGGTGACACGAAGAAATTGACCCTCAAGCCCGACCCGAAATACGCCCCCGTGGTCGAGCAGGTCTTCCGCATGGTCCTCGACGGCCACGGGTGCAAGGCCATCGCCCAGACCATGAACCGCGAGGGGATCCGCCTCCCCTCGGGTTCCGAATGGAAGTCATCCATCGTCTCGCGGCTCCTGAAAAACGTCCGCTACAAGGGATGGTCCAGATTCGTCGCCGGAGACGAAGAACTCGTCGTGGAGAACACCCATCCACCCATCGTGGACCCCCAGACCTGGGACCAGGTCCAGACCCTCCTGGCCAGCCGACGCCCCTTCGAAACCGGGCGCATCAACCCGAAAAGGACCGTCGCCTACACCGGAATCCTATTCTGCGGACAATGCAAATCCGCTCTCGTCGCCACAACCGGAACAGGAAAAAAGGGGAAGCTGTACCACTACTATTCCTGCTCTGGACGCCACAATGGCGGCGACTGCCCGGGGATCCGCCTGAACGCCACAGCCTTCGACGAGGCCCTCACCGGGTTCCTCGCCGACAGGTTCTTCGGCCCCGCGGGGATCGACCGGCTCTTCGCCAGCCTGAGGGCATTCGTGGAGGAACACAACGCCGAGACCGCACGCCAGAAGGGGGCCATCGCCGCGCAGATCGCCGAGGTCGAGACCCGGATCTCGCGGATCTACGACGCCCTCGAATCGGGGGCCGGGTTCGACCCGGACGATCTCGCTCCACGGATCGCCCAGCTACGGAAAAGCCAGCGGGAATTGAGGGAAAAGGCAGAGGGGTTGGTCACGCTCCAGATGCCGGAGGATTCGGAAGGGGCTAGAAAACGGCTGGGGGAATTCCTGAAAGGAGTCCTGCACGACTGCGGGGTTGAAACGAGGATCCGAATGCTCCGGGGAATGGGGATCCGGGTTTTCGTGTGGGAGGATCGGCTCGAAATCAAGGCGAACCCCTCACGGATCCTCTCCAGTAGCAGTGAGGCCCGTGAGGGGTTCGCAGAATCGTCTCAATGGCGTGCCAAGCCCGAACGTCAAGCGAACCCAGCATACACCGCACGATATCAATTTTCAAGCCGTGGGGGAGGGGGCCGAGGCCAGATCCGCTGGAGCACCCCCCTCCAGCACCCCGGCGGCCACACCCTAGGGGATCCCCGTGGGGGAGGGATGCGGGTTTCGGGTTTCGGCCCCTTATATATAGGCGTTTGGAAAATCCCGAAAACAAAAACCCAATTCCAAAATGCCGTCACTGTAAAGGACGGTTTGAGAGAGGGGTCCTGCGATTTAACGAACGTAACGGAATTTAGCGATTTTCAGACTCGTTAAAATGCCTGTGGATCCAGTGCTTGCAAGGGTTGAGATGGGTTGCATTTAACGATTTAGCGTTTTTTTGGAAAATCCCGAAAACAAAAACCCATTTTCCAAACGCCTATATATAAGGGGTCGAAACGGGGGGGCGGGTGATCCCCGCCCCCTTAATCCGCGATCAGGACTCCGATGCCGACCCCCACCAGCCCGGCGATCAGCCCCGTGACCACCGTTCGCCTCCGCTGTTCGGCGAGCGCACGGTTGATCTGCGAGGCCAGCGCATCGAGGCTGGCCTTGTAGGCGGCGTCCTTCTCGGCGATCAGCGCGTCCTTCTGCCGAATCTCCGACGAAAGCTCTTCGATGACCGCATCCTTCCTGGCGTGGCCCTCCTCCGACACCGCGAGGCGCTCCTCCATGGCAAGGGTCTTCTCCATCAGCCTTCGGGCATACTCGACCTCAATGAGGATCTTCGTTCTGCCATCCCGCGGGTCCACGTACGCCTTCGCCCCGTGGAGCGGCTCAATTCCCGCCTGTGTCCCTGCTGATGCTATCGCCGGACAGGACGTAAGCGTCCATGAGACGGCACAGGCCCACAGCGTCAGCGTCGCGCACCACCTGGACCTTCTGCTCGACACGCCTGCTCCCCTCCTCCCGCATCCAGCCGTTCACGGCCCCGTACTGCCTCTGGAGGTCGCCGATCCTGCCGTTGGCCTCCTCGATCCGCGATTCCAGCGCCTGCACCTGCTCCCGTGTGGACCGGATCACGGACTCGTAGTCCGGACGGAAGCACACCGCCCCGGCGAGGCAAAAGGCGACGCCAAGGATCCCCGCGAGGATCAGACCAGCGATCGCCACCGTCTTCAGGTTCATGGCATCACGGCTTCCGGTTCCTCGCGTCGAGGTGATCCTGGATCAGGGTCTCGCCGTCGGCGATCAGCTTGTGCCCCTCCTCGATCCCCTGGTCGACCATCTCCCGCCCCCGGCGCACCAGCTCCTGCCCCTGCGCGTAGGTCGATTTGGCCCCCTCGGCGTAGTCCTCCGCCGTCTCCCTCCCGGCCTCGGTGCGGGTCAGGAAGAAGAATATGGCCCCGCCGACGAACAGTGCCCCGACGACCCTCGCCCATCTCGGCATCGCCCCGTCGATGGGTGAGAAAATGGCGATCACCAGGCACACCGCCATGATCGTCAGGGCCACGAAAATCCTTCTTGAATGTTTCTCGCTGGACATCGTCCCATCCCTCCTACTCATCCCCGCGGATCTCCGCGGGCGGATTTGCCGTGCCTCCCGGCAGGAGCACGTTCCCGATCCCGAGCGACGGGGGTTGCCATCCCATCCCGTAGGCGGACACGCCGACCCCCCGCCCCGACAGGAACCCGAAGGCGTAGTCGAGGACTCGGCTAACCTCGATCCGCCCGATGGCGGCGAACGCGAAGGCCGTCGTGATGAACACGAACGCCAGCTTGTCGGCCGGTTCCCACCCGCCGAAGAACCCGGTCAGCATCCGCTCGACGAACCCAGGGGCGTTCGTCTCGTTCACCCCTGCCACCGCCGTTTCCTCCCAACGTCGACGTGGACGAACCCACGCGACGGGTAAATGCCGATCCCGCCATTGAGGAACAGGGGGACCCGTGCCGCCTGCCCAGCCAGCTCGAACGGCGTCAACCCGACGACATAGATGTCGGCCGCCATCCCCTTCGTGTGGTACGAATTCTCCACCCCGCCGACCTCGGCATTGTGTCTCGGGCATCGGTATCCGCACGTCACGACGATCGGCTTGCCGACGTACTCCCTCAGGAGTTCCAGCCCGATCAGCAGTTGCGGATTGATGACGGCCTCGCCACAGCAGGAACAGGCGAATTCCTTCCGCGAGAAGTGCCTCGTCAGGTCTCCCACGCGCTAACCCCCCCTAAACGACGCGAGGATCATCTTCCACGAGTGCCGGAGCCACTCCCACGTTACGATCCCCACGCCGGACAGTCCGAGCGGGACGAGGATACCGACGACCCTCCCCGCCCCATTGTGGTAGTCGATGAAACTCTGGTGCGCCTCCACGACCCCGTGGAGCACCGTACATTCCTCCATCCGCTTCCGGCAATTCTCCGCGATCCGCTCCTGCCCGGCCTTGGCCTCGCGGATCTCGTCCGACAACCGGTCGACCTTCTCCTCCACGTCGCTGATCCGGGACGAGATGTCCCGTTTGACCTCCCCAAGCTCGTGGAGCACCTTGTCGACGACCCACCGGACCGCCGGGGGGATTCCATCGGGAGGAAGGGCGTCCGTCGTCATACCCCGTTCACCCCGCTGTTCCACTCGGCATAGCGCCGACGCAGGTTGTCGACCAGCCTCGCATACTGCGTGGCCCGGGTGTCACGCCCCTCAGCCAGGGCCTTCGCTCCTCCAGCGCCCCCGTTGTAGTGGGCTAGGGCCATCAGTGCATTGTTGCCGTATTTCGACAGTGCCCCGCGCAGGTAAGCCGTGCCGTACCGGATGTTCAGGTCTGGGTCAAACAGGTCCTTCGGGAGCCGACACCCGAAGCCCCGCGCCGTCGGGAACATCAGTTGCATGAGGCCGTAGCTCGCCGCGATATCCTCCAGGGCCACCCCGTTTTCCTGCGAGAATTTCTGCCACACCGGGTCGCCCCGGACGTACTTTTCGAGATACGCGGGTTCACGCCGGACGACCTTCGGCCTCCCGCCGGATTCCATCTGGATCACGGCGTAGATGAGACTCTGCGGGACCGACAGGCGAACCCCCCATTTATCGACCAGCGTCCTCCACCGGATGACCTCCGGGTTCGGGGTCCAGCCCATATGCACCCCCCTTTCGTTTTTTTGTTTTTGTCACATCCACCGGAAATCGCTGTACGCCGACCTGGGGTACAGCATCCACTCCGCCAGCGTCCCCAGC
>ENA-UOYA01001245-UOYA01001245.1-activated-sludge-metagenome-genome-assembly--contig:-NODE-1245-length-28155-cov-11.384164_pt1 | contig 28155 bp, 22 predicted proteins | sample MGYA00238163_ERZ764804 | MGnify/ENA primary metagenome ERZ764804 (study PRJEB28919, sample SAMN05720223) | activated sludge metagenome | isolation source: Anaerobic digester | place: Hong Kong... | reverse complement strand
CCCATAGCAATGATGGCCAACACACTAAGAAAAAATATTTTTGTCTTCATGTCTGTACTTGTTTAATTGTAATCAAAAGACGATACCATAACCCTCACATGCCTTGCGCAGAGCCTTGAACTTGGCCATCATCAACGGATAGGTGCCATACTTCTCGGTGAAAGATTCGAGCGTGTATTTGGCTACCGCTTTTTCGTAATATTCCAAATCGCTTTTCTTATATGGAAAATATTCAGTGTCCCATGACGGGAAGAATCCGTGAGTGAGGAAATCCTCATCGGTGTATTCTTCGGTCAGGCCCATGTCCTCGTAATACATATCATAATATTTGGTACTATAACTGTAGAACGTGGCGAGAGAATCGGCAGGCATACGACCAATCTTATCTTTCACGATTCTGGCAAAAAGATCATTGAAATAACCGTCATCCTCAAATGCCGCACCTCCATCGATGCTGACCATGTAGCAGCGCGTACCGAGCAATAGTTGCGGATGAGGATATTGATCATCATAGGTATCTTTTCTGACCAGCACACGCTGACCCTTGTCATTGATAGTCCATTCAGAAGCCGAGTCTACGATCAAAAACGAGTAGGGTACCGCTTTGCCCAGATGTGGAGCAAGTTTCGAGGCTACCAGGTCGGCTGCCTTCTGCTGTTTCGCGAAGTCGGTGATATATTTATAGGTGTGGGTGTGTGACAGTCCGCTGCCCACAAGTGCGTATTCCACATCCACCAACTCTGTTTTATAAGTGGGGTTGCCATAAGCGTCGACTCCGTTCTGCACATGGCTCAACGTATCGTTGAAAAGCAGATAAGAACCCACTTTTTGCTTGAAATCCCGTTTGAGTTGAGCCAACTGGCTGTTGTCCTCAGCATTCGGATAAAACAGGTTTTCATCGGCGTTGCTCGGTGTCACGTCCTCGTCGTCTGAACAAGACGTGGCTAACGAAAGTGCCATCACTGCCATTACGACATATAATATATATTGCTTTATCATTTTCTTTTCGTTTTTTGTATTGACATTCATGTTCATCATTCACCGTCCGTATTATTTGAACTGACAGATGAGCGCAGAGGACGGCTGTTGCTACCAATGCTAGGCTGGAATTCTCGCACAGTCTTAGGTATGTTTAATGTGTAGGCATCATCGTTTTTCTCCAAACGATAAGTGTCTATTTTGTAAGGAGGATTGTACGTGTTGTGATAATAAGACATGGTGTGCTCGATGGTTTCCGAATAGGGGTATTTCTCATCTACGGTATAACGGCGCAAGTCGAACCAACGGTGACCCTCGAAGCAGAGTTCACGTTCGCGCTCCTCACGCACGAATGTTACAAGACTGCTACCGCTCAGGCTGACAGCTGTGGCATCCGCTATACGTGCAGCACGCAGTGTGGTGAGCGTCTGGCACGCTTCGGCATCATTGCCCAGATGAGCATCGGCCTCGGCAAGATTGAGATAGCCTTCAGCAGTACGTATGCTGAACACATCAGACACATCCTTATATTTGCCCCACGACGCTGCACTGTTGTCTATTTTGTGATACGTATATGTATGATTGCCCAAATCATCCTCATTAGTCAGATATGTAGCAAGTCGACTGTCGGTCTTATCGTAAAGTTTGACAAGATGACTAGATGCATAATAGACAGGCTGATATGGACCATCGTATTTACTTGTCTTCTGCGGCTCTTGGAAAAGCAGATTGCCCAGACAACTGGAGCCATTGGAATAAATCACTTCGGGATTATCTTTGTTAATAGGATAAGTAGCCGAAGTAAGGCCGATAAGCGATTGGAGCTTACCATTGGTGCTGATTGCCTTCTTGGCATATTGCTGTGCCGTTGTCCAATCCTGCATATACAAGGCTACACGACTGCGAAGAATATATACTGCCTCGATGCCTACATGATAAATGCTGGCAGGTTTGGTCACACCGTCGAGCAACTGCTCTGCCGATGTGAGGTCGGCGATAATCTGCTGATAAACGGCAGACACACTCTCACGTGTATAATCCTTGTCTTCCACCTTTTCTGTGGTTTTGATAGGAACGGCAGGCGTAGTCTCGGCAGTTGACGGTGCATAAGGTTTGGCATAGAGATTCACGAGCATCAGATAATAGGATGCACGCAGATAATAGGCTTCGCCCTTCACCGTCTGCAACAATGTTTTCTCTTTGTCGCTGCTTGTACCGATATCGTCGCTCTCTTTTATCAGAATGTTGCATTTGCTTATCTTCTGATAAGCCAGATTCCAATAATTCTCTTCATCGCTTTGCAGGGTAGCCTTGCCCTCATAATCGAGATACAGGTTCTGTTGCCACGTGAAATAGGGAAACATCATCTCTCTGATACTTACCTGCTGGGGGTCGTTGCCTGCCGTGACATTCTCGGTGAGCTCATCGCTCATGAAATGCAGCATAGCATAATTTTCATTCTTATAAGAGAAATAAGAATTGCTCAATTCAAATAAGCCCAGAGGTAGCGTGCAGTCGCCCACGAGCAGTTCATTCATGTCGTCGGCAGTCTTGGCACGGCTCAAGTCCTGTGAATATTCTTTCAGGAAGTCGCTGTTGCAGGAAGTCAATGCAATCAGCATTCCGATGAGATATAATAAATTCTTTTTCATGTTCCTGATATTTTTAGAATATGATGTTTAATCCGAATGAGAAACTTGGGCGGTCGCTCAACTGGATGGTTGAAAATCCGCCCTGTGTAGGTGTCTGGCCTTTCAGTGCAGAGTCGCATATAGTGAAGAGGTTGTAGCCTGAGAGTGTGAGTGCCACACGCTGGAATCCCCAACGTGCCAGGAGTTTCTCTTCCAAATCATAAGTGAGGCTGATGCTTTGCAGCTTCACGTAGTCGGCAGACACCACGCGAATGTTTGAATAGTCATACATATCCCAATAGTTGTCAGCTATAGTCGGGATGTCGCTGTAACTGGAAAAATCGGACCAGTGACGGCTATATTTGTAATAGGCATCTGAGTTGACATCCATGATGGCTGGAATGTTGGTATGTGTCTCGTCGCCAGGATTCTGCCAGCGTTTCAGATAATCACGACTATAGTTCTTTTCCGGATAGACGCTTGTGCCATAGGCACCGCCCGAAGCGGCACTGCCGTACATGGCGAACAGGCGGGTTTTTGCACCAAAACTGTAACCGAGCATGAAGCTGGCGTGCCAATTATGATAACGGAATGTATTGGTGAGACTGCCTTGAATATCGGCATCACGTTTGCCCGATGCTTCGAGCACAGTGGTATAAGTATCATATTTGCTCAGACCACGCAACACCGACGGGTTATCTGCATAGTCATCGAATAGCGGACCACCGTCTACAGGACTCAGCCCAAGGAACTTATAACTGTAGAATGTATTCACGCTCTGTCCTTTGACGAGTGCTGTACCATCGAGGAAATCCTGCAAATCATAGGTCTGTGCATCCGGACGTGAGTCGATGGTGTTGATAACCTTGGAGATGGATGTGGAGAGTGTCCAACGGAAGTTGGCATTGCGTATGGGCGTAAACGTAACATCGAAGCTGTAACCCTTGTTGGTCACGTCGCCACCATTGATGACATACGATGAAATACCATTCACTGACGACACCTTTTTGGTCATGAATGCGTTGTTAGTACGCTTGTAATAGGCGGAGACCTCCATTTCCAACCGATGGTCGAAGAAACTCATGTCGAGACCGAAGTTCACTGAGTGAGTCATCTCCCATTTCAGATCGGGATTTGGATATGCCTGCACCTTGGAGGTATATTCATTATAATAGGAACTCATCGGGTTCTTTTTGATGGTCATCACGGGACTCTCGGTGTCGAGCATGTTACCTTGGAAACCGTAAGAAGCCTTCGCCGTGATATGATCTATCCATTTTGCCTGGATCCAGTGACCCACATCATAGCTGCCAGAAAGAGACCAAATAGGCAAAAAGCGGTCGTTGCTGCGGTCACCGAATTTATTGCTGCCGTCCACACGTCCGTTCAGGTTCACGCGCCACAACGTTTTGTAGGCATAAGTAAACGAGGCGTAGGCAGAAAACTCGTTGGTGAGATTGTCGGAGATGGTGGGCACATTGCTCGCCAGCCATGTGGCATAACCTGTATAGACGGCAGGGTCGATGTTGCTCACGAAAGTTTCGCCACGGTCGGGATAATATCCGCGTGCCACAGTACTGAAACTCTTGTATTTGTCGGAATTGATTTCAATACCCACGGTGGCATCAATGTTGTGCATGTCGTCTGTACCGAAATATTTGTTGGCATCCACCTGGAAGCGGGCAGTATAAGAACGGTCGCGCACGGTGTTTTTGCTGAGTTCGCCACCTTGTGGCATCTCGCAGTCATACAGGTCGCTGATATTTTCGCCCAGTTCCGCATGGCGCAGTTTGGCGGCATAGTTGGTCTTGTCACCCCAGTAGCCGTCGATATCGGTATTCTGATGGGTCACGGAGAGAATGGCATTGGCGTGCAACCAATCGGTGAAGGTGAACTGCAGGTTGGCATTCACGGTGAACGAGTTGGTGACCTGTTTCTTATAACTATTTTCCAGTTCGTTCAGGATATTATAATTGTATTCACTATAACTGTTTACTTTGCGCTTGTAATAATAATAGGTGCCATCAGCGTTATAGGCAGGTATGGCGCGCGACGTGGTATAGGCGTATTGTATCGGTGACAAATCGTCCTGATAATAGTTGCGGGCGGAGTGATAACCGCTGAAAGAAAACGATGCGGTGAGCCATCTGTTGAATGTGTTGTCCAGATGCATCGAACCTGTGTAACGTTCGCTGCTGTTGGCTTTGATGACGTCGTCTTCCTTGTCATAGCCCAACGAAGCGTAATACCTGGAACTTTTGGAACCGCCGCTGAGAGACGCCGTGTGCTGGGTGCTCCAACTGTCGCGACAGAGAAGGTCGAACCAGTCGGTGTTCTGACTTTCCATTGCCCCCACTTGCGAGTTAAACTCGTCATTGGTGATTTCGTTGTTATATAGGGCCTGCAAAGCCTTTTCATACCCCACGAGCGTGGTATTGTTGTCGTAAGAATAATGTTGCTGCGCCAGTTCGCGTGAGAATTGAATGCGCTCTTTCGACGACATCACGTCCACCGAATGATCAGTGTAGCGTGGACGACGTTTGTAGGTGATGTTCATTGAGTAGTTTACTTCGGGTTTGCCCTCAAAACCGCGTTTCGTTGTCACCACAATCACACCATTGGCGGCTTTTGTTCCATAAATGGCGGTGGCAGCGGCATCTTTCAGCACATCGATGCGCTCGATATCCTGGGGGTTGATACCTGCAATTGCATTACCGATGCGGTTCACATAATCGGGGTCGTTGAGTTCTTCGGGCGATATCTCCACAGGGTCTTTCACCACGATTCCGTCTACCACCCACAGTGGTTCACGGTTTCCTATCAGCGTGGAAGTTCCGCGGATACGTATTTTCGGGGCTACACCAATCTCGGCAGAGTTGTTTGTCACGAGCAAGTCGGGCACCTTACCTTCGAGCATCTGGTCGAGTGAGCTCATGTCGGCACGTTGCAAATCCGCCATTTTCACGGATGTCACTGCAGAGGTGAGGCTACGTTTGTTGAGCACCTGATAACCCGTGACCACCACTTCATCAATGCTGCGGCTGTCTTCCTCCATGTGAATCACAACGCCACCTTGATCTGTACGGCAATTGAAATAATAATGGGCGGTCTTCATACCTATGTAATCGAAAACGAGTTTCACGCCTTTGCCACGGTCGAATTTCAAAGAGAACTTGCCATCCGCATCGGTCACCGTCGCCATTTTGTTGTTGTCGGTGGATTTCACGGTGACGTATGACATCGGTTCTCCTTCCGTGTCCACTACTTTACCTTGCAATGTGACCTTGTCCGATGCCTGTGCCACAGGCTGAAAGGTCTTAGTGACGGGCTGATATTTCAGCGTCACTATCCTCCCATTAATGGAATAAGTCACTGGCAGGCCGTCACACACTTGGCTCATTGCTTGAGCCAGATTGCTGGCATTTACCTTGCGGTTCACTTTGAGTTGGCTGATGTCTTCGTAAGAGAAGATGATTTTGCAGCCATACACTTTCTCCACTTGTTTCAACACGTTCGACAACTGCTCGTCATTGAACGTTCTCTCAAAACTCGCCCCCTGCTTTTGCGCCTGAGCTTCGCTGACGGAAGCAAACGGCAATAGCAGAATGGAGAGCAACAAGATTAATAAGCATTTCTTTCCCATTATCATATCTTATTCTTTGGTATTTCGTGATTGCAACTCGGCACTCATTTCAATACTGACGTTTACAGACAGAAAATAGGTACCCCTAAATGTTTAAAAATGAAACAAAAGTTTATTTTTTTATCACAAAAAGAAACTTTTCCTACTATTTAATTAACGAAAATAGTATTATTCTCAAGTTTCGTCTTAATGTTAGATGATCCGTTCAAAGTTTTCAATGCGTTTTCCACATTGTCATTACGGTCGTAAATGTAATGGAAATGAAGGTCGAGAACCGAAGGATTGCTGCAAACGACATTCACATTATACCAACTGCCCAACTGCTGAAGGATGTCGCGTAACGTGGCATTGTCGAAAAAGACGAGACCTTCGCGCCAACTGGTATAATCGGTCACGTCTACTTCGCTCACCTCGATGCGTTTGCCCGCAAGCCGTGCGTCCTCACCCGGACGTATCACCACCTGCTCCCGAGCACCACTCACCTGCACGCTACCGTTTACAAGCGTGACATGAGTGTCGGCAGCACTATAACTGCGGATATTGAATTCGGTACCTAGCACCTTGGTGCTGATATCGCCAGTATGGATGACAAACGGATGGGCAGCATCGTGAGTGACTTTAAAATAAGCCTCGCCACGAAGTTTCACCTCTCTGTCCACACCCGTGAAGCGTGACGGATAACTCAACCTACTATTGGCATTGAGCCACACTTGCGTGCCGTCTGCCAACGTCACCTTGAATGTTTTACCACTAGGAACAGTGATTTTTTCCGTCTCCACACGTGTGCCAATATTGCGGCACACCATCTGACGGGCTTTCACAGCCACTTCTTGCTGCGTCCCGGTACTCATCATCACATCGGCGCGTTGTTTCTGGGCCTCATAAAGCATATCAGCAGACTTGCGTCCCGACCAGAAGAAAATCATTGCGACGACGACCACAGCAGCTACTGCCGAGATGGCACTGTACAAAGCCATCTGCCGATGACGGTAATTACGGCGCGAAAAACGGTTCCACTCCGCATCCACATCTGGCATCTTGCCCATCTTGGTATTTGCAGCCTCATCACAGAGCATCATCCCGCGCAAGGCTTCACCCGCATCGGCAGTGCTGGCAAGCGCAGCCAACTCGTCGTCGCTGATGTCCGAAGAACCATCTGCGATGTCGAGCATCCGCTCCAATGTGTCATCTGTAATGTCTTTATTCTGCATAATAATTATGTATATTTATATGGTGTACGTAATTTGTCTGGCCTCAGGCTATTTCTTTTATTCACCCTTATGACGTTTCATCCGAAAAATCAGACACCGCCAGAGGCCTTTTTAACAAATTTTGTACGGAAGAATTTCAGTGCTTGCGTGATGTGCTTCTTCACTGCGCTCTCACTGATATCCAACTCCGCCGCCACTTCCCTATATTTTTTCCGATCCACATAACATGCCGTAAGCACCTGTCGGGTGCGGGGTGTAAGTTCATCCATGGCTGCCATGATCTTTTCCACACGCTCATCATGATGGTCATCGACAACCGCATCATCAGCCACCAACAGACAAAGTTGCGCATAACGGTCTCTCACAGCCTTCTTACGAAAATAGTCATAGCATGAATTTTTCACCGTGGCAAGAAGATAACCCGTCATATTGTCAGGAAGATTGGATGAATAGTGCTTCAAGACGAATTCGAAAGAGTCGCCGACAACATCCCTGCTCACCTCCTCATCGCGTACGATGCTAAGGGCGAGAAAATACGCCTTAGCGTAATTGTCCTTAAAGAACTTCTCGAAATCTCCGGCTTCTCTCAACGTTCCATGCCTTGTGTTACGATTGCAAAATTACACAAAATACAGTTAACAACAGTCATAACCGACAAAAAGTTATCAATTTTTCATGATATATTCCACATTTGAGCCATTTCCAAAGTATCGCAATAACAAATTGAACACATATATCAGATTACAAAATATCCATTTCCCATTTGGTTCTGTCGCTGAATTACAATCAAATTATCATGCGAGAGGATAAATATGAAAAATAAAAATCGATGAGTTTGCAATGCGAACTCGTCGATTTTACTACTTATTTGAAGGACTGTCGTAGGAGAATTAACCTATGATGCCTCGCTCAACTCTTTGATTTGCATGATGACTTCGAGCAATTTCTTTCTTTTCCGACGATAAAACATGAATCCGAACCAGCCACCGATGATTCCTCCCACTAACCCGCCGATGGCGCCGCCGATGGAAAAAGAAGGATTGTTATCGAAATTCCTGCCCAGCACCTCGAACAGAAACCACGCAAACCACAGGATGCCAAACGGGATGCTGAACTTGAGCCAGTTGGCTCCCAAGCGTTGCATACGGGTAATTTTTCGGCTCACATCCAACAAGTTGCCGTCTATCAGCTCTTTCGCCCTGAGGTCTTTGTGCGTGAGATAGGTGTAGATGACGGCCACGAGGAAGAACAGATCGGTGACGGCGATAAACCACCACGACATGTTCATCATAAAAGCAAACACCCACGTGCAATATGGGATGGCCAAAAGGATAATGAGGGCGAGGACAAGGGTCTGTCGGTTCAGACTGGACACTTTTTCTTTCATCGCCTTGCGGAGGAGCTGCTCATTGATGATGGTCTCCTTCTCCAACTTTCCTTTCAGCAGATTCAGCTGCGCTCTCATCTGCTCCAACTCTGCATTTTCTGTTATATTTTCCATTTTCACTTTGCTTTTTAATCGTTAGACATGTTTTTTAATCGTTCTTTTATCCGGAACAGACGGGTCGCCACATTCTGTGTGGAGATTCCCACGATGGCACCAATCTCGTCGTAGCTGATGTTCTCCAACCAGAGAAGGACGATAGCTTTGTCGAAGGGTTGCAACTGACTGATGCGGTCGTGCAGCATTTTCACCTGCAGCGTGTCCTTGTCACGGTCTTCGAAGAGGTTGACATCCATAGTCAGCGGCACGGTCTTCATCTTCTTTTTACGGTCAAGCGAGATGCACGTGTTCAGGGCGATACGATAAATCCACGTGCGCATGTCGCTGCGGCCACGAAACGAGTCGAGACCTTTCCAAAGATTGACAAGCACTTCCTGAAACAGGTCGTTCACCTCGTCGGAATCTTTCGAGAACATATAGCACACGGTATAAATCGTATTCTTGTTCTCTTTCACAATTTGCGCAAATTCTGTTTGTAGCGTTTCCATCTTGTTCTTTGAATAAATTCTGACCGTTAGACGCAAGTGTTTGGGAAAAAATTACAGGTCTAACATAAATATTTTACGAAGAAATAAAAAATGGCTAGATTATTGTACGATATAAGGCACAAGAATATGACACACAAGTTCATGACTGAATCTACATGCCTTGATAATATTCCACCACCTTATCAGCGATGCAGTCGGGCACCATACCATCTATCGGCAGGTGGGCACGCACGCGGCGGCGAATTTCGGAACTGCTGATATTGTAGAGTTCCGCATCCAGCAGATGTACATTTGTGGGCAAAGCGAGGGCGTCTATGGGCGAATCTTTTCGCGGATAGACGACAATGGAATAACGGGAAAGGATATCCTCTCCATGATACCAACGGTCGAAAGCGAGCCAGTTGTCGGCACCAATAAGTAAGGTAAAAGTACGGTCGGGATAATCGCGGCTCATAGACTGGAGCGTGTGCCACGTGTAAGAAGGTTTTGGCAGGTGATATTCGTAGTCACAAGCCACGAGACGATCATCATCGGCAAGTGCAAGGCGCGTCAACTCCAACCGCTCAACATCGTCGAGAAGGTCAGATGATGTCTGTTTGAAAGGGTTCTGCGGTGATACCACGAACCACACCTCATCAAGCGAGGCAGCCGCAAGTAACTGCCGGGCGAGTGCGATATGTCCGTTGTGAATGGGGTTGAACGAGCCGCCATAGATGCCAGTCTTAATCATCGCACGATGTTTTATGGCCTGTCTAAGAATGATTTCACAATCTGATAAGTCTCTTCTTCGGCTTTGGCAAGGTCGTCGTTGACCACCACTCGGTCGAATTTCGGTGCGAATGTCAACTCGAACGAGGCACGTGCGATGCGGTCTTCAATCACTTCTGGGGCATCAGTGCCACGGCCATTGAGACGTTTGCGCAGTTCTTCTATCGACGGCGGTTGGATGAAAACGCTCAGAGCACGGTCGCCATAGAATTTCTTGATGTTGCAACCACCCTTCACATCCACATCAAAGACAACATTCTCGCCTACTGCCAACTGTTTCTCGACCTGCGATTTCAGCGTTCCATAGAAGCGGTCTTTATAGACTTCTTCATGTTCGAGGAACTCATCATTGTCTATACGACGGCGAAATTCGTCGGGCGTAAGGAAGAAATATTCCACGCCATCCTTCTCTGTGCCGCGCGGCGCACGACTGGTACATGAAATGGAGAATGCCATCCGCATCTCCGGGTGCTGCTGCATCAACCAGTTGATGATGGTGCTCTTACCACTGCCAGAAGGAGCAGAGAAGATGAGTAACCTCCCTTTCTGCTTCTTTTTTTCTTCTCCAGCAGGCAATTCATTTATATTCTTATTCTCCATATTTATAGAGTTTCAGTTTGTTTGTAGGATTTAAACTTTGCATCCACAGCCTCCGCAATCTCCCGAGACTTCATGGTAAGCATATTCAAAGGAATACTTTCCATAGCTCCCGCATATATGTTATTAAAGCGGAAAAGGCTTTTCTTGATAAATCCAGATGTTTCCATTTTTTCTCTTTGTACGTTTTCTTTATAATGAATGCAAAGTATCATCATCTTGCCTCCTTTTCCCGAATGAAACGATTGTAATTCAAAGGAAACGACATCTGAAAAATTCACGTCCCAAAAGGTCTTTTTCAAGGGGCTATACATGCTGAGATGGTCATCATAAATCGTGAGGAAAGGGATGTGGTCCTTCAGGTCTTTCAGAAGATTAAACAACATAAGAAGACCTATACCTCCGAAAAACACTAATCCTCCCCATAGACCGAAATCACTAGCCCATGAACTTTTGGCATTTGGATGCCGCAACGCAAAGAAACAAATAACAGCAAAGGCTATGCAACCTAACACTATCAAGAGTTGCTTCCAATGGCTATAATAAATATTTATAGGTTCTGATGTGTACATTTTAACAACTTCTGTTAAAGAGGGAAAGCCGTTTTTTACATCGATGGCTTTTATCTCTATCCCTTGATTATAAAGGTCGGGGAAGTTTTTTTACAATGCGTTGAGCACTTGTTCCTTGATTTGCTCCAATTCGTCCTTCATCTTCACCACGATGTTCTGCATCTCAGCCTGATTGCTCTTAGAGCCTGTAGTGTTGATTTCGCGTCCCATCTCCTGAGCGATGAAACCGAGTTTCTTGCCCTGGCCATGACCAGTCTCCATGGTCTCACGGAAATATTTCAGATGGTTGGCAAGGCGCTGTTTCTCCTCGCTGATGTCCAGTTTCTCAATATAATAGATGAGTTCCTGCTCCATACGGTTCTTGTCGTAATCCACTTCGGGAATCGTGTTGAGACCGTCGATAATCTTTGCACGGATTTTCTCCACGCGCGATTTTTCATAAGGTTCTATGCTTGCGAGCAGTTCGGCGATATTGTCAATCTTCTCAGTAAACTTCTTTTGCAAGGCAGCACCCTCCTGCTTGCGGAAATCCACAAGATGCGTAAGCGCCTGGTTGATCGATTCACAGGCGGCAGCCCATTCTTCATCCTCCAATACTTCATTATCGGTCTTGGTGGTTACATCGGGCATGCGCATTAACGTGCAAAACCAATCTTGCGGCTCGGGTATCCCGTCTTTAACTGCAATATCCTTGAGCTGATGATAATAGGTCTCCACAAGAGCCGCATTGATGGGTGTGGCATCGGCGGCGGCATCTTTTTCTATCCAAATGGAAAAGTCCACTTTACCACGCTCCAACACTTTTGCCAACATCTGTCGTATCTCCATCTCCTTCTCACGATAGAGCGGGGCTATGCGTGTAGACAAATCAAGGGCCTTGCTATTTAATGATTTGATTTCAACATTAATTTTCTTTTCTTTGTAGGTTACGACGGCCTTACCGTAGCCTGTCATTGATTGTATCATAACAGTTTCACGTTAAATTTCTGCAAAAGTACTAAAATTGCGGGAAAAAAGAGTAAATTTGCACGTTATTTAAGAATATATTTCATTATGTCGTGCATATTGAACATTGAAACGAGCACTGATGTGTGCTCTGTAGCAGTTAGTAACGAGGGCGAGTGCATCTTCAACAAGGAAGACCACAGCGGTCCCAACCATGCAGTGAAGCTGGGTATATACGTGGACGAGGCGCTCTCGTTCATCGATAATCATGCCATTCCGCTCGATGCCGTAGCAGTGAGTTGCGGTCCGGGTTCATATACGGGACTGCGTATCGGTGTATCCATGGCGAAGGGTATCTGCTATGGACGTAGTGTTAAACTTATTGCCGTACCTACGCTGGAACTGATGTGCGTGCCTGTGTTGCTCAAAGAACTGGTCGAAGAAGACAATGCTTTACTCTGTCCGATGCTCGACGCGCGCCGCATGGAAGTGTATGCCCAGGTCTTCGACCGTGCTCTGAAAGAAATCCGCCCTATCCATGCTGATGTGGTGGATGCAGAAACCTACAAAGACATTCTGGCCGAAGGACCTGTATATTTCTTTGGAAACGGTGCTGAAAAATGTATGGAGGCTATCGGCAACGATCATGCCAAACTGATCAAAGACATCGAGCCATTGGCGAAAAATATGTTTCCGCTGGCAGAAAAACGTATGGCAGAAGGCAAATTCGAGGATGTGGCATACTTTGTACCGTTCTATCTGAAAGATTTCGTTGCAAAAATGCCCAAGAAACTGTTGTAAAAATGAATAATATGAATATTGAAGGATTAGACTACAATACCAAGCGCGAGAAGCTGGTGCTTCCGGAATATGGTCGCGAGATACAGAACATGGTGGATTACGCAGTCGCTTTACCCGACAAGGCAGAGAGACAAAAGTGTGCGGAAACCATCATCGAAATCATGGAAAGAATGTTTCCGCAAAACCATGACAATGCCGATTACATCCAAAAACTTTGGGACCATCTCGCCATCATGAGCGATTTCAAACTGGATATCGATTATCCATTCGATGTGGCACAGGCCAAACAAATCACCGCAAAACCGGATCCATTGGAATATCCGATGTCGAACATCCCCGTAAGGCATTACGGAAAGATGATGTTCGAAATCTTCGACAAACTGAAGACAATGGAACCGGGCGACGAGCGCGATGAGTTGGTACGTGTCACAGCCAACCAGATGAAACGCAACCTTGCGCTATGGAGCCATGGATCAAGCGACGATGAGAAAGTGGCGTCCGACCTGGCACGCTACACCGACGGCAAGATACAACTTGATTTGAGCGACTTCCAGTTTGAGAAAATCAACGACAAGGAAGTGACGACCAAAACACGCAAAAAGAAATAATCACAGCCTATGGAATCTTTCATCATCGAAGGCGGGCACCCGCTTCACGGTACCATCACTCCACAAGGGGCAAAGAACGAGGCTCTGGAGGTAATTTGCGCTTCTCTGCTGACCAGAGATGAAGTGAGAATCAAGAATGTTCCTGACATCCTCGATGTGAACAATCTCATCAAACTGTTGAAAGATATCGGCGTGGAAGTGACACAAAATTCACGCAACGACTATACATTCAAGGCCGACGAACTGAATTTGGACTACCTGCAAAGCGACGAATTCGTGAAGAAATGTTCATCGCTGCGTGGCAGTGTGCTGATGATCGGTCCGCTATTGGGACGATTCGGCAAAGCCACAGTGGCACAACCGGGCGGCGACAAAATCGGTCGGCGCCGACTGGACACTCACTTCCTGGGATTCAAATATCTTGGGGCGAAGTTCGTGCATGTTGATGGTCGCAATGTTTATGAAATCCAAGCCCACAAGCTGAAAGGTTGTTACATGCTTCTCGACGAGGCTTCGGTCACGGGTACAGCCAACATCATCATGGCAGCCGTGCTTGCCAAAGGCACGACCACCATCTATAACGCCGCTTGTGAACCGTATATCCAACAGCTATGCCACCTGCTCAACAGCATGGGGGCAAACATCAGCGGTATCGCCAGTAACCTGATTACCATCGTGGGTGTGACGGAACTGCACGGTGCCAAGCACAAGATTCTGCCCGACATGATTGAAGTGGGTTCGTTTATCGGCATGGCAGCCATGGTGGGCAACGGCGTGCGCATCAAGAATGTATCACTGAAGAATCTCGGTCTCATACCCGATGCATTCCGTCGATTGGGCGTGAAGATTACAGCAGAGGATGATGACCTCATCATTCCCCACATGAATCATTATCAGATAGATTCGTTTCTAGACGGTTCTATCATGACGATATCCGACGCCCCGTGGCCAGGGCTGACACCAGACTTGCTTTCAGTATTGCTGGTTGTCGCCACACAGTCGCGCGGCAGCGTACTGTTCCACCAAAAGATGTTCGAAAGTCGTCTGTTCTTCGTGGATAAACTCATCGACATGGGTGCCCAGATTATTCTCTGCGACCCCCATCGTGCCGTGGTGATAGGTCACGACCACAAGATTACACTGCGTGCAGGTCGAATGACAAGTCCTGATATCCGTGCGGGTATCGCCTTGCTCATCGCCGCCATGAGTGCCAACGGCACCAGCCGCATCGACAACATTGCACAGATAGACCGTGGTTATGAGGACATCGAAGACCGCCTGAACAAATTGGGGGCATGTATCAAACGTGTTGAAAGCTGATGATCAAGCAAGAGGACGTATTCAAAATAGGCAGGCTGGGAAAGCCTCACGGAGTGAACGGCGAAGTGTCGTTCATGTTCGATGATGATATCTTCGACCGTGCAGATTCTGATTATCTCATCCTGGAAATAGACGGAATACTGGTGCCTTTCTATTATGAGGAATACCGATTCCATGGCAATGAGACCGCGCTTGTGAAATTCTGTGACATCGACACGCAGGACCAAGCACGCGAACTTACTGGTTGCGATGTCTATTTCCCGCGCCATCTGTCGCCAAACAATGAGGAAGACGTCTCTTGGACCGAAATCATCGGATTCCGTCTCATCGATTTCAATAATAATAAGGTGGTGGGAACCATCGATTCTGTGGACGATTCTACCGCCAATATCCTTTTCGAAGTAACAACCGAAGAAGGACGCGAGGTGTTGATTCCCGCTAGCGAAGACCTCATCAAAGACGTAGACACCGATAAAAAAGAAATTAAAATAGATTTGCCGGAAGGCTTATTGGACTTGGACTAAATGGCAGTGCCAATCCGATAAAATCATTTTGAAGATAATGAAAAAACAGATATGTATCCTTGGCAGCACCGGTAGCATCGGCACTCAGGCACTTGACGTCATCAGTCAGCACAGCGAACTGTACGAGGCTTATTGCCTCACGGCGAACAACCGTGTGAAGGAACTGGCAGCACAGGCGCGCAAATATCATCCTGCCGCCGTGGTGATTGCCAACGAAGAACGGTATGACGAACTGAAAGACCTGCTCGCCGACCAGCCCGACATCAAGGTCTATGCAGGCAAAGAAGCTCTCGACCAGATTGTGGAGGCCGACCCCATCGACATGGTGCTCACGGCAATGGTAGGTTTCGCGGGACTCTCCCCCACCATCCACGCCATCAAGGCGCACAAGAAGATCTGTCTTGCCAACAAGGAAACGCTCGTGGTGGCAGGTGAACTCATCTGCCAACTGGCTCAACAATATCATGCTCCCATCCTGCCCGTAGACAGTGAGCACTCGGCAATATTCCAAAGCATCGTGGGCGAAGACGATAATCCAATCGAAAAGATATTGCTCACGGCGAGCGGAGGCCCGTTCCGTCTGTTCTCTCATGAGCAGATTGAAAAGGTGACAGTCGCCGACGCGCTGAAACATCCCACATGGGAGATGGGCGCAAAAATCACCATCGACTCAGCATCAATGATGAACAAGGGGTTCGAGGTGATGGAAGCGAAATGGCTCTTCGGCGTAGATGCCGACAAGATACAGGTGCTGGTGCATCCGCAGAGCATCGTGCATAGCGCCGTGCAGTTCCACGACGGAGCAGTGAAGGCACAACTCGGCGTGCCCGATATGCGTCTGCCAATACAGTATGCGTTCACGTTCCCTAAACGGTTGCCGCTCAATGGTGAACGTCTCGACCTGTTCAAGCATCCACTGGAGTTCTTCGAACCCGACCTGAAAAAGTTCCGTTGTCTGGCTCTAGCCTTCGAGGCTATCAAGCGCGGAGGCAACATGCCGTGCATCGTGAACGCCGCCAACGAGATTGTGAATGAAGGATTCCGCCACGGCAAGTGCTCGTTCCTGGGCATGGCAGACATCATCGAACAGACAATGGACAAAGCGACTTTCGACGCCAAGCCCACTTATGAAACGTACGTGCAGACGGATGCCGAAGCAAGAGCAATTGCACAAGAAATCATGAACAAGTAATTATTAACGACGGCACAACGGTTTCATATCCCGACACGCCGATAGCAAAAACAATAAATAATAAATGGAAGTATTTTTGATAAGGTTGTTACAGTTCATGCTGGCAATCTCGATTTTGGTGTTACTCCATGAAGGAGGACACTTCTTCTTTTCCAAACTCTTCGGTATTCGCGTAGAGAAATTCTATCTTTTCTTTGATCCATGGTTCCATCTCTTCGAGTTCAAGCCCAAGAAGAGCGACACCACTTACGGTGTGGGATGGCTGCCACTGGGCGGATACTGCAAGATTGCGGGCATGATAGACGAAAGTTTCGACACCGAACAGATGGCTAAGCCAGCCGAACCGTGGGAATTCCGCAGCAAACCGGCATGGCAGCGACTGCTCGTCATGGTGGGCGGTGTGCTCGTGAATTTCCTGCTCGCCCTGTTCATCTATTCGATGGTACTCTTCTATTGGGGCGATTCTTACATCGCCACAAAAGATATGAGCATGGGTATGAAATTCAACAGCGACGCAAAAGCACTGGGTTTCCAGGACCACGATATCCTTTTGGGCACTGATTTAGGAACTTTCAAGGAATTTGATGTCGACTTGTTCCGTGAACTCTCCAAAGCTCACCGCGCCGATATCATCCGTCATGGCAAGAAGATGAGCATCGCCCTGCCTGGTGAAATCAATCTGCTCAGCATGTTGAAAACCACTCCAAACTTCACTCGTCCGTTTGTTCCTGCCGATGTGGACAGCGTCATGGCTGATGGTCCTGCGGCACAACTCGGAATAAAAAAGGGTGACAAGATACTTGCCATCAATGGAAAGGGCATCGACTCGTGGAACGAATTCAGTGACCAACTGAGTCGTTTGAACGACATGATGGCTTCTGCCAAGACACCACAAGACAGTCTCAAAGTGCGTTCCACAACTGTTGTCTTCGCACATAAGGGCGCAGCCAAGGCAGATACAGCCAAAGTGGTGTTGACGTCCGACCTGAAACTGGGCGTCGGTATGTCTTCCATTTTCAGTTATTACAAACCCACCCAGATTAATTACAGCCTTATCAAGAGCTTCCCTGCCGGCATCAAATACGGTTGGGATGTCCTCGCTGGCTATGTGGGTGACATGAAATACGTGTTCACTTCAGAAGGGGCGAAGAGCCTCGGAGGGTTTGGTGCCATCGGAAGTCTGTTCCCGCCCGTTTGGGACTGGCACATGTTCTGGCTGATGACGGCATTCCTGAGCATCATCCTCGCATTCATGAACATCTTGCCTATCCCCGCACTTGATGGCGGACACGTGTTGTTCCTGCTCTACGAGATGATCACCCGGCGCAAACCGAGCGAGAAATTCATGATTCGGGCAGAATATGTGGGCATCTCCATCCTAATCCTGCTGATGGTGGTCGCCAATCTGAACGATATCCTGCGCTGGTTGGGATACATGTAAAAAAGAACAGAAATACATCTGAAAATGATATCAAAAAGATTGTATCAATGCACAAACAAACATTGATACAATCTTTTTTTGTAACTGCATAATTCATTCATGTCATATTTAAATCAACATTTTGTGATAAAGTTTTAAACTGAAAGCAAACGAGTGCGTTTTTCTTTCAATCTGTTTAATAATCACAAAAATAGCATCCTTTTTGTTACTGTTTTGATAATTAATCTAAAATTGAGTAATTTTCCTATCGTTTTACTGTATCAAAATGAAAGTATTTTTGTAATTTTGCAAACGATTTGATAGGAAAATTAAAGAATTTATTAATTAATTGCAAACTATAATGGGAAATGGATTGTATAATGCCGACTACGAGCACGATGCGTGCGGTGTCGGTATGGTGGTTAACATCCACGGTAACAAGAGCCATGATCTGGTCGACAATGCATTGAAAGTGCTCGAAAACATGCGCCATCGCGGTGCAGAGGGCGCTGACAATAAGACTGGCGACGGTGCTGGTATCTTGCTTCAAATTCCTCATGAATTTATTCTTCTTCAGGGTATCCCTGTGCCAGAGAAAGGAAAATACGGCACGGGACTGGTCTTTTTGCCAAAAGATGAAAAGAAACAACAGGCGATTCTCTCCATCATGATTGAGGAGATTGAGCGCGAAGGTCTTTCACTGATGCATCTGCGTACTGTTCCGACGAATCCTGATTGCCTCGGCGTTTCCGCTTTGGAGACGGAGCCGACCATCAAACAGGTGTTCATCACAGGCGTGACGGATGACAAAGTGGACATGTTCGAACGCACCTTATATATAATAAGGAAGAAAATCGAGAAGCGCGTCAACGACAAAGACTTCTATATCTGCTCGCTTTCAAGCAAGAACATCGTCTACAAGGGTATGCTCTCCAGCCTTCAGCTGCGCCAGTATTTCCCCGACCTGACCAATAATTATTTCACCAGCGGTCTGGCATTGGTTCACAGTCGTTTCTCTACCAACACGTTCCCGACATGGAGTCTGGCACAACCGTTCCGCCTGCTCTGCCACAACGGGGAAATCAATACCATCCGTGGTAACCGCGGTTGGATGAAAGCCCGCGAAAGTGTACTCTCCAGCGAGGTTCTGGGCGACATCCGCAAGATTTCGCCTATCGTGCAGCCCAACATGAGCGACTCAGCCAGTCTCGACAATGTGTTCGAGTTCTTCGTGATGAGCGGTCTGTCTTTGCCTCATGCCATGGCGGTGATGATACCAGAAAGTTTCAACGACAAGAATCCTATTTCTGAGGATCTGAAGGCGTTTTATGAATATCATTCCATCCTGATGGAACCTTGGGACGGCCCTGCCGCTCTGCTCTTCAGCGATGGTCGCTATGCCGGTGGTATGCTCGACCGTAACGGTCTGCGCCCTGCACGCTACACCATCACCAAAAACGACATGATGGTCGTTGCCAGTGAAGTGGGTGTGATGGATTTCGACCCGACGGAAATCGCCGAGAAGGGACGTCTGCAACCGGGTAAGATTCTGCTGATTGATACGAAGGAAGGCAAAATCTACTACGACGGAGAAATCAAGGAACGCCTGGCTACAGCGCATCCATATCGTCAGTGGCTGAGTACCAACCGTATACAGCTTGAAAAACTGCGCAGCGGCCGTAAGGTGGAAAACAGCGTAGACAATCTGGTTCGCCACGAAATGATGTTCGGTTTCGGTGAAGAGGATGTCGACGGAACCATCGTTCCGATGTGTACCAAAGGTCAGGAGCCTACGGCTTCCATGGGTAACGATACCCCACTCGCCGTGCTGAGCAACCGTCCACAGACATTCTTCAACTATTTCCGCCAGCAGTTTGCACAGGTCACCAACCCTGCCATCGACTCCATACGCGAGAACCTCGTGATGTCGCTCATCGAATATGTAGGTCGTGTGGGCACGGGCATTCTGAATCCAGATGAGACAAACTGCAAGATGGTACGTCTGCCCCATCCTATCCTGACCAATACGCAACTCGACATACTATGTAACATCCGCTATAAAGGTTTCAACACTGTGAAACTGCCGATGATATTCAAGTGTGCCAAAGGCGAAGAAGGACTTCGCGAAGCACTCGACGACCTTTGCAAGAAAGCCGAAAAGAGTGTTGACGACGGTTACAACTATATCATATTGAGCGACCGTGACATCGATGCCGACCATGCCGCCATCCCGTCACTGCTCGCCGTGAGTGCCGTTCACCACTATCTCATCAGCGTGGGCAAGCGTGTGCAGACCGCCCTCATCGTGGAAAGCGGTGAAATCCGTGAGGTGATGCACGCTGCATTGCTGCTCGGTTACGGTGCATCAGCCCTCTGCCCTTACCTCACTTACGCCGTTCTCGACGACCTCGTGAAGAAAGGTAAGATTCAGGAGAACTACGCAACGGCAGAAGACAACTATATCAAAGCCGTGAAGAAGGGCCTGTTCAAGATTATGGCAAAGATGGGTATCTCCACCATCCGCTCTTATCGCGGTGCCAAAATCTTCGAGAGCATCGGATTGTCCGAAGGTTTGCTCAAGGCATACTTCGGCACAGAGGTGAGCACCATCGGCGGTATCGGACTCGAAACCATCGCCCGCGATGCCATCAACCTGCACAATCTGGCGTTCGCAAAGAATACAAATGTGGATTTCCTGCCCAACTTGGGACAGTTCCACTACCGCAAAGACGGTATCGAACACGCCTGGAATCCTGAGACGATTGCCACACTGCAACTCGCCACACGTACTGGGAAATACGATACTTTCAAGAAATACACCAGTCTGGTAGGCCAGAAAGAGGAACCGATATTCATCCGCGACTTCTTCGATTTCAAGAGAAATCCTATCGATATCGACAAGGTTGAACCGGTGGAGCAAATCGTTAAGCACTTCGTCACGGGTGCCATGAGTTTCGGAGCTCTGTCTAAAGAGGCTCACGAGGCAATGGCGCTGGCCATGAACAAGTTGGGCGCACGCTCCAACACGGGTGAAGGCGGCGAAGACAACGAACGATTCCACGAGACTGTGGACGGAATTTCACTGTCGAGCAAGACCAAACAGGTGGCGAGCGGACGTTTCGGTGTGACAACCGAATATCTGGTCAACGCCGAAGAAATACAAATCAAGGTGGCTCAGGGTGCAAAACCTGGCGAGGGAGGTCAGCTTCCTGGTTTCAAAGTGAATGAAATCATCGCCAAGACCCGCCACTCCATTCCGGGCATCTCACTGATTTCACCGCCGCCTCACCACGACATCTACTCCATCGAAGACTTGGCTCAGCTCATCTTCGACCTGAAGAACGTGAACCCGAAGGCTGCCATCAGCGTGAAACTCGTTGCAGAAAGCGGCGTGGGAACCATCGCTGCCGGTGTGGCAAAGGCTAAGGCCGACCTCATCGTCATCTCTGGTGCCGAGGGTGGAACAGGTGCTTCGCCTGCATCCAGTATGCGATTTGCAGGTATCTCTCCTGAAATCGGAATTTCGGAGACACAACAGACGCTTGTCAAGAACGGTCTGCGCGGGCAGGTCCGCCTGCAGGTGGACGGTCAGCTGAAGAGCGGTCGCGACATCATCCTCATGGCTTTGCTCGGTGCAGAGGAGTTCGGTTTCGGTACATCTGCACTGATTGTGCTCGGATGTGTGATGATGCGCAAATGCAGTCTGAACACTTGCCCTATGGGTGTCGCCACTCAAGACCCCGCCCTGCGCGCTCACTTCCGTGGACGTTACGAATATCTGGTCAACTTCTTCACGTTCCTCGCACAGGAAGTTCGTGAATATCTGGCAGAGATGGGCTTCACCAGTCTGAACGACATCGTGGGCCATACAGAACTCATCGTACCGAAGAAGACCGCAGCAGGCAGCAAGGAGAGCATGCTCGACTTCCACCGTCTGCTCAACAAGGAAAAGAGTGATACGTCACTTTATCATACCAAACAGCAGATTCACGACCTCTCGAATGTGCTCGACCAGCAGATTATCCGCGGCGCACAGAATGCGATCGTGAAACAAGAGGAAGTAAGCCTCGACTTCGCCATCAAGAATACCGACCGTGCAGCCGGAACAATGCTGAGCGGACTGATTGCCGAGAAATACGGAGAAGCCGGTCTGCCCGACAAGACCATCAACGTCAAGTTCAAAGGTTCTGCCGGTCAGAGTTTCGGAGCATTCCTTGTCAAAGGTGTAGACTTCAAACTCGAAGGCGAAGCCAATGACTATTTCGCCAAGGGATTGAGCGGCGGACGTATCTCTATACTGCCTCCTATCCGTTCCAACTTCGCTGCCGAAGACAACATCATCGCTGGCAATACCGGTCTCTACGGTGCCACAAGCGGAGAACTCTATATCAACGGCAAGGTGGGTGAGCGCTTCGGAGTGCGCAACTCTGGTGCCATCGCCGTGCTCGAAGGTGCAGGCGACCACTGCTGCGAATATATGACAGGAGGCCGCGTGGTCGTTCTCGGTGAGACGGGCCGCAACTTCGCAGCTGGTATGAGCGGCGGTGTGGCTTACGTCTGGGACAAGAACCACAACTTCGACTACTTCTGCAACATGGATATGGTGGAAATCAATCTCGTGGAGGAAAGCAACTACCGCAAGGAGCTGCACGAACTCATCCGCCAGCATTATCTCTATACGGGTTCCAAACTTGCCCGCACCATGCTCGACGACTGGAATCACTACATCGAAGATTTCATCCAGGTAGTGCCAATCGAATACAAGCGCGTGCTGCAAGAGGAACAGGTGAAGAAACTGCAACAAAAAATCGCAGACATGCAGAGAGATTATTAATTGAGAATTAAGAATTGTGAATTGTGAATTATGATTACCTTTTTCATTAACAACGTAAGGGCTAAGGGAGTTCTTCAATTCCAATTCACAACTCGAAAACTCAATTATAAATCATAAAATCATTATAAATTGTCAACTCTCAATTATAAATTAAAAAATGGGAAATCCTAAATCATTTTTGACAATACGCCGCAAGGACGCGGGTTACCGTCCGCTACACGACCGCATTCACGACTTCGGCGAAGTGGAGCAAACATTGAATAACAACGACCGACAGCTGCAGGCTTCGCGCTGCATGGACTGCGGCGTACCTTTCTGCCACTGGGCTTGTCCGTTGGGCAACAAGCCGCCCGAGTGGAACGACGCTCTCTACAAGGGCGACTGGGAACTAGCTTACCGCCTGCTTAACTCTACCAATGATTTTCCTGAGTTCACTGGCCGCATCTGTCCTGCTCTCTGCGAGAAAGCCTGCATCCTGAACCTGATGGAACATGAGCCTACCACCAACCGTGAAGACGAGGCTGCCATCACAGAACACGCTTTCGAGGAGAACTATGTACGTGTGGAGATTCCTGAACGCAACGGCAAGAAAGTTGCCGTCATCGGTGCAGGACCTGCCGGAATGGTGGCTGCCAACCAACTGAACCACAAAGGTTACAAGGTGACAGTCTTCGATGCACGCGAGAATGCAGGCGGACTGTTGCGCTACGGCATACCAAACTTCAAACTGAACAAAACCGTCATTGACCGTCGTCTTGACATTTTGGAACAGGAAGGCATCGAATTCAAGTACAACCAGCATATCGACGAGGCAAAACTGCCCGCAGGCTTTGACGCTTATGTCATCGCCACTGGCACGCCGACAGCACGCGACCTGAAGATTCCAGGACGCGAATTGCAAGGTGTCTACCTCGCTCTCGAACTGCTCTCACAACAGAATCGTATCCTTGCCGGCATCGAATTCAAGAAAGATGAAATGGTCAACGCCAAAGGCAAAGACGTGCTTGTCATCGGTGGTGGTGACACGGGTAGCGACTGTATCGGTACCGCTCACCGCCAGGGTTGCAAGAGCGTCACCCAGATTGAGATTATGCCGAAACCTCCGGTTGGTCCAGAAGACCCAGCAAATCCTTGGCCAAACTGGCCTCGCACGCTGAAGACCACTTCTAGCCATGAGGAAGGTTGCACCCGCCGTTGGAACATCAACTCGCTGGAGTTTCTTGGCAAAGACGGCAAACTCACAGGCGTTAAGGTTCAGGAGATTACATGGAAGCCCAATCCAGAGGGTGGCCGCCCGTTGATGGAACCGATAGGCAAGCCCGAAGTCATCAAGGCCGAAATGGTGTTGCTAGCAATGGGATTTCTGAAACCCGAACACGCAAAATTTGCCGACAACGTATTTGTTGCCGGAGATGCCGCAAGCGGAGCGAGCCTCGTGGTTCGTGCCATGGCGAGCGGACAAAAGATAGCTGCCGAAGTAGATAAATTCTTAAGTTAGGGTTAACGTTTGTTGCCCTGTATTTGTCCTATCAAATATGGCAGATTGGCGGATCCTCAGTGGAGGATTCGCCTTTTTTGTTTTACCTTACTGATGGTCTTTGTGTCTTCATTGATAACTAATGAGAGTCCGAAATATGTCGCCAACCATGTAAAAACACATTACTTTGCATTTTTCACTAGAGTGATTTACATTTTTCACTCTAGTGATAAACGTGAATCACTCTAGTGAAAAATACCCAGTAGGCCTATTTCATCCACTTATTAGACTTAAATTATTAACTCATAACAAGTTCAACCAATGGCTTGAACACAAAGAACATATTGCGAAAGACATCTTGATATTCTGCTTGAGATATGCAAACTAATGCTAAAATCACACACTAACTAATTAATTTTCTCTAATAACTAAATGTTTTAGTTATACATATATGATTATTTAGTTATATTTGCATCGATATTTGACGTTGCATTGATTTTAAAGAAATAATAGATAATGAAAAAGCTTACAAATAAGGAAAAAGAGATCATGGACTTGTACTGGAACTGCGGTCCGATGTTCGTGCGTGAACTGCAGGAACATTACGAGGAACCTCGCCCCCACTTCAATACATTATCCACGCTGGTGAGAATTCTGGAAAAGAACGGATTTCTCGACCATAAGCAATATGGCAACACTTACCAGTATTTTCCTATCATCACCGAAAAGGAATATGGCAAGAGCAGCATAGCGGGAGTAATCAAAAATTATTTCAATGACTCTTACATGAGTGCCGTATCCGCCTTCGTCAAAGAGGAAAAGATATCGGTGGATGAATTAAAAGAACTTATCGACAAAATAGAAAAAGGAAAAGAATGATTGAGTTTCTGATTTACAATGCCAAGGTGGCGGTGCTGATAGCCGTATTTTACATGTTCTATCGCCTGCTTCTCGCCCATGAGACATTCCACAGGGTAAACAGAATCGTGCTGCTTTCTACCGCCGCACTGTCGTTTATCCTGCCACTCTGCATTATCACAACCCATCACACCGTCATCGTACAGATGGCAGCCCCGACAACATCCGCGGCAACAGCGGCAGTGGCTGCGATTCAGGAAACCCCGCTGTGGCAGACGCTCATCATCACGATATTCTTCATCGGGATGATTCTCACGATTGGCAACACGATACTGTCCATCGTCAAGGTATGCCGACTGATTGCGAAATGCGAGAAACACAAGCAGGAAGACGGAATCACCATCGCTGTTTGCGACAAAGAGAATATAGCTCCATTCAGTTTCCTTCATTATATCGTACTCAACCGAAAAGACTTCACAGAACAAGATGCCGCCATTCTGGCGCACGAGCGGGCGCATGTCCGACTGCACCACTCGGCAGACGTTCTCACCACCGATATCATCACGGCCTTGCAATGGTTCAACCCCGCAATATGGATGTTGCGCGCCGACTTGCGCGCCATCCACGAATACGAGGCTGATGCGGCTGTGCTTTCTCAGAATATCAATGCACGTCAATATCAATATTTATTAATCAAAAAAGCTGCAGGTTCTGGCGGGTACTCCATTGCCAACAGTTTCAATCACAGTACCCTAAAAAACCGAATAACTATGATGTTATGTAGAAAATCAGCGAACACACGTATGTTGAAACTGTTGTTCGCCCTGCCAATTATTGGCGTGACCGTTGCTTTGAACGCAAAAACAGTGAACGACTATCAATTTGCCGGAACGCAAAAGACCGAGCAAAAAGCCGTGGAAGAGAACAAATCAGACATGAAGGCAGTGAATGTGACACAACAAATGCCATCTGTGACTGCTGACGTGAAAGACGAAGCGAACACGGAAAATGTCGCTCAAAAGAAGAAAATCAAAGTGGAAGGAACTGTGGTAGACGAAAAAGGTGAGCCCATTGTGGGCGCCATCGTCATGGGACAGGACAAGAAACACGGGACGGTGACCGATGACAAGGGCAATTTCATCATCGCCGAAGCCGAAGAAAGTTCACCGTTGCAGGTGCAATACGTGGATTATAGAACGGAAGTGGTGGCTGCCAGCCCGAACATGAAAGTCGTATTAAAGAACGACGGTTCTGCTGTAAAGAAAGAGTCCAAGTTGGAAGATGTTGACATTTTCATCAATGACGTAAAAGCGAGCAAAGCCGAAATGGACAAACTGAATCCTAATGACATCGAATCCATCACGGTGAACAAAAAACAAGATAATGGTGCGAAAAAGTCTATCCGCATTTTCACCAAGAAGAAATAGTATAATTTGAAGAATTAAAATAAAGTCACTATGCCTGCGGATGTAAGCATAGTGACTTTATTTTTTCTATCTGAATATTGGTAATCAAAGAATTATTTCATTTGGAAATATATTTGTTGAATGCCCCCAAATAGGCATCCGTGACATGGATTACCTCCTCGCCGATGTAGATGCAGTTGTTGCGGTCTACGGAACGTATTTTGTCGAGAGCCACGACATACGAACGATGCACGCGCATGAACTTATCGGCAGGCAGCATGTCCTCCACCGCTTTCATGGTGAGGTGGGTGATCATCGGCCGCCGTTCATCGGTAAGATAAAACATGACATAGTCTTTCATCCCAGACACGTAGACGATGCGGTCGAGTCTCACCTGCCGCAGTTCACCGTCTACACGGATGAATATGGTAGCGCGCTCAGAAGGCACGGGGGGCGTAACAGCGGCAGCTTCAGCGGGAACCATACTAAACCAATGTTCGGCTTTCTCCACAGCAACTACGAACTTATTGTAACGGATGGGTTTGAGCAGAAAATCGAGTGCATTGACCTCATAACTGTCGAAGGCATAGTCTTTAAAAGCTGTTGTGAAGATGATGCGCGTCTCAGATGGCACCATGCGCGAAAACTCCATACCGTCCAAATCGGGCATCTGTATATCAAGGAAAATGATGTTCACGGGATTAGACCTCAATACAGACAAGGCTTCAACAGAGTCGGTAAACGATGCGACAAGCGTGAGCGAAGGCGTGCGCGCCACATAGTTTTCTAGCAAGCGGATTGCCAACGGCTCGTCGTCGATGATCATGCAGGTGAGGGAATGACCAAGACCTCCCCCGACCCCTCCCAAGGAGGGGAGTGCCTGGCGGGTCACGGGATTATTGTCGGGATTCTGTTCGATATCCGTATTTTCTTTCAGCTTTGTATCTTTGTCTTCCATAAATCTTTCAAACTATTAACTTACCATTTATGATAGTCGTGGCATATTTTTGCACTTATCAAATAAAAATGAACATATCAATTTCTATTTCACTATTATCGCGAATTGATGAGAGATAACATTTCCCGTAAGGAAAAGGCTATTAGCAGAATGCAATCCCCCTTATTTCATTTACATTCCTTCCGCTAGGCACTCCCCTTCTTTGGGTTTCTGCTCCCCGATAACGGGGAGACCGAGAGGGGTGTAAAGACTATTGAGGGTCGGGGGAGGTCACAATTTTTATCTCCGCCCTGAACACTTCCCCGTCCAGATGGGTGTCCATCATGTATCTGCCAGGGTAAATCAGTTGCAGCCTGCGCCGCATGTTTTCCAGTCCTATCCCCGACCCGCTACGGTTTTTGTCGGTCTTGGGATAATTAC
>ENA-UOYA01001242-UOYA01001242.1-activated-sludge-metagenome-genome-assembly--contig:-NODE-1242-length-28184-cov-6.127377_pt1 | contig 28184 bp, 27 predicted proteins | sample MGYA00238163_ERZ764804 | MGnify/ENA primary metagenome ERZ764804 (study PRJEB28919, sample SAMN05720223) | activated sludge metagenome | isolation source: Anaerobic digester | place: Hong Kong... | reverse complement strand
AGTATGAACAATTACGAAACCGTTTTCATTTTGACTCCCGTTTTGTCTGATGCACAGATGAAGGAAGCGGTTGAAAAATTCAAGAACCTTCTCACGGACCAAGGGGCTGAAATTGTAAACGAAGAAAATTGGGGTTTACGTAAGCTGGCTTACCCCATCGACAAAAAAACAACCGGCTTTTATACGTTTTTGGAATTCAAGGCCCAGCCGTCAGTAATCGACAAGTTGGAGGTGAACTTCCGTCGTGATGAGCGTGTGATTCGTTTCTTGACGATCAAGCAGGATCATTTTGCAGCCGAATACGCTGAAAAACGGCGTAACAACAAGGGAGGCAAAAAGCAGGAGACCAAAGAGGCTCCCAAGGCTGGTAAGAAAGTTGAATTAGAGGAAAAGGAGGATTAAAAGATGGCTAAACAATCAGAAATCAGATATTTGACTCCCGTATCGGTTGATGTTAAAAAGAAAAAGTATTGTCGTTTCAAAAAGAACGGAATCAAGTACATCGATTACAAGGATCCCGAATTTTTGAAAAAGTTCCTGAACGAGCAGGGAAAGATTCTTCCACGCAGAATTACAGGCACATCGCTTAAGTTTCAACGTCGTATCGCGCAAGCAGTCAAGAGGGCACGTCATATCGCCCTGCTTCCGTACGTAACCGATTTAATGAAATAAAAAGAAGGAGGAAAAGTTATGGAAGTAATTTTGAAGGAAGATGTAGTGAATTTAGGCTACAAAGACGATATTGTAAACGTTAAGAAAGGGTATGCCCGTAACTATCTTATTCCTCAGGGAAAAGCCATCATTGCGACCGAGTCTTCGAAGAAAGTGCTGGCTGAAAACCTGAAGCAACGGGCCCACAAGCTGGAGCAGATCAAGGCAGCCGCCCAGGAACTTGCAGAAAAGCTGCAGAGTGTGTCACTTACCATCGGTGCAAAGACCAGTTCTACCGGAACAATTTTCGGTTCGGTTACCAGTATTCAGATTGCCGACGCACTGAAAGAAAAGGGTTTTGAAGTGGACAGGAAAAATATCGTGATTAAAGAAGCGGTAAAGGAGGTTGGAAACTACGTAGCCGTCGCCAAACTGCACAAGGAGGTATCCGTGGATATACCGTTTGAGGTGGTAGCTGAGTAATAATATTCCAAAATTTTTATATAAAGCTGATAATTTTAAAATTATCAGCTTTTTTTATTACATTTGTGGCGACGCCAAAACTTTTGTCAACAAGCAGATAGATATAAAACAATGAATTTTTTTGTAGAATATCTTCATGTTTTGCACAAACGGTTTGCCTCGCGGACTGTAGTGATATTCCTTGTATTGATGCAGGTGCATGCTTCATGTACAAGATCGGGTAGTTCCACTACCGAGAGCGTCCAGTTCAGAGATAGCCTGGAGAAGCGGATCCATTACGGCAACATCTCTACCGATTCCATACTCAGTCTGTTCAACAGCTATAGCGTATCGAGAAATCAAGTCGGCATTTACGTTACCAGTTCCGAACTGGGCGACAGATACCGGGGACTCTCCGATTTCTCCAGGGCAATCAACTTTCACCAACAATCATTAAACGCCGCCCTCATTCTGAAAGACACGATCTATATTGCTCAGGCATATAACAATATTGGAACCGACATGAGAAGGATCGGTGCTCTTCCTGAAGCTTCGGATTACCATTATCGGGCTCTTCAGATTACTGAAAACTATCATGATGTCGACGAGAAGGCAAATCTGAGAAACAGGGTAATGGCCCTGAATGGAATCGGGAATGTTGCCCTTTCAATCAATGATTACAAGGAGGCCGAGCGCAGTTTCAAGGAGGCGCTCAAGGGTGAGGCCATCCTCGAGAGCCTGTTGGGAGAGGCCATAAACTATGCCAATCTGGGAGCAATCTTCCAAATGCGGAGAGAGTACGATTCGGCAATGTACTACTACAATCTTTCAATGATAAAGAACCAGCTTGTGGGATCAGAGTTGGGGATAGGACTTTGTTATACGCACTTCGGGGAAATTTTTGAAGAGCAGTATGAGTACTCCAAGGCGGAGAACGAGTTCCGGAAAGCTTATGAGGTGATGGGCAGGATCGACGACAAGTGGCATTGGCTTGTCGCCTGCTTGGCTGTTTCCCGGATAAACCTCAAATTGGGGAATTTCAACGAGGCTCTTGGTTATCTAGAGAAGGCAAAGGCAACAGCACTGGAGATCGAATCGCCCGAACATCTGTCGGAGGTATATGCCTTGTATGAGATGTACTATAGCCGGAATGGCAACTATAAAGATGCGCTCGAGAGCAACAAGTTAAGTGTGGCGTATAAGGACAGTATCATCAGTGTTCAGAAGAATAACCAGGTGATAGATACCCGGATCAATTATGAGCAGGAAAAGAACCTGAAGTTTATCGATCAGTTGAACCGGGAGAAAGAAGTACAGGCCCGTGAAACCCGGATTATTCTTGCAGGTTCTGCCATTGCGTTGTTGTTTCTGATATCACTCTCCATTGCGTTATGGTATGCTTTTTTGCAACGTACGAAGAAAAACAGGATGTTGCGTGAGATCGACAAGGTAAAATCGCATTTTTTTACCAATATCACCCATGAGTTCCGGACTCCCCTGACCATCATCCTTGGTCACAGCAGGCAGTTGCAGAACAAAAGAGTACCGTATGAAGAGGAGAAGTACTACCTGGCAGCCATTGAAAAGCAGGGTGAACAGATGCTGCGCCTGGTAAACCAGTTGCTCGACATCTCCAAGATAAGTTCAGGATTGGACAAGCCGGTCTGGAAAAGGGGAAATATCGTTACTTTCATTGGAATGCTGATCGATCGGTATCGGTTGTTTGCAAACGACAAGAATATCATCATCTCTTTCCATCCTCAAAGTTCGATTATTGAAATGGATTTTGTTCCCAATTACATTACCGATATATTACAGAATTTGCTTTCGAATGCCATCAAGTACACTTCCGATAGCGGTCTGGTAAGTATTCTGGTCACCTCAGACGAGGAGAACGTGAAAATTAAGGTGGCAGATAACGGGGTGGGAATCAGCGAGGAGGATCTCGGAAAAATATTCGATCTCTTTTACCGTGTATCCGATTCGTCGGGTAACCAGCATGGAAGTGGAATAGGACTGGCCTTCACCAAGCAGCTGGTGGAACAGATGAACGGAACCATCGAGGTGAAGAGCCAGCTTTACAAAGGGTCTGAATTCACCGTTACCCTTCCGTTGCGTTCATTTGGGAGTGAGAATATTGAGAAATGGGAGCCGGGCAGCGACTCACCATACAATACCAATTTTTCAGTCTACCGCAAACAGGAGCTCGGGCCACCTCCCGACATCTTGGCTGAAGAGGAGTCTCCCGGTATTGAAGGAAAGCCCACAATCCTTTTGGTGGAAGACAATCCTGATGTCCTCGCTTTTGTCTACACGCTCTTAAGGGATGGCTACAATGTTGTCACGGCTGTTGATGGCGTGGATGGCCTGAAGAAAGCGTTCGCCCTGGTACCCGACATCATCATAACGGATGCGATGATGCCCAGGAAAGATGGTTTAACCTTGTGCCGGGAGGTGAAGTCGTCGACGATTCTGAACCATATTCCAATCATCATGATCACTGCAAAGACCGATTCCGACGATATGCTTGCCGGTTTAAAATGCGGGGCAGATGTATATATCCGTAAACCTTTCCAGCCCGAGGAGTTGCTGATCAGGATCTCCAACCTTCTTGATTTTATCAAGGTGATGAAGGTAAAATATATGAACGCGGTACTGGATGAAGATTCAAAGGAGCCTCAGGATGCCAATATGGTTTTTCTCCAGAATGTAACTGATCTGATTCTTGAAAAGATATCCAATCCCGACTTGAATCCACAACTGATTGCTGACGCACTGAACGTAAGTACATCCCAGCTGAACCGGAAAATTAACGCGATTACTGGATTCTCCTCCTCATCATATATCCTTCAGGTGAGGATCGACTATTCCAAGCGATTACTTCTACAACCCAATAAAAATGTTGGGGAGGTTGCCGAGGCTTGCGGTTTTTTTGATATGGCCTACTTCTCCCGTACATTTAAAAAAGTTACCGGTGTTACCCCAACAGCCTACCGAAACCAGGCCTGATAACATTTGACTATTTTTTATCGGTTAAACTCCTTTTATACAATATCTTACATTTTGTATAATGCTCGTGTAGTACAAATTTGAAAAAGTTAATGTTCAAATTATACAAATAATTGTTCTATTTGTTATAAAATATCATCGCATGCTCCGATATATTTACATATTGTAAGCCATGGGTCTCGGGCTTAATTTTATTAATCTATTAAAAAATGATTGAGATGAAAACTTTAAAAGATGTCTTGGGACAAGACTACAGTAAAAAAACAAAAAGTGAACTGATCGATCTGCTTTCTGGGCTGGAGAATACTTTAACTCCTTCGGTTTATGAACAGATCAGTGGAATTGCACCTTCGGAGCTGCAAGGCCTTACGAGAAAGGAAATCATCGATATTATCGATAGCTTCAAAGCCAGTTACGACCCGAAATGGGAAAACTTGGCGGCCAAGGCTACATCGGATGTTGCCAAGTTGCTTTTTGGCAGGATGGCCGAGGACGATAATATCTTCAGGACCTCAGATGCGTCCAGTGCCGATTTTGCGGCTGAACTGGGAAGTATCGACTTTGCCACGATTATCGGGGGGCCGTTGGATGCCTGCGTGAGGGCGCAATCGAATGCATCGATAAGTACGGTAAGCTTTATCAATGAGGTGGGATTTGAAACAGACTCTTCTGGTACAAAAAAACTCAGGATGGCTGAGTTCAAGTACAAGAGGAGTGTCCCCAACCCTGCATACGATCCTGAAAATCCCGGTAGTGCTACTCCAACTATTCAGCAGGATGCGGAGATAATCGTACCATTCATTGCTCTCCTCAATGTCCCCAGTTTCCGGATCGAATCGTGCGAAGTTGACTTTAATGTGAAGCTCAACTCCACCTATACCAAGAATGTAAGCGATGAGTTTGGCATCAATGCAGGTGCATCGGGCGGTTGGGGACCTGTAAAGTTCAAGGTGGACGTCTCGTACAAAAGATCATCAAGTACCGGTATCAAAGTGGAGAAAGAGTACTCGCTGGGAGTCAAGGTAAGGGCAACAAACGACGAAATGCCTGCCGGACTCGAAAAAGTGTTGGGATTACTGGGTTCAACAAATTAAAACCATGATCAAACTCTCGGATTACCTGGATTATCTCTACAGCGAGATAATCCAGGCTCGTAAGAAGGCGGATGAGAAGTCGGTTCAAGTGGCCAAAGAGTATGCCAATCACGAGTACTTGAAGTTTTTCAAGGCACCTCGTTTCACCTTTCCATCGATAAAGATGGATATACCGTTGAAGGTGAGTAATATCAGTGCCCAGTCGAAATACGACTTCAAACTTGATAACGAGAAGTTCCTGAACGAATTGAATGAACGGATTGTAACTGTAAACAGAGAGAAGCAACTGAACATCTCCCCGGTTACAAAAGAGGAGATCCAGTCGACTGAATTTACAGAACTCTTCAAGACTCTCGAGAAAAAAGACCAGAAACTGGTTAAGAACATCAACGATGAGATAAAGAAGATAGACATCTCTCCGCAAATCACGCTGCTGAATAAAAGGGTTTTCACCCCCCAGGACAGTAAGGTAGAGGCAGAGCGTGCAGAAATGAAGAGGATTCTGACGGAGACTATTGCCAATAGCTATTCGCTCGTCTCTACCAAGTTGAATGATATCTATATCGATCCGAATACGACCGGTGCGGAGGATAAGGACAAGCTATTCATCAACCTCCATATCGAGATGGAGGAGGAGGGTTTGCGGATCAAGTCGATTACCGATAAGAACGGGCAACCGGTCGAAGAAATCATTTTTGAATAGATGAAAGAGTTTATCCACAACAAGATCAGGGTAATTGACGAACTTCTCGCCGAATTCAATCATGTGCAGAAGTTGTTTGTGGAAAAATCGTTCGATTTTGAGCATCGCTTTAACGCTTTTCTGGCCAAACTCTCCGATTACTTTGAAATGAGAGGTGACAATGCCAAAGCGTCGGAGGTTCTCAGGATAAGAAGCATGCTTCAAACGGTAAAAAGAGGTTTCGATCCTTCCAGAATGGAGAAGATCACCTCAGGGAGGGGTGAATTGTTGTGGGGATTTTCCTACAAGGGGATTGAGAGTCTTGACCTGTTGTTGCAGGATATCTACAAGAAAGAGATCTCAAAGCTGGAAGAGGGTGAGGAGATTCTCTCAAACCTGATCCTGAGCCTTTGCCAGCAAGGGGTATTATCGAATGAGAAGCTGAAAGAGCTGAATTCGATAGCAGAAATTGAAGCATTCTGGAACTTTCTTCTGACACAGAATGGGACTATATCCATAATAAATAAGAAGTTGCTCGCAAATTTGATTCCGGAAGACATCTTTCTGCTTATCGAAAAAATTGTTTCCAACATCACCATACAATAACTGAAGATTATGGCAAAAGAGAGATACATTGTTTTGCTGGATAGCCAGAATGAGAAATCGATCAAGAGCGTGGAGAAAGGGTTCTCCGTAAGCGTAACCTCATCCGAGTTCCTGTCGAAGGAGAACCGCTCATTTCACATTATCGACAATAACCATGCCGTCCTATACAAGAATCTGGGCGTCATGGTGGTGGACGATGTGGATGAGCAGCTATTGACCGCCTCGATAAGCGACAGTAGGAGTCCGGTTGTCTATTTTGAGAAGGAGAGGGAGTTTTTTCCAGCAGATGAGTTTACCCTGATTGATGATTTGAAGGCGACAGTTGATCAATTAAACAGCAAGATTACAGAACTGGAGAACTTTATCCGGAACAGGTCAATGCCCAAACCTGCTGTAACTGATCTGGAGTGGGGATTAAAGGCTATTGGTGTCGACGAGGCCCGGTTTACGGGTAAAGGGGTGGATATCTGCATTCTTGATACCGGTTTCGATGTTTCGCATCCCGATTTTGCGGAGAGGTTTATTGAGGGAAAGTCATTTGTTGAGGGTGAAGAGTGGGACAAGGATCTCAACGGACACGGAACGCATTGTGCCGGTATCGCCTGCGGATATGTACGGGGTGATACCGGTAAGCGCTACGGGATTGCCAAAGATAGTAACCTGAAGATAGGCAAGGTGCTCGGCAACAATGGAAAGGGGACAACCAGCAGTATCATCGATGCCATAGACTGGGCAATTACCAAGAAGTACCGGGTCATCTCCCTCTCACTTGCTTCACCAGTAAAACTGAATGAGAAACCCTCCCCTCTTTTTGAAACAGTAGGCAGCAGGGCATTGGAGAACAACTGCCTGATAATTGCAGCTGCAGGCAACGACAGCAACAGACCGGCATTACCCATGCCGGTTTCGGCTCCGGCTAACGCTGTCTCCATTATGGCCGTTGCAGCGATTGATAGCCAGATGCAGATAGCCCGCTTTTCGAATGGAGGACTCAATGCCTCCACCGGGGGTGATATCAACGTTTGTGCTCCAGGTGTGAATGTGTTGAGTTCCTATCCGAAGAAGAGTGCAAATTCTGGTAATTATCAGATACTAAGCGGTACAAGTATGGCTACCCCCCACGTTTCGGGGTTGGCAGCCCTTTATATGGAGCAGTATCCCGATTTGAACGCCAGGGAGATATGGGAGTTGATTGAAGAGCATGCCAAACCGATCGAAAACCTCAAATATAGGGATGTCGGGAAGGGGCTGGTACAGGTTATTCGTGAAGAGTAAGATGAAAACCTACTTTGGAGTCATACAGAACGGTTGGTCGTTCAAGGAAGTTGAAACGAAGCTGACCCGGCTAGGTATACGTGTCGATACCTACTATCCCAAGCTGAAGATTGTCAAGTTTGTCACAGACAGGATCATCTCCCAGATCGATTTCGATTTTTTTATTACGGTGGAAGAGGAGAAAGATGATTTTGCCATTCAATAGCTGCACGGTTTTCACAAAAAATCAACCGTCAACACCATAGAGGGGAGGTGTTGATTTTTTTAATTGCATAATAATTAGTAAATTACGAATAGTTAATTTTTAAGATATAGATCGATTTTTGATATTTTTTTCTTTCTGCTTTTGTTCTGAAATGATGCACATATGTTTTTGCAAACCAGTCGGTTATTCTAAAATTGATGTGCGTGGAATACAAGTGAAGAAATGTTAATGTTCACTGAGTCCAAAAAAATGTGCAAAGAATCCTAACATTTCAATTCGTGCAGCGCTATTTTTGTACAAGTGTAAGTGTAAAGCCAATAAAAGGGCTTTATCCGTGACTCTCTAAAAAATATCAAATTTTGTTTAACATGCGCGTGGTATTCTATTGTGACACTGGTAAGCCCTTTTATTCCCTTTCTATTATAGTCTAATGGTGTCCGTAAGTTTAACTGGAACGGAGCCCCAGGTGGTTACTCTCAATTCCGGCTGATCATCAGCACCTGTCTGTAATACCCATTCACATAGTACTACAAACATGATAAAAACATGAAAACAGTTCTCAAAAACGAAACAAGATCGATGCGGGCGAATATGTATTTTCTTCAGAAAGTTACTGATATGATCAATCAAAGGATATCCGATCCCGATCTATCTCCTGGTTCGATAGCAAAAGAGTTGAATATAAGTGTCTCTCAACTGAATCGGAAAATCAATGCGGCATCGGGTTATTCAACTAATGCTTATATTATTCAACTGAGGCTTAATCATGCAAAAAAACAGCTGATTCAATGCGATAAGAATATTGGAGAGATAGCCAAAATTTGTGGTTTTGCCGATCTGGCCTATTTTTCACGGACGTTTAAAAAACATACGGGAGTTACCCCGTCTTACTATCGTAATTTTGTTTTACTGCCCTGAATTTGCTTCAAAGTACCGGGAGAGCTCTCCCTATTCCTCTGCGTGAGGCTTTAGGTAACTTGATCGGGGAAAAAAGATATGCTTTGCTTTTTTGAATAATTCTACTAAAATTTCCTTTGTAAAAAACGCCGCCAGGCAGATTCTCTCTTCTGGCGACGTTTTTTTGTGTCTACTGGGTGATGTTATCTCCCCAATATTTCCATTGTGTCTTTTGCAATGGTCAGCTCCTCGTCGGTGGGAATGATAAGCACCTTCACTTTCGACGTAGGCTTGCTGATCACTACCTCCTTGGCACGGACCGACCGATTCAGCTCTTCGTCGAGTTCAATGCCCATATACTCCATGTTTTCACATACCGTGCTGCGCGTAACCCACTGATTCTCGCCCACACCTCCAGTAAAGACCAGGATGTCAACGCCACCCAGAACTGCACTGTAAGCGCCCACATATTTCTTGATGCGGTAGTTGTAGGTATTCATCGCAAGAATTGCCCTCGGGTTGTTCTCCTTTATACCGGCTTCGATCTCGCGCATATCTGACGAGATCCCCGATATACCCAAAACACCCGAAAACTTGTTCAACAGGGTGGAGACACCCAATGCGCTCATCCGCTCCTTTTCCATGATGTAGGAGATTACCCCGGGATCCAGATCCCCCGAACGGGTTCCCATCATCAGACCCTCCACCGGGGTCATCCCCATGCTTGTGTCGATCGATTTTCCGTTCTTGATGGCGGTAATGGAGACGCCATTGCCGATATGCGCGGTGATGATGCGTTGCGATTCGTAAGGAACATTCAGGAACTCACAAGCCCTCTTGGAGACATACCTGTGGCTTGTGCCGTGAAATCCATACCGCCGAATGCCATATTTCTCGTAAAGCGAGTAGGGTAATCCGTAAACGTAGGCGTAGTCGGGCATGGTCTGGTGGAAAGCAGTGTCGAAGACACTCACCTGCGGCGTGTCGGGCAGCAGTTCCTTGATAGCGAAAATCCCCTTCAGGTTGGGTGGATTGTGCAGGGGAGCAAGCTCGATGCACTCTTCCAGCATCTCGATCACCTCATCGGTAATCAGTACGCTCTTGTTGAACCGCTCTCCACCGTGTACCACCCGGTGCCCGACGGCGTCAATCTCGTCGAGCGACTTGATACAGCCGTATTTCTCGCTCAGCAGAACCCCGAAAATGTATTCGATTCCTGCGCGGTGTTCCAGGATCTCTCCCTCGAGTTGCACTTTCTGCCCGTTGGGGAGAGTGAGTTTCAGGAACGAACCTTTCATTCCGATCTTTTCCACGCCTCCCTGAGCAACAACCTCGTTGCTTTCCATATTGAAAAGCTTGTACTTGATGGAGGAACTTCCGCAATTTAAAACTAATATCTTCATTTCGACAAATTCTGATTTCTGACTTTTCTCAATTAAACAACGATTTGTTTTCGGAGATCACGTTCCCGTTCTTATCGTAGATGTAGAATCCCTTACCGGTTCGAACACCAAGCTGATTGGAGCGGTAAAGCTTCCACAATAACGGATTGGGCTTGTAATGTGTCTGTCCGAAATCGTTGAACATGGCCTCCATGATGGTTACGATACGTTCAATACCAATGATGTCTGCCAGTCTGAAAACGCCGTAGCGCTGTCCGTAGATGATGGTGAATGTCTCTTCGATGCTTTCCATGCTGCTTACTCTCTCCAGCAGCATCTGGCACGACTCGTTGAGCATTGTCGTCAGCAGTCGTATGCTCACATTACCGTTACTTTCGTTAATCCGGTGAGGCCGGTAGTTGATCAGTTGAGCGAAGATCTCCATTTTCTTGTAGACCTCCTCCGATGTATACATCCCCTTTACGATCTCGAGGATACGGGCGTCGGGGTGGGAGACAGGAAAATAGAGGCTTACGCAGCGCTCCTTGTGCACCAGGTCGGCAGCCAATTCGCTGATAATGACCGTTGGACCGTTCGTGGCAATGATGGCATCGGGTTCGAGGATTTCATCCAGTATCTTGAAGATGTTTTTCCGGAGCGGGGTGCTGCGGCGACCGGTTTCAGAGTAACGGGTACACTCGATGACCATGTCGCAACCGACGAAATCTTCGTAGTTCAATGTCGGAGTGATCCGGTTCATGATTACTTTCTTCTCCGATTGGGTCAGACCCCACTTGCTGATTTTCTGGTCCATGACCCGGTTCAGTTCCTCAAGAACGACGTCGATACGTTCCTGCGATTCATCCATGAAAACCACATCCATTCCTGCCGATGCTGTCAGGCTGATGATGGTACGCCCCTCTTTTCCGGCTCCTACAATGCCGATTCTGGAGAAGAGCGCTTTCTTCTCGTGGCTGATGTTGAGGCCATACTTTTCGATAGGTTCAATGATTAATTCACTCATTATATTCTGTTTTTTTGTATTCACCTTGTCGATTTTAACGCAATGGCCTGATTGGCTGTCATGGCCACCATGTTATAGATGTCGTTGACCGAACAGCCTCTGGAAAGATCATTTACAGGGGCTGCCATTCCTTGCAATATGGGACCTATCGCCTCGGCATTCCCCAGCCGTTGTACTAACTTGTAGCCGATATTTCCGGCCTCCAGTGTCGGGAAGACCAACACATTGGCCTGTCCTGCAACTGCACTTCCCGGTGCCTTGCTCGCTCCCACCGAGGGTACCAGAGCGGCATCGGCTTGCAGCTCACCGTCGATCAGCAGATCGGGAGCCAGCTCCTTGGCAATACGGGTAGCCTCGGCCACCTTGTCTACCATTTCGTGTTGTGCACTTCCTTTGGTCGAAAAACTCAACATCGCTACGTGAGGCTCCATTCCCACAATGCCGCGTGCAGTCTGTGCCGATGCTATGGCAATCGATGCCAGTTCCTGGGCATTGGGGTTGGGCATTACGGCACAATCGGCAAAGAGAAGGACGCCCTCTTTTCCATATTGCGACGTTTTTGTAAACATGATAAAAGCCCCGGACACCACGCTGACACCAGGTGATGTCTTGATGATCTGCAAGGCAGGACGGAGCACGTCGCCAGTGGTGTTCTGCGCACCTGCAATCTCGCCATCTGCATCGCCGTTCTTGATCATCAGACAGGCCAGATAGAGTGGATCCTCTACCAGTACGGCAGCTTTCTCGGGCGTCATCCCTTTCGATTTTCTCAGTTCCACCAGCAGGTCGATATAGGTCTGTTTTTTGTCGTGGTTTTTGGGATCGATCACACAGGCGTTGCCGATATTCTTCAGCTCGAGTTTGTTTGCCAATGCATCTATTTCTTGGGGATTCCCCAGGAGAATTATCTCTGCTACCCCGTCGTGGACAAGCTGATCTGCAGCCTGGAGCGTGCGGGGTTCCGTTCCTTCGGGAAGAACGATCCGTTGTTTATCGGCTTTTGCACGCCCGATAATTTCATTAATTAAGTTCATAGATTTTATATGACGGTTTTTGTTGGAACAGGAAAATCGGGAGGTAAATTGGTTACAGTCTACCTGCCCTTTTCAATCTGTAATTAATCTTTTTACAAAAGTAGTAAAAAAAGCGATAGGGGGCTTCTAAACGGGTAGGGGAAAATCAGCCAATTCCCCCTGCCGCCTTTACCATTTTTGTCCGGATCGCATCGGTACACAGGTTTCCGATGCTACCGGGGTGCGTGTGGTTCAATACGGGTTCAAATGAGAAGGTGCCCTCCTGTACTTCCCGTCCTACCTGCTGATACGCTTCGCGGAACGGAACGCCCCGCAAGACAAGTTCGTTTACTTTCTCCACCGTAAAGAGATATCGATATTTTTCATCTTCCAGGATGTTGTTGTTCACAGAGATGTGTGACAGCATGAAATGGGTCATCTCGAAGAGGGTATGCAACGTCTCGAGGGCCGGGAAGAGATTCTCCTTCAACAGCTGGAAGTCGCGGTGATAACCGTGTGGCAGGTTGGTGGTCATCAGCGCGATCTCGTTGGGAAGTCCCTGTAGACGGTTGCTGTGCGCACGGATCAACTCCCATACGTCGGGGTTCTTCTTGTGCGGCATGATGCTCGATCCGGTAGTCAGCTTGTCGGGATAGGAGATAAATCCATAATTGCCCGAGAGGTACATGCAGTTGTCGGCTGCCAGTTTGTTCAGCGTGGCGGCAAACGATGCTATGCTGAAAGCGAGGATACGCTCGCTCTTCCCCCTCCCCATCTGAGCGGCAACCGAGTTGTAGCTAAGGGTTTCGAAATCGAGTTCCTGCGTGGTCATCTCCCGGTCGAGCGGAAATGAACTGCCATACCCGGCTGCAGAGCCGAGCGGATTCTGGTTGGCTACCCGCCAGGCGGCAACCAGCGTATGCATATCGTCCACGAGCGTTTCGGCATATGCCCCGAACCAAAGTCCGAAGGAGGAGGGCATCGCGATCTGTCCGTGCGTGTAACCGGGCAGGAGGACCGACCGGTATTGTTCGCTGAGGGTTTGCAACAGGTCGAAAAGTTCCAGTGCTTCAGTTTTGATCTTCCTGATCTCATCCTTGAAGAAGAGTTTCAGGTCCACCAGCACCTGATCGTTCCGTGAACGGCCAGAGTGGATCTTCTTGCCCGATTCGCCGAGGGTTTCGGTAAGCATTGCCTCGATCTGCGAATGGATATCTTCAGCGTCGTCGCTGAGAGTGAAATTCCCCTCCTCAACATCCGAGAGGATTCTCTGCAGCTCGCTACGCAGCTTCTTTTCTTCGGCCTCTTTCAGCAATCCTATTTTTACCAGCATCTTGATGTGGGCCATCGAACCGATGATATCATATTTTGCCAGCCGCAAATCAAATTCCCGATCTCTTCCCACCGTGAATTTCTCTACCGACTTGTCGGCATCGAAGCCTTTGTTCCAGATTTTTGCCATGATCTATTTGATAAGTTTTGTTGCTTCTTCAATAAACCGGATATAACCGGCTATCCCATCTGCCAGCTCGCTGACCAGCACAAACTCATCGGCCTGATGGGAGCGGGCCGATTCACCCGGTCCCATTTTGATGGCCGGGCATGATATACGCATCCAGTCGGATGTAGTAGGGGAGACGTAGGTTTTTACTCCCATCCTCTCTACCGTTCTCATCAGCAGGTGATCCGACGGCGTGGCCGAACTCCTGTTTGTGAGGTTTCGGGCAGTGAGCCTGCTCTTTACCTTCGACTGGAGAAGCTGCACTATTTCAGGGTTGGAGTATTGGTCGGTCGGGCGGATATCCACTACGAAGGTACATCTGTCGGGAACCACATTGTGTTGGGTACCGGCAGATATCTGCGTGACGGTAAGTTTCACATCGCCCATTGTAGGAGAGAGCCTGTCGAACCTGACCGAACGGATCGCCTGGATATCCTCCAGGGCAATATAGAGCGCATTTACCCCCTCGTTCCTTGCCGCATGACCACTCACCCCGGTGGCCTCCCCGTCGATCACCAGCAGCCCCCGCTCGGCAATGGCAGCCTGCATCCCGGTCGGTTCACCGATAATGGCAAAATCGATTCCCGGAATCTCTTTTGCAAGACGCGTCATCCCGTCGGGTCCGGAGTTCTCCTCCTCGCAGGATAAGACCAGCATGAGGTTGAAAGGTAGTTCAGAATTGTAGAAATGGAGGAATGTCTGCAGCAGGCAGACAACGCTTGCTCCGGCATCGTTGCTGCCCAGACCGAAAACGTGGGTGTCAGACAAAGGGGGATTGAACGGATCGAAGGTGTAGCTAGCTGCAGGCCTGACGGTGTCGATATGTGAATTGATCATCAACGTTTGCTTTGCAGCGCTGTGGTGTGGCTGACGGGCAATGATGTTCTCCTTCAACCGTTCCGTTCTTACCCCCCTTTCTGAAAGGTAATTGCATAAAAAATCGCTCCGCATCTTTTCCTCCCCCGAGAAAGATTTCATGGAAACCAACTCTCTGAGCAGCTGTGTCGTATTGCGGAGATATTCGTTGTTTAGGTGCATATTGATGTTTTTATCCGATCAACATAGTTCCTCTCTTCTGCAACAGATTCCGGGCGTGGAGGATCATCACCTCCGATACCCCCTCCTGTATGGCGCTGAACGAGTTGTCGAGTTTAGGAATCATGCCGTCTGCAATCACTCCCTGCTCCCTGAGCTGGGCAAATGTTTCCCGGTTGATTAGCGGGATCAGGCTTTCACTGTCGTTGACGTCGCGCAACACTCCCTCCTTTTCGAAACAGTAATACAATGTAGTGCGATACTGTTTCGAAAGCGATATTGCAAGCGATGAGGCCACCGTGTCGGCGTTGGTATTGAGTAGTGAGCCGTTGCCATCGTGTGTTATGGCGCAGAAGACTGGGACAATCTCCTTTTCGAGGAGTGTGGTGATCAGTTCCCCGTCCATTTTTCGCGTAATCGGGTCACCCACGAATCCAAAATCGATAGGCTCCGGATTCCGGCGTGCCGAAGGAATGGCGTTGCCGTCAACGCCCGAGAGGCCGATGGCATTACATCCGATCTGTTGCAGTTGGGCAACGATGCTCTTGTTGATCCATCCGGCATAGACCATCGTTACCAGTTGCAGTGTTTCGGCATCGGTCACGCGGCGGCCGTTGACCATCTTGGTGGTGATACCGAGTCGTTCCGCCATCTTCGAAGCCAGTACGCCTCCGCCGTGAACAAGCAGTTTCCTCCCTTTCAACTGGTGGAAATCATGCAAGAAACTGGTCAGCGCTTCAGGTTTGTCGACAACGTTTCCACCAATTTTTACGACGGAGAGCGGGAGATTGGAGTGAGTAGCCATACCTTTATACTTTATATTTATTGCAGTTCCAGTAAAATTTCCTTCAATACCGTTTGTGCCGAAACCACACGATTGGCTGCTTCGGGTATAACGATTGATTGCGGGCTTTCTATCACCTCGTCGGTAACGATCATGTTGCGGCGGACAGGAAGACAGTGCATGAAATAGGCATTGTTGGTCAGTGCCATCTTTTGGGTGTCTACCGTCCACGACCTGTCGCTGTTCAGTATCTTCCCGTAGTTGGGATCCTGGTAGGCCGCCCAGTTTTTCGCATAGATGAAGTCGGCATCCTTGAAAGCCTTCTTTTGGTCATATTCCACTGTGCCCTTTCCTGTAAACTGTGCATCCAGTTCATACCCTTCAGGGTGTGTGATTACAAATTCATAATCGGTAGCATTCATCCACTCGGCAAATGAGTTGGGAACTGCCTGGGGCAGTGCCCTCGGATGAGGAGCCCAGGTGAGTACGACCTTGGGGCGCTCCTTCTTTTTATACTCCTCGATGGTGATCAGGTCGGCAAAGCTCTGCAACGGGTGGCGGGTTGCAGCCTCCATGCTGAATACAGGTTTTCCTGAATACTGGATGAACTGATTGAGGATTACTTCGTTGTAGTCGTATTCCTTGTTTTCGAACTGGGCAAACGAGCGTACGCCGATAATATCGCAGTATGATCCCATCACCGGGATCGCCTCAAGGATATGTTCAGGCTTGTCACCATCCATCACCACGCCACGTTCAGTTTCGAGTTTCCACGCTCCCTGGTTGATATCAAGTACGATAACGTTCATGCCCAGGTTCATCCCGGCTTTCTGTGTGCTCAACCTTGTGCGCAGGCTCGAGTTGAAGAAGATGAGCATCAAGGTCTTGTTTTTGCCGAGGTGCTGGTCGGCATATGGGTTCTCTTTCACATATTTCGCTTTCTCCAGGGCGCTTCGAATGTCGCCAATGTCTTGAACGCAGGTAAAGTGTCTCATATTTTGAACTTTTTGACTAATAGGTTTCGATAATCTGTTTCAGTTCGTTCAGGAAGGTGTCGGCTTCCTGTTTCGATACCGAGAGCGGAGGAAGCAGACGCATCACGTTGTTCTTTGCCCCGCCTGTAAAGATGTGGCTGTTGAATAGCAGTCGGTTACGTACTTCCGAATAGCTGGGTTTCAGTTCGACGCCCAACATCAATCCCCGGCCACGGATCTCTGCGATTCCGTTTAGGGTTGACAACTCTTTCAGCAGGTAGTTGCCTATTTGGAATGCATTCTCAATTAGCGACTCCTCCTTCAGTACATCCAGGACGGCAATGGCTGCTGCACAGGCCAAGTGGTTTCCGCCAAAGGTCGTTCCCAACATCCCTTTTTTTGCCTTGATTTCGGGCGAGATCAATACCCCACCGATCGGAAAGCCATTTCCCATTCCCTTTGCCACCGTTATCATGTCTGGCTTAATGCCAGCATACTGATGGGCAAAGAAACGTCCGGTACGGCCGTAACCCGATTGAATCTCATCGAGAACAAGCACCGTTCCATGCTTGCGACAGGCAACTTCGAGCTGCTGCAGGAAATTGTCTTCGGGAACGAAGATGCCGGCGACACCCTGAATACCTTCCACCATCACAGCCGCAACATCACCCTTTGCCAGTTCGCTTATGGCTCCCTCCACATCGTTGAGGGGGAGAAAGGTCACTTCATGTCCGGAGTTGAAGAGCGATTGGATCGACGGGTTGTCGGTAACGGCAACCGCTCCGGAGGTGCGGCCGTGGAATGATCCGCTGCAAGCGATTATCCGCTTTCTTCCCGTGTGGAAAGAGGCCAGCTTCAATGCGTTCTCATTGGCTTCAGCGCCGCTGTTGCAAAGAAAGAGTGCGTAGTCGGGATAGCCGCTCTGTTCCCCAAGTTTCTCTGCAAGCTCTGTTTGTAGGCTGTTGATGACGGAGTTGGAGTAGAAGCCGATTCTGGCAACCTGCTCCTGGATCGCTTTTACATAGAGAGGGTGGCTGTGTCCGATGGATATGACGGCATGTCCACCGTAGAAATCGAGGTATTCCACTCCCTCCCTGTCCCAGACATGGCAACCTTCTGCCCTGACCGGCTCAATGTCCCACAAATTATATACGTCAAATAGATTCATTTTCTCATTACAAGTTCTAAGGTGTGAATAGACGCTTAAAATGCACTCCCTTTCAGCTTCAATCCTGTGGTTTCATCCAGGCCGAACATCAGGTTCATGCTTTGTACCGCCTGTCCCGAGGCCCCCTTTAAGAGGTTGTCGATAATGGAGGTGATATGGATATACCCATTGTGAAATCCGATATGAAGCAGGCATTTGTTGGTGTTGACCACCTCCTTCAGGCTGATCGGTTCATCAGAGACGAAGACAAATGGAGAGTCGTTATAATACTCCTTGAAGTAGCTGATCGTCTCCGTTTCGGACATCTGACCGTTCCATCGGGTATAGATGCTGGCGAAGATTCCACGGGTAAAATCACCCCGCATGGGAACCCATTGAATCGGTGGAACTTCTCCGTTCCCGACAACTTTCAAGGTCCGTTCGATTTCCGACAGATGTTGATGGGTGAATGGTTTATAAACCGAGATATTGTTGTCGCGATAGCTGAAATGCGTTGTATCCACCGGTTTCTTGCCGGCTCCGGTTGATCCGGTGATGGCGTGTACGTGAATCTCGTCGGTCAGCGCGTTGGATGCTGCCAACGGCAACAGCCCCAGCATGATGGAGGTGGCAAAACAGCCCGGATTGGCAATGCTGTTGGCTCTCCTGATCTGCTCCCGGTTGAGTTCGCACAGCCCGAAGATGAACTCTCGCCCGCCGAACTTCGGGTCGTTGCGGAAGTCGTTTCCCAAGTCGATCACCTTGCATGTCGCCGGAATGTTGTTCTCGGCAAGGAAGGTGCGCGATAGTCCGTGACCGAGGCAAAGGAAGATGAGGTCGGGCTGCCCCACCTTGCCGGAAAAGGTAATGTCGGTCTCTCCAAACAGATCGCGGTGTATCGAGGAGACCGGCACTCCGGCAGAACTCGAACTGATTACCGACTCAATTGTTACTCCGGGATGATTCAGTAGAATCCGGAGCAGTTCGCCGGCGGTGTAGCCGGTTCCACCGGCAATGGATACTTTTATCATCGTTATTACTGCTTGATGAACTATTCGTGAATCTTGTAGTAAATTTTCAACGGATTGGAAATTACCTTGGTAAAGCCAACCACATCCTGTCCCGTGAACGACTTGTTCACTTCGCCATATTCTCCGAAGACCGGATTCATCAGGTCATATTCGGTAGAGCAGGCCAAAATAGAGAAGTGGTAGGGGCGAAGCTCCACATCCACTTCACCCGTTACAAACTGCTGGGTGTCGTCGAGGAAGGTCTCGATATTGCGCATTACCGGTTCCAGGTATTGGGCTTCATGCATCAACTGTCCATACCAGTTCGACAACTGCTCTTTCCAGTATAGTTGCTGTTTGGTGAGTACATGTTTTTCCAGCAGATGGTGGGCTTTAATCAGGATCAGGGGAGCGGGAGCCTCAAAGGCAACCCTTCCTTTTGTACCGATGATGGTGTCGCCAACATGAATGTCACGGCCGATGCCAAATCTGGATGCCTGTTTGTGCAGCGCACGGATGAGCTGGACGGGCGTCATCTTCTCGCCGTTTAACGATACCGGTTCCCCTTTCTCAAATCCGATCTTTATCCGTTCCACGCCCTGATCGGTCACCTGTGAAGGGTAAGCCTCTTCGGGAAGGATTCCGGATGATTTGAGCGTTTCAACGCCACCTACACTGGTTCCCCACAACCCCTGGTTGATGGAGTATTTCGACTTCTCCCACGAGAAATTGAATCCTTTCGATTTCAGGTAATCAATCTCCTCCTGACGAGAGAGTCCCAGCTCCCTGATCGGAGCAATGATTTTTATCTCCGGTGCCAATACTTCAAAAACAAGGTCGAACCGCACCTGGTCGTTCCCGGCACCTGTACTTCCGTGGGCAACATAGTCGGCGCCGATCTTTTTTACATGCTCCAGTACAGCTAAAGCCTGGAAGAAACGTTCGGAACTGACCGAAAGGGGATAGGTGTTGTTCTTAAGAACATTCCCGAAGATCAGGTACTTTATTCCTTTGTTGTAATAGTCGTTAACCGCATCAATGGTCGTGTGTGATGCTGCTCCTAACGTTTTGGCACGCTCTTCGATCCCGTTGAGCTCATCTTCGGAGAAACCGCCGGTATTGACTATGACCGTATGTACCTCCAAGTTGCGCTTATGGATAAGGTACGGTACACAAAATGAGGTGTCGAGTCCACCGCTGAATGCTAAAACTACTTTTTGTTTCATAATATTTCAGGCTTTTAGTTTATTTCTTGTACAATTTGTTAGGCGCTTTTTTCTTGACGATCGGCTTGACGACCTTTTTAGCGAACGAACTGGCTGCAACCTCTTTCTGGGCCGGATCGTATAAGAGTCCGGTACAGAGGCACATCTTGTAGTTGTTGCGTTGAAGGATGTCGAAGTTGCGACAACCCTGACATCCCTTCCAGAACTCTTCATCGTCGGTAAGCTCGGAGAAGGTAACCGGCTTGAAACCCAGTTCGGTGTTCATTTTCATTACCGCCAGTCCGGTGGTGATGCTGAAGATCTTTGCATTCGGGAACAGTTTTCGGGAAAGGTCAAAAATCTTGCGTTTAATTTTCTTGGCCAACCCCATATTCCGGTAGTCGGGATGAACAATGAGTCCCGAGTTGGCGACAAAACGCTGGTGACTGAACGTCTCGATGTAGGCAAAACCTACAAGTTTCTCTCCGTCGAGCGCAATAACTGCCTTACCTGCATTGATCTTCTCTGCAACGTACTCGGGACTCCGTTTGGCAATACCTGTGCCGCGGGCCTGAGCCGACTCATAGATTAGATCACACACTTCCTGTGCGTATTTTGCATAAGCGGAAGTAGCTATATGAATTTCCACATCCATTTCGTGTAATGTAAATAAAATGATGAATTAATATGATGAATAAAAAGGGTTTCCTAGTCCGGTATGATGTAGTATGGTGATTTTACGGTATAACCTAAAAACCCGTAAAAAACCGGAAAAATCAGAAGCATCGTCGGAACAGATCCATAACGATGTGCCAGTGGGCAATATGTGTCTGTAATATTTTCATCGGGTCTGCAAAAGTAATACTTATATTTAACAAAAACGAAAAAAGGAGAGAAAATTTCAAGTAAAAATGCAGTATGAAAGCTCTTTGCCAAATTATTTAAAAAAAGTGTAAAGAGTGTTTATGAATCGTGGATTTTTCCCTGATTTTCTTATATTTGTAACAAAGCGAGAGCGCTTTTTCTGTTATTTATAGAGAGTTACGCGTTAGAAAATAGAAAGTTACGATGAATTACAAGAGTTATTCCCTACACAATTTTACAGAGTTACCACAACTATCCCGATTATCATCCGAACAGGTCGAGGCTATCCGGGTAGTAGGAAGTGTACTACCCTTCAAATCAAATAATTACGTTACCGAACAGCTGATCGATTGGAACAATATCCCCGATGATCCAATTTTCACACTCACTTTTCCCAGAAGAGAGATGTTGGCTAAGCCGCATTATGAAAAGGTGGCCGGGTTGTTGCGTTCGGGAGCAGATCCGAAGCTGATCAAGGATGAGGTGAATAAAATCCGGCTGAAGTTAAATCCCAATCCGGCAGGACAGGTACATAACATCCCATTGTTTGAAGGGACCAAACTGCACGGAATTCAGCATAAATACCGGGAAACGGTGCTTTTTTTCCCCAGTCAGGGCCAGACCTGCCACGCCTATTGCACCTTCTGTTTCCGTTGGCCTCAATTTTCGGGAATGAGCGAGCTGAAGTTCGCCATGAAAGAGGCTGCCCTGCTGCACAAATATCTGCTGAAGCACTCCAAGGTTACAGATCTCCTGCTTACCGGCGGTGATCCGCTTACGGCAAATGCGAAGATTCTTTCGGCCTATATCGAACCGATCCTGTCGAAAGAGTTCAGCCACATACAGAATATACGTATCGGATCAAAATCGCTTGCTTACTGGCCATACCGTTTCCTGACCGATAAAGATGCCGACGATCTCCTTTTACTCTTCGAAAAAGTGATCAAAGCAGGCAAGCACCTCGCATTCCAAGCACATTTCAATCACCCCGATGAACTGATGACCGATGCGGTGAAGAAGGCCATCGGAAGGATACGCAATACGGGCGTACAGATCAGGACTCAATCGCCATTGTTGCGGAATATCAACGACAATCCCGAGACTTGGACAAAGATGTGGAAGGAGCAGGTAAGGCTGGGTCTTATCCCCTATTATATGTTTATAGCCAGAGACACCGGTTCAAAGGCATTTTTTGAAGTATCCCTGGCCAAGGCTTGGAACATTTTTCGGAAAGCTTACTCCAGCGTAAGCGGCATTGCCCGAACGGTAAGGGGACCCAGCATGAGTTGTAGTCCCGGGAAGGTGCATTTGCTGGGCGTTACGGAGGTGAACGGTGAGAAGGTATTTGTCCTTCGTTTTTTGCAATGTCGGGATCCTCAACTGGTTGATATTCCCTTTTTTGCCAAGTACAGCCCTTCGGCCACCTGGTTCGACGATCTCAAGCCTGCTTTCGGTGAAACAAAATTTTTCTTTGAAAGAGAGAACTTCCCCGGAAAGATGGAGCAGGACGACTACTTCTTATGGGAATAGCCAATTTCGACTTCCAGTGCGTGAGCACTTTTTTATCAACAAAAAAGAGAACGTTTACTATAATTAACATAGAATTATGGGAATTATTGCTTATTTTGCCCCCTCAATCGGGAGGCTGAAAAGTATCCCGTAAATGTCGGATGTTATATAAATAAACGTGGCCTGTTAGGTCCGAAGCATTCTTTGTTGTCTTGAAGTGTAGCCTGTTTTCAAGGGTGGAGACGAGGGGCTCGAAGAAATGGTTTTTGGTTCAATGAGGCAGTAACTTGGAGATTATTACATGGGCAAAATTATTGCAATGGCAAATCAGAAAGGTGGTGTTGGGAAAACCACTACCACCATTAACCTGGCAGCTTCGTTGGCTGCCTTGGAGAAGAGCGTACTTGTAGTTGATGCCGATCCGCAAGCGAATGCTTCGTCGGGATTGGGTATCGATATCCGGGCGTTGAAACATACAATCTACGAGGGACTTATCGGTAAATGCAAACCTGCCGAAGCAGTGATGAGAACTCCTTTCGAGAACATCGATATCATTCCGTCTCACATCAACCTGGTTGGAGCTGAGCTGGAGATGGTTCAAATGGACAATCGGGAAAGAAGGTTGCACGATCTGCTGAACCCGCTACGGGCAACGTACGATTATATCCTTATCGATTGCTCACCGTCGTTAGGTATCATTACGGTGAACGCGCTTACCGCTTCGAATTCTGTCATTATCCCGGTACAATGCGAATATTTTGCTCTGGAAGGATTAAGCAAGCTGTTGAACACCATCAAGATAATCAAATCGAAACTGAATACGGGCCTCGAGATCGAGGGTTTTGTGCTTACCATGTATGATACCCGTCTCCGTTTGCACAACCAGATATACGAAGAGGTGAAGGGTCACTTCAAGGAGCTGGTGTTCGATACGGTTATCCAGCGTAACATCACTCTCAGTGAATCGCAGAGTCATGCAAAGCCGGCACTGATGTATGATGCCGGATCGCGAGGTGCAATCAATCACATGCAATTGGCACAGGAGCTGATCGATAAAAACAGTTAACTTTTGATAACACTCACGATAGCGTGAAATCAAGGCATATGGCTAAAAAAAACGTATTAGGAAGAGGTTTAGATGCGCTGATTACCATAAACGAGGTTGAGTCGCAAGGGTCTACGTCGATCAGCGAGGTAGAACTGTCGAAGATATTCCCTAATCCCGACCAGCCCCGGCGCGTTTTTGACGAAGAGTCGCTCGAGGAACTGGCTATATCTATCCGGAAGATCGGGCTTATCCAGCCGGTAACATTGCGCCGGGAGGGTGAGGATACGTACCAGATCATTGCAGGTGAACGACGCTACAGGGCATCTATAATGGCCGGGCTGACCTCAATTCCGGCATATATCAAGGCAGCTGACGACAATGAACTGATGGAGATGGCTCTCGTTGAGAACATTCAACGTGAAGACCTGAACTCCATTGAAATCGCCCTGGCCTATCAAAACCTCATCGATTCGCTTTCACTTACCCAGGAGCAGTTGAGTGAACGGGTAGGGAAGAAGAGGGCCACCATCACCAACTACTTGAGGCTGTTGAAACTTCCTGCCGAGGTGCAGATGGGCGTGAAGGACAAGAAGATCGACATGGGGCATGCCCGTGCACTGGTCACCATCAACGACCCCGTAGCACAACTTGCCCTATACAACCGCATTCTGGAGGAGGGATTGTCGGTCCGCAGCGTGGAGACCATTGTCCGTGAGTATACTGAAGGGAAGCCGGTAAGCGGTAAACCGGAGAAAGGTGCCGGGAAAAGCAGCGGCAAACGTTCGGCCGGATCCAGGTCAGACGACTTTGATGCGTTGCGGCAACACCTTTCCAACTATTTCAAGACCGATGTTCAATTCAACTGCAACAAAAACGGAAAAGGAAAAATTACGATCCCCTTTTCGTCTGCTGAAGAGCTGGAACGGATCATCGCGATGCTCGACACAATGAAGAAGTGACGTTTATGCTGAAATACCGTACCATTGTTTGCTTACTGTTCATCAGTGTCGTCTTTCATGTTGAGGCGCAGCAGAACACGGTTCCTCAGCCCCCCGATTCCGTAAAGGTCATCGCACTTCCCGACACCCTTGTCGTGGAGACCGGATTCAAGCCCGATCCGAAGAAAGCGGTCATCTATTCTGCAATATTTCCCGGATTGGGACAGATCTACAACCGTAAGTATTGGAAATTACCGATACTGTACGGCGGATTTGTAGGCCTCTCCTATGCAATTACCTGGAACAACAGCCATTATCAGGACTATTTTGATGCCCAAAGGGCATTGCTGGATGACAACCCCGATAACGATGATATCTGGAAAAAGATGCTGCCATACGGTATGGATCCTGAAACGGCGGACAGGAACTGGTTTTCAGATGTGGTGAAGGACAGGAAAAACTACTTCAGGTATTATCGGGATCTCAGCATAATCATCACTGTGGCGCTCTATGGCCTTGGTATTGTGGATGCCTATGTGGATGCTCAACTCTTCGAGTTTGATGTAAGTCCCGACCTCTCCATGCGTGTGGAACCGGTGCTCATGAATAGAGTGGAGACCAATTACCTGGCAGACTCCTTCGGCTTTAAGTGCAGCATAAGTTTTTGACCTCTTCACGGAGCCTGCCATCTCTTTCCTGAGCCATTGCCCGGTGTTGACAAATGAAATTGACGATTAATTCAAAATAGCATGAAACAGTTTCTATTCGCGCTCCTGCTCTTTACTTTGGTTTTGCCGGCCGGCGCGCAAACATCCGGCACGAAAGCGATCGATCAACTCCTCCCTGTAAGGGGTTTGGCAATTGCAGCTCCCTCCCGTGAAGGGGTAAACCTTTTTGTCAAGTTTATCGATGAGGAGCTTGCTCCCGCTCATATCAACCTGCTTGTTTTGAGGATCGACTGGAATTATGCCTATGAGAGTCATCCCGAGCTGAGAGATCACAACCCGCTTAGCCGCGACGATCTCGGAAAGATCGTAGATGCCTGCAGGCGGAACGGGATCAGGTTGGTACCTCAGATCAACCTGCTGGGACATCAATCCTGGGCCAAGACTACCCACAATCTGTTGCGGGTATATCCGGAGTTCGACGAAACGCCGCATGTCAACACCGAGACCGATTATACCGGGTGGCCCAACGACAAGGGTCTCTATTGCAAGAGCTATTGTCCCCTGCATCCCGATGTCCACAAGGTTGTCTTTGCGTTGATAGATGAACTGATGGAGGCTTGTGACGCCGACTGGTTTCATGCAGGGATGGATGAGGTCTTCTATATCGGTGATGACAACTGTCCGCGATGCAGTGGAAGAGACAAGGCTGAACTCTTTGCCGGAGAGGTGACCAGGATATCCAACCACCTTGCATCGAAAAAGAGGCGTCTGATGATCTGGGGCGACCGACTTATCGATGGCAAGACCACAGGAGTGGGCCTTTGGGAAGGAAGCTATAACAACACCTACCGGGCGATCGACATGATTCCCAAGAGCGTCTTTATCTGCGATTGGCATTACGACAGGGCTGAACCTACCCCCGTCAACTTTGCAACGAAAGGATTCGATGTGGCAGCCTGTCCCTGGAATGTAGCGGAGGTGGCGGCACAACAGCTCGATATGATGATCAACCTGAGGCAGCAATCGAATCCGGTGTTGGGCGAGCGTTTCAGGGGAGTTATCGCAACCGTGTGGACAGGGGTGGATCACTTCCTGAAGAGCTATTACGACCCGGCTACATATGATGGTGACCAAAGCGACAAGAAGAGCGACGCGCGTACACTCAAATCTCTTCTGGTGGCCTACAAGACCATCAATAACCGCTGACCGGGAGTCTCAGCTTTTCAAGCAGCAAAAAAAGAGAGGTTGCCTTTAACGGACAACCTCTCTTAAAATTATGATAACGATCTAACCCCTTTCGTTATACGTTCAACGATACCCGTTTAAATAGGGTTACAGTCAGTTCCTTGTCGCTTTGTTTGAGATACTGCTCGATGGTCAGTTTGTTGTCCTTGACAAACTCCTGTTGCAGCAGGGTAGACTCTTTGTAGAATTTCTGAAGAGCACCCTCGGCAATTCTATCCAACAGGTTTTCCGGTTTACCGGCTTCACGTGCTTTTTCACGTGCAATCTCCAACTCCTTCTCTTTTACTTCTGCGGGAATGGCGTCGGGGGTAACCGAAATGGGGTTCATTGCCGCAACCTGCATGGCCACATCCTTTGCAACGTTTTCAGCCACGTTCTCCTTGTTGAAACCAACAATGGTAGCCAGTTTGTTACCCATATGGATGTAAGCAACCACCGACGGAGCAGTAATGTGTTCGAAATAACCCAGCTCCATCTTTTCGCCGGTAGCACCGATCTTGTCTGTGATCAGTTGGGCTACTGTTCCTTTGTCAAGCTGCACGTTCAACAGCTCTTCCAAGGTTTCGGGTTTATATTCGATAGCGGCATCCAGTATCTGTTGAGTCAGTGCGATGAACTCTTCGTTTTTGGCAACGAAGTCGGTTTCGCATTTCAACGCTACTACTGCAGCATAGTTTCCTTCAGCCTTTGCAAGCACGCATCCTTCGCTTGCCTCGCGATCTTCACGTTTGGAAGCTACTGCCTGTCCTTTTTTGCGAATGATCTCTACGGCTTTGTCAAAGTCGCCATTTGCCTCGTTAAGTGCATTTTTGCAATCCATCATTCCCGCACCTGTCATTTTGCGTAAATGCTGGATTTCTGCCATTGTAACTGCCATATTTCTATGTTTTTTAAGTTGTTTTTGTTTCTGGATATCTGTTGCCCCTATTACTCTTCAACGTCTGCGTCTTTAGCATACTTGCTCACGACAGATGCATTGATGGCATCCTTATCCTCTTTCTTGACGCGCTCTTTCTTGGCAACCTTAGATTTTCTTTCCCTGCGAGGAGCTGCACCTTCCTCATCCTGTTCTTCAGCTGCACTGGCATCCGCTTTTTCGATCTTGCGTTCGTCCAGACCTTCCTTGATAGCTTCGCAGATGTATCCGAGAATCAGATCTACAGCTTTTGCTGCATCATCGTTGGCGGGGATTACAAAATCGATATCGTTCGGATCGGAGTTGGTGTCCACAATGCCGAAAACGGGGATACCCAGTTTGTTGGCCTCTTTTACCGCAATCTGCTCCTTCATTACGTCAACAACGAACAAGGCGGAAGGCAGGCGGGTGAGGTCCTGGATCGATCCGAGCATCTTTTCGAGCTTGGCGCGTTGACGGGTGATCTGAAGTTTTTCGCGTTTTGACAAAGTGTCGAATGTTCCGTCCTTGATCATCTTGTCGATATTGCTCATCTTCTTCACCGCCTTGCGAATGGTAGGGAAGTTGGTAAGCATACCGCCGGGCCAACGTTCGATGACGTATGGCATGTTGACACTCTGAGCTTTCTCCTCGACAACCGGTTTAGCCTGTTTCTTGGTAGCAACGAAGAGAATTTTTTTGCCGGATTTGGCAATCTGTTTTAAAGCCGCAGCAGCTTCTTCGGTTTTTGCAATTGTTTTGTAGAGGTCAATGATGTGGATACCGTTGCGCTCCATGAAGATGTAGGGCGACATTGCCGGATTCCATTTCCTTTTCAGGTGACCGAAGTGCGCTCCGGCCTCGAGTAGTTGGTCAAATTCTAATTTTGCCATTGGTTTGTTTGATTTTATTCGTTTACATTCTTTTTCTTAGTCGAACCGTAAGGTAAATTACCGGGACGATCATCCGCGGGAACGTCCTTACGATTTAGATACTAAACGTCATTAAGTGAACCGGCTATCAAGCAGCGGTCCGTATATATCTTCCGGCCAAATAATCCG
>ENA-UOYA01001239-UOYA01001239.1-activated-sludge-metagenome-genome-assembly--contig:-NODE-1239-length-28201-cov-5.245292_pt1 | contig 28201 bp, 44 predicted proteins | sample MGYA00238163_ERZ764804 | MGnify/ENA primary metagenome ERZ764804 (study PRJEB28919, sample SAMN05720223) | activated sludge metagenome | isolation source: Anaerobic digester | place: Hong Kong... | reverse complement strand
ACACCGAGCCCTTCTTAAGCTTCCCCGATGCCTCGGCATCCTCAATCATAGCCTTCGCGACTCTGTCTTTGACCGAACCGGCCGGATTGAAATACTCAAGCTTCGCGAAAACATCAGCCTTCAGACTGTTCTCCCGCGCGAAATTCTCTGCCTTCAGAAGTGGGGTGTTGCCCACCAGTTCCGTAAGTGAACTGTAAAGTGCCATAGCTGCTCTCCTTAATAAAACCGGTACGGACTGATCCGTACCGGTCATATGTCATGTATTATCGTCTCAGATTTCAACAGTCATAAATTCTATCTGCTGTTTCTCAACCGGCATATCGTTATAGTCGGTCTTTACTCCCGCAATCTTATCCACAACCTCAATACCCTCGATAATTCTGCCGAAAGCCGCGTACTGACCGTCCAAGTGCGGCGCTGTCTCGTGCATGATAAAGAACTGGGATCCAGCCGAATCAGGGTTCATGGAGCGCGCCATAGACAGAACCCCCCTCTCGTGCTTAAGATCGTTCCTGACGCCGTTTGAGCTGAACTCGCCCTTGATGGAATATCCCGGGCCGCCCATTCCAGTGCCTTCCGGGTCTCCGCCCTGAATCATAAAGCCCGGAATTACCCGGTGGAAAGTCAATCCGTTATAGAAGCCCTTTCCCGCAAGATCTATAAAATTCTGAACTGTGACAGGAGCTGTATCGGGGTAAAGCTCAGCCTTCATAACGTCTCCGCTCTTCATCTGAATTGTAATAATTGGATTTGCCATTGCAATGCCTTCCTCTTCTGTTTTATGTTTATCTGTGTTTGTAAGATCTCAGAATATCATCCTTGATTTTCCAGAGCTTCGGCGAAAGATCCACATAATACTTGTGAGGATTCTCGAATCTCTTTACCGAATCCCAGAGCGAATCTATCTCCTTGGTGCAATAAGCCCTGATATCTTCAATCGGAGGCTTCTCGTATACAAGTTTCCCTCCGTCGAAAATCTTCACCAGAAGCTCTCTCGTTCTGTAATTCTCAACCATCTTGGACTTCCACGTCTGCAAAGGATCGAAAATTTCATATGCGCTGCCGTCCGGAACTTTCTCATCAGCGGTCATGATCACATCCGCCATGGCCTTACCGGTTGCCTCGTCATAGAACCTAACAATCTTTTTGCTGCATGGATTCGTAACCTTCTCTGCGTTCTCGGATATCTTCATCTTAGGAATAACATTACCGTTATCGTCCTCTGTAGCCGATATCTTGTACACACCTCCGAACACAGGTTCTGCCTTGGATGTTATCAGCCTCTCGCCGACGCCGAAAGAATCAATGCAGGCGCCCTGATTGATTAAGTCCCTGATAAGATACTCATCCAGAGCATTTGAGACGGTAATCTTACAATCCGTAAGGCCCGCCGCATCAAGCATCTGTCTCGCCTGCTGCGTCATGTATGTCAGATCTCCGGAATCGATTCTGATGCCTTTGAGTCTTTCCCCCATCGGCTCAAGAATCTCCTTTGCGCACCTTATTGCGTTCGGAATTCCGCTTCTCAAAACATCGTATGTATCCACAAGAAGAAGTGTCGCTTTCGGATATGTCTTTGCATATGCCGCAAAGGAATCAAACTCATTGTCGAAAAGCATTACCCACGAGTGTGCCATCGTTCCTGAAAGCGGAATGTTGAACTGCTGTCCGCAGATTGTACATGAAGTACCTGCAGCTCCGGCGATATAGGCAGCCCGCGCTCCGAGAACCGACGCATCAAAGCCCTGTGCGCGGCGGGCACCGAACTCCATTATCGGACGTCCTTCGGCAGCTCTGACAATTCTCGCAGTTTTTGTAGCTATAAGCGTCTGATGGTTTATTGTGCAAAGCAGCGCCGTCTCAAGAAGCTGTGCCTGAATAACCGGCCCTCTTACCTTGATGAGCGGCTCGCCGGGGAACACGACCGTACCCTCCGGAATCGCCCAGACGTCGCAGGTAAAACTGAAATCTCTCAAATACTTTATGAACTTATCACTGAAGTGGTAGTTCTTCATAAGGAATTCAAGATCAGCCTCACTGAAACTCAGGTTCGACAGATAATCTATCACCTGCTCTATTCCCGCCATTACTGCATATCCGCCGTTCTCAGGGATGTTTCTGAAAAAAGCATCAAAATAAACAACCGTATTTCCGCAGTCATTGTCAAGATAACCGTTTGCCATTGTAAGCTCATAAAAATCCGTGAGCATACTCATGTTTGTCCGATCGCTCCACATTCCGTAATCCATTGTAAATTTCCTCCTGCCTGACAGGTTCACTCTTAAGACTTTGCTATTTCCTTAATTGTCGTCGTCAGTCCGGCAATCCCCTGAAGATCTGATGGAATAACAATCTTTGTAGATGGTGACTCACCAAGCTTGCCGAGGGCTTCAAGGCCTTTGAGCGCAATGAGGCTGTCGTTCGCTCCGACATCCTTAATCATATGAAGTCCCTTCGCAGTCGCTTCCTGTACCGCAAGAATTGCCTCCGCCTGACCTTCCGCCTCGCGGATAACAGCTTCCTTGTGAGCTTCAGCACGAAGAATTGCCGACTCCTTCTCACCTTCGGCGACACGGATAGCAGCTTCCTTCTGACCTTCAGCAATAAGAATTGCTTCACGCTTCTCTCGCTCCGCCTTCATCTGCTTCTCCATGGCGTTCTGGATTTCCTTCGGAGGAATAATATTCTTAAGCTCCACGCGGTTTACCTTGATGCCCCAGCGGTCTGTCGCTTCATCAAGAATCTCTCTCATCTTTGTGTTGATAATGTCTCTTGAGGTAAGAGTCTGGTCAAGTTCAAGATCACCGATAATATTACGAAGTGTAGTTGCTGAAAGGTTCTCTATGGCTATAATCGGACGCTCGATTCCGTATGAGTAGAGCTTAGGATCCATAACCTGATAGAACACTACCGTATCTATCTGCATCGTGACGTTATCCTTTGTGATAACCGCCTGCGGAACAAAATCCGCCACCTTCTCCTTGAGTGATATCTTCTTTGCAACCTTGTCTATGAACGGAACCTTGAAGTGAAGACCCGTCTCCCATGTTGTCTTGTATGTGCCGAGTCTTTCAATCACGAATGTAGTTGCCTGAGGCACAATCTTTACGCTTGACAGTATAATTACAAAGACAATTACACATATGGCGATGACGGCCACCAGCGGTCCCTGTGAATCTGTTGTTTTTAAAATTACCGGTAACATCTGTTTTTTCCTCCGTTGTTTGTGTTTTTTGAGTTTTACCTGATCTGTAATATTATTGCTTTGCTTCCACAATAAATTTCACGCCTTCAATTCCCATGACCGTAACGCTCGTGCCCTCGGGAATACTGCTTTCGGCCTTTGCGCTCCACACCTGACCTGCAACCTTGACCTGACCTACGCCAAGGACGGGATTTATGTCTTTGATGACGATACCTTCCTTGCCGATATAACTGTCAATATTTGTATGAAGTATCTCAGAACCTCTTCTCTTATCGAACTGAGGCTTGATCCAGATAAGGCATACAGCGAAAGTAACAGCTGTGACCGCTGCCATAGTCACAATCTGTGCCACCAGCGGACAGCCGCAAAGATCAAGCACCATAGCGGTTAGACTTCCGGCAGCGAACCATACGCTTGTAAGTCCCATCGTCATGCTTTCAATAATCAGTGCGGCAATTGCCACAATAAGCCAGATAATCCATAAATCAACCGACATAACATATCCTCCATATTCATTTTCGCAGACATTCTGCGTGGGTTTCATTATATCACCTGCGAATCAAATATTATAATTTCGCGCACTCGGCTCATCGAAGAATACTTCCTCCAGAGTAAGCCCTTTTGCCGGCAGTGTTCTTCCCGCCTTCTGTCTGTCGCACGACCTTATTATATCCGCAACGCTCAGCATATCTGCCCTCCCGATTCCCAGGTCCAGCAAAGTGCCCGCGATGATACGAACCATATTGTAAAGAAAAGCCTCGCCGGTAACTTCAATCTCTATGATGTTATCCTGAGACGCGTCTCTTCTGGCAACCACACCGGTAAGCCGCCTTACTGTCGTCTTCTGAGAAGATCCTGCAGCGCAGAAAGCGGCAAAATCGTGTTCGCCTGCAAATGCTTTCGCCTCTTCATTCATGAGACTGACATCCGGCTCATGTGGACAGAAATACATATATCTTGCGTGAAGCGGTGAAGGCGTTCTGCCAGTGTATATCCTGTAAACATATCTCTTCCCGAGAACGCAGGTTCTCGCAGAAAAGTCATCCCTGACATACATTGCGCGCCTTACCGACAGGTCGCCGGGAAGTCTGCTGTTCAGCGCCAGCGGCACATTCTCTTCGGGAATAAAAAACGGGACGTCCGCATGGCTCAGATGGCATCGTGCGTGCACGCCGGCATCCGTCCTGGAACATCCCGTCAGTGTTATCTGTTTCTCATAGAGCCCGCTGCATGCCTTTGCAAGCACATCCTGCACGGTCCTTCCGTTCTTCTGACTCTGGTATCCGGCGAAATCCGTACCGTCGTACTCACAGACAAGAAGAATCCTCGGCATGGCAATACTCTTACCTGCCTGTCTTTCCGTCGTCTACGCAGCTCTTTCCCATCATGGCAGCTCCTACGATTCCGGCATCATTTCCCATCTCGGCAAGTCTTATCGTTGTCTTTGCAACTCCGGGTCCGAAATAAGGACGTGACATTGTATTCTCTGTAAGCGGCTTAAGCAGCGCGTCGCCCTCGTTGCATACACCTCCGCCTATGACGAGTATCTCAGGCATAAACGTATTGATTGCATTGGCAAGTCCGTCAGAGAGATAGTCGATATATGTGTCAACTACCTGCTTTGCCGCCTTATCGCCCTTGTTCATGGCATCGAAAGCAATTCTGGCGTTGTATTCGCCGTAGCTGTCACGTATTGAATTCATTATTGAATCCGGATGGGCTTCACAGGCTTCTTTGGTCATTCTTGCCATGGCTGAGGCTGACGCATACTGCTCGAAACAGCCGCGTCTTCCGCATCCGCACTTAATGCCGCCGGATACCAGGACCGTATGTCCGAATTCGGAGCCAGCCTGATTAAAACCTGAATATATTCGGCCGTTCACAATTACGCCTGCGCCTACTCCTGTGCCGAGAGTTATTGTGACGGAATCCTTCGAGCCCTTTGCAGCGCCTGCAACTGCTTCAGCCATTGCCGCACAGTTTGCATCATTGTCAATATATACGGGGAGATCTATTACATCCCTTATAAGCTTCCTCATCGGAGCATTGACGAAAGGAAGATTACTTGAGTAGACCAGAAGTCCGGCGTCATTGTCAGGCGTTCCCGGAGAACCTATGCCTATGGCCTCAATGTCCTCCCTTGTAAATCCGGCATCCCTGATGCAGTCTTCAGCAAGCGTCCCCATATCATGGATAATCTCTTCCATTGAGCGCTGAGCATTTGTTTTGATTGACAGCTTGTTTAAAAGCTTTCCTTCTTGGTCAACCACGCCGGCCTTGATGTTAGTGCCGCCGAGATCAATTCCTACATAATAAGACATACCTGTATAAACCAGCCTTTCGCTTTTATCTTCTTCTGAATTCTATCACAGCATGTGTCTTATCTCAAAGACAAATCAGTGACAACAAGCCCTATCGCCAAAATCCCGTAAAACAGGCCGATAAGCACATCGCGACTCGTGATTTTGAGGGGATTGAGTTTTGTTCTTCCGTCACCGCCGTGATAGCATCTTGCGTCCATGGCCACGGCGAGTTCCTCGGCACGTTTAAAGCTCGACACAAACAACGGAATAAGAACGGTAATGTAACCTCTTACTCTGCTGACGAAGCTGCCGGTGTCATAATCGGCTCCACGCGATATCTGTGCTTTCATAATCTTGTCTGTCTCGGATACAAGCGTCGGTATGAACCTCAGAGCGATTGACATCATCATAGCCATCTCGTGCACAGGTATATGTATTGCTTTGAGGGGCGCGAAAATGCTTTCCAGAGCGTCGGATATCTTTAGCGGCGTAGTCGTCAGAGTAAGAAGAATGCTGGTGGATATAATCAGAAAGACCAGCCTCAGAGCCGTAAGCACCGCGCGCATAGCCCCGTAATCCGTTATCCTGATTATTCTCCATGTGAAGACCGGATTTCCCTGCCTTATTGTAAAGATATTAATCAGCAGTATGAACATTGCAATCGGGAGAACCGGTTTTACAGTCAGCCACATTATACGCGGGGTGATTTTCGCCATAACAGCCTGAAGCAGTGTAACCGCGGTCAGGACTGCCAGCGCCACAGGAGTCCTGATTATAAATATAGCTACGAGATATACAATGTAAAGTATCGCTTTCACGCGCGGGTCGGTACCGTGAAGGATTGAGTCTTTTCTGTAATAGCGGCCTATTGAGATGTCGTTAAGCATTTCCCTTCACCGCCTTCTTTACAGCCAGCACGATCCTTGCCGCTTCGCTCGCCGACTCAAACGCGGGTTCGCTGAAGTTTACATTCGCAATCTCGCGGCCGAGTTTCTCTTTGACTCTGTTTGAGAACTGCGTGAGTTTTGGAATGTCAAGTCCCATGGACTCAGCCTTCCCCCTGTCAGCGAAAAGTTCTGCCGGCGCTGCAACCACCTGCACTCTCCCGTCCTTTATCGCGCATATTCTGTCGCAGTTCTGAGCTGCCTCATCCATATTGTGAGACACCAGAATCACCGTGGTTCCATTATCACGAAGCTTTGCAATCAGCCTGAACATCTCGTCTCTGCCCTTTGGATCAAGTCCCGAAGCAGGCTCGTCCAGCACAAGAATCTCCGGCTCCATAACAAGCACACCCGCCATGGCAACGCGACGCTTCTGACCTCCCGACAGTTCAAACGGACTCTTGCCGAGTATTTCCGCGTCTATTCCCATAAGGCCGGCAGCGGCCTCAACCTTTGCCCGGCGCTCTGTCTCAGGTATTTTGAGGTTCCTCAGGCCGTAACTTATATCCTTATATACAGTCTCTTCAAAGAGCTGATACTCAGGATACTGGAACACCAGTCCCACGGTTCTCCTGATTTTCGCTTTGTCTTTCCTCTCACCGGCGCTGAGTATCCCGTCTTTTCCGTGTATTATTATCTCTCCCGACTGAGGAGCGAGAATGGCATTAAGGTGTGATACAAGTGTCGTTTTACCGCAGCCGCTCCTTCCTACAATTCCAAAAACTTCGCCGCGGTATACATCAAGATTTACATCATCAATCGCTTTGTTCTGTCCTCCGTCATATGAACATGACAGATGCTTTATCGACAGAATTACCTCCCCTGACAAGTCAGTAACAGCAGAATCCTCGGCAGGTACAAATGAGGACACCATCCTGGGAACCATCCTCATAACACACTCAAGAAGTGTGTCGTCGCTTGCAAGATCTGCCGGAAGTATCTCTTCCCCGCATATCCTTGCTATCTGATAGCAAAGAGCGTAATTTTCAGGCTGCTTGAGACCGCAGCTTCCGACTCTGCCAGATGAGAATACTTCCTGAGGGCTTCCGGATATTGCGATCTCCCCTTTATTGATGACATAGATTTTCTCGCACCGTATGGCCTCGGTCATATCATGCGTTATCGTGATAATTGTAAGGGATTTCTCCTTCCTCTGTCTCTCGACAATCTCAAGAAACTCATCTCTGCTGACAGGATCAAGCATCGCAGTGGCTTCATCAAGAATCAATACATCAGGATGCATCGCAAGAGCTCCGGCAATCGCAAGCTTCTGCTTCTGTCCTCCCGACAGACTTGCAGCCTCGCGTTCCCTTAGCTCGTAAATCCCGACATCCTTAAGTGCCTCTTCAACACGATGTCTAAGTTCGGGATTCGGAACGCCGAGATTCTCCGGCCCGAATGCCGTATCCTCCTCGACAATTGTTCCGACTATCTGGTTGTCAGGGTTCTGGAACACGCAGGCACATTTCTTTCTGATATCCCAGAAATTCTCATCTTCACCCGCATCTTTGCCGAAAATCACGACTCGTCCTTCGTCAGGAAGCTCAAGAATGTCGATTATTTTCGCGAGCGTTGACTTACCGGACCCGTTCGGGCCCAGAATTGCAACATAGGAGCCTCGCTCTATTTCCGCCGATACTGAGTTAAGTGCCTTCTTCATGCCGGCATTGCCGTCAGTATCATCACTTCGATAACTGAAGCTAACTTTGTCGACTGTTATTTTATCAAGCTCAACCTTCACCGGTTACCTCTCTGTATTAGTTTCCTTATTGTAAAAAGAACGGGGAAAGATGTAAACCTTTCCCCGCACTAAATTAACAATTAAATGTTATAAACAGTTCTTGAATTACACAAGCTCAAGAATTGCCATCTCGGAACCGTCACCGCGTCTTGCGCCGGTTCTGATGATTCTTGTGTAACCGCCGTTACGGCCAACATACTTGGGTGCAATCTCATCGAAAAGCTTGTTCGTGGGATTTACTACGCGACCCTCGCTGTCGTGGCTCTTGATGAGCCACTTAGTCATTGACTTACGAGCGGCAAGCCTTGAAGCTTCATCAACCTGAACGGTCTTTGTCTTAACCTCACGGTCAACAACTTCGTACTTGTTTCCGGACTTTGAAGTCTTTGTCTTAAGAACCTTCTTGCCCTTACCGTCAATCTTAGCAGCGGATACTGTAACTTCCTTTGTCGTGAAGTTATCCTTCTCCTTAACAGCCGTAGCGATAAGGCTCTCAACGATTGCGCTTACCTCTTTGGCACGTGCAACAGTTGTCTCAACCTTGCCGTTTATGACCATTGTTGTGACCATATTCTTCAGGATGGCCGTACGCTGATCTGAAGGACGGCCCATTTGTCTATTAGGCATCTTACTTTCCTCCTACCTAGGGATTAATCTTATTGATCTTTGAGCTTAAGCTCCAACTCGTCAAGCTTCTCTATAATTTCTTCCAGAGACTTCTTTCCGAGATTTCTGACCTTAATCATTTCATCCATTGTCTTTGCCACAAGATCGCCGACAGTGTTAATCTGTGCTCTCTTAAGGCAGTTGTATGTACGAACGGAAAAATCAAGATCTTCAATGATTGCACTTAATTTGGAATCGTGCTCGCCAGTCTCCTCTACGCTCTTAAAGCTCATGGCAGAATCAGTGTCTGCAAGCGCTGTAAAGAAGCTCAGGTGGTCGATCAGGCAATTTGCTGCTGAAGACAACGCTTCATCAACTTCAATTGTTCCATCAGTCCAGACCTCAAGAGTCAGCTTATCGTAATCTGTTCTTGCGCCCACACGGGTGTTCTCAACCTTATAATTTGCCTTCTTGACAGGCGTGAAGATTGAATCAATCGGAATGAGTCCGATTATCTGCTTCTCAGGCTTGTTCTGCTCTGCGGTATTGTAACCGCGGCCCTTCTCGAGTGTAAACTCCATAAAGACGTCATCGCTGCCGTTAAGGTGCGCAATTACATGATTAGGATTCATTATCTCTACGTCCGGTCCGTGAACGATGTCGCCTGCTGTGAGCTCGCCTGTTCTTCCCTTTGCCACGCTTATGCTGACAATCTTGGAATCACTCGTAAGCTTTGCACGAATTCCCTTGATATTAAGGATAATCTCTGTCATATCCTCAATAATACCCGGGACAGTCGAAAACTCATGTCTGATCTTGTCGATCTTAACCTGTGTAACTGCCGCGCCCGAGAGAGAAGACAGAAGTACTCTGCGAAGAGAGTTGCCGAGTGTTATGCCGAATCCACGCTCAAGCGGTGCAAATGTATATTTGCCGTACGACTTATCATCGTTTGATTCAACGCACTTTACAATCGGCTGGCTAATTTCCATCATATCTTATCCTCCTAGAATTATTTTTACTTGTCGGTAGTTTTCAGGTATTACTTGGAATACAACTCGACGATTGCGACTTCATTGACCGGAACATCAATATTTTCCTTCTTCGGAACTGCGATAACCTTGCCTGTGAGCTTATCCATATCGGATGTTACCCATGCAGGTGCAGTTCTTGAAGCTGTTACAGCAACGATGTCCTTGAATCTCTGTGAACTCTTTGCATTGTCCTTGATTACAATCTCATCGCCGACTTTGCAGCCGTATGAAGGAATGTTTACGGTCTTGCCGTTAACCATTACGTTTCTGTGGCTGACAATCTGTCTTGCTTCGTCTCTTGTACGTGCAAGACCCATTCTGAACAGAACGTTGTCAAGTCTGTTCTCAAGAAGGATAAGAAGGTTCTCACCGGTTGTACCGAACTTGAGCTTCTGTGCCTTCTCAAAATAGTTTCTGAAAGGCTTCTCAAGAACACCATAGATGAACTTTGCCTTCTGCTTTTCTTTGAGCTGCATGCCGTACTCGCTAACCTTGTGTACCGCATTCTCCTTCTTCTTGCTCTGTTTCTTTTGTATGCCTAAAAAGGCAGGCTCAACACCAAGGGCTCTGCACTTCTTAAGAACAGGTGTCATATCTCTAGCCATTGCTAATTTTCCTCTTTTCTTAAAAACTCTATATCAGGTCTTTGCGTCGGAGAGATTAAACTCTTCTGCGCTTCGGAGGACGGCAACCGTTATGAGGAACGGGTGTGACATCCTTGATCATTGTTACTCTAAGACCTGCGGTCTCAAGTGCACGAACTGCAGACTCACGACCGGATCCCGGACCCTTTACGAAGACGTCGATTGTCTTCATTCCGTGATCCATGGCAGCCTTTGCGGCCTTCTCTGATGCAACCTGAGCTGCGTAGCTGGTGCCCTTACGTGAACCCTTGGCATCCATACCGGCGGATGCCCATGAAATCGCGTTGCCCTGCTTGTCAGTAATTGTTACGATAGTATTGTTGAAAGTAGCGTGAATGTGCGCCTGACCCTCCACAACGTTTTTACGTTCTGCCTTTCTGGGTCTTCTTGTTTCTTTTGCCATATCAGCTTTCCTCCCTTACTTCTTCTTGCCTGCGACAGTGCGCTTCGGGCCCTTGCGGGTACGTGCGTTTGTCTTTGTACGCTGGCCTCTGACAGGAAGTCCGAGTCTGTGGCGACGTCCGCGGAAGCAGCCGATATCTGAAAGTCTCTTGATATTGCCTGCAACCTCTCTCTTAAGATCACCTTCGACCTTAAAATTATTCTCAATCTGATCACGAATCTTGGCAACTTCATCCTCTGAGAGATCCTTCACACGGGTGTCAGGATTGATTCCTGTCTGTGCGATAATCTCGGAAGCGCTTGTGTTTCCAATGCCGTAAATATATGTAAGAGCAATCTCGATTCTCTTATCATTCGGCAAATCTACGCCGGCTATACGAGCCATTTGGTGTACCTCCATAAAATGGTATTTTTGGATATATATAAACACGCCTTTGTAAGGAACCCCGTAGAGCGGAGCAGCCGCCCCTACTTAATTCGCGTATATTACTTATTTCCTTTTTCTTGTTTGTTCTTTGCTTTTGACGCGGCCAAGAGCAATCTGTCGCGTGATTCGTGTTTTGCAGGGCTAAATCTGCTGGCGAATCTGTCATCTTCGGTTATTAACCCTGCCTCTGCTTATGCTTCGGATCAGAACAGATGATCATTACCTTACCGTGACGACGAATGACTTTGCATTTCTCGCACATCGGCTTTACTGACGGTCTGACTTTCATAGTAGAACCTCCTGCTGCCTATATTTTCACAACAAAACGGGCGCTTTTGAGCGCACGCTAAACAATTATAGCAAAATTGTCCGCGTTTTCAATACCTTTTTTGCTGTCTTCTGCTATATTTACACAGCCGGAATATATTCCGGCTGTGTTACGGATTACTTTTTCTTCTCGCCTCTCCATGTGATTCTTCCTCTCGAAAGGTCATATGGCGATATCTCCATAGTCACCTTGTCTCCTGCCAGAATCTTGATATAGTTCTGTCTCAGCTTTCCGGACAGATGCGCCAGGACAATATGTCCGCTCTCAAGTTTGACCTTGAACATCGCGTTCGGAAGTGCCTCGTCAACTACTCCGACTACTTCAATAACGTCTTCCTTTGCCATTAAAAACCCTCCTCGTAATCATAGGTCGTCATATATGGTCCGTTCTCTGTAATGAGAATTGTATTCTCGTAGTGTGATGCCGGTTTTCCGTCTCTTGTGACAATTGTCCACTCATCGCCGAGCATCTCTATGGCCCTGCTTCCGAGCGTTATCATCGGCTCTATGCAGATTGCCATTCCCTTCTTAAGCTTATAGCCGTGTCCGGCTTTTCCGTAATTCGGCACATCAGGATCCTGATGCATCGATGTTCCGATTCCGTGACCTGTCAGTTCCCTGACGACTCCGTATCCGAAGCCCTCGCAATACTTCGCGATTGCTTCGCCGATATCTCCCGTTCTGTTTCCTGCCTTTGCCAGCTCAAGACCTACGAAAAACGATTCCTCTGTTCTCTTTACAAGATCTTTCACCTCGGGAGCAACATCACCTATCAGGTAGGTTCTGCAGGCATCGGAATGATAGCCGTTAAGTATTGCGCCGACATCAACCGACAATATATCTCCGTCATTAAGAACCGTTGATTTGCGCGGGATTCCGTGCACTACCGCTTCGTTTACTGATGCGCATATTGTTCCGGGGAACGGCGGCTGACCGAAATTCAGAAAAGACGGAATCGCGTCATGACTTCTGATTATTCCGTATGCAATCTTATCTACGTCGTGCGTCGACATCCCGGGCTTCAGCTCGTCCCTAAGTGTCTTAAAAACTTCCTGAAGGATTTTTCCCGACTCCTTCATCATCTCAAATTCATCGTCTGTCAGTATCTCAACCATTTCTTGTACCTTCTTAGTTCAGGTTCAGCCTTGCAAGACCATCTTCAATGCTCTTGATGCATGTCGCGGAGTCAACATTGTTGTTGCCTTCAACGATAATTCCTCTCGCGTTATAAAAATCAATAAGCGGACGTGTGTTCTCTTTGTATGTTTCAAGTCTCTTGCCGACAGTCTCAGGGTTGTCGTCGGATCTCATAACAGTCTTGCCGCCGCAAACGTCGCACACGCCTTCAACCTTGCTAGGCATGTACTTGACGTTGAAGCTTGCTCCGCACTTCTCGCAGACTCTTCTCGTTGTGACTCGGTCCATAATAATATCATCATCTGTAATTACATGAATTACTGCGTCAATCTTATCTCCGGTCTTCGCGAGAAGCTCATCCAGTGCTTTGGCCTGCGCAGTAGTTCTGGGAAATCCGTCAAGAATATACCCTGACTTGCAGTCATCGTTCCCCAGTCTGTCCGCCACCATTCTGATTGTAACGTCGTCAGGAACGAGTGCGCCCCTGTCTATATAGGATTTTGCCTCAATGCCGAGCTTTGTCTGTTCCTTTATGTTGTATCTGAACAGATCTCCTGTTGAAATATGAGCCAGACTGTACTTCTCTCTGATAACGGTTGCTGCTGTTCCTTTACCTGATCCAGGTGCTCCCAAAATAATAAGCTTCATATGCTGTGTCTCCTCCAACGTCTTATTTAGAATACTTGTTCTTTCTGGCATCCTTCACAGTCTGCTTAGTCTGTTCATCAGCTGTCTTGATTCCGTTGCTGAGAATGATTGAACTCTCGGTAACCGCTCCTACTGTCATTGCACATGCGATACCAAGAAACCATATTCCGTCCAAAGCCGGAATAATACTCAGAAGCATCGGAACTGCGCATATTAAAAGCATGTACATTGCATCTGCCATGTTTAGATTGTTATATGTATTTATTAGATACTGAGCAGTCGGCTTGCCGGGACGTATTCCCTGGATATATCCGCCGTACTGCTTAATCTGATTCGATGTATCTACCGGATTAAACTGTATCATCGCGAAAAAGTAAGTAAAAAACACCAGAAATAACACAAAGAAGATATAGAAGACTGAGCTTGATTTGAAGTCAATGAAACCTCTTACCACAGCCGATTCTTTATTCGGCACAACCATAGCTATGACTGCTGCCGGCAGAAGAGTCAACGTAAATGAGTATACAATCGGCATGATTCCGGCCTGTGTGACGCGAAGCGGAATTGCCTGATTCTGCATTCCGTACTGTTTCATGCCGACGGTTCTTTTCGAAAAAATGATGCGGAGTTTCTTCTCGCCGAGATTCGCAAAAACCGCGAGAATTATGAACGCAGCACCGATGACGACAGCTGCAACAGCATTGATTATCGATCCGGATACAAGCGCCGGCGGAATGCTTCTGATGATACCGGCGGTCAGTATAATTGTAATACCGTTGCCAAGACCTTTGGTGTTGAGAAGCTCCACGCACCATGAGCAGAACGCTGAACCGCAGGCAACGGTAAGCGTAACTATTCCGGCTCCAAGCCAGAAACTTATCCTTGAATCAATGAGAGAGTGTGTTCCCAGACAGTACAAAACTGCGAAAATTATATCCATCACAACGGAGCAGTAGCGCGTAAGTTTAGTGATAAAACCGCTTCCAGCCTCACCCTGCATCGCTATATTGCGAAGCTTCGGTATTATAAGGGTAAGAAACTGCATAATTATCGACGCGACCAGGAAAGGATATATTCCCAGGCTTACAACCGAGCCGTTGCTAAGTGCCTTAAGGGAACATATATCAATGATTTTTCCAACATCGCCCCATGTGCCGACGAGTTTAACGGTTCCGCTGTGGCTTATGCACGGGATCGGAACAAGGGTCAAAAGCACCATAATTGAAACTATAAGGAACGATAACCACATCTTCTTCTTAAGCTGCGGAACCTTATATGCCTCGGTAAAACTATTCATATGCTTTATCTCCTTGAAATGTTCAAAATTATAGCCATAGTATTATATCGCAATTTGACTGAATTTAAACCTGCAAATCAATAAACCCGCGAGAATTGTACAAATTCCCGCGGGTATAACATTATCCGTCGCCAAAAGTAAGCGATATGCTTATCTTCTTCCGGCTTTGAGTGACAAATCGTCGAGGAACCCTCTCGGAGACCTGACTTCAAGCTCACCTTCAACCTGAACAATCAGGTCATTTGCGACACTAGTAAGAATGAGTACAGATGTACCGGCGAACCAGACATTCTGAAATCCGGACAGCGTGCCTACGACTGTAGGAACAATACATACAAGGATAAGGAAGAACGCCTCAATCCAATTGAGTCTGAATGCAGTAGTCTTGATAAAATCCGTTGTCGGCTTGCCCGCTCTGATTCCGCTTATTGTACCGCCGTTCTTGTTGATATTGTTGGCAATCTCAACAGGGTGGAACTGAATGGCAGAATAGAAGAATGTAAAACCGATGATAAGAATAAAATAAGCTATGTAATACCAGACGCTGCCGGTGAAGCTTCTAAACCATACCGCTACCGGGTTTGTGCTGGAAGCAAAAAACAGAGAAGTAATTATCTGCGGAAGCGCAAGGAGCGACATCGCGAAAATTACCGGCATAACGCCTGACATATTAACCTTGAGAGGTATATAGTCACGGCTTCCGCCTATCTGAGACCTGCCGATTACCTTCTTTGAATACTGAACAGGAATTTTTCTCTCCGCATTCTGTACAAAAAGTACGAACACAATAATAAGCACAGCTACTAACGCAATTCCGATAAATACAAGGATACCGATCAGGATTCCTGCCACTGCACTGTCAAAAGTATTGCTTATTGAAACGCACTTAAGGTAAAGTGTCTTTGCCATCTGTGGAAGACGCGTTACGATACCTGCAAAGATTATGAGGGAAACACCGTTTCCGATTCCCTTATCATTAATCTTCTCACCCAGGAACACTACCATCGCAGCTCCGGCCGTAAACGAAAGAACTACCAGTCCGGCATTAAGCCATACAGGAAGACTCGATATCATTGCGGTACGGGTTGAATAGCAGAACAGGCAGGACTGAACAAGCGCCAGTCCGATAGCCGAATACCGGGTGATTTTATTCATCTTCTTACGTCCCGATTCTCCCTCTTTGGACATATCCTCAAGAGCGGGAATAACAACGGTTAAAAGCTGAATAATGATTGATGCGTTGATATATGGAGAGACACCCATGGAAAGTATCGAGGCGTGGTACAGACCGCCGCCCGATATTATGTCCATAATGCTGCCGAGCTGACCCCACTGGCGTACCAGAGTTGTAAACGTTTCACCGTCTATCCCCGGAACAGGTACAAGGCCGCCCAGCATGAAAATTCCAAGAATCATGAAGGTATAGAGCAGTCTTTTACGTATGGAATCCACACGAAAAGCGTTTACTGCAGTATCGAAAATACCATGCATGGTTCTTATACCTCCGTTGCCGAGCCTCCGGCTTTTTCAATCTTCTCTTTAGCAGAAGCTGTAAACTTAGCTGCCTTAACGTCAAGCTTCTTAGTAAGCTCACCGTCGCCCAAGATCTTGACACCGTCGTTTACCTTAGGGAGAGAAATAATACCCTTGTCAGCAAGTACCTGAGCCGTAACTTCAGTACCGTTGTCAAGCTCTTCAAGTTCAGCTACGTTTACTTCAATGTAGAACGGAGCGAAACGTGAATTATTGAATCCTCTCTTAGGAAGACGTCTGTAAAGCGGCATTTGTCCGCCTTCAAAACCGGGGCGAACTCCGCCGCCGGAACGTGCATTCTGACCTTTATGTCCGCGACCTGCGGTCTTACCATTACCGGAACCGACACCGCGACCTTTACGGTAAGCGATCTCATTGCCGGCAGAAGTCATATCATTGAGTTTCATATCGCAGATACCTCCTTATATTTCTTCGAAAGCTACATAGTGCGAAACAACCTTAAGCATTCCGCGGATAGCCTCGTTGTCAGCCTTTTCGACAGACTGACCGATTTTTCTCAAACCAAGAGCAGTAATTGTGGCCGTCTCTTTGGATCTTGCCTTGTTAGTGCTCTTGACGAGCGTAATCTTCAAATTAGCCATTATCGCAAGGCCCCCTTATCTAATCTCTGTAACATTCTTGCCGCGAAGCTTTGCAACTTCCTCAATTGACTTAAGTCCCTTAAGTCCCTCAAGTGCAGCATTTACCATGTTGTTAGGGTTGTTTGAACCGATTGACTTCGTACGTATGTCTGTGATGCCGGCAAGCTCGCAAACGTCACGGACCGGACCACCGGCGATGACACCTGTACCGCTTGCAGCAGGCTTCATTACAATCTTTGAAGCAGCGAATTCGCCGAGAGTCTCATGAGGAATGGTACCTTCTTTGATGGAAACATTGATGATATTCTTCTTAGCTTCCTCAACGCCTTTTCTGATAGCGTCCGGAACTTCGGTACTCTTACCGATTCCCTTGCCTACGCGTCCGTTTCCGTCGCCGATGACGACAAGAGCTGCAAAACGCATATTCTTACCGCCCTTAACAGTCTTGGAGACACGGCCGATATGGATAACTCTTTCTTCGAATTCCTTCTTCTCTTCTTTGGACTTGTTCTTAGAATCAAAAGCCATTTAAATCTCCTCCCGCTTAGAAATTAAGTCCGGCAGTTCTTGCCGCCTCTGCCAGTGCCTGGACGCGTCCGTGATACATATAACCGCCACGATCGAAAACAACATCCTTAACTTCCTTAGCAATCGCACGCTCTGCAACAAGCTTGCCGACTGCCGAAGCCGCCTCAACATTGCTGCCGTTAGCTACGGAACCCTTTATCTCCTTGTCAAGTGACGAAGCACTTGCGAGAGTGGTACCTGTCGTATCGTCGATTACCTGCGCATAGATATGACTGTTGCTTCTGTACACGCAAAGACGAGGGCAATCTGTTGTGCCTGAAATCTTCTTTCTTACACGAACATGCTTTCTTACACGAATCTTGTTTTTATCAATTTTACCAATCATGTTTGATTTACCCCCTTACTTTACTTCTTGGCTCCGGTCTTACCTTCCTTGATGATAAGGTGCTCATCGGCATACTTGATGCCCTTGCCCTTATAAACATCAGGAACTCTGAGAGAACGGATCTTTGCGGATGTCTCGCCAACGAGCTGCTTATCAGCGCCCTTGACTGTGATAATGTTATCCTTGACATCAATAGAGATTCCTTCCGGCTCGACCATCTCGATTGTGTGTGAGTAACCAAGGCTGAACACAACCTTATTACCCTGCTTGACTGCTTTGTAACCTACACCGTTGATCTCGAGGTTCTTTGAGAAACCATCAGAAACACCTACAACCATATTGTTGATCAGGGCTCTTGTGAGACCATGGAGTGCTCTGTGATTCTTATCATCAGAAGAACGCTCTACGATGATTTCCGATCCTTCCTGCTTAACGGATATATCGGGATGAACATTCATTTCCAAAACGGACTTGCCACCCTTTACCGTTACATGCTGACCGTCGATTTTAACTTCAACGCCCGCAGGCACAGCAATCGGTTTTCTACCAATTCTTGACATATTATTTTCCTCCTGCTCTTAAGATTAAGCACCCAATTCCAGTATGTCGCTGTTTGAACAGGTGCTTTTCAGAGATGTATAAACATCCGAAGCGGCAGCACGGGAACATCCCGTACTACCTGCCACCGATGAATTACCAAACGTAAGCGAGAACTTCTCCGCCAACACCGGCCTGTCTTGCCTTCTTATCGGTCATAACACCCTTAGAGGTGGAAATGATCGCGATTCCGAGACCACCGAGAACGCGGGGGAGATTCTCCTTATCCGCGTAGGTACGAAGACCAGGCTTGGATATTCTCTTGATTCCTGAGATAACGTGCTTTCTTCCGGAATACTTGAGTGTAACCTTGATTATACCCTGTGTATTGCCCTCAACGCACTCAAAATTCTCTATGTAGCCCTCATCAAGTAAAATCTGTGCAACAGACTTCTTGAGGTTGGACTGCGGGATATCTACAGTAGCGTGACCTGCATTACCTGCATTACGGATTCTCGTAAGCATATCTGCAATTGCATCTGTAATCTGCATTATTTTTTCCTCCTGTATATCGACAGTAAAATTCTTGGGGATCCTTACCAGCTGGCCTTCTTGACACCCGGAATCTCGCCCTTGTATGCGAGTTCACGGAAGCAAAGACGGCAGATACCGTACTTACGGATATACGCATGAGGTCTACCGCAAATCTTGCAACGGTTGTGCTGCTGTGTGGAAAACTTAGGTGTTTCCTGGGACTTAAGAATCATTGACTTCTTTGCCATGTGTAATTTTCCTCCAATTATTTGCGGAAAGGCATTCCCATGAGCTGCAAAAGCTCAAATGCCTCTTCATCTGTCTCGGCTGTTGTAACAATGATGATATCCATACCACGGATCTTATCAATCTTATCGAAGTCGATTTCGGGGAACATAAGCTGCTCCTTGACACCCATGGCATAGTTGCCGTGACCGTCAAATGAGTTGGCGCTTATACCGCGGAAGTCACGTACACGCGGAAGGGCGATGCTGATCAGCTTATCGAGGAAATAGTACATATTCTCTCCTCTCAAAGTGACCTTACAGCCGATCTTCATGCCCTCTCTGAGCTTAAAAGCTGCGATGGACTTTGAAGAAACAGTCGGAATCGGCTTCTGTCCTGCGATGATGCCCATGTCGCGTATTGCGGCATCGAGAGCCTTCGGGTTATCTTTAACCTCGCCGACGCCCATATTGAGGACAATCTTCTCGACCTTAGGAATCTGCATACATGAGCTGTATTTGAACTTCTCCTGAAGGGCAGGTGCTACTTCAGATGTGTACTTATCTTTTAATCTGGACATCGAATTACTCTCCCTTCTTCTCATTGGATACGGAATCGATAACCGCGCCGGACTTCTTCGCAATTCTTGCCTTTGTACCGTCTGCGTTAACCTTGTATCCTACTCTGGTGGGCTTTCCGGACTTCGGATCAACGAGCATCACATTCGATGCATCAATGGAACCTTCACGCTCAACGATACCGCTGACTGCTGTCTGAGACTTTGCCTTCTGGTGCTTCTTGACGATGTTGACACCTTCAACAAATACTCTGCCCTTCTTCTTATCTACCGAAATAACCTTTCCGGTTGTGCCCTTGTCCTTACCGGAAATTACGATAACCTGGTCACCGTTCTTTACATGAATACTGTTTGACATGTTATCTCCTCCCTTATAAGACTTCCGGTGCAAGAGATAAGATCTTCATATAGTCCTTATCTCTGAGCTCTCTCGCGATTGGTCCAAAAATACGTGTACCACGCGGGTTCTTATCTTCTTTAATTAAAACTGCCGCATTCTCATCGAACGTGATGTAGGAACCGTCAGCACGTCTGACGCCCTGTTTTGAACGTACAACTACTGCGCGAACTACGTCGCCCTTCTTGACCATGCCGCCCGGAGCAGCGCTCTTCACGGAGCAAACGATAACATCACCGATGTTAGCGTACTTTCTCCATGAACCGCCCATAACCTTAATGCAGGCCAGCTCACGAGCTCCCGTGTTGTCGGCAGATCTTAGTCTGGATTCAACCTGAATCATCTGATATATCCTCCTTTAAGTCTGCTTACTTAGCCTTTTCGATAATCTCGACAAGTCTCCAACGCTTATTCTTGGAGATAGGACGAGTTTCCATAACTTCGACCTTGTCGCCCTCATGCGCCTGATTATCTTCATCGTGCGCCTTGAGCGAATAGGTTCTCTTCATGATTTTTCCGTACAGAGGATGCTTGACGTGCTCTACTACAGAAACCGTGATTGTTTTGTCCATCTTGTCGGATGAAACGATACCGACTCTGGTTTTTCTAAGATTTCTTTCAGCCATTTAAGCCGTCCCCCTTACTTAGCAGCTGCGAGTTCTTTCTCGCGCTTGATTGTCATAACTTTAGCAATATCCTTCTTGACCTGAGCGATCTGTGCAGGATTCTCAAGCTGGTTTGTTGCATGCTGGAAACGAAGCTTAAAAAGCTCTTCCTTGAGAGAAGTAAGTTCTTTTGAAAGCTCATCTGCGGACATTTTGCGAATATCTTCAACCTTCATTTATGCTTCCTCCTTCTCTCTTGCGATAAACTTCGTATTGCAAGGCAGCTTGTGGCCTGCGAGTCTCATAGCTTCCTTAGCGTCTTCTTCAGATACACCGGAAATCTCGAAAAGTACTCTTCCCGGCTTTACAACCGCGCACCAGTACTCATTTGCAGCTTTACCGGAACCCATTCGGACCTGTGCAGGCTTCTTTGAAACCGGCTTATCAGGGAAAATCTTAATCCAGACCTTACCGCCACGCTTTACATATCTGTTGATGGCTACACGTGCTGCCTCAATCTGATTTGACTTTATCCAGCATGGCTCAAGTGCCTGAAGACCGTAATCACCGTAAGAAACGAAGTTTCCGCGGGAAGCCTGGCCCTTCATGCGGCCTCTCTGCTGCTTTCTGTATTTTGTTCTCTTAGGAAGTAACATTAAGCTTTTCCTCCTTCGACCTTATTTACGGGAGCTGCCTTCTGTCCGAAAACCTCACCCTTGTAAATCCACACCTTTACGCCGATACGGCCATAAGTTGTGTTTGCCTCTGCGAAACCGTAATCGATATCGGCACGAAGCGTCTGAAGCGGGATTGTGCCCTCGTGATATGTCTCGGATCTTGCAATCTCGGCACCGCCCAAACGGCCGGAGCACTTGGTCTTGATTCCGAGAACGCCCTGCTGCTTCATTGCAAGCTGCATTGATCTCTTCATCGCTCTTCTGAAGCTCTGACGATTCTCAAGCTGTGATGCTATATTCTGTGCTACAAGAGTTGCATCAGAATCAGAGTTCTTGATTACTTCGATATCGACAGTAAAAGTTCTCTTCATATCTGACTTGAGATTCTTATTGAATTCCTTATCAAGAGCGTCCTTGAGTTCAACTCTTCCTGAACCCTTGTCGCCGCCTACGAGAGAAGGTCTTGCTGTCTTGATGACAACATTGATTCTGTCCGTACCCTTGCGCTCGATGATGACATCACTTACGCCTGCGACATTGGAACGATTCTCGTCAACTACTTTCTTTGAATTCTTTCTTGCGATTGGCTCAACTGCCTTAAGAACAAATTCTCTGATTTTCTTGTCCTCAACGAGAGTATCTCCGAAAGTCTTCTTATCGGCGTACCAGTGTGCATTCCAGTCATCGATAACGCCTACTCTTAAACCATGCGGGTTAACTTTCTGACCCATGCGAATTCCTCCTTATACTCTTTCCTTGAGAACAACCGTAATATGGCTTGTTCTCTTCTTGATTGAACTTGCGGAACCTCTGGCTCTCGGCATATAGCGCTTGAGAACCGGACCCGGGTTGGCAATTGCTGTCTCAACATAGAGCTTCTCACGGTTTAAACCGTTATTGTTTACTGCGTTTGCTTCAGCAGACTTAAGAACCTTTGCAAGAACAGGCGATGCAGCCTTGGGTGTGTATGTGAGGATTGCGTATGCATCATCAACGGACTTGCCCTTGATAAGATCTGCAACGATTCTTACCTTACGGGGAGAAATTCTGATGTACTTGGCAATGCAGATTCCCTGATCCTTGCCGATGCCGAGATTCTTTCTCTGCTTCTTTGTAGGAGTAGGGAGTTTATTCGACTTCTTTGAAGGAGCCGCGTAAGCCTTAAGAATGTCCTCGCGGTTCTTCTCGATATTATCTGTGTTTAAAATAATCTTATCCACGATCTTCCTCCTTATACGCTTTCAGCCGACTTCTCATTGCTGGTGTGACCGCCGAACTTACGTGTAGGTGCGAACTCACCGAGCTTATGACCAACCATATCTTCGGTAACATATACAGGGATAAACTTATGACCGTCATATACACCGATTGTATGACCAACGAACTCAGGGAAGATGGTCGAAGATCTTGACCATGTCTGGACGATCTTCTTCTCGTTGGCATTATTCAACGTCTGGATTTTCTTCATCAGAGCATCCTGTACGTAATAGCCCTTCTTAGTAGATCTACTCATTTGAACTATGCCTCCTTAAGCCTTTCTAGCCTTGACAATATACTTGCCGGACTGCTTCTTTCTGTTACGTGTCTTCTTACCGAGTGTAGGAACACCCCAAGGTGTAACAGGGCCCGGAAGACCGATAGGTGATTTACCTTCACCACCGCCGTGCGGGTGGTCATTAGGGTTCATTACAACACCTCTGACAGCCGGACGAACGCCTGCATGTCTTGACTTACCGGCCTTACCAAGTTTTACATTCTCATGCTCGGAGTTGCCGATGGCGCCGATCATAGCGCGGCAGTTCTCGCGAACCATACGAACCTCACCTGAAGGAAGACGAATCTGTGCGAAACCGTTCTCCTTGGCCATAAGCTGAGCTGAAGCACCGGCGGTTCTTACGAGCTGTGCGCCTCTGCCCGGATTGAGCTCAACGCAGCAGATTACCGTACCAACCGGAATTGCCGAGATAGGAAGTACGTTTCCTACAAGAATATCCGCTCCTGAACCGCTCTCAACAGTTGAACCAACCTCGAGTCCTGCAGGTGCAAGGATATATGACTTTGTTCCGTCAACATACTGGATAAGTGCAAGATATGAAGTTCTGTTAGGATCATACTCGATTGCCGTAACAGTGGCCTTAACACCCTCTTTATTTCTCTTCCAGTCTATGTTTCTAAGCTTTGTACGATTGCCGCCGCCGATATGACGAACTGTGATACGGCCATATGAATTACGGCCGCCTGTCTTCTTTCTTGTCTCAAGAAGACTCTTCTCAGGTGCTTTCTTGGTAAGCACGGAATAATCCGCAACTGCCATCCCTCTGACTGCCGGAGAAGTAGGATTAAATGTTTTTACTGCCATTTTTAAATTCCTCCTTACTGGCCGAAACCAAATTCTTCGATGGATGTCTTGTAGCTGGTGCCGGCCTTAACAGCCTTGCCGCCCTTGCCAAGATAAGACAATGCCTTACCCTCGGTATCGATTGTGACAACAGCCTTCTTATAAGCGGCGGTCTTGCCTGCCTTATAACGCTGTCTCTTAACCTTGCCTTCGAAGTTCGCGATGTTTACGCCGGTAACCTTAACGCCGAAGAGCTTCTCAACTGCGTCCTTGATCTCTGCCTTGTTTGACTCAGGAGCAACCTTGAATGTGTACTTTCCTGCGTCTGTAACCATCATTGACTTCTCAGTGATGACAGGCTTTAAAATTACATCGTACGGTGTCTTCATCTGTACACCTCCTCAATCTTCTCAACAGCAGCCTTCGTAGCTACGAAGCTGTCATACTTCAAGATATCAAAGACATTGATTGTGTTGACATATGCTGTCTTGACGTCTCTGATGTTTCTTGCGGAAAGCTCTGCGTTCTGGTTTGCACCTTCAAGAACAACGAGAGCGGAAGAACCTGCTCCAATGCTCTTAAGAGCGTTTGCAACTGCAGCTGTCTTGATTTCAGCGAGGTTCATGTCCTCAACTACAATCAGCTGTGAATTGGCAACCTTCGAAGAAAGCGCTGACTTAAGTGCAAGTCTTCTTACCTTCTTAGGTACCGTGTAAGAATATGATCTCGGGTTTGGTCCAAAGATGATTCCGCCGCCGACGTACTGTGCGCTGCGTGTGGAACCATGGCGGGCACGGCCTGTACCCTTTTGTCTGTAGGGGCGCTTGCCGCCGCCTGCAACCTCAGATCTTGTCTTTGTCTTCTGTGTGCCCTGACGGCGGTTAGCGAGCTGGTTTCTTACAACAAGCGACATAACGCCTTCATTGGGCTCAATGCCGAAAATCTCGTCGGAAAGCTCCATGGAACCCGTAACGGCGCCGCTGAGATTTTTAATATCTATTTTAGCCATTATTCAAGTCCTCCGTCTTATTTAGCAGCCTTAACGGAATTCTCAACCGTCACAACGCCGCCCTTAGGTCCGGGAATCGCGCCTCTTAAGACTAAGATTCCTCTTTCACCATCTACCATTACTACACTAAGATTCTGAACAGTGCAGTTAACAGCACCCATATGTCCAGGCATCTTCTTTCCGGGTACAACACGTGCAGGTGTTGTATTAGCACCCATGGAACCAACTCTTCTGTGGTACATGGAACCGTGGCCTGAAGGGCCGCCCTTCTGTCCGTGGCGCTTAATGTTGCCCTGGAAACCCTTACCCTTGGAAACACCTGATACGTCAACATGATCACCGATGGCGAACATATCTGATACCTTGATTTCCTGGCCGAGGCTGTAATCAACTTCCGGTGTGAACTCACGGATGTATCTCTTTACCTCAACGTCAGCCTTCTTGAACTGACCCTTGTCCGGCTTGTTTACGAGCTTCTCGCGAACTGTGCCGGAAGCAACCTTAACAGCCTTGTAGCCGTCGCTTTCTGCCGTCTTGTTCTGGAGCACATACATGGGCTCGCACTCAATAACGGTTGCCGGGATAACATTGCCGTTCTCGTCGAACAGCTGCGTCATGCCGGACTTCTTGCCAATGATGAATTTCGTCATAAAAGTTTCTTCCTCCTATATGGTTATTGGTTCGCCTTTTATCAGGCGGCGAACATGACCTCGGTCTGCGGACTTGGCGTGAACCGTTGACCGATTAAGCCGCATCGTTTCTGTTAAAGTAATTACTTAATCTTTACTTCAATGGATACGCCTGCAGGCATGTCAAGCTTTCCTATGGCTTCCACTATCTGAGCGGAAGGTGTGTAAACGTCGATAATTCTCTTGTGGGTTCTCTGTTCGAACTGCTCACGTGAGTCCTTGTTTACGTGTGGTGAACGCAGAATCGTAATGATTTCCTTGTCTGTAGGGAGCGGGATAGGTCCCGAAAAGCTCGCGCCGTTCTTTGTAAGAACGTCAACGATAAGCTTTGCGCTCTCGTCAAGAATCTTAAAATCATAAGCCTTGAGCTTGATTCTGATCATGCTTGTCTTTACTGTTTTTGCTGCCATAGCTGGTGGCCTCCTTCTTTAAGCTGTAATTTTTTGTCTCAACCTTGTCGGGCGTTTCCTCGTACTTCATTCAAAAACCCAGTTGACCAGTTACTGTTAACAACAGCACTTTGGGGCTCCGGGCAATGTAGTTCATCGTACTACGGCTGCCGTCTGACTCGATATCAGACAATCGCAGGAATTCTTTGCTCCTGCTTCGGCTCCGCCTGAGTTCCCCGTCTGTCTCCGCAACAGCTCGTTGCATGAGGACGGCAATCTCCGGTATCCAAGCCTTGATTTTGCATAGTCATGGTCATCCATGGCGCACGCAAAAGCAATTTTACTCTCGCTTCGTCTGTTTTGCAAGCTATTTCTTACTAATTATCAGAAAATAATCTGCGAATATCTTCCGGCGTAAAATGATACGTAGAATTGCAGAAATGACACTGTGTATCGACGCCCTCGTCAGTCTTCGCAAGCTCTTCAATCTCGTCTCTGCCGAGTGTAGCGATTCCGGCACTCATGCGCTCCCTGCTGCAGTTGCAGGTAAAGCTGACAGGTGCGCCTTCAAGATACTCAAGTTCCGGGTCTCCCATGAACAGATCAAGTATCTGCGCCGGAGAAAAGTCGGACGAAAGCAGGAACGTTATCTCGGGAAATTCCGCCGCGCGTTTCTCAAGATAAGCTATTTCCTCTTCTCCTGCACCGGGCATAAGCTGTATCATCATGCCGCCGGCCTGTGAAACGACACCTTTGTCGAGCAGCACACCTAGCGACACGATAGCAGGTGTCTGCTCTGACTTGCGGAGATAATAGGCAAAGTCTTCGGCAATCTCGCCGCTCAGAAGCTCAGTGGAACCGACATAAGGCTCCTTGAGACCGATATCTCTGATTACCGTAAGCATTCCTTTGCCCACTGCCGCACCGACATCAATCTTGCCGGGATAATGGTGGGCGGTCTCGATGTGGTTCTGTACAGGATAGGCGCGAACCCTGAAACCGTAGTCCGTAACGCATGTCATCCCCCTGATCGGGCCGTCTCCTTTTATTATGGTTGTCTGCGTGTCTGTGCTGCGCTTCATCGACTCTGATATGAGAAGAGAACCGGTCATGAATCTGCCGAGGGCCGCTGTTGCAGCCGGAGTAGTATCATGTATTATTCGGGCTTTCTCACACAGTGCGGTTGTACGTATGGCAAGGCACTTAACTTTTCCGTTGAGACCGCAGGCGCGGACTATATGGTCGGCACTCAGATCCTCCGGAGCACCGGGTACAAAATACGGATTGTCGCTCATAAATTCTCCTTAGGTTTTCCAAATACGAGAAAAATTCTCTCTGCGGAGCTGTCCGGAGACTGCATGGTAAGTTCACCGTAACGGCCGAGTTCGGTAAGTCCCGCCTCCTGCGCCATGGCGCGGAATTCATCCGGCGGGTAATACTTTTCGATGAGTTCACCGTCGTATCTTTCATAGGTTCCGTCGTCCGTGGCATCGAAAAGAGTCAGCGACGCGGTGTTTGTCGCAGTGTCCTCGTCAAAGTCATTGACCCAGAGGAGCGTAAAATCTTCATAATCCTCAAAAAACACGTTGTCTGCCAGCGTCTCAGCCAGATGTTTGTGCGTTATCACGTCGAAGATAAAAACTCCGCCGGGTTCAAGGTAACTGTACACCTGCGCAAATATCCGCCTTAATGCAGTTCTGTCGGTTATGTGATCAAGCGTGTCAAGAAGCGAGACAAAGCAGTCGGCGCGTCCCGGAAGCTCAAAATCCGTTATATCCTGGGCTGTCCAGCAAATCTTATCAGCTCCGTCTTTAGCCGTCGCCTGCGCCAGCATCTCTTCGGCGGAATCAATTCCGATGATGCTGTAGCCATGCCGCATCAGCGGAATATCGACGCTGCCGGTACCGCAGCCAAGATCCACCACAGAATGTGTGCCGCCTTCTGTTTCGGAGTGTCTCTTTATAAGCGAATCAATATAGCCGGCCCAACAGTAAGTGTCCATGTCGGACTGCATTGTATCGTAATGCGAAGCCAGAATGTCATAAAAATTGCTATCCATATATCAAGGCAGATAAGACAGCGGGTTCTGCGCGGTCCCGTTTACACGCACTTCAAAATGAAGATGCGCGCCGGTCGACGTTCCGGTGCTTCCGACTTCGCCTATTGCCTGACCGGCTGACACAGAATCACCCGCGGCTACATAGATATTGCGTGCATGAGCATACAGCGTTGTTACCCCGTTGCCGTGGTCAATAATACAGTAGTTGCCGTATCCCGTTCCTCCGGTATTCTGTCCTTCAACAGGCTCCGTAACATAAATAACCGTTCCGGAAGCCGCCGCCATAATGGTCGAGCCGTAATCGGAAGCTATGTCTATCCCCGAATGATACTTATAAGTACCATAGACCGGGTGGTATCTGTTGCCGAAGTATGATGATACCGATCTTGAATTGGTAGGCCA
>ENA-UOYA01001232-UOYA01001232.1-activated-sludge-metagenome-genome-assembly--contig:-NODE-1232-length-28328-cov-7.859760_pt1 | contig 28328 bp, 19 predicted proteins | sample MGYA00238163_ERZ764804 | MGnify/ENA primary metagenome ERZ764804 (study PRJEB28919, sample SAMN05720223) | activated sludge metagenome | isolation source: Anaerobic digester | place: Hong Kong... | reverse complement strand
TTTTTTAAAAAATACTAAAGTCGGCTAATTGTTGTGACGATATATAAATCAGAAGCGAGAAGTATATTCTTTTAAACATGTTTAATGAGCTTCTTCTAACAAAACGCTTAAAACGAACAAAACCGCACTTCCGAATTGCGCAATAGGAATAAACGGGAAAAGTTCAAAAAATCAGGACCGAATGGATTCGGCTCCGTATAAATACAGGAGGTATATTATGGTAGTACAACACAATATGGCGGCCATTAACGCTAACAGATACTTTGGTATCAACAATAACAACCTTTCTAAGTCCCTTGAAAAGCTTTCTTCAGGTTATGCAATCAACCGTGCAGGAGATAACGCTGCAGGCTTGGCTGTATCAGAAAAGATGAGAGCTCAAATCGGTGGCTTGACACAGGCTGCAAAGAATGCCCAGGACGGTATTTCAATGATTCAGACCTTTGAAGGCGCATTGACAGAAACAGATGCTATCCTTCAGAGAATGAGAAGCCTTGCTGTACAGAGTGCCAACGGTACATATGACGATCAGGTTGACCGTGCTGCTATCGAACTCGAGTACACACAGCTCTGTAATGAACTTGACGACATCGCCGCTACAGACTTTAACGGTGTAGTTGCTCTTTCAGGTAATTCACAGACAACTATTACAACTCTTGCAAACAGCAATACAGAACTTAATGGTGCGTATACATCAACTTCAGGACTCAACCTCGTTTCACAGGTTAAGCTCCAGGTTGGTGCAAGAACTAAGGACCTTAAGACCTATAACTTTGATTATAAGTATGTTTACAGACATGCAATTTCTGCAGGAAGTAAGATTTCAGCAAACGGAACAGTAGCAAATCCTACTTCAGCTGGTATTCAGAAGGCTGCTATCGGTGACCTCAAGGCTGACCTTAACTGCACATCTTCAGGTCTTGGTCTCAGAACAAAGGCTGATAATTCAACAAGTGCTGTGTATAAAGTTTCACTTTCAACACAGGTATCAGCTAACGCTGCAATCGATAAGATTGACCACGCTATCAATAAGGTTTCAATGATCCGTGCTACATTCGGTGCTATCCAGAACCGTCTTGAACACAAGATTGATAACCTCAACACAACCAATGAGAACCTCACAGCTGCTGAATCTCGTATTCGTGATACAGATATGGCTAAGGAAATGTTGAACTTTACAAAGAATCAGATTCTCAGCCAGGCTTCACAGGCAATGCTTGCTCAGGCAAATACACTGCCTCAGGGTGTTCTCCAGCTTCTCCAGTAAGAATTGTCATATCGTTCTTATTGATTGCAACAGTAAGAATAAACGACGTTTCTTTGGAATAAGAATAATAATTAAGGCTAGGGTTATCCCTAGCCTTTTTGTTTTAAAAGATTATACATATTATAAACAATTATGCAATTAAATAATGTGAATGGTTGTGATAAAATATAAAAAATTACTTGTAGATGTGCGATTGAAAACGTATACATTAGTATTAATGACAGCATGGAAATAAATTTTTTATGCTGTCATTTGTTCCTTTTCAGAAAACCGTGAAAAACAGTATAAGGGGATAATTGTTATGAAAAAAACGTGCAGTATAATCATATGTCTTGCTGTAACGGCAGCATTAATGACAAGCTGTGGAAACGAAGCAAAGGAAAGCAATGCTGTTTCTGGAGGGACAGAAGCTTCAGAAACAATTACTATGCCGAAAGGAGGGTCTGCTGTTATTCCGTCGTTGAACATAAAGAAATATGATATACCACAGAATGACAGTCTTGATTTTGTAAGAAAAATGAAAATAGGCTGGAATCTTGGGAATACGTTTGACGCAAATTCAGATACAAATAATATTCCAAACGAGCTTGATTATGAATCAAAATGGTGTGGTACAAAAACGACAAAGCAAATGATTGACACAATAAAGGCAGCGGGGTTTAATACAATAAGAATACCTGTTTCATGGCATAACCATGTATCGGGCGATAATTTCACAATAAGCAAGGAATGGCTTGACCGTATTCAAGAGGTTGTTGACTATGCTGTCGACAATGATATGTACGTTATTCTGAACATTCATCATGATATTTATGAGCAATATTATTATCCGACCAATAAGTGTTTTGAAACTTCAACAAAGTATATGACAGCAATCTGGACACAGCTTTGTGAGCGGTTTGGCGATTATGATGACCATATGATATTTGAATCGATAAATGAGCCGCGCTTTAAGGGTACAAAATATGATTGGTGGCTGGATATGAGCAAGCCGGAATGTCAGGAAGCTGTTGAATGTATCAACAAGCTTAATCAGGTTTTTGTTGACACGGTAAGAGCCACCGGCGGAAACAACAAGACAAGATATCTTATGGTTCCAGGATATTGTGCCGCTGCGGACTATGTAATTCTGGACGAATTCAGACTCCCACAGGATATTGCCGAAAACAAAAATAAAGTCATAGTATCGGTTCATGCCTATACGCCATATAATTTTGCCTTGCAGTCGTCTGCAGAAAATGGAAGCGTTTCCGACTGGGAGCCTGACAATCAAAAAAGCACAGGTGATATTGACAGACTTATGGATAATCTTTACGGTATGTATGTTATGAACGGCACGCCGGTGGTAATAGGTGAATTTGGTGCGAGGGACAAAAATGGAAATTTGCAGGATAGAGTTAATTATGCATCTTATTATATAGCTGCCGCAAGAGCAAGAGGGATAACCTGCTTATGGTGGGATAACAATGCATTTGCCGGAACGGGTGAAAACTTTGGCTTGCTTATGCGTCAAACGTCTACATGGACATATCCTGATATAGTGCTTGGCATGATGAAATATGCGGAATAATACAGATGGTTGCTGGAGATAAAAACACAGGGTTTTAAAGTATGAAACCAATATGTAGCAAACGAATTAAAAATAATGATAAAAATCCCCCGTATGGATTGTACATACGGGGGACTATTTTTGTATTTGTTTTTTATAGATATTATTCCTTTACACCGCCGATAGTAAGTCCTATTACGAAATACCGTTGCAGGAACGGATACAGACATACAATTGGAAGTGATGTAACAACCGTTGCTGCTGCTCTTATTGAAGCAGGTGTTACCATTCCGTCTGCATTTTTCATTGTTTCTGCCGTTGTTCCATTATTGGTTACAGATGCAAGAAGCTTCATAAGCTCATATTGAAGTGTTGTATATTGCTGTGACATTCTGTTGTAAATCATGGCATCAAACCATGAGTTCCAATGATAAACAGCAGTGAAAAGAGCTACGGTTGCAAAAATAGGAAGACAAAGCGGAACGATTATTTTGATAAATATAGTAAAGTGTCCCGCACCGTCGATTTCCGCCGATTCGCTTATGCTGTCGGGCAAGTCGTTCATATATGTTCTTATAACAAGCATATTAAACGCACTAACCATTCCAGGTATAATGTATACCCAGAAGGTGTTTGTAAGGCCAAGCCCCTTATAAAGAAGAAATGTTGGAATAAGTCCTCCCGAAACATACATTGTTATAACAAAAATTAATGAAACCTGCTTTTTAAACAAAAAGTTTTTACGGCTGAGAACATAGGATAAAAGTGCTGTTACAAACATTGAGGATAATGTTCCCACAAGCGTTCTGAGAACTGTTATCTTAGCTGCCGTCAGCATATTCGGCTTTTTAAGCACTGTTTCGTAGTTTTTCCAGGTAAACATTCTTGGTATAAGATATATACCGCCTCTGAGAGCGTCTGTTCCGTCGTTAAACGAAATAGCAACCGTGTTAAGAAGAGGATAAAGCATAATGACAACAAACAAAAGCAATATCAAGTAGAAGATTATAAAAGTAATAGTATCACCAACGGATTTTTTTCTTGTGCTTTTTGTTTTATATAAAAAGTTATATTTCTTGTTTAATGAGTTATCGCTAGCTGCCACAGTCATATCATTCCTTTCATATTAAGATATATTAGACTTAGAACAAATGCTCTTCGCCCATTTTCTTAGCAATCTGATTAGCAATAAAGATAATCACAATGCTGACAATACTCTTAAATATACCTGCTGCCGTACCGAGAGAGTAGTCGTTCTGACTGATACCATATTTAAGAACATAGATATCAATTGTTTGCGCAACGCTCCGAACGAGGTCATTTTGGAGCAGGTATGGTATTTCAAACGTCGTGTTAAGAATATTGCCTATATTTATAATAAGAAGAATGAATATTGTGGACTTGATTCCGGGAAGGGTTATATGTAATATCTTTCGGAATCTGCTCGCACCGTCAATTTCAGCTGCTTCATAAAGGTCAGGGTTTATAGATGACATTGTTGCAAGATATATAATACTGTTCCAGCCGGTTTCTTTCCATAGGGTTGCAAAGGTTACAATCCACCAGAAGAACTTAGGATATGCAAGCCAGTTGATTGGCTTATCCAATATGCCAACTCCAACGAGAAGCTGATTTATAATTCCGTTGTCAAGCGAAAGCACGTCAAAAACTATACCTGTAACAATAATCCATGAAAGGAAGTGCGGCAGGTATGAAACGGTCTGAACAAATTTCTTTACACCTTTTATCCGGACCTCATTAAGCATAAGTGCAAATACTATTGCAAACACTGTGCTGAAAACAAGATTCAGCGCACCAATTGCAAAAGTATTTCTTATTGATTCAATAAAAAGCTTATTATGAAAAAGCTGAACAAACTTGTCAAGCCCAACAAATTTTGAACCCCAAAGTCCATCTCTAGGCTTATAGTTCTGAAATGCCATAAGCCAGCCGCCAAGCGGCAGATAATTGAATATTATAACATAAACCACAAATGGTATTGTAAGAAAAATAAGAGATTTTTGCTTTTTAATTTGCTTCCACGTTATTTTATGTTGGTTTTGCGTATTTTGGTTTTTCAAAACAATCACCGCCAAATATTATCTCATTTAAAATGTGCATTTATACAAATTGCGGACGGCATAGGGTGTTCCGTTATGGACAAAACATACGCCTGCCGCCCGCATTCCGCTACAAAGCTTTATTTTTAAGGAGGTAAAAAATTTTTATTTTCCGTTTGCTACATCGATACGTCTTTGAATTTCTTCGTCAAGAGCCTTGAGGTAGGCTGCCACGTCGCAGTTCTTGTTATATACGCTCATATATTCATCCCAAGCTGTATTAAAGTCGTCAGCCAAAATAACCTTAGGAAGATATTCATGCTTTACAGTATCCATATTAACCTTTGCAGTGCCGTAGTCGGTCTGTGTATTAAATGTATTTGAGAACGACCACATTGGGAACCAAGGTGCGTTTTCCTCTGCAGGATTAAGAAGCTCAACGTATGTTTTAACGCCATATGCTTCAAAGCATTCCTTAACCTCCGCAGGAAGAGCCTCATAGAATTCTCCAGGCTGGTCCTCAGCTGCCCATGCATTCTTATCATCAAATGTTGCCTTACCTTCGTAATATGGGAAGTATGCGTAGTTACAGATATTTCTGTCTCTATATGTCTGATTGTCCATATTATCGCGCATTTCCTGAGTTCTGTAGAATACGCCGTCATCGCCTACAAGGTAATCCTTGCCTTCAAGTCCCCAGAAACGGATTTTAAGAACTTCAGGCTCAAGAAGGTCATTAATGAACTGAAGTGCACCTTCAACGTCCTTACAGCTTGTTGTAATACCAACACCATTTGATACGTCAAGAACAGGAGCATTATGGTAGTGTTCCTCAATTCCTTTGTCAATAGTAACGCCTACTGGAACGTAAGTACGGTCATAAAGCTTCTGCTGCTTAAGAGCAACGTCTGCTGATGTGAAATTCCAGAACTGGTCAACCATACCGAGTACACGACCAGATGAAAGCTTAGAAATGTACTGGTCATAGTTCATTGTAAATGTTTCAGGGTCAATAATGCCTTTTTTAAATTCCTCATTAAGCTTTTGGAAATATCTCTTGGCAGTATCGGTTGTATTATAATCGATAGCCTTGTGAGTAGTCGGATCAACTATACAGCATCCGTCATTAGGAGCACCATCAAGGAACATTGGCGGATTTTCAAGGCAGAAATAACGCCAGTCGTCACAAAGTATTTCATAGCCTATATTTGGTGTACCATCCTCTGCGGTCGGATTAGCTGCAATATAATCCTCAATTACCTTAAAGTATTCATCAAGTGTGGTAATCTTAGGATAGCCTGCCCATTTAAGAACTCTTACCTGAATCCAGAATGCCTCATCGTTATGTATGGTCTGCATATCAACACCGTTTACATTTCCGTACTGAGGAATAATATAAACGTGTCCGTCATCTGCTCTGATGCTGTTCCATTCAGCTTCGCTGTAGAAGTTCTTAATATTCGGGTATTTGTCCCAATATTCATCAATCGGGATAAACGCACCAGCATCCAGCATAATATCGTAACCTGTTGAAGCATCGACAAAGTCAGGATATTCACCGCCGGCAACCATTACGCCGATAGCTTCCTCAGCAGTCTGACCTGTAAGGAATGTTTCTTTACATTTTGCTCCGATAAGGTCTGTTATAGCTTGCTGACAAGCGTTGTCATCAGTGATTTCGTTTCTCGGCACAGCAAAAAAACCAGTGTACTCTCTTATTTTTTTAGAGCCGTCGCCATTTTTAGCTTCTGTTGCTTGTGACCCTTCTGCATTAGATGTAGAGTCAGATGGGGTGTTTGTTTCTTTGCCGCAGCCTGTAAATGCACCAGTCAGCATTGTAATTGCGGCAGTAAGTGCAAAAATAAACCTAAAGCTTTTCTTCATAAAGATTTCCTCCTAAAATCAATTGGAACTTTCTTGCTTCCTTTAATTGATTATTGTTATTTTAGCATTATGCACTAAAACTTTCAACACTCAAATTATATTTCTTACCCACACAAATTTTAGAATTTATTATTTTACAACAAAACAGACATAGTTTTTAACCACTGTTCATATTAATTGTACAATATCAATAAAATATTAGCATAAAAAATATGCATACTGCATTGTGCAATATGCATAAATATAACAGCAAAATATTTACTCATCATTTGTGTCGCTCGCCATTTTTCTAAGCTTTGTAGGGGTCATACCCTTAATGGCAATAAATTTTTTAGTAAAATAATCCATGCTCTTATAGCCAACAAATTCTGCAATACATTGTATCTTTTCGTTGCTCGAAACAATTCTTTTTGCAGCCTCCTCTATCCTTACAATATTTAAATAGTCCTTAAATGAAATATCAAATTGTTTCTTAAAAATTTGCCCAAGATAGGCAGAATTGATGTAGTATTTTTCACCAAGACTTTTAAGGCTGATATTCTCGGCATAATTTTCGTTTATGTCTTTTTTAATGTCAAACAGAAGACCGCTGAAATTTCCGACGCGAAGCTGTGAAAGATACCGTGAAAAGTCAATTGCAAATTTTTTAAAGTGGCTGCTGCTTCCTCTGACAGTACCCATGTCAAAGGTATTTTCGCTAATATACTGCATTATTTCACTTTGGTTAATATTTTTATCAAGCTCCTGCGCCATATGCATAAAATGGTACAGAATATAGTCGATGTTAAGGGTTATCAGTCTGTAATCCATACTGTTTATGCAGGAATACATATCATCCACGGATTTACTTATTTTCTCCTCATCATTTGCTTCCACAGCAGCTATTAGCTTATCAAGCTTCTCTTTGTCAAGGCTTTCGCTGTTTCCGTCATAAGACTCACCATCGTCCGCTTTAAACACGTTCACAGTTTTAGCAACAACTGCCGAGCGGAATGATTCGGAAAGATCTGTTATGCGTTCAACTTTACTTCCCGCATAAAGCGTTATGCCGTATTTATACTGTGAGGCAATGCTTTTTTCAAGCCTTGCAAGATATTCTGATTCAGAAAGCTTTTCTCTTTCTGCAAGCTCAGAAGAATAAAATATTCCTATATCGTACCCTGCTTCATGCTTTGAAACATCAAACACCACGGGGTTTTTATCGCTTGAAATTATTTCTTCGCACAGCTCTGCAAGCTGCTTGCTTGCTTTTCTTTTTTCGCAGTCATCGAGTGCTGAATATTCAGCATCAGCGGGACTCACTTCAAGCCCGATATATCTAAATTTTTTTGATGTGCTAAGTATCTTGTTTACGTGTTCAAGGTCAGCCTCGTCGAATTTCCCCCATATCAGAGCGCGCAGATGCTCATCGAGCAATACTTTTTCATTAAGTTTCTGAACATCAATTGTTTTTTTCTTTTCATTTAGTTCAGCTGATACACTGCGTAAAAGCTTTATCAGTTCGTCCTTTTGAACAGGCTTAAGTAAATAATCGGTACAATTGCTCCTCATTGCGGCTTTCACATAATCGTATTCAAAGAAACCGCTTAAAATAGCAAACTTTGTGTCTGCAATCCCTCTTCGCCGTACCTCCTCGAGAAGCTCGAGTCCAGACATTTCAGGCATTTTTATGTCCGCAATAACAAGGTCGAATTTTCTTTCTGTAAGAAGTTCCAGCGCGGTTTTTCCGTTATCTGCCTCAGCAGCAATTTCAAACCCTTCGCCGTTCCAGTCAATAATACATTTCAGCCCCTGACGTATGAACGGCTTGTCGTCCGCAATAAGAACCTTCAGCATACTCTTCCTCCTATTATTTGTAAGGTATATTTATTGTTATTAACGTCCCAACACCCTGTTCAGTACACATTTCAAAGCGAATATCGTCCATAAAGAAGGTTTTAAGTCTGATATATGCGTTCAGTACACCTATTGATTTCTTTTTTTCACGTATAATAAAATTGATTTCAGAGTTTGTGTCATAAGCCTCCAGCATTTTTAAAAATTCATCTGCAGTTTTTTCATCCATACCCGTTCCGGTATCTTCGATTTCAATTATTATTCTGTCACTATCTTTTTTTGATACGGTCAGAAAAACCAGCCCGCCGTCAGAAGTGCCTTCTATGCCGTGAACACAGGCATTTTCAATAAATGTTACAATAGTAAGCTTTGGTATTCTTGCATCGCGGCATTCATCGTCAACCGAAATTGTATAGGACATCTTTTCACCAAAATGATACTTTTGAAGTTCAAGGTATGCTTCAGAGAATTCCATCTCATCCCCGATAGAAACTATATCGTTATTCCAGCTGATGGAATTTCTCATCAGTACTGCAAGATTGCTTATAACTTGTGCAGTTTCATTTTCATTTTTTAAAACGCTTCGCATTCTTATGCTTTCCAGCGCATTAAAAAGAAAATGAGGATTTATCTGGCTGTACAGTGCCAGCAATTCTGCCTGCTGCTTTGCAACAACGAGATTCTGCTTTTCAATTTTTGACCTATACACCATATTAATAAGCTTGTCCATCTTGTCTGCAGTAATGTTATAGTTTTGTATAAGCTGTGCTATTTCGTCCTTGCTTTCCTGTTCGGGAATTTTTTCAAAATTCTCCTGCTTCATCTTTTCAAAGTAATCTCCGAGCAGGACTATTCTGCCGCAGATTGATTTGTTTACCGCCATAATAACTGTTATCGGAATAACAAGGTTTAATATAAGCATTAGCGGCAGAAGCCACATATATGACATTAGAACATCTAAAAAACCATTTTCCCTGTTGTCTATTGCAATTATATCGAAGCTCATCCCGTACATTGTAACCTGTTTAACGTGAAAAAGATTTCTTTTCACGGTACTTTTCATATTGAACTCCTCAAACGGTTCATCTCCGATTTTTTGGCAGGTGTTTGTAAAGAGGGTCTTCCCATCAGAAACTATATACACATCTGCATTGTAATTTGCATTTTTCAGTTCTGCCTGCTGAACGTTATAATCAACATCAATTTTTACAAAATTTTTCAAGGTGCTTTGTTTTTTATTGCTGTCAAGATCTCTGATTAAGGAAAGGTGTCTTTTAGGTATCTGTCTTATTATTGAAGGCTCTTCCTCCTCGTAATACATACACAATGTCAAAGATTTTTTTTCTTGCTTGTGTTTAGTATACCACAAGGTGTTTTCTATACTGCTAATCTTGTAAAAGCTGCCGCCGGGGATTATTGTGCTGTTATCTGTATATATTCGTATATCAGAAATTTTTGTTTTGTATCCATATTCAACCAAAGTCATAACATCAAGGTTATGGTATGCCGAAAAATAATCAACTGCATTTGAATAGTGTGTTTCAAGAAATCGATTCATATTTTCCTTGGAATAAATAGCCTTTGCCGTCAGCACAGCTTCATCAAGCGTAGAATGAAGCTCATACTCTATCGCATCGGTTATGCTGACTAGATTTTCTTTTGTTGTTTTCTTTTCGGACGAAATAAGTATTCCGGTAATAAGGCTGTTTGTTACGATGACGGGAACAATTACGCAGAAAATATAAACGAACAACATCTTGCTTCGTAATTTATGTTTGTCAAAAGCTGAAAAAATTCTTCCGGCAAGATGTCTTTTTGAAAAGCTTTGCTTGTTTTTTGCTTTCATGCCATCGCCCCACATAATCAGCAATTTATTATAATTCTATGTAAAAACACTTAATAATTATTATTTAATCATATAATTATAACACAAGCACAATAAAAAGTATAGATTTTATATAGAATTAAGCAAAACCTGACTATCAAAACGCAATTTTTGACCAGTCAAGTTTTGTTATTAATGTGTTGCTTATTAGAACAGCGTTATGCAAAGATTATATATGTACCCTGATAGAATACCACCTAATAATACAAACAAAACATATAGTGCAATAGCTTTCTTTTTAAGAAAAGTTGAAAGTCCTGCGATAACCCATGCACTTGTTGCTGAACCTGCAATAATAAATGCCATCATCGCACCCTCACTTGAACCGGATGCAATCATTGATTGTACTATTGGAGCAGCAGATTCGGTTGTAACATATAACGGTAAACCAATAATTGATGCTAACGGAACAGCAAAAAAGCTATTATTACCGAATAGTGCTGAAATAATTGATTCAGGAACAAAATGATTTATAAGAAAGCCTACACCAATAAAAATAGAGAAATACAACAATATTGTTTTAACCCAAGATTAACAAATTCCTTATAAGAAAAGTCCTGTATCTGACGTTTTTACGCCAAATACAGGACTTACTTATTTTATTTACCGATTTCAAGGCACATCACCATTGTGATGTCTTCCCACTGGTTTTCACGAAGATATTCGCCGTGAGCCTTGCGATAGGCTTTTGCCATCTCATAGGTTATCGGAAAATCCCACGAAACCGTGAGCTTCGGATTAATCCCTATTCTTGATAGCAGCCTGAGCAGCAGCAAGTCTAGCAATAGGAACACGGAAAGGTGAGCATGAAACATATGTCAGGCCAACCTTGTGGCAGAACTCGATTGTTGTCGGGTCGCCGCCGTGCTCACCGCAGATACCGAGAACGATGTCAGGGCGAACCTTCTTGCCAGCCTCAGCAGCCATCTTAACAAGCTTGCCTACGCCAACCTGATCAAGTCTAGCAAACGGATCGTTTTCATAAATCTTATTCTCATAGTATGAGCCGAGGAACTTGCCGGCATCATCACGTGAGAAGCCGAATGTCATCTGTGTGAGGTCGTTTGTACCGAATGAGAAGAACTCAGCCTCTTCAGCAATCTGGTCAGCTGTAAGAGCAGCTCTTGGAATTTCGATCATTGTACCAACCTTGTACTTGAGGGAAGCACCTGCAGCAGCAATTGTTTCGTCAGCAGTCTTAACAACTACATTCTTAACAAACTTAAGCTCCTTAACTTCACCAACAAGAGGAATCATAATTTCAGGAACTATGTTCCATTCGGGATGAGCTTTGTTTACATTTATAGCAGCCTTGATAACAGCTCTTGTCTGCATAGCGGCAATTTCCGGATATGTTACTGCAAGACGGCATCCACGGTGACCCATCATCGGGTTGAATTCGTGGAGTGAAGCAATTATAGCCTTGATATCTTCAACAGATTTGCCCTGTGTCTTAGCAAGAAGCTCAATATCCTTTTCTTCTGTAGGAACGAATTCGTGAAGTGGCGGATCAAGGAATCTGATATTAACGTGCTTGCCCTCCATAGCCTCATAAAGCTTTTCAAAGTCGCCCTGCTGCATTGGTTCAAGCTTAGCAAGAGCAGCCTCTCTCTGTTCAACTGTATCTGAGCAGATCATTTCACGGATAGCAGCAATTCTGTCAGGATCAAAGAACATGTGCTCTGTACGGCAAAGACCGATGCCCTGTGCGCCGAACTTAGCAGCCTGCTGAGCGTCCTTAGGAGTATCAGCGTTTGTTCTTACTTCAAGAGTGCGGTACTTGTCAGCAAGCTCCATAATTCTTCCGAATTCACCGCCGATTGAAGCGGGAACTGTAGGAATAGCTTCACCGTAAATCTTACCTGTTGTACCGTCAAGTGAGATATAGTCGCCCTCGCAGTATGTTCTGCCTGCAAGAGTAAACTTCTTGTTGGCTTCGTCCATCTTGATTTCGCCGCAGCCAGATACGCAGCATGTACCCATACCACGTGCAACAACAGCAGCGTGAGATGTCATACCGCCGCGAACTGTAAGGATACCCTGTGCATAGTGCATACCTTCGATATCCTCAGGTGATGTTTCAAGTCTTACAAGAACAACCTTTTCGCCCTTCTTGCCAAGCTCAACAGCATCCTCGGCAGTAAATACTATCTTACCGCAAGCTGCTCCTGGTGAAGCTGCAAGAGCCTGTGCAACAGGAGTTGCCGCCTTGAGAGCCTTAGCGTCAAACTGTGGGTGGAGAAGAGCGTCAAGCTGCTTAGGATCGATCATAAGAAGAGCCTCTTCTTCAGACTTCATACCCTCGTCGATGAGGTCGCATGCAATCTTAAGAGCAGCGGCAGCAGTTCTTTTTCCGTTACGAGTCTGAAGCATATAGAGCTTTCTGTCTTCAATTGTAAATTCCATGTCCTGCATATCCTTGTAGTGGTTTTCAAGGATTCCGCAGATCTTCACAAACTGCTCATAAACCTCAGGCATAACCTCAGCAAGCTTAGCTATAGGAAGAGGAGTACGAACACCGGCAACAACGTCCTCGCCCTGTGCGTTCATAAGGAACTCACCCATAAGCTTCTTTTCGCCTGTTGCAGGATCTCTTGTAAATGCAACACCAGTACCCGAGGTATCGCCCATGTTACCGAATGCCATAGCCTGTACGTTTACAGCAGTACCCCATGAATAAGGGATTTCGTTCATCATTCTGTAGTAATTTGCTCTTGGGTTGTCCCATGAACGGAAAACAGCCTTTACCGCACCCATAAGCTGTTCCTTAGGATCAGATGGGAAATCAGTACCAAGCTTAGCTTTATATTCAGCCTTAAACTGTTCAGCAAGTGTTTTGAGGTCGTCAGCAGTAAGCTCAGTGTCCTGAGTTACGCCCTTTTCTTCCTTCATCTTGTCGATAAGCTCTTCAAAATATTTCTTTCCAACTTCCATAACAACGTCGGAATACATCTGGATAAATCTTCTGTAGCAGTCATAAGCCCATCTTGGGTTGCCAGACTTTTTAGCGAGAACCTCAACAACCTGCTCATTAAGACCAAGGTTAAGAATTGTATCCATCATACCGGGCATTGAAGCACGTGCGCCCGAACGCACTGAAACAAGGAGGGGATTTTCAAGATCACCAAATTTTTTGCCGGTAATCTTCTCCATCTTCGTAATATTCTCCATAATTTCTGCGAAAATTTCATCATTGATCTTTCTGCCGTCCTCATAGTACTTTGTGCAGGCTTCCGTAGTAATTGTAAAGCCCTGAGGAACCGGAAGACCGAGGTTTGTCATTTCGGCAAGGTTAGCTCCTTTACCGCCGAGAAGCTCTCTCATTGAACCGTTGCCCTCTGTGAACAAGTAGACATATTTTTTTGCCATTGGTAATCTACCTCCAAAATTTTTGTTTTCCGCAAACAGATGCGAATTTTAAATCCCTAACCAAGCATTGCGGACATAATTATATTATAACAGAACAGCATATATATTACCATAGTTTTTTACTATAGAATATTATTCCACATTTTTGTGCAATTGTTACAAAAATGATTATGTAACTTTATGACAGCTATTTATACTTGAAATTATCTCCGAAATATGTAATACTATAATTATTGCTTAATGGTTGTCATATAATATTTGTAGTAAAATTTTATGGGGTGTGTAAAAATAATGCTTATTATTGTAAAATTAATTGCAATGGCATTACTGGGTGCACTTATAACGATGGGAGTTATGTATTTCCGCGATAGCTTCAATGGCGATTCGGATAGCAGCTCCTATGAGATAAGCTTCAGAAAACGCCCGCTAATACGGCTCCGTTTTGGAAAAGAAAGAGAACCGGTGCAAAAAATAGAATTTTATATAGCATTTATAATTCTTTATATAGTTCTTGCCGTTTTCTGCTTTAAAACCGATAATCAGCAGCACAAATGGTATGCTATTTCGTTTTGTTCAGGCTCTGCTGTCTTTTTTGCAAAATATTTTATAGAAGACTATTTTAAATAGTTACATATACCTATTATAGATTAATGGCGTGAAAATATTTTTTACGCCGCTGGTTGTTCCTTTGCCGCAAAAATGACGGAAGGAAATTTGCCTTGAAGGGCTGGAGCAATCGGCAGAAAGGGATGGTTCTTATTATGAGTAATAATTGTGCGGTTATTCTTGCCGGAGGGCAGGGCAAGAGAATGAAATCAAATCTGCCTAAGCCTATGTTTGAGGTTCTCGGTGAGCCTATGCTCGAATGGGTGATAACAGCCTGTGAGGATTCGGGAATGAAGGATTTATGTATTGTAAAGGGCTTTAACGCTGAGGCTATTGACGATTACATCGGAAGCCGCTACACGACTGTCTTTCAGCCGGAGCGCATGGGAACCGGTCATGCTGTAATGATGGCTGCAGACTGGCTTAAGGAGCATTCGGGGGGGAACGTTCTTATCCTTTGCGGCGACGCACCCTTTGTGGATTCGGAAACTATCCGCAAATCTCTTGCACAGCATGTTGAAAAGAATAATGCGGTTACTGTTATAACTGCCGAAATAGAAAACCCGAGGGGGTATGGGAGGATTATCCGAACAGATAACGGCATAGACGGAATCGTTGAGGAAAATGATGCTACCGATGAGCAGAAAAAAATACATGAGGTAAATTCAGGAGCGTATTGGTTTAAGGTTGACGAGCTTCTTTATGCTCTTAACGAAATCAAGCCCAATAATTCACAAGGGGAATACTATCTTACCGACTCTGTATTTATACTTATTGCCGCTGGTTTTCGTGCAGATGCATATATTTCGGAGAATCCTGACGTTGTTTTAGGTGCAAATGACAGAAAAGGGCTTTTACAGTTGAATAATATTGCAAGATTAGCTATAATAGAAAAGCATATGGAAAACGGTGTCGAATTTTTATGCACTGACGGAGTGTCAATAGGAAGAAATGTTGTTATCGGAGCAGGGACAAAAATATTGCAGGGTACTATTATTAAAGGAGATACTGCAATTGGTGAGGACTGCGTTATCGGTCCAAACTGTCTTATTGAAAACTGTGCCGTGGGGAACGGGACCAGACTTAACTATGTTCAGGCATATAATTCCGTTATTGAGGAAAATGTTAAGATGGGGCCTTTTGTTCATATCCGACCTGACAGCCATATTAAGTCAGGCGTAAAAATAGGCGACTTTGTTGAAGTGAAGAATTCCAATATAGGTGAAAAAACCTCTATTGCACATCTAACCTATGTAGGCGACAGCGATGTTGGAAGCTATGTAAACTTCGGCTGCGGTGTTGTTACCGTAAATTACAACGGAATAACAAAGTACCGCACAACAATTGAGGATAACGCTTTTATCGGCTGCAATACCAATTTAATTGCTCCTGTTACAGTCGGAAAGGGCGCTTATACTGCTGCCGGAACAACAGTAACAAAGGATGTTCCCGACGGTGCTCTTGCAATTGAAAGAGCTGAGCTTAAAATAAAAGAGAATTTTGGAGATAAGCTTCTTAAAAACAGAATCAAAAAGTGAATAATTTTATAATTATATAAAGGGGATTATCAAATGAATCTGCACGGCAAGGATATTAAAATTTTTACGGCGAACTCCAACCCAAAGGTTGCAAACGAAATTGCAAGAACCCTTGGTCTGCCTCTTGGCGAATCGGAGGTTGTTACCTTTTCAGACGGAGAGGTAAGCGTTTCTATCAAGGAAAGCGTCCGCGGGTCGGATGTGTTTGTTGTACAGTCGACAAGCACTCCGGTTAATGACAACATTATGGAGCTTCTTATTATGATTGACGCTTTTAAAAGAGCGTCGGCAGGACGTATAACCGCTGTTATTCCGTATCTTGGATATGCAAGACAGGACAGAAAGGCTAAGGCAAGAGATCCGATTTCCGCAAAGCTTATGGCTGACATTCTTACTGTTGCCGGTGCAGACAGGGTTCTTACGATGGATTTGCACTGTCCTCAGATTCAGGGCTTTTTCAATATTCCCGTTGACCACCTTTTGGGTGTTCCGATTCTTGCACCTTATTTCATTGAAAAGTTTAAGGATTGCAAGGAAAACTGTGTAGTTGTTTCACCTGACCTTGGTTCTGTTACAAGAGCAAGAAACTTTGCACAGAGGTTTGAAGCTCCTCTTGCTATTGTTGACAAGCGCCGCCAGAAGGCTAACGTATGTGAGGTTATGAACATAATCGGCGATGTAAAGGGCAAGGATGTTATCCTTGTTGACGACATGATTGACACGGCAGGAACACTATGCAACGCTGCAAGAGCTATCATTGAAGTGGGCGGAGCAAAGGATGTTTATGCGTGTGCAACTCATGGCGTTCTTTCAGGCCCTGCAATTGAGCGCATACAGAACAGCGTTATAAAGGAGCTTGTTATTCTTGACACAATTGCCCTTCCTGAAGAAAAGCAAATCAGCAAGATTATTCAGCTGCCGGTTGCTCCTGTATTTGCACAGGCAATTCAGAGAATTTATGCTGACAAGCCTATTTCGCCTTTGTTTAACAACTGATTTTTATATGATATTTTACAGCTTTAAAACCATATATTAATCTACATACCCCGTGCTTTATAGCTCGGGGTTAATCCCATTTAATAAGGAAAACTGAAAAATGAGTATTTTTGATATATTTGATAAAATTAACACAGAAAAGCTCTCTCCTGCTGAAAAAATTGAGTACATTGTCGTCGGACTCGGGAATCCCGGAGTACAGTATGAAAATACCCGACATAATGCAGGCTTTATGGCTGTTGATACTCTTGCGGCAAAATACAATGTACAGATGAAAAAGCTGCAGTTCAAGTCGCTTACAGGTGAAGCAGTTATTTCGGGGAAACGCTGCCTGCTTATGAAGCCGTCAACCTTTATGAACAACAGCGGCGAAGCTGTTTCTGCGGCAATGAATTTCTATAAGATACCTATTGAAAATGTTATAGTCTGCTATGATGACATAAGCCTTGAGCCGTCCTTTATTCGTATACGAAGGAAGGGCTCCGACGGCGGTCACAACGGTATAAAGTCAATTATATATCTGACCGGGCAGGATACCTTTCCGCGCATAAAAATCGGCGTAGGCAAGAAGCCCCATAAGGATTACAATCTTGCGGACTGGGTTCTGTCCGGCTTTACAAAAGAAGAAATCCCGCTTGTAAAGGAAGCCGCTGAAAAAGCAGTTTTATCTGTTGAGCTTATGGTTCAGGGCAAAACTGACGAGGCTATGAACAAGTTTAATTCATAATCAAAGTAAGGAATGGATATCAATATGTCAGTTTTTGCAGAAGCAATAAAAAATCTTGCGGCATTTAAGGATATGGTTTCTGCTGTAAGCAGGAATGAAACTCCCGTTTCAGTAACAGGGGTTTCCGGGATTCATAAGGCTCAGTTTGCACTGGGTCTTATCAGCTCTGCCCCTGTGCTGATTATAACCGATGATGAGGCGGGGGCAAAAAAGCTCTGCGATGATATAAACGGCTTGGCGGTTTCTATGGAAACAGCTGTTGTCTATCCTGCAAAGGATTTCACATTTACAGATGTAGACAGCGTTTCAAGGGAATATGAGCATGCAAGGCTTTCTGTCCTTTCAAAGCTGAGGAGCAAAAAATGCTCCGTTGTCTGTGCACCGGCAGAAGCCGTTATGCAGAAAACTATTCCGCCGCAGATTTTATATGACCGTACTGTTATTCTTGAAACCGGTGCTGAAATATCAATAAAAGAGCTTGCCGAAAAGCTTATTGCGGCAGGTTATTCGCGCTGCGATACAGTGGAGGGAGTTTCACAGTTCTCAATAAGAGGCTCAATTGTTGATATTTTTCCTGTGCAGGGGTCAAGCCCTGTCCGTATAGAATTCTGGGGGGATGAAATTGACAGCATTTCTTACTTCGATACGGAAACACAAAGACGTACCGACAGCATTGATATAATTGAAATTTCACCTGCTCTCGAGGTGCTTTTCGACAGCAATGAAATCTTTGCCGAAAAAATTGACGCTCTATCAAGGTCTTTGAGGGGCAAGCATGCGGAGCTTGCCAAAAGCAGGCTGGCAAGGGATGTTGACAAGCTTAACACGGGGCTGACGCTTGGAAGCATAGATAAGTATCTTCCTCTTGCCTATGAAACTCCCGCAACAATTTTTGACTATCTTGACAAAAAGGAAAGCGTTGTTGCTTTCAGTGAACATCACAATATAGCCGAACGCATGAAAAGCATTCTTTTACAGCATAACGAGGATATAAAAATACTGCTTGAAGAGGGCGACCTGTGCAAGGGCTTGAGTGGCTACCTCCTTGAACAGGGTGAGCTTTTTGCTAGAACCGACAGCTTCAGGACTGTTTACATGGATACCTTTATGCGCGGAGGAAATGACCTGCGCTTTAAAAAGCTTATTTCTGTAAATGCAAACCAGACAGCTCCGTGGGGAGGAGAAATAAGGCAGCTTATTGAGGATTTGCAGTCGTTATGCGAAAGGGATTACTCCGTAATTGTTATGGCGGGCTCGGAAAAAACCCTGCCCATTATTGCAAATGACCTTAGAGAGGACGGAATATCCTGCGACATTCTCACCGAAAAAAACATTCTTGCTGGCGGCCGTGTGTATCTTATGACAGGCTGCGTCAGTGCAGGCTATGACTACCCCGAAGCAAAGACAGCACTTATTACGCAGGCAAAAGCAATGGTTTCGAAGCGCAAGCTTAAAAAAGTAAAAAAGGGTGAGGAAATAAAATCCCTTTCTGACATTTCAAACGGCGACCTTGTTGTTCATGCCCTTCACGGAATAGGACGCTTTGTTGGTATAAGAAAGCTTGAAATGGAGGGCATAACAAAGGATTATATCACAATCCAGTATGCAGGAACTGACGTGCTTTATGTTCCTGTAACACAGCTTGACCTTGTTTCAAAGTATATCGGACCAAGGGACGACAGCGGAGTTAAGCTCAATAAGCTTTCGTCGATGGAATGGCAGAAAACCCGTGCAAGAGTCAAAAAAGCCGTTAAGGATATGGCAGACGAGCTTATTGCACTTTATGCTAAAAGAAGTCAGACCAAGGGCTTTGCCTTTTCGGAGGACTGCGACTGGCAGACCGACTTTGAGGAACGTTTCAGTTACACGGAAACTGATGACCAGCTCCGCTGTATTGACGAAATCAAGCAGGATATGATGAAGCCTGTTCCGATGGACAGACTGCTTTGCGGCGATGTAGGCTTCGGAAAAACCGAGGTTGCTCTACGAGGAGCATTCAAATGTGTTCTTGACAGCAAGCAGTGCGCAATTCTTGTTCCGACCACAGTTCTTGCATGGCAGCACTACCAAACTGCAATAAAACGCTTTGAACACTTTCCTGTCAAGGTTGAGCTTCTCTCTCGTTTCAGAACAAAAAAACAGCAGGAGGAAATCTTAAGGCAGCTTAAACGCGGCGAAATAGACATTATTATAGGAACACACAGGCTTGTGCAGAAGGACGTTGCTTTCAAGGATCTGGGACTTGTTATCATAGATGAGGAGCAGCGCTTCGGCGTTGCACACAAGGAACGCTTTAAGGAGCTGTTTGCAGGTGTTGACGTTCTTACTCTTTCGGCAACACCTATTCCAAGAACGCTAAATATGGCTATGAGCGGAATAAGGGACATGAGCGTCATTGAAGAACCGCCTATTGATAGATACCCTGTCCAGACATACGTTATTGAGCATAATATGGGTGTCATAGTTCAGGCTATAAGCAAGGAGCTGCGCCGCGGCGGTCAGGTTTACTATATTCACAACCGCATTGAAAGTATTGATATGTGCGCGGGGAAAATTGCACAGCTTCTTCCCGACGCAAGAATAGGAGTTGCTCACGGTCAGATTACTGAGGAACAGCTTTCAGAAATATGGCGGCAGCTTGTTGACCATGAGATTGACATTCTTGTATGCACAACGCTTATTGAAACAGGAGTTGACGTGCCCAACGTAAACACGCTTATCATAGAGGATGCAGATAACCTTGGGCTGTCCCAGCTCTATCAGCTCAGAGGACGTGTAGGACGTTCAAACAGACGTGCTTTTGCATATTTCACCTTCAGACGTGGAAAGGTTTTGTCCGAAATAGCAACAAAGCGTCTGGAGGCAATAAAGGAATTTACCCAGTTCGGAAGCGGCTTCAGAATTGCTCTTCGTGACCTTGAAATAAGAGGAGCAGGTTCAATTCTCGGCGGACGTCAGCACGGGCATATGGAGGCTGTAGGATATGATATGTATCTTCAGCTTTTATCCGAGGCTATTGCAGAGGAAAAGGGCGAAACACCGCCGCATACTCCGGAGGAATGTCTTGTTGATTTGCAGATTGATGCACATATTCCAGATGAATATATTGAAAGCCTTGCAGGACGTCTTGATGCATACCGCAAAATTGCCGCTGTTCAGACAAAAGAGGACAGCATGGATCTTATTGACGAATTTATTGACCGTTACGGTGAACCGCCTAAGGCAATTCAGGGACTTATCAGCGTTGCCCTGCTACGCAATATGGCAGGAAGCTTAGGCATAACCGAAATATCACAGCGGAATGATATGATGTATTTTTATGTAAAAGAAGCATCAATGGAACAAATTCAGGCGCTTGTATCAAGGCTTAAAGGCAGAGTTACAGTCAACGGTTCGGATAAGCCTTATATTTCCGTTAAAATTGCAAAAGATGACAAGCCTGTTGAGCTTATGCAAACTGTTGTTGAAATCATGCACGAGGCAAAATAAAATTAAGCCGCCGGGTAGAGCAGAAATAAAGCAACTGCTATCGTTGCCGAGCTGCCTAACTGGCGGTTTAATATATGTTATATAATGCCTGCTGAGCACATCAAAGCTACGATTTTACGTTGTTTTTTAATTATTCAGCAGGTGTTGTGTAATACAAAAAGCAATTATCAAAGGGCAAATGTTAAGTAATCGTTTACAATAGTTAAATTTTTTGAGTATCTATTGAAAAGCAATAAGTAAAATGATAGAATAAATTTAATATATAAATTGTAATACTAATTTTCAATTATTTAGAGTGTAGACAAAAATCTGCAAAAACTAAATACATCAAGGCTTTGTATTTGATGATTGAAGATTAGTATAAGAAACAAACCAAATCTATAGAGTTATGTTATGAAGGGGTGCGTTCAATGAAATACGGTTACTTCGACCTTGAAAAAAAAGAATACGTTATCACAAACCCAAAGACTCCTGCACCATGGGCTAATTACCTCGGTTCGCCTGAATACGGAGCTATTATATCCAATAATGCGGGAGGCTACAGCTTCGAAAAATCAGGAGCAAACGGAAGAATCCTGCGCTATCGTTTCAATACCAATGTTGCGGTCCCGGGACGCTATATCTACATAAGAGATACCGAAACAGCCGACTATTGGTCAGCTTCATGGCAGCCGGTAGGCAAACCCCTTGACAAGTATAAGAGCGAATGCCGTCATGGTACAGCTTATACCGTTATTTCGGCGGAATATGCCGACGTGAAGTCTGAGGTTACATATTATGTTCCGCTGAACAAGACCTATGAGGTATGGAGAGCTATTATTACAAACACATCCCCTAAAGAAAAGAAACTGTCTGTCTATGGCTTCTGCGAATTCACCAACGAAAGCAACTATGAGCAGGATCAGATAAATTTACAGTATACTCAGTTCATAACAAGAACATCCTTTGAAGAAAATAAAATTATTGAGCACATCAACGAAAACAGCGAAAGAGATGAAACAGGCTCAAATAATAAGGAACGTTTCTTCGGTATGGTCGGCGCTGATATATGCGGCTATAACGGTTCGCTTGACCACTTCCTCGGCGCATACAGAACCTATGCAAATCCGATTGCAGTTGAAAGCGGAAGATGCGATAATGTTCTCAACTACAACGCAAACTGCTGCGGAGCTTTACAAACTGCTGTTAAGCTGGGAGCAGGCGGAACAATAGAGCTTATATTTGTTGTCGGACGCAAAAATAATGCTGAAGCAACAGCTATTCTTAATGAATATAAGATTGCCGGCAGAGTAGATGCCGAAATAAGAGAGCTGAAGAACTACTGGCATGAAAAGCTTAACAATTTCCAGGTTAAAACCCCTTCAGAGGCGTTCAACAACATGATTAACGTTTGGAATGCTTATCAGTGCTTTATTACGTTTATCTGGTCAAGAGCCGCTTCATTTGTTTACTGCGGACTTAGAAACGGCTACGGCTATCGTGATACTGTTCAGGATATTCAGGGAATAATCCATCTTGCCCCTGAGCTTGCTGCCGAAAAAATCCGCTTTATGCTTTCCGCACAGGTTGATAACGGTGCGGGACTTCCTCTTGTTAAGTTTGATCATAATGCAGGCCATGAGGATACTCCTGACGATCTGTCATATGTTCAGGCAACAGGACATCCGTCATATCGTGCCGATGATGCACTCTGGCTTTTCCCGACTATTGAAAAGTATATAGGGGAAAGCGGAAACAAAAAGTTTCTTGACGAGGTTATTGTTTATGCTAACGGCGGAGAGGACACGGTTTATGAGCATTTGAAGAGAGCAATAAAGTTCTCAATGGATAATATGGGCGAGCATAATATGCCTGCAGGACTTCATGCAGACTGGAATGACTGTTTGCGTCTTGGCAAAAAGGGCGAATCAACCTTTGTCGCATTCCAGCTTTACTATGCAATGACTTTGATGAAGAAATATGCCGCTGAAAAGAACGATATTAAGTATATTGAATACCTTGACGATGTTCAGAAAAAACTTGGTGAAGCTCTTGAAAAGTGCTGGGACGATGACAGATTTATCAGAGGAATCCGTGAGAACGGAAAAATTGTCGGAGCTAAAAAGGATCCCGAAGCTAATATGTGGCTCAATCCTCAGAGCTGGAGCGTAATTTCTGGCTTTGCTACAAAGGAACAGGCTGACAAGGCTATGGAGAGCGTTCACGAAATTCTCAACACTCCCTACGGAGTTAAGCTTCTTGAGCCACCATACACAAAGAATTACTTTGAGGGTGCGCTTATGCACATCTTCAATCCTGATACAAAGGAAAACGGCGGTATCTTCTCACAGTCACAGGGCTGGGCTATACTTGCTGAAGCACTTCTCGGACACGGAAACCGTGCATTTGAATATTTTATAGAGTCATCTCCTGCTGCAATGAACGATAAGGCTGACATCCGTGTTATTGAGCCATATGCACATGGTCAGTTTACAGAATCAACACGGTCGCCTTTTGAGGGACGTTCGCACGTTCACTGGCTTACAGGAACAGCTTCAACTGTAATGGTAGGCTGTGTTGAGGGTATTCTCGGCATGAGGCCTAACGCTGACGGACTTGTTATCAGTCCGGCTATTCCGTCAGAGTGGGAAAGCTTTGAAGTTAAAAAGAATTTCAGAGGCAAAAAGCTTAACATGGTATTCAAGAATCCCCATCATGCAGAAAGCGGCATACAGGAAATAACTCTTAACGGTGAAAAGCTTGACGGCAACTTTATCAGCTTTAACAAACTCAAGAAAAATAACGATATTGTTATTATTATGGGTGAGGCTCAATAATAATTATGACAATTACGGAAACAAAAAATCTTATAATCAGAAAATTCAAGGCTACAGACTGGAAAGGTTTATCAGAAATTCTTACAGATGAATCAGTTGTTTATTATGAGCCGTATGATGTATTTACGGTTGATCAATGTAAAGAAGAAGCTATAAAGTTTTCTGAGAGTGATAATTTTTTTGCTGTGGTTCTTAAAGCGGAAGACAAGGTAATTGGCAAGCTTTACTTTAATAAAGAGAATTCCCGCGGCACATATGAACTGGGGTATACCTTTAACGCACTCTATCAGGGAAAAGGATATGCAAAGGAAAGCTCTGCTGCTTTGATGGATTATGCCTTCAATCATATGGGAATACATAGAATTATTGCAATTGCAGACGTAACCAATACCCGGTCGTGGAAGCTTCTTGAAAAGCTTGGTATGCGCCGTGAAGGCTGCTTTCTGCAATCATCCTATTCTCGTTTTGATGAAAATAAAAATCCAGTCTGGTGTGATTTTTATTTGTATGCTATTTTGAGTAATGAGTGGAAACAACGTATAACGATGTTGTAAATTGAATGTATTAACAACATGAACATAAAAGCGGCGGCTTTGTCAATTATGGCAAAGCCGCCGCTTTATTAACAAGTGTATTTTCAAGTAAATACAATCAGCAAATTATCACCGATACCCATAACTTATGTTGATGTATTAGTCATCAAGCTCTTTGTTCCAGCTGTAAAGCTTTCTTAAGCCTGCGCCGACTTCTTCAAGCATATGCTCCTTGGATCTTGCTCTGCATGCATTGAAGTTTGGACGTCCGCACTGATTCTCAAGGATCCAGTTGCGTGCAAATGTACCGTCCTGAATTTCGGTAAGAACCTTTTTCATTTCTTTCTTTGTTTCTTCTGTAATAAGTCTTTTTCCGATCATGTAATCGCCGTACTCGGCTGTATCGGAAATAGAATATCTCATTCTGCTGAAGCCACCCTGATAGATAAGGTCAACAATAAGCTTCATTTCGTGGATACATTCAAAGTAGGCGTTCTGAGGGTCATAGCCTGCTTCAACAAGTGTTTCAAAGCCTGCCTGCATAAGAGCCGTTACGCCACCGCAGAGTACGCACTGTTCGCCGAAAAGGTCGGTTTCGGTTTCACATTTAAATGTAGTTGTAAGAACTCCTGCACGTGAGCCGCCGATACCTGCCGCATATGCAAGACCTGTTTCAAGAGCATCGCCTGTTGCGTCCTGATGAACAGCGATAAGACAAGGAACACCCTTGCCCTCCTGATACTCGTAGCGTACAGTATGGCCAGGTCCCTTTGGCGCTATCATAATTACATTTACATCAGCAGGTGGAACGATACATCCGAAGTGGATGTTAAAGCCGTGAGCAAAAGCAAGAGTTTTTCCAGCCTTAAGGTTTGGAGCTATGCTTTCCTTGTATACAGCAGCCTGTCTTTCGTCCGGAAGAAGAATCATAATGATGTCGGCAGCCTTTGCAGCATCGGCCGCAGTCATAACCTTAAGTCCTGCCTTTTCTGCCTTTGTCCAGCTCTTTGAGCCCTCGTAAAGACCTACAACAACATTTACTCCGCTGTCGTGAAGATTAAGTGCGTGAGCGTGTCCCTGAGAACCATAGCCGATGATTGCAACGGTTTTGCCGTCTAATCTGTTAAGATCGCAATCCTGCTGATAATAAATTTTAGCCATTTTAAATTCCTCCAATATTAATTTGTATATATTAATGATAATGACTGTTGAGCTTAAATTCGGATATTATTTCTTAATAGTATCCGAACCCTTCTGAATAGCTATCACTCCAGTACGGACAATTTCCTTTATTCCGTATGGCTTGATAAGCTCTTCAAAACGTGCAAGGTGAGCGGTTGTGTCAGATATTTCAATTGTAAGAGTAGCGGTTGAAATATCAATTATTTTTGCACCCATTATTTCGCATATGGTAAGAACTTCACTTCTCTGTGCAGGAGTGCAGGAAATTTTTATAAGCTGAAGTTCTCTTGAGAGCAGCTCGTTTTCTGCAAGAGCTTTAACTTTAAGAGTATCGATAAGCTTGTTAAGCTGTTTTTCAAGCTGTTCAACCATATATTCGTCGCCGTCGGCAACAATAGTAATTCTTGAAACGGCAGGGTCGTCGGTAACTCCGACAGCAAGGCTGTCAATATTAAAGCCTCTGCGGGAGAAAAGTCCTGACACTCTGGACAGCACACCCGCATGGTTTTCCACTAAAACAGATATAGTATGCTTCATATATAACTTCTCCTTTTTGCTTACGGACATTACTATGGTTACAATAACTATACCATATTATTTGGTATAAGTAAAATATATATTTATTATAACTGATATAACCTCAAAGAATACTCACAGTGAGGTTTCATACTTATAAACGTTGCATTCTATAAGATAAGGTCCGTCAGCACTGATAACATGACGGACAGCCTCGTCAGCCTCTTCTTTTGAGGAAACTCTTTCTGCAGGAATACCGTAAGCCTTTGCAAGCGCAACAAAATCCGGACTTCCTTTAAGATGAACAGCAACCTGATTGCCCTCATATTTGTTAGTCTGAAGCTCTCTTACCATACCAAGGCGGTTGTTGCGCATAATTATTATTTTTACGGGCAGGTTTTCCTGAACAATTGTAGCAAGCTCCATCATCTGCATCTGAAAGGAGCCGTCGCCGCATATGGCGATAACCTCAGATGACATATCAGCCAGCTTTGCACCTATTGCACAGGGTATGCTGTAGCCCATTGTACCCATGCCGCCGCTTGTAAGAAAACGTCCTTTTTTTATCTTAAAGTTGTTGCAGGTCCAGATTTGATTCTGTCCTACATCTGCCACACAGACTGTATTGTCCGGCATAGCCTCAGAAAGCTTTCTAAGAAACATTTTAGGATTGACAAAGCCTTGTGTTTCGTCCTCTTTAGGTTCATTGTTCCTGATTTCACGAAGCTCCGCAAGCCATTCATCATGATTAAGGCTGTCAAGGCATTCTGACAGCTGAGAAAGAATATTTTTGCAGTCACCTACAAGAGGGATGTCTGTCTTAATATTTTTGCCGATTTCAGCAGGGTCAATATCTATATGAATAATCTTTTTTGTTTCAGCTAGAAAATTCGGAGAAGTGACAGCTCTGTCACCAACTCTTGCACCGACAAGTATCAAGGTATCGCATTTACTTACCGCTGAATTAGCAGTTTTTACCCCATGCATACCCAGCATTCCGAAATACAGAGGGTGATCAGTCGGGAAAAGGCTCAGTCCCATCATTGTTGAAACTGCAGGAATACTTGCTTTTTCCGCTAAAGCTTTAAGCTCAGCCGATGCATTTGAAGCAAAAACTCCTCCGCCTGCACAAATAAGAGGCCTTTGTGAAGCTTTCAGTGCCTCACAGACACGCTTTATCTGCAGTGAATTGCCTTTTAAGGTAGGCTTATAGGTTCTCATATCAATAGTTTCAGGATAATCAAAATCAATAAGAGTATTCTGAATATCAACAGGAACATCTATAAGCACAGGTCCTGGTCTGCCTGAGCCTGCAATATAGAAAGCCTCTTTAAAAATTTTTGGCAGTTCTTTTGCATTTTTTACAAGATAGCTGTATTTAACAAACGGTTCAGCCGAGCCGGTAATGTCAACCTCCTGAAAAACGTCGCATCCAATCTGATCGGTTGAAACCTGACCTGTTATTGCAATAAGAGGAATGCTGTCGGCATAGGCGGTTGCAATTGCTGTAAGCAGATTTGTCGCACCCGGTCCTGATGTTGCGATACAAACAGCAGGCTTATTAGTTATTCTTGAATAACCGCTGGCTGCATGACCGGCATTGGCTTCATGTCTTACAAGAACATGTTTTATATCTGACTTTGAAAGCATATCGTAAAACGGGCATATAGCCGCTCCGGGGTAACCAAAGACGACCTTAATGCCCTCCTTTTCCAGACATTTTACCATAGCTTCTGCGGCTTTGATCATCTTTAATCACTCCATTCTTCATATGTTATAAAATAAATCTACAATACTTATCAAGTATCATATTATTTAATTATATTGCCTTATTGTCTTTAAGTCAAGCATTAGTTTAAACAAACATAACCGTATTAATCAATGACATTATATATAGTATGAATTAGTCAGCGATATTTTTGCATAAAAACTTTTAAAAATGTATTGACAGATATAAAATGACATGCTATAATATAAAAACCGCATAACGAAGAGCGGTTTTTCAACAAAATTTTATAATTTTTTTCACTTAACTCCTTGACAAGCGAGCGGATATATGATAAAATATAAAAGTT